>Ga0116151_10001776_pt1 | contig 20159 bp, 16 predicted proteins | sample AD_UKC117_MetaG_FD_89893 | JGI IMG/M metagenome (GOLD analysis project Ga0116151, IMG submission 89893) | Active sludge microbial communities of municipal wastewater-treating anaerobic digesters from Hong Kong - AD_UKC117_MetaG | ecosystem: Engineered > Bioreactor > Anaerobic > Digestate...
CTAGTGGCCCGTATCTGCCAAATTGACTCATGTGCAAATGCGGCGAACAGTGATTCCTGTCTTGTCGGGTTCACAACCGACAGGGGGGCGCGATGCCTGCCAAGAAATACCTCGTCGAGCTCAATGCAGCCGAGCGCGAGCGGCTCGAGGCACTGATTTCCAAAGGCAAGGCGCCAGCCAAGACGATCCTGAAGGCGCGTATTCTGCTGAAGGCGGATCAGGCCGAGGGTGGTCCGGGCTGGCGCGATGCGCAAATCGTCGAGGCGCTCGACACCAACCTGATGATGGTCATGCGCGTGCGCGAGAAGCTCGTGACCGAGGGGCTCGATGCGGTTCTGACCCGCAAGAAGCGCAAAACGCCATCGGTTCCGCCGATTTTCGACGGTGTGGCACAGGCCAAGCTGACCGCCCTCGCCTGCTCCGCACCGCCGCCGGGACACGCGCGCTGGACCATCCGGCTGTTGGCAGAGCATGTCGTCGAGCGCAAGATCGTGCCCGCAGCGCACTACAATACGGTCGGCCGCGCGCTCAAAAAAACAAGCTCAAGCCGCACCTGACCGACTACTGGGTGATCCCACCCAAGGCCAACGCCGCCTTCGTCGCGGCGATGGAGGACGTGCTCGACGTCTACACGCGGCCGCACGATCCGGCGCGCCCGCTCGTCTGCCTCGACGAGACATCGAAACAACTCGTCGCCGAGACCAGGCAGCCCGCGCCGATGCGGCCGGGGCAACCGGCGCGTCACGACTACGAGTACAAACGCAACGGCACGGCCAATCTGTTCATGGCTTTCGCGCCGCTCGAAGGCTGGCGGCACGTCGAGGTCACCGAACGACGCACGGCCATCGATTATGCAAAGATCCTGCGCGATCTCGCCGATATCCACTTCCCCGGGGCGAGCAAGATCGTGCTGGTGCAGGACAATCTCAACACGCATTCACCGGCTTCGCTCTACGAAGCATTCGAACCGGCAGATGCGCGCCGCATCATCGAGCGCTTCGAGTGGCACTACACACCCAAGCACGGCAGCTGGCTCAACCTCGCCGAATCCGAGCTGGCCGTTCTGTCCAGCCAATGCCTCGACCGCCGCATCCCCGACGCCGACACGCTCACCACGCAGGTCGCCGCATGGCGAACGCGCCGCAACACCCACAACGCCAAGGCCAATTGGCACTTCACCACCGCCGACGCCCGTGTCAAACTCAAAAGCCTGTATCCAACACTTTAGGAGATTCAGGCAACTAGAGCCATTACTGAAAACAAGGACTTAAGGCTTCAGGACCCATGCCGACCAACGAGAATGGCCCCCACATCAAAGCCTTCCTCGAAATGATGGTCGTGGAACGCGGCGCGGCGACCAACACGATTGAGGCGTATCGGCGCGATCTTGCCGAATTCGTGAGCTTCCTTGATCGCCACCAACGCGCTCTTGTTGGCACCCGCCCCGATGATATCGAAGCCTACATTCACAGCCTTGCCGAGGCCGGCCTTGCGGCCTCGTCACGGGCGCGCAAGATCTCCTCGGTTCGTCAGCTCTTCAAGTTTCTCACCGCCGAATCAATACTTGATGAGGACCCGGCCGCCACGGTCTCGGGGCCCAAGCGCGCACGCGCGCTGCCCAAGACACTCTCGGTTGGGGAAGTTGATCGCCTGATCACAGTGGCCAAATCACGCATCGAGGGCACCACGGGGCGCGAGCGCCTGCGCGCCCTACGCTTCTACTGCCTGATCGAGATTCTCTACGCCACCGGCATGCGCGTTTCCGAGCTTGTTGGCCTACCCCGCAACGTCGTGCAGGGCGACCGCAGAATTTTCGTCATCCGCGGCAAGGGTGGACGCGAACGGCTGGTGCCGCTGAACGCGCCTGCGCGCGCTGCCCTCGACGACTACCTGTTGCTGGCCGAGACGGGAGGCGAGGGACTGTCACAGGCCATCTCCTCGAAGTGGCTATTTCCTTCCACGAGCGCGGAGGGGCATTTGACAAGACAGAGATTCGCTCAGGATCTCAAAGAGTTAAGTCATGAGGCCGGGATCCATCACGAGCGTGTCAGCCCGCACGTTCTGCGCCATGCCTTCGCCAGCCACCTGCTCGACCGCGGCGCCGACCTGCGCGCCGTTCAGCAGCTTCTCGGCCACGCCGACATCTCGACCACCGAGATCTATACGCACGTGCTGCAAGAGCGGCTCAAGCGCCTTGTCAACGACCATCACCCACTGGCCCGGCCAAAGCCCGCTGACGCTGGGTGAAGCAAGGCGCTTCGTGCGCTTCATGATGCGCCGATCACCGCCTTGACTTTTCCCTGTCCGACGAGTGATTGTCCCGCCCGATCAAGGAATTTTCCGCAGCTGAGAGTACCATTCAGCCGGGCAAGGCTGACAGCGCCGTTCCGGTTCCATCGGATCGCAAAGCGCTCGAGGTCTTTGCCTTGAGCATGTTTTTCACGCTGAACCGCACACACTTCAGCTAAACATGCTCTAGAGCGTGCTCGTGACCACGTGAGAAAGGCCCGTCTTTGGACAAGAACATTCCAGTCCGCTTTTATCTCGACTTCGAAAAGCCGATTGCCGAACTCGAAGCCAAAATCAACGAGCTCAAAGCGATGGTTTCGGAGGAGGGCGGCGTATCGATCGCCGCCGAAATCGAGGTCCTGCAGGAGAAGGTCAACGCGCTTTTGCGCGAGATGTATTCCAAGCTGACGCCCTGGCAGAAGACACAGGTGGCCCGTCACCCCGAGCGGCCGCATGGCCTCGACTACATCAGCGCCCTGATCGACGACTTTACCCCGCTCGCCGGCGACCGCTACTTCGGCGAAGACGCGGCTATCGTCGGCGGCGTCGGCACCTTCCGTGGCCGCTCCGTGATGGTGATCGGCAACGAGAAGGGTTCCGACACGCAAAACCGCATCAAGCACAATTTCGGCATGGCCAATCCGGAGGGCTACCGCAAGGCGGTGCGGCTGATGGAAATGGCCGACAAGTTCAAACTGCCGGTGATCACGCTGGTCGACACCGCCGGCGCCTATCCCGGCGTTGCGGCCGAGGAGCGCGGCCAAGCCGAAGCGATCGCCCGTTCAACCGATTGCTGCTTGAAGCTCGGCGTGCCGATCGTTTCCGTCATCATCGGCGAAGGTGGCTCGGGCGGCGCCGTCGCCATTGCGACCGCAAACACCATCTTGATGCTCGAGCACGCGATCTATTCGGTCATTTCTCCCGAAGGCGCCGCCTCGATCATCTGGCGCGACGCCAACAAGAAGGAAGAAGCTGCGACCGCCATGAAGGTCACCGCCCAGGACCTCATCGGCCTGGCGGTGATCGACCAGATCATTTCCGAGCCGCTCGGCGGCGCCCATCGCGACCACCGTCGCACCACCAAGACCGTTGGCGATGCCATCGCCAAGGCATTGGCGGGCTTTGAGGGCATGGATGCGGGAGACGTCCGCCAGAACCGCTATGAGCGCTTCTTGAAGATTGGACGCGGGCTGGCAAGCTGAGCCAGCGGAACAGCGATTTGCCCGCAAGAACAGCTGGAAGCGCTGATTTTCCCCACGAAATCCGGGCCGAATGGCCTGCGGATGGGGCGCGGCCGAACTGCAACACCTTGAATATGCTCACATTCGAACAACTATTGCCGTTCGACTGCCGCAATCAGCAGGCATAAATTGCCGCAAGGAAATGAGGTTGGACACCTCTGTTTCGGGGTGGAGTAACGTTAACGAAATGTTTACGTTTGCGAATCAATGGTAATCGACGTGCGCGAGGGGCACTGCGTATGAGTCGATGGAAATCTGAATGGACGGCGCCCAGCCGGTTGCGCGGGGCGATGGCGGCAGTTTCGGCCGCGCTGCTGCTTGCTGCCTGCAGTTCCGCACCACAAATTGCACCAGCTGACCAGCCCTTAACGAAACAGACTTTGATGCTGCTCGGTAAGAAGGGCATGCGCGTCGAAGCGCCAATCTTCGTTCGCATCTTCAAGGAAGAATCCGAACTCGAGGTGTGGAAGCAGCGCGACGACGGCCGCTTCTATCACTTCAAGAGCTATCCGATCTGCAATTGGTCGGGCGATCTGGGCCCCAAGATCAAGCAGGGCGACAAGCAGGCACCCGAAGGCTTTTATCGCGTCGCCAACTACCAGCTCAATCCGAAATCCCAGTTCCACGTCGCCTTCAATCTTGGCTACCCCAACGCCTACGACAAGTCCCTCGGGCGCACAGGCGACTTCCTCATGGTCCATGGCAAGTGCAAGTCCGCCGGCTGCTACGCCATGACCGACGCGCTGATCGAGGAGATCTATGGTCTGGCGCGCGAAGCACTCAAGGGCGGCCAGCAATCTTTCGAGGTACACGCCTTCCCCTTCCGCATGACCAACGAGAATATGCGCCGCCACAAGACGTCCAAGTGGATCGGCTTCTGGCGCACGTTGAAGCAAGGCTACGACAGCTTTGAAATCAATCGCGTGCCGCCGCCCGTCGCAGTTTGCGAGCATCGCTATATGGTCAACGTTTCGACAGTGGACGGTCGCGAGCCGGCGGCAGAGGGCCCGTGCCCCATGTTCCATCACCCACAGCTTCAACCGTTCACTCCCAAGCCTGCCGAACAGCAATTGGCCAGCGAGCGGATCGAAATGCCCGGCCCGAAAATGCGGACCGCTGAATCGATCCATGCGCCCGAAGGCGAGGAATGGCAGCCGCCCGCCATCGCCTATGCCGACGCCGGATCGGGTTCGACATTCACGCGCATGTTCGGTCTTGGTAGGACGCCCCAGCCGCGGACCAAGATCACTGGCTTCGGCTACCGCTAAGAACCGAGCCACACGGTGCATGTTCGAGAGCGGCCATCCTCTCATGCCTGCAGTGATAAAAAGCTTTGCGAGCAACCATCGACTGCTTGAAGCTGGTCATGCGCCGCATTTTCTGCCGGTATTGCCGCACAGTCTGCGGGCCTGAAGCAGAGGTTTGCGGGTTAGGAACCGATGACGCGGCAGGATGAACATTGGGATGCCCAAGCGGCTTCTTCGGACAAGGCACAAATTGCAGCAGTGGACTCGCGCGCCAAAGCGCAAGGCAAGCAGCGCCGGCGAAAACTTCGCCGAACCATTGTGCTTGGCCTCATCGTCGTCACCACTGCAAGCGTCCTCGCCATCAACTGGCAGCTGCTGACCGGCAGTCTTGAAACCCGCGCCATCTCCCTTCAACGAGCCTCGCATCGCGCTCTGTGGTCGCTTGGCCGCACGCTGCCCGGCACACCCGATCTTACCGCACTCGACAACAGGCTCACCAAAGCAGGTTTCACGCTGGCGCAACCGATACTGATACGGATCTTCAAGCGCGACTTCGAACTGGAGATCTGGAAGGCGAAAGGCGGCCGCTTCCATCTTTTTGCAACCTATCCCATATGCCGCTGGTCCGGACGCCTCGGCCCCAAGCTCACCGAAGGCGACCGGCAATCGCCCGAAGGCTTCTACTCGGTCGGCAAGGCCCAGCTCAATCCCAACAGCCGCTGGCACCGCTCGTTCAATCTGGGTTATCCTAATCTGTACGACCGCAGTCACCACCGCACCGGAAGCTTCCTGATGGTCCACGGCGGCTGCGGCTCGGTCGGCTGCTATGCCATGACCAACGCCGTTATCGACGAGATCTGGCAACTGGTCACATCGGCGCTTGCTGGCGGACAGGGCCGTATTCAGGTCCAAGCCTTCCCATTCCGCATGAGCGACGACAACCTTGCAGCAAAGGCGGGCGATCCACTCCACGCATTCTGGCAGTCACTGAAAAAAGGCGCTGACCTCTTCGAAGCGACCGGCCTGCCACCGCGCGTGCGTATCTGCAAGGGAGAGTACCTGTTTCTCCCAGGGCGCGATATTCAGTCGGGGACCCGCCCCATCATTGCCTCCTGTGGGAGCACAAATCGGGCTCAGCAAGCCCGAGACAACTGAAGCATAGCCTTGAACATACAAAGAACGAAGATGAAGAGCGTCATCGTCCGGCAACGCATCGTGGATGAGTGGACCCAAACGGAGGAAAACCGGTGGCATCGCTCGACACCCCACTGCTAAGGTCAGGCTAAGGGAAAAAGCTTGAAGAGGCGCGCCTACGTATGGCGCATGAAGCGTTTTCCGGGTGACTTGTGAGCGGTCATCTGGTTGGGCTGGGTGTTGCATTGCGCGCGATTTTGCGCGTCGACATGCGTTGAATGCGGGGGTTGAAAGTGGGGTTGGAAGCTTGATGCGTTGGTGGACGACAGACGGATACGGCAACGGCCTTGCGCAATGGGCTGGCGCGGTCTCGTGGGCGGTTTCACTTTTCTTCACAGCAAGCACGGCCCATGCCGTGACCATCGAATTGAAGGGCGCAGCCCCTGAGCGCATCGAAAATCAGCGCATGCATGCTGTCGGCGAGACGACATTACCTGGAACCCCAGACACCGCTACCTTTGGTAATCGCCTGCAAGCCGCCGGCCAGAAGGTTGGCAATCCGATCCTGATCCGCATTTTCAAGGCGGAGGCCGAGCTTGAGCTTTGGATGCAGAAGGACGCTGGCGTCTACGAGCGGTTCGCCACGTATCCAGTCTGTAACTGGTCTGGCTCTCTTGGCCCCAAGCTCGCCGAGGGTGACAAGCAGACGCCCGAAGGCTTCTATACGATCACCCGTCGCCAGCTGCACCGCATTGGCCGTTGGCCACGCTCGTTGAACCTCGGCTTCCCCAATGTCTACGACAAATCTCTGGCCCGCACCGGATCGTATATTCTGGTGCACGGTGGCTGCTCGTCGGTGGGATGTTTCGCGATGACCAACCCGGTAATCGGCGAGATCTACCGGTTGACCCAGGCCGCGATCATCAAGGGACAAAAGCACGTCCCTGTGCATGTCTTTCCATTCCGAATGACCAGGGCCAATTTGAACAAGCATGCCACCAGCGAGTGGCAAGGATTTTGGCAGAATCTCAAAGAAGGCTTCGATACTTTTGAAGAAACCAAAGTTCCCCCGAACGTTCGCGTATGTGATGGCCGTTACCATTTCGATCGCATCGCCCCGGGGGAGGTGGGCGCTCCGCGCCCTTTAAAACCGTGCGGCGAGACAATCGCCGCAGTGCTGGCATTGGAGCAATACTACTCTCTTGCAAGCAGCCACCCGGTGCTCGCCAAGATCAATTTCAAGACGCGCATGCCAATGTGGACAACAGCAGCAAGCCACGTGCCCGCACATCTCTCCGGCGCGTTCGAAATATATCACGACGCCATGCAGACACTGGCGCGCGCCGTGGCAGAAAACGCGAAGCATCCGCCCGCTCGGCGCATGCGGCTGCGCACACTGGCCCAAGCAGCGCGGAAATCATATCGGTACAGATGCAACCCGAGCCTCGCTAGCTGCCGCCGCTATATGGCGCTCCAGCGATCCCGGCTGGAAGCGCGCATTGAGGCGGCTTCATCCATTCCGCCTCCTCAACGCATCAAGACAGCCAGGAGCGGCAGGCGCACGCGCGCGCGTTGACACACGCCATCAGCCATATGGCTTGCCGCTGGCGCATCGCTATGGCATAGAACCCGCCGCACGCACAGCTACCGGCAGAGCACCAGCAGAAGGAGGGTTCACTTGACCTTCCAGGCGAACGAACAACGCTGGCGCCGCAGGGCTTTTCGTCCGACCGCCCCGAATTTCACCGCATCGCACAGCCTGCTGCGCCGTTGCGGTGAGGGTCGCCCAGAACATATTGAGCTGAAGTGTGTGCGATAGAGCCGTGAACAACATGCTCAAGCCATAGAACGAGATCTTTGGTTTGGTCGCATTTTCTTCGACGAACCGGTATCCACTTCGTCGGAAAATGCTCTAGCTCATGCAATCGTCGTTGTTGGTGTGGATTTTTGCACAAATGTCAAACGATACGCCGCTGTTGAAGAAAATCGAAAACGGACTGGAAGGCATGTTGTTCGCCAGCCGCTGGTTGCTGGCCCCACTCTACCTCGGCCTTGCCCTGTCGCTGGTCGTCCTGCTGATCAAATTCGTAGCTGAACTTGGCCATATGGCGGCCCACGCCTTCAGCGCCACCGAGAGCGAGGTCATCCTGGGCGTGCTCTCCCTCGTCGATCTTTGTCTGACCGGCTCACTCATCGTCATCGTCATATTTTCGGGCTACGAGAACTTCGTTTCGCGGATTGATCATGGCAACCACACCGACTGGCCCGAATGGATGGGCAAGATTGACTTCAGCGGCCTGAAGCTGAAGCTTTTGTCCTCGATCGTTGCCATCTCGGCCATCCAGCTGCTGAAGCAGTTCATGGCGCTGGATAAGGTGTCCGATCGCGATATTATGTGGATGGTGATCGTCCACGTCGTCTTCGTCGCCTCAAGCGTCCTGCTTGCTCTTTCCGACCGTCTGGCGGTGCATAGTGGCGGACATGCGAAGAAATCCAGCGGCGATGGCGGCAACACCCCTAAGCCGAGCAGCGATGGTAAAAGTCAATCGGGTACGAGTTCGGCAACCGGTAGTGCTCCGGCGCATGAGGCTTCGGCCAGCGACCCGCCTGCCAAGGCGCGCAGTGCAGCCAGGTCATTGAATGTCGATACTAACCTTGACGACCTGCTGCCCGGCGAGCCTCACACGGTGATAAAGCGCCGTCTGCACTGACGGTTCGGCACTACCGGTTGTGCGCGCCATGCATGCGCGCTTCGGCCTGAGCCTCCGCTTCCCGCGTTCGCATCGTTACGAAATGATCACCGATGACTAGCACATCCATGCCGGTCCGCAGATAGCATGAGATCGCCTCTTGCGGGCGCGCCACGATTGGCTCGTGACGGTTGAAGCTCGTGTTGAGCACGATCGGCACGCCGGTGATATCGCCGAATGCGCGGATCAAATCATAGTAGCGCTGGTTGGCTTGCCGCGAGACCGTCTGGATGCGTGCCGTACCATCAACATGGACCGCTGCGGCAATTTCGTGCGCCCGATCGGGATGCACACGCGGCGCCAGCGTCATGAAGGGGTCGGCCTGCGTAATCTCGAAGAACTCATGCGCCCGTTCCTCCAGCACGGCTGGTGCAAATGGGCGGAAGTTCTCACGGTGCTTGATCTTCGCGTTGATGACGTTGCGCATGCCGGCAGAACGGGGATCAGCCAGGATTGAACGATTGCCCAGCGCTCGGGGGCCCATCTCGAAGCGCCCCTGGAACCAGCCAACAATCTTGCCATCTGCAAGAGCCTGTGCGGTCTTCTGGATGAGTTCGCCCTCATCGAGCTTCTCCGATGCCAGTCCGGCTTCGGCAAGCGCGTGTGAAATTTCCGCGTCGGAAAAGCCCAGTCCATAGAACGGGTGGATCAACTCAAGGCGTCGCGGGGCTTTGTGTGTCTGATGATGGTGCCACAGCGCACTGCCCAGCGGCGCTCCCGTGTCGGAAGCGCACGGCGGCACCCAGATGCGTTCGAACCCGGTCTGCTCCAACACACGCGCATTGGCCACGCAATTGAGCGCAACACCACCTGAGATGATGAGGTTGCGCGAGGAAAACCGCCGCTCCAGTTCGCGCGCCACATGCACGATGACCTCCTCCGTCACCGCCTGCAATCCGCGTGCGATAGCTTGATGGCGCTCCGTGATCGGTGCGCCAGGCTCGCGCGCCGGCCCAAATGTCTCGTAGAATTTTCGCTTGAGCGGCCGCAATTCGCCATAGCGATGGAAGTCGAAATAAGACATGTCGAGCTGATAGCGGCCCTCCGGCTCCAACCGAAACAGCTTGCGGAAGGCATCGACATAGCGGTCATCGCCATAAGCAGCCAGCGCCATCACCTTGCCTTCGTCGGAAAAACCCGCAAAGCCCAGGTACTTGGTCACGACCGTATAGGCGATGCCCACCGAATTGAAGATCTGTGTCCACCAGACGCGCGACAGCCCCGCACCATCCCCGGTGTAAACACTGGTGGCGGCATCATCACCGAACCCGTCCATGACAAGGACCGTCGCATCCTCGAACGGTGACATGAAGAACACCGCAGCATGCGCATCGTGATGGCCGACATTGACAATCGGCGGCAGGGACTGGCCACCAACCAGCCGACCTAGACGGCGGCGCAGAAAGGAATTGAGCAGAACGATCTCGTTGCGCTGCGGCGTGTGCGATGATTCCAGGAACAAGCTGAGACTGCCCGGAAGCCCTCGTAGAATCGCCTTGCCGAAACTCTTGCGAAGCAGAGCGACATTCCACGGCGTCGTTATAACGTCGATGTCTTTCAAACCCGCAAGGTCAGCGCCCAACGCCGCAACGAGCGAATGGTGCGGAAAAACCTTTGTGCGCTTGATGCGGTTGAGCCGCTCCTCCTCCAACACCAGCGTCGGCCACCCGTTGTCGAGGATGGCAAGACCACTGTCATGCGTGGCGCCAACGAGACCGAGGATACGCACCTTGCGACAGCCTCCATCAGGGCAAAGGGCAATACGACGCGATCGTCACGCGTGTTTTCCGTGACAGTGCTTGTACTTCTTACCCGATCCGCACGGACATGGCGCATTACGCGAAACCTTGCCCCACGTCGAAGGATCATTTGGATCCAACTCACCGCTGCCGCGCCGCGATTGCACCGGTTGGCGCCGTTCGGCAACTGGCGCCAAACTGTCGCCGCCCTGAATTGCAGCCTCAGCCATTGCAAACTCGTCCATGCCCGTTGTTGGATCGACGTGATGTGCTTCCATCTCCGGCAGGTCGGAAGATTGCATCAGCTCATCCTCCACCTCTTGCCCTGGTTTGAGCGTCATCAGCACGCGTGTCACATTCTCACGCAAGCGTGACAGCATGCTCTGGAAAAGCGTGAAGGCCTCGCTTTTGTACTCGTTGAGCGGATCGCGCTGTCCATAGGCGCGAAAGCCGACCACTTGGCGCAGATGCTCCAGCGTGACGAGATGCTCGCGCCACAGATTATCGAGCGTCTGCAGCAGCACCATCTTCTCGATCTCGCGCAGCCGTAACGCGCCCAGAGTCACGGCGGACTGATCGCTGGCATGGTCCATCTGATCGACGAAACTCTTGGCGTCGAAATACTGGTTCATGAACTGGTCGCCGATCTGCCAAGCCTGTTGCGATGCCTGTTCGGCGGTCAACCCCGTGATCCGGATCGCGGCGTTCGGCGTGTTGAAGAGATAGCGACCGATGTCGGCCAACTTGCCGTCGGGATCATCAACGAGTTGCTTTAGACCTTCATCGTCGTGCACGACATTGAGGAAACCCTTGGCGCCCTGATAATTGTTGAGCACATCCTGGCCGACTTGCGCCAGCAGAGCCTGCGCCTTCCCATCGATCTGCTCGAACAGTCGCTCCTTGATTTCCTCGTCTGCGATGCCTTCTTCCTCGGCCCACTCGCCAATCGGTAGCTTCAGGTCGAAAGTTTCCTCAACAGCTTCGGCAAGCCCCGCCGTATCCCACTGCTCGGCGTAGGCCTTCTCGGGAATATAGCGGCTGACGAGATCGCCGACGACCTGGTGGCGCATGTCCTTGACCGTCTCGGAGACGTCATCCTCGGCCATGATCTCCTTGCGATGGTCGAAGATGACCTTGCGCTGGTCATTCATGACATCGTCGTACTTCAGGATTTGTTTGCGAATGTCGAAGTTGCGCGCTTCGACCTTCTTTTGCGCCATCTCCAGCGACTTATTCATCCATCGGTGCGCAATCGCCTCGCCTTCCTTGAGGCCGAGCGTGCGCACCATGGAATCCATGCGTTCGGAGCCGAAGATGCGCATCAGATCGTCGTCGAGCGCCAGATAGAACTTGGAGCGGCCCGGATCGCCCTGGCGGCCCGAACGACCGCGCAACTGATTATCAATGCGCCGGCTCTCGTGGCGCTCGGTGCCCAGCACATAGAGCCCGCCCGCTTCAAGTGCCTGCGTCTTTTTCGCACTGATGCCAGCTATGATCTCGCGTTCCTGTTTGCCGATCTCCTTCTCGTCGGGATCGCGCCCTGCGGCATGCTCCGCCGCAATCCAGTCGCGCAACTGATATTCCGCATTGCCGCCGAGTTGAATGTCAGTACCGCGGCCTGCCATATTCGTGGCAATCGTTATCGCCCCGGGCACACCGGCCTGCGCAACGATATTGGCTTCCTGTTCATGATAGCGCGCGTTGAGCACCTGATGGGCAACGACCTGGCTTCCCGACTTGGTCTTTTTGGCCAGTTCGACAAGATGTTGTCCCATGTCGGCAAGCTGCTGCTTGAGTTCGTGGTCGCGCTCGTGGGTGAGTTCCTCGGCCTGCGCAAGCGTCTTGCGGCCAAGCTCCTCCATGTACTTCTTGTCGGTCAACAATCCTGAAAGTTGTTCCGACTTCTCGATCGACACGGTGCCGACAAGCAGCGGCTGCCCCCGCCGCGAACAATCCGCAATGGTCAGCACGATGGCGGCAAGTTTCTCGGGCTGCGTGCGGTAGACTTCGTCATCCTCGTCAACGCGCGCAATTTCCCGGTTGGTTGGGATCTCGACGACATCGAGGCCGTAGATGTCCATGAATTCACTTGCCTCGGTCGAGGCGGTGCCGGTCATGCCGGCGAGCTTGTCGTATAGGCGGAAGTAGTTCTGGAAGGTGATGGAGGCGAGCGTCTGGTTTTCGGGCTGGATCTCGACACGTTCCTTCGCTTCGAGCGACTGGTGCAGTCCCTCCGAGTAGCGCCGTCCGGGCATCATGCGGCCGGTGAACTCGTCGATGATGACGACCTCGTTACCCTTGACGATATAGTCCTTATCGCGCTGGAACAGCTTGTGCGCCTTCAGCGCCTGATTGATGTGATGAACCAGCGTGACGTTCTCGATGTCATAGAGCGAGCCCTCAAGCATCCCTGCATTCGCCAGCAGCTCCTCGATGAACTCGTTGCCCGCATCCGTGAGCGAGACCTGCCGCTGCTTTTCGTCAAGTTCGAAATGTTCCGCCTGTAGTTGTGGAATGAAGCCGTCGATTGCAACATAAAGTTCGGTACGATCCTCGACGGGTCCTGAAATGATCAGCGGCGTACGAGCTTCGTCGATCAGGATTGAATCGACCTCGTCGACAATCGCGAAGGCATGGCCGCGCTGAACCATCTCTTCCTTGCTCATCTTCATGTTGTCGCGAAGGTAGTCGAAGCCCAGTTCGTTGTTGGTCGCATAAGTGACGTCGCAGGCGTACTGCTCCTTGCGCTGCTCGTCATCAAGACCATGGACAATGCAGCCGACGGTGAGGCCAAGGAACTTGTAGACCCTGCCCATCCACTCCGCGTCACGCTTGGCTAGGTAGTCGTTCACCGTTACGACGTGGACACCGCGCCCCGAGATGGCGTTGAGATAGACGGCCAGCGTCGCCACCAGCGTCTTGCCTTCACCCGTCTTCATCTCGGCGATATTGCCCTCGTGGAGCACGATGCCGCCGATCAACTGAACATCGAAGTGGCGCTGGCCGAGCGCACGCTTGGCTGCCTCGCGCACAGTAGCGAAAGCTGGAGCGAGAAGGTCATCAAGGCTTTTTCCAGCAGCGAATTCCGCTCGAAATTGATCGGTTCGCGCGCGGAGATCGGCGTCGCTCAACTTGGCGACCTCATCTTCCAGCGCATTGATGGCCGCCACGCGGGGCTTGAAGGAGCGAACACGACGGTCGTTCGATGAGCCGAAGATCTTCGAAGCAAGCGAGCCGAACGACGTCAACATGCGCGATGTCCTCAAAAAAGAAAACGAGCGATTGGGTGCGCCCGGTTGTTCACCGCACCGCCTCGCTGCCAGAGCTTTTCGTATCGCTTGTCACCGCGGAATCCGGATATCCGCAAATGCAGAATCTGCCCCCGTACTGCTCAGGACACGCCCGGACGCAGCAATATTAAGCGATACAGTTCGCCGCACAGATAAGGACCCCCATTAAGACTGTCAACGCGACGTACCGGTGCTAAGCGCCGTGAAAGTGCCTGATTGAGGCATTGGGGATGCTGGATAAAACTTAACTTGGCAGCAACCTGACACCCGTCTATCCATGCCTGCGACCGACTGCAGGATGGTATGGATGCGCCGCCCGCAATATGCGGTAGATGTGCCACAATTAGGGAAAACACCCGTGAATTTCGCTCATTACACGTTTTTGTTGAGAGCCGCCGCCCCCCTGACATGCGCCGTGGCCCTGTTGTTCGCTCAGCCCGCAGCGGCCGCCGAGGACGCCGCCAAGGCCGCCAAAGCCATCGCCACGGTCAATGGCATTGCCATCACCGAGGGCGACTTGAAACTGGCCGAAGACGAAATTGGCCGCGACCTGGGCAACCTTCCCGAGGCCACAAAGCGCCGTGTCCTGGTTGAGTTTCTGATCGAGAACAACCTGTTCGCCAAAGCTGCGGAACAAGCCAAACTATCCGAGGGGCCCAGCTTCGATGAACGCATGAAGTATTGGCGCAATCGCGCTCTTCGCGACGCCTACTTCGACAAGGAAATCAATACGTCCGTTAGCGAGGACGCCGCCAAGACGTTCTACGACGATCAGGTTAAGTCCCTGAAGCCCAAAGAAGAAGTACAAGCCCGCCATATCCTCGTCGATACTGAGGAAAAGGCCAAGGAACTCAAGAAGAAGCTCGACGAGGGCGCCGATTTCGCAGCCTTGGCCAAGGAAAACTCCAAGGACCCCGGCACCAAGGACGACGGCGGTATGCTGGGCTATTTCTCCGCCGGCCAGATGGTTCCTGACTTCGAGCAGGCCGCCTTCGCTCTGAAAAAAGGCGAGGTCTCGGCCCCCGTCAAGAGCCAGTTTGGCTGGCATCTCATCAAAGTTGAGGATCGCCGGCAGAAACCGCCGCCCACCTTCGATGAGGTCAAGGATCGCATCCTTGCGTCGATGATCCATCAGCGCGCTCAGGCGGTCGCCGCCAAGCTGCGCGAGGATGCCAAGATTGAGTATATCGACGAGGCCATCAAGAAAGAAGTTGAAGAGCAGAACAACCAGCAGGACGCCCAGCGTCGCCAGATCGAGGAATTGATCAAGAAGCAGCTGGAAGCCAAGGAAAAGAGCGGCGACAAGGCCGACGACGGCAAGGCTGGCGAAGAAAAGCCCGAGAACAAGGACGCCAAGGCCGAGGACAAACCGGACGCCAAGAAGTAGGCCGGGCGATCAACACGGGGTCGAATCCTGAGCCCCATCGGGTCGCTTGAAAAAAGCGGCCCGATCTGTTTGGGCGACCCCGATCAAACAGCGGATCACCGTCACATGGGCAAGATCACCACCCCCTCTCCCTTTGCACCCGAAAAGCTCCCCCGCCTGCCCGCCATCGACGGCGTGCGCTTTTCCACCGCACAAGCGGGAATTCGCTACCAGGGGCGCACCGACCTGATGGTCGCCGTGATGGATGAAGGCACCGTTGCCGCCGGCGTGTTGACGCAGTCAAAGACATGCTCCGCACCGGTGCTGGCGTGCCGGCAGAACCTCACCAAGGGCAAGGCGCGCATCCTGGTCGTCAACTCCGGCAACGCCAACGCTTTCACCGGCATGAGGGGTCGCCAGGCCGTTGATGCGACCGTTGCCGCCGCTGCTGAGGCCGCGCACTGCAAGCCGGGCGAAGTCTATGTCTCCTCAACCGGCGTCATCGGCGAGCCGATGGATGCGGGCAAATTCACGCATCTGCTGGCAAACCTTGCCAAGAAGGCCAAGGCCAATGGCTTCGAGGATGCTGCGCGCGCCATCATGACCACCGACACCTATCCCAAGGTTGCCACGCGCAAGGTCGATCTTGATGGCGTCAAGGTCACGATCAACGGCATCTGCAAGGGCGCCGGCATGATCGCACCCGATATGGCGACCATGCTGTGCTACGTCTTCACCGATGTCGCCATCTCGCAAAAGCTGCTCCAGGGGCTGGTGAGCGAACACGTCGAGACGACCTTCAATTGCATGACCATCGATGGCGACACATCGACCAGCGATACCTGTCTTGCCTTCGCCACCGGCACTGCGACAAAGCGCGGCCAGGAGCCGATCACGAAAAAGTCCGACAAGCGCCTTGCTGCATTCGGCGCCGCCCTCCACGACCTGATGGGTGATCTCGCCATCCAGATCGCCAAGGACGGCGAGGGCCTGTCCAAGTTCGTCACTTTCGAGATCACTGGAGCGGAAAGCTTCAACGCCGCCCGCACCATCGCCCGCGCCTGCGCCAACTCGCCCATCCTCAAGACCGCAATTGCCGGCGAGGATCCCAACTGGGGCCGCGTCGTCATGGCCGTTGGCAAATCCGGCGAAGCCGCCGACCGCGACAAGCTGACGATCTGGTTTGGCCCCCATTGCGTCGCACGCAACGGCGAACGCGCCGAGGAATACGTCGAGGCGACAGCCGCCGCCTACATGAAGAATCGCGAAATCGTGATCCGCGCCGATGTCGGTGTCGGAAAGGCGGCGGCCACCGTGTGGACCTGTGATCTCACCCACGATTACATCTCAATCAACGCCGATTACCGCAGCTGATCACCAACCCGCGCCTTAGATCCGCTTCACGATGAGGCGGAAGCGCTCAGGCCGCGACTGCGGCCCGGCGCCAATGCGCCGCGCCCGCGCAGAGCCAGGCCGAAGGCCGATGCGGCTCGTGAGCGATCACAGATAAGATCGTTCTCGCCTCAAGCGGAAACGATCTAAGACGGACAGAGTGCGAGGTCTTGCGCGTCACCAATACGGATCTCGACAACATCGAGGGTGTTCTGGAAGGCGTGCTGGCAAAACTTGAAGGTGCCACTGAGTAACCGGCATCGCCAAAAGCAGCCCCTCACCCCGACCCTCTCCCCGCCTGCGGGGAGAGGGGGAAGTGAGCGCCATCGCTTTGGCTGCACCGGAAAGACCTCGCCCCGCGTGCGGGGAGAGGGGGATGCACACGGCCACCGCACGCAATTCCCTCTCCCCGTCCTTACGGGGAGAGGGTTAGGGTGAGGGGCGGCTGCGGCCTGAGCGCCAATGCGCCGCGCCCGCGCCAAGCCGGGCCGAAGGCCGATGCGGCTCGTGAGCGACAACAGATCAGAGCGCTTCCGCCTAAAGCGGAAACGATCTAAGTGCTACAGTGCCACAAGCCGTGCAGGGCGCTGATCGGTAAGGAGCACGAGATGGAGCCGAATTTCTGGCTGGAGAGATGGGACAAGGGCGAAACAGGCTGGCACCGCGAGGATGTGCATCCTGAACTGATCACGCATTGGTCAGCTCTTGGCATACCCCCGCGCTCGCCCGTGCTGGTGCCACTTTGCGGTGCCTCGCTGGACATGGCGTGGCTGGCTAATCAAGGACACGAGGTGATCGGCGTCGAACTGTCGCAGAGCGCAGTGGAGCAGTTCCTCGCCCGCCATCGCGTTCGCCATGTCGTCATGGACGAGACCGGCTTTCGCACCTATCTTGGCGGTCGCTATCAGCTCTGGTGCGGCGATTTCTTCGCGCTTCCCGCTGATGTCTTTGCCAGCGCTGGCGCCGTCTATGACCGCGCAAGCCTCTTCGCCTTCCCCCCTGACATGCGCAAACGTTATGCCGCCACGCTCAGTGAGCGCCTCAAGCCGGGCACGAAAATCCTGCTCATCTCGCTCACCTACAATGAAGCGGAAATGGAAGGGCCGCCGTTCTCCGTCCCCGATGGGGAGGTTCGCGCACTGTTTCGCGATTGTTTCGACATCACCGAGATTGAGACAACCGACGTTCTGGCCAGGAACGAGGGATTGCGCAAACGCGGATTGACCGCCCTTACTGAAACCACGTACCTCCTGACACGCAAGTCGTGAGCGCAAGACAGCCCTCCACATGACAGAACGCACCGCTCCATTGCCAAATCGCAACCTCCTGCTCGTCGTCGCCGTCGCCCTCATTGACGACGCAAACCGCGTCCTCATCTCGAAGCGGCCGGAAGGAAAACAGCTTGCCGGTCTGTGGGAGTTTCCTGGCGGCAAGATCGATCCTGGCGAAACACCCGAGGAGGCGTTGATCCGCGAATTGCGCGAAGAACTCGACATTGAGCTGTGCCGCACGTGCATCGCGCCACTAACATTCGCCAGCCACACCTACGACGACTTTCATATCCTGATGCCGCTTTATATTTGCCGCACCTGGGATGGCGAAATCACCCCACGTGAGGGCCAGGAAATTGCGTGGACGCGCGTCAATCACTTGCAGCGCTATTCCATGCCGCCAGCCGATGCACCGCTGATTCCAGCACTCTGTGATCTGCTGGGGTGAGCCGCCTGCACGATTGCAGGACAAGCAGCACATTGCGCTGAAGCGTTGCGCGGTAGAGCCGTGAAAGACACGCTCAAAATGACAGGCGATGGCAGTCGGATGGGCACGGGCTATTGCTGTCGGCCTGTTTCGGGCCCGGCCGGTGCAACACAGATTTCGTAATCGTGATCTGCAGCAGCGGCGCACCCGTCGGCTGCATCTGAGCCGCGCCAGTGCCATTGACGATCATCGCATAACCGTTTGGCTCCACCGATGGCCACAACAGCGACACCTTGGAATCACGGGAAATATTCTTGGCCGCGGAATTGCCAACGGCACAACGGATCAGTCCATCGCCCAATTCAATCACGACATTGCTGACATGGGGACCATCTTCAGCGATCGTGAGCAGATAGGCTTCGCGCCCATAGTGGGCAAGTGCGTCCGCCAGTGTGCGCAGCATCAATTCCAATACCCCAATACAGGTTGTAAAAGGCTATGCTAGGCTTTCGCCGGCGCGCTTGCAATGCGTCCCACGACACGGTGCGCGCAAAGCGGTGTGAGCAAAACGGTGCGAGCAAATGCGCCCAGCTCCTTGCCGGAGTTTTATCGGATCTCTTGTCCGGTGTGACGTGTGCACGGGACACGCAATTTCAGGGCTGGATCCTGGCCGATCGTGACGGCAGGCCTACAACACCCCGACGGGCGCGAACACCCCGAACGGCGCCACTGTTTCAAATGCCAACAGGGAATGAAGCTTCAGACCACGCGCAAAGGAGACAAACGCCATGCTTGCAACGGAAATCCAGGAGCACGCCCGACGCCTCCTTGAGGCCCACGGCGATAAGGCCGTGGCCGAGGCCGCTCAAAAGGCAAAGTCGCTGGAGGACAGTGGCGCCACCGACGAGGCTCAGGTCTGGCGCAAGATCGAGTCGGCCTTGAAGCTGATGCGCGGCCCACGCTCGACCTGAGACGTTATGGGCGTGGCGGGGCCGGCAACCCGTTTCAACTGCCGGTCTTGTCACCGGCTGGATGCTCTTTGGTGCCGAGCGCATCGGCAAGCCGCATGGTGGCTGATCCCGGTTTCAAGGGTTGCTGCTGGCTGGGATCGGGAGCCCACGCCGTCACCGTCAGGATTTCGAAGGTTGCCGTGACGCGCCCATCGGCGCGGGCATGCCGCTCCTCGTAGATTTGCGCGGCCCGCGCCAGCACATCGCGCCGCGTCAGCGTTCTTCGCCGCGCGTTGAGCACATTGCTGGCGCCCATCGCCTTGATGTCCCGCATCAACGCCAGCGGCGAGGCATAGGCCACCTGCACCACGTCACTATCGACCACCGGCAGCGCAAAGCCGGCGCGCTGCAACAAGCCACCCAGATCCCTCAGATCAATCGCCGGGGCCACATGAGGCGACGCACCACCGGTGATCTCCGCTTCGGCGGTGAGCCACGCCGCCCCCAGTTCACCAAGCGTGCTGCCGCCAAGCAGTGAGGCGAGGAACAGCCCGTCCGGCTTCAGCGCGCGTCGAGCCTGCACGAGCGTGCCCGGCAGATCGTTGACCAGATGCAGTGACAGCCCTGAAACGATGAGGTCCAGTGTTGCATCGCCAAAGGGCAGCAGTTCCTCGTCCGCCAGCACGCAGGGTCCCTCACACGCCGCCAGCAGCGCGCCGACGCCCTCCACATCGACCATCAGCCCGACGCTCTCAAGTTGCCGCAGCCGCCGGCTGAGGACACCGTGATGGGCGCCGATGTTGGCGGCCAGCGGAAACGTCCGCTTGATGATCTGGAGGCGGTCAGTCAGATCCGCGGCGACGCGATGGAGGAGAAAATCGTGCTCGACGGCCCGGCCCGCAGCCCGGCGGCGGCGTGCATTGAGAAGCGCCCGGTCGAACGGTGCCGATGCCGTGCCGCCGACATCGCCCGCGCGATCACCACAATTGCTTTGCTTGCTCTTTTCATTCATTGCGCGGATCTTTGCCGACGAGATATCGATCGCCACAAGGGCAGCACCATC
>Ga0116151_10001781_pt1 | contig 20150 bp, 21 predicted proteins | sample AD_UKC117_MetaG_FD_89893 | JGI IMG/M metagenome (GOLD analysis project Ga0116151, IMG submission 89893) | Active sludge microbial communities of municipal wastewater-treating anaerobic digesters from Hong Kong - AD_UKC117_MetaG | ecosystem: Engineered > Bioreactor > Anaerobic > Digestate...
CCCCGGTCTACACCTGCGGCTACAGCGACCAGCCGAAGGACCTGGGCAAGGACGGCTGCGTCCCGGTCCCCGATGGCCCCGGCCTCGGCGTCACCTACGACTGGGCCTATATCGAGCAGCACCGGACGGCCCACCACGTCTTTGGTGGGTGAGCACATGCGGATCGTCGACGCCCACCACCACCTCTGGGACCGCGACCTGCATCCCTATCCCTGGCTGGCAAAGCCGGTCCGGTCACCCGCCATCGGCGACACCACCCCGCTCTGCCGCAACTACCTGCTCGCCGACTTCAGGGCCGACGCCGCCGGGCTGGAGCTCGTGAAGTCCGTCCACCTGCAGGCCGAGATCGCGCCCGAGCTCGCCGTCCTGGAGACGCGCTGGCTGCAGGCCATCGCCGACGCCCCGGGCTCGGGCGGCTTCCCGCACGGCATCGTCGCCTTCGCCGACCTCGCCGCCCCCGATGTGGACAAGGTGCTGGAGGCGCACGGCGCTTTCGCCAACATGCGCGGCATCCGCCAGATCCTGAACCGCCACAGCGATCCGGCCCTGAACGCCGCCAGCGCCGACTACCTGAACGACGCAGCCTGGCAGCGCGGCTACGCGCGGCTGGCGAAGCACGGCTACGCCTTCGACCTCCAGCTCTACTGGCCACAAATGGCCGCCGCCGCCGACCTCGCCGCCCGGCACCCCGACATCCCGGTGATCCTCAACCACACCGGCATGCCCCGCGAGCGCGATCCGGATGGCATCGAGGGCTGGCGCCAGGGCCTGCGCCAACTCGCCCGATGCCCCAATGTCAGCGCCAAGATCTCCGGCCTCGGCATGGTCGACCACCACTGGACCGAGGATTCCATCCGCCCCTTCGTCCTCGACACCATCGACATCTTCGGCCCCGATCGCTGCCTCTTCGCCAGCAACTTCCCGGTGGATCGCCTGTATTCGGACTATGCGACCGTGTGGCGGGCCTATGACGGCATCACGAAGGATTTCAGCGCTGACGAGCGGGCGGCGCTGTTCCACGACAATGCGGTGCGGGTTTATCGGCTTTAGGCAGGGGCAGGCTCCCAGATCATTGACCACGTATGGTGGGCCCGCCCAACTCAGCGCCAAGTCCTGCCCGGTCTGTAGACAGGCGCACGAAAGTGTCCTCCAATCGAGATCGGTCGGATCGATCCGCGGGGCCTCGGCTTGCGACAAGTGGAATGTCAATCGAAGATGCCGAGTGGTCTGGTCCTTATCTCCTTGGCCTTCCCGTCCGGCCCGTAGACGACGACCATCTCGTACTTGCTGCCTTGGAGGGCCTCGGCCGGAGTGCCCACGACTTCCCAGAGGCCGAAGGTCACCACATCCATGCCGGCATTGAGCACGGCGCGGCCCGCCGAAGGCTCGTTGCCGAACTCGTACTCGTAGGTGCAGGAAGTGCTCCCGTCGGCAAGCGATTCGATGGTCTTGGGTGGACCGACCTCGCTCTCGATCAGGGTCTTGTCGGAGCCGACCTGGCAGACCGCGAGATTGGGCGACTCCTTGCCGGCAGCGGCCATGCCGACCGAGCAGGCGGAGAGCGCGACCATGCTGCCCGCGAGGCACCCCGCCAATGCGAGAGGCCCGAGCCATCGGTTCATTGCCGCTCCTCTTCCTCTCACGAGCCGTTTCGCGGTCGCTGGGCAGGGCGAGCCATGCAATCCTGCCGAAGGGACCGGCTCAGGTCGTGGCCGACTCGAACTTGTAGTCCCGCACGATGCCATCGGCGTCGAGCTCGATGAAGAGACGCTTCGTCCCATGGTGCATCTCGCCAGAGAAGAAACCGATCTCAACCTGAACTTGCTGGTACGAATAGACCAGCGCCCTGACGGTCGGTTGCTCGACGAAGGGAGGGCCGAACTCACCGTTGGGGCGACCGAGTAGTGCCCGGACATCCGCCTCGGTGCTCACGCCCTTGGTGATCATCGACCGCTTGGTCTCGTCGAAGCTCGTGTGATCTGCGGGATATGAACTGACGAATTCGTAGCCGACGAGTACCCGGTCCACAAAGAAGAAAGCGAGCGAGCGAACCGGCGTAATACCGCCGACCAACGCTTCCTCATTGCTGCTATATGTGTAGATCAGCTTATTGACTGTTACTCCATTCTTGTCCTCCGTGCCGGTCGAGAGCGGCAGGCCATATTGGCTCATAACTTGCGACTCGGTGGTCGATCCAATCGCCAGTGAGCCGTCGCTCGGGCGGGCGAAATCCCGACCGGCACTTACGGTGCAGCCAGCGATCACGCTGGCCAGCAATAAAATGGCCGGCCAACTCCACACACGACCAAGCCTCTTCAAGTCCGCACGAACAGGCATTTGCTGATCCCCCTGGCGTTTGCGGTCATTATAATTTTCTTGAATTCAATCACCTTGATCTGCATCAAGCGGCTGCAACCCGACCATCGGGCGGATGGCGCTGCGTTTCAGCACGATGGCCGGGTCCCAGAGTCAGCGCACAGGCCCCGATCGCCCGATACACCAACCGACCCGGAGACAAGCCATGAATCGCCAGCCCGCCGTCCTGCAGCGCACTGACTGGGCGACCGACGAGCGGCTCTGGCGCGGCAGATTCGAGGGCCGGGAGCTCGGCACAGGCGTCACCGTCCTCTTCTTCGCCAGCGAGAAGATGGGGGCGGGGCCGGTGCTGCATGTGCATCCTTACGACGAGGTCTTCATCGTCCGGGTTGGCCGAGCCCTCTTCACGCTGGGCAGCGAGACGGTCACCGCCGAGGCGGGCCAGATCCTGCTCTGCCCCGCGCATGTGCCGCACAAGTTCGCCAATCTCGGCCCCGGTCTGCTCGAGACGACCGACATCCACCTCAGCGATCGCCTGATCCAGACCGACCTGCCCGACCCGCAAGCGTGACGTGCGCCGCGGGCGGGAGGTCCTTTGGTGTCCGTCGCGGATCGAGGGCACACTTGCACGAATGAAGACGGCGGCAGGTGTGCCAGGGCAAAGGGGGCCGGACCCGGCCCGCTTTCACGCCGACGTTGACACGCTAGGGGCGATAAATTAGGCACTGCGCACAATCAAAGGGTGTAGATCGTGGTGGAGCACGCTGCACATCCAGACGCGCCTTTGAGTTGCTTGTCCGACCGGCCGTCACTTTGCTGGAGCCGGCGCGCGGCTCTCGTGCTCGCGGTGACGGCCGTGGCGGGAATGTCGAGCGGCACCGAGGCGAGCGATCTGGAACCGCCAGGCGCCGAGGTCATCCTGACGGCGAAGGGTCTGCTGGGGCGGACCAATGTCGGCGACGAAGCCCGTCTGGACCGGCAGCTCCTCGAGAGCTTCGGCAAGGCGACGCTGACGACCTGGACGCCGTGGACGGAAGGCGAGGTCGAGTTCGAGGGGCTGCCGCTACGCTCGCTGGTCACGGGCCTGCAGGCCGGCGGCACCGCCATGCTGCTGCGAGCGCTCAATGATTACCATGTGGTGATCCCGATGTCGGAGGCGCGCGACTACGACCTGCTGATCGCCTGGCGCGCCGACGGCGTCGACCTGACGCGGCGCGACCGGGGGCCCTTGTGGATCATCTACCCCTGGTCGTCTCACCCCGACCTCGACCGGCGCGTCACCAGCCAACGCGCGATATGGCAACTATATGAACTAGAGTTTTATGAGGACTAGTTGGCGTGACCTGGCGATAGGTTTTCTTGTTTTTTCCGTATTTGTCACGTTCACATCCATCATTTTTATCAATTTCGAACGGCTGCGGCTGGGCAACGCGGCGATCTTGCGATCGGGCGCGGAATCCCTGTGGTCGACGCACGAGATCGAGATCGAGCTGCTTCGCCTGTTGAAGGCCATGCATCGTTTCCAGGCACCGGATCCGGGCGTGGATCTGGAAGCGCTGCGCCTCAGGCTCGACATTCTCTGGAGCCGGCTGCCTCCGCTGCTCGAGGGGCGGGATGCGGCGCAACTCAGGGAGGCCAGCGATGTGGAGACGCTCGGCGCCCGATTGAGCGCCGCGTTGCAGGAGATTTCCGACATCCTGGACGCGCCCAGCGTCGATGCCGCTGCCTACGCCCGGGCCATGGCGGGGCTCGAGGCGTTCGCCACGCCGATCCGCGAGCTGAGCCTGGTCGCCCTGCATCAAACGAGCCAGGGCCATGCCGAGCTGCAGCGGCGTCTGGACGACATCTACACGGCCATCCTGATGGCGTCCTGCGGGCTCGGGCTCGGCACGCTCGGCCTGATCACGCTCCTGGTCTTCCAGTTGGGCCGATCACAGAAGCTGCTCGACCTGAAGGAGCGGGCCAACGCGCAGATCGAGCATCTGGCGCACCACGACGTGCTGACCGGCCTGCCCAACCGTCGGCTGTTCAACGATCGCCTGGCGCAGTCCCTGGCTGCCGCGGCTCGCCGCTCGAGCGGGGTCGGCCTGCACTTCATCGACGTCGACAATTTCAAGGCGATCAACGACACCTTCGGGCACATGGCCGGTGACCAGGTGCTGCAGGAGGCGGCCAGGCGCATGGCGGCGACGATGCGCGAGGTCGACACGCTGGCCCGCATCGCCGGTGACGAGTTCGCGGCCATCCAGATCGACGTCGCGACAGCGGACGGCGTCGTGGAGCTGAGCGAACGGCTGATCAGGGCTTTCGAGCAGCCGTTCGACGTCGCCGGCAACGATCTGCAGGCGAGCATCAGCATCGGCTCCACGCTCTTTCCCGATGATGGCCGCACGACCGAGCGCCTCCTCTCCAATGCGGACGTCGCCCTGCATCGGGCGAAGCAGAACGGCCGGCGGCAAGGTGCGCTCTTCGACGAAGTGATGATGGAGAAGGAGGCGAGACGACGCCGCCTGGGCGTCCGTCTGGAGCAGGCCCGGGAGCATGGCGAGCTCTCGATCCGCTATCAGCCCAAGTTCGCCACCGCCGACGGGCGCCTCATGGGGTTCGAGGCGCTGATCCGCTGGGATCGATCTCCCCATGTCGAGGTCAGCCCGACCGAGTTCATCCCCATCGCCGAGAGCAACGGCTCGATCGTGCCGATCGGCGACTGGGTGCTGTGGACGGCCTGCCGTGACCTGGCGGGCTCGGCGGCGCGCCATCGGCCCGACGTGACGCTCGCGATCAACCTCTCGCCGGTGCAGATCCAGAAGGAAGACTGCTTTCGCCGTTTCCTCAAGATCGTCGAATCCCTGGATTTCGACCCGCGCCGGCTGGAGTTCGAGATCACGGAAACGAGCCTCTTCAACGCCGACACGAGCACCCTCGCGAACATCAGGGACCTGCACGACGTGGGTGCCCGGATCTGCCTCGACGACTTCGGCACGGGCTACTCCAGCCTCTCGCACCTGCAGGCGCTTCCCCTGAATTCCATGAAGCTGGATCGCGGCTTCGTGGCGCGCCTGGACGATCACCGGACGCAATGCATCTGCGAAGGCATCACCGCGCTGGGTCACCGCCTCGGCCTGGAGATCGTGGGCGAGGGTGCCGAGACGGAATGGCAGTACAACGAGCTGGTGCGCATGGGCTGCGACCAGGTTCAGGGCTACTATCTCGGCCGGCCGATGCCCATCGAGGAGCTGGACGGCTTCATGGCCAGGCTTGCGCGGGCCCCGGCGTGAACGCTGCGCCCGGTCGGTCGGTCGTTCGGTGGGTCGAGCGACGCGGGTACACAGGAGCGAAAGGAAAAGTCATGAAAATCCAGAGAAGCGGGGCCACGCCATCCGTGACGCCGCCCGCCGAGAACTTCACCGGCAAGGTCCGCTTCGACGCGCCGTTCGGCGGCAGCGGCGAGGGCCAGGTCGGCGGTGCGGCGGTCACCTTCGAGCCCGGTGCGCGCACCGCCTGGCACACCCATCCCTTCGGCCAGACCCTGATCGTCACCGCCGGCCTCGGCTGGGCGCAACGCGAGGGCGGGCCGAAGGAGGAGATCCGGCCGGGCGACATCGTCTGGTTCGAGCCGGGCGAGAAGCACTGGCACGGCGGCACGGCGACCACCGCCATGACGCACATCGCCATCGCCCTGGCCAAGGACGGGTCGCGCGCCACCTGGCTCGAGAAGGTCTCCGACGCGGACTATCTCGGCTGACTTCCCCGGCGGCCGGCTAGCCGAGCGCGGCCTTCTCCCCGGGCGGCGGGGTGGCGCCGAAGGAGCCGCGGGCGAGCACCGCCTCGACACCCCCGTGGCGCTCGATGATGGCCGCCTGGTCGGCCTTGGCCCTGGCGTCCGTGGCCTCGGGATCGAGCATGGCGCGCAGCTCCCGCTCGAACCCGGCGAGCGTCGTGGCATGGGCGGCGTCGGAGGCGAGGTCGGTGAGCTCTTCCGGGTCGGCCTCGAGGTCGAAGAGCTGCGCCGGGTAGCCGGCATAGTGCACGTATTTCCATTTGTCCCGGCGGAGCATGTAGGCGCCGCTCACGGCACCGGCCGCGTGATACTCGCCGAAGACGGTGCGCTCGCGGTCGTCTTGTGCCAGCCGGAAGAGGCTCTGGCCCGGCAGGTCGCGGTCGGCCGGGTCGGAGGCGACGCCGACGGCGTCGAGGATGGTCGGGAAGAAGTCGATCATGGAGACCGGTGTCCGCACCACCTCGCCGGCGGCGATGCCGGGGCCGCTCATCAAAAGCGGGATATGCGCCGACTCCTCGTAGAAGTTCGATTTCTGCCAGAGTCCGCGGACCCCCAGATTGTCGCCGTGGTCGGAGAGGTAGACGAGCCTGGTGCTCTGGCCGAGGCCGGCGCGCTCGATGGCGTCCCTGACCAGGCCCAGGTGGTGATCGACGAAGCTGCAGAGGCCGAAATAGGCGGCGGTGGCGATCCGGCGCTTGTCGTCGTCGAAGAAGGTGTCGGTGATGTAGGCCTTGCGGAGCTCGTCGAACCAGGGATGGCGGGGCCAGTCCTCGGGCCGGCAGGCCTTGGGCAAGGGCAGGCTCTCCGGCGGGTACATGGCGAAGAATTCCTCGGGTGCGATCAGCGGGAAGTGCGGGGCGACGAAGCCGATCTGCAGCACCCAGGGCTCGTCGAGCCCCGGCGCCTCGTTCTCCAGCCAGCTCACCGCCTCCCTGGCGATGGCCCGGTCGTAGCGGGTGTAGCTGGATTCGCCGGCGCCGATCTCGTCGGCCACGACATGGCTCTTGCGCCGGGGCGCCAGAGGGGCCGTCTGGCGCATGGCGCCCTGCAGGTCGCCGATGCCGGCTACCGCGTGCATGGGGATGCGCTGCTCGTCGAAGCCGGCATCGACCTCGTCGTCCCGGTAGTGCAGCTTGCCGATCGAGACCACGGGCCGGCCCGCCGCCTGCAATCGGTGGCCCCAGGTGGGCGGCGTGCCGGCATAGGGGCTGGCATTGCACCAGCAGCCCGTCTGGTGCGGGTAGCGGCCGGTGGCGAAGGCGGCGCGGGCCGGCATGCAGATCGGGCTGTTGGTGTAGGCGTTGGCGTAGCGTGTGCCCGTGGCGGCGAGCCGGTCGATGTTCGGGGTCCTGACGATGGGGTGGCCGTGGCAGCCGGTATATTGCGCGGCATGCTCGTCCGAGAGCACGATCACGAGGTTGGCGGGCTTCGGGCTGGCTGGGCTCGTCATGTCGAGGTCGCATCCTTCAGGCGTCGATGAGCGCACCGGGTCAGCACCTCGGGTGCGGCCGCGCCGGCGTCGGTCAGGGTTTCGCGGTAGGTCGCCACCATGCCCGCCAGCATCGGCAGTGCCGTGGCCACCGCGTCGGGGAGGAGGGCGCCGAGGGCCGCCGCGTCCTTGCTGGCGATCGGGTTGAAGGGGCGGGTGCTCGCCTCGGCCTCGGCCATGAAGGCGCCGTGCCGGTCGAGCACCACCGAGGCGCCGGCACCCGCCCCGGTGCGCATGGCCTCGACCAGCGTGGCCGGGGCGATGCCGTGATGCGCCGCCAGGGCCAGGGCCTCGGCGATGGCGCAGAGGGTGGCGGCACCGACGCCGTTGTTCAGCACCTTGGCGATCGCGGCCGTGCCGCTCGCCCCTGTCAGGAGCCAGCCGCGCCCCGCGGCGTCGAGGAACGGCCGTGCGCGCTCGATCGAGGCGGGATCGCCCGCGGCCATGAGGTAGAGCTGCCCGGCCAGGGCATCCTTGCCGATGCCGATGACCGCGGCCTCGATCGCCACACCGCCGCCGGCACACCGCGCTGCCGTGATCTGGCGCGCCAGGTCGGGCGGCAGGGTCGAGCATTCGACCGTCACCCGGCCGGCGCCGGCCAGCGCGATGAGGCCGTCCTCGGCGAAATATGTCGTGCGCACGGCCGCCAGGTCGGCGAGGCTGGTCACGATCACCTCCGCCCGCTCGACCAGCTCCGCCCTGGAGCCCGCGGGCGTGACACCCCGCGCCGCGGCGCGCGCCGCAGCCGCCGGGTCGATGTCGTAGCCGGTGACCTCGTGGCCGCAGGAGGCGAGCCAGGCGGCGAGGTTGCCGCCGATATCGCCGAGCCCGATGATGCCGATCTTCACAAGTCGGCCTTCGAGGCGTCGCCGAAGCGCGGCTCCGGCAGGCCCGCGACGCCGACGTCGAAGGCGAGGAGATCGCCGGCCATCGGCTCGCCCTCCAGCGCTGCCGGGGACAGGCGCTGGCGCGCGGAGGTGACGTAGAGGGTGCGCCGATCGGGGCCGCCGAAGGCGCAGGCGGTGGGCTGGCTGACCGGCAGATGCAGGGTCGACATGAGCCTGCCATCGGGATCGAGGCGGACGATGGCGCTGCCGCCATAGCGGGCGTTCCAGAGGCAGCCCTCGGCGTCGACCGTCGAGCCGTCCGGCGCGCCCGGTGCGATGTCGGCCGGGGCGAAGGGGCGGAGACCCAGCTTTTCGTCACCCGTCGGCACGGCCGCCTGGAGGATCTCGCCCTGACGGGTATCGGTGAAGTAGAGGGTCCGGCCGTCCGGCGAGAAGGCGATGGCGTTCGGGCAGCGGATGCCGTCGAGCAGCTCCCTGGCGAAGCCGGTCGGCTCGACGTGATGCAGCCGGCCGGTCGACGCCCCGCCGCCGTCCTGCATCGTGCCGCACCAGAGGGCACCGTCGGGGCCGGCCTTGGTGTCGTTGATGCGGTTGCCGGGCCGGTCGGCATCGAGGACCGCGAGGGGGTCGGCGAGCCGGCCAGTGGCCGGGTCGAAGGGGTGGATGCTGCAGCCCACCCCGACCACGAGCCCGCCCATGGCCAGCGCCACCATGCCGGCGAGGCCGGGCATGGGAAAGCGCTGCAGCTCGCCGGTCGCCGGATCGAGCGCGAGCACGGCCGGGGCGCGGATGTCGACGAACCAGAGCCGGCCGGTCCGCTCGCACCAGACCGGCGATTCGCCGAGCGTGGCACCCAGCTCGTGCCGTGCCATGGGCTCGTTCACGACGCGGCCTCCCCGAGCCGCAGCCGTGCCGCCACGACCGGATCGATGGCCACGCCGAGACCCGACCCGGCGGGCAGGGCGGCGGCACCCGCCACGACCGGCGAGACCACGCCGCCGACCAGCTCGTCGAAGAGCGGCGTCTCGTCGAACTGCACCTCCAGGGAATCCAGCTCGGGCAGCACGGCAGCGACGTGCAGGCTCGCTGCATGGCAGATCGGGCCGGTCGGGTTGTGCGGGGAGACGATGGCGCCATGCCGCGCGGCGCTGGCCGCCAGCTCCTGGAACCGGGCGAGGCCGCCCAGATACTTCACGTCGGGCATGATCACGTCATAGGAGCCCGCCCGGAGGAAGGGCTCGAACGCCGCCGGGCTCGTGCCCATCTCCAGCCCGGCGAGCCGGCAGCCCTGGCCGGCGGCCCGGCGGCGTAGGGCGGCGATCGCGGGGGCGGCATCCGCCACCTCCGGCACCGGGCACTCGATCCAGTCGAGGGCGAGCTCGCGACAGGCGTCGATCATGGCTTCGGCGGCGGCGTGGTCGAAGCGCCAGTGGCAGTCGACCCGGAGCGTAGCCTCCGGGCCGATGGCTTCGCGGGTCGCCCTGACCCGGGCGAGGCCCGGGGCCATGAGCGCTGCGATGTCGCCGCGGGCGCAGCGCTCGACGCTGACCTCGTCGAACGGGGCGAGCTTGAAGATCGTGTAGCCGGCGGCAGTCGCGACGCCGGCGCTGGCGGCGAAGCCTTCGGGTGTGCGCGGGGAGGTGCGCCGGTTGATGTTGGCATAGAGCGGGATGTCATGCCGCACCGCACCGCCGAGGAGGGCGTGGATCGGCTTGCCCAGCGCCTGGCCCTGCAGATCGAGCAGCGCCATGTCGAGGCTGGAGGCGAAGGCTGCCTCGGCCAGCGTCGGCTCGGCGCGCCGCAGCTTCTCGACGAGGCCGAGGTCGACGGGCGCGCCGCGCAGGCCCGGAAGGAAGCGGCCGGCCACCTCGCGCAGCACTTCCTCGCCGTTGGCGATGGTCGCCTCGCCCCAGCCGACGCGGCCATCTTTCGTCTCGAGCCGGAGGAACGCCCAGACGGTCTTGTTGGTGATGCGCAGGAGCTGAAGATCGGCTTCGGCGATGGTCGCTGGTGTCGTCATCTGCGGATCGTCCTCGTCTGCCAAAAAGCGTCGAACTGCGCCAGAAGCTGGTACTTCGCCTTGATCACGTGCGCCTTGCTCACCGCCGCGGCATCGTCGGCGGCACCGCTGGCGAAGGCCTGCAGGAGGCAGCGGTGGTCGCTGATGACGCCCGGGAGACGGTCGGAGGCATAGCCGTAATGGGCCCAGAGCCGAGCGAGGAGCAGCCAGTGCCGGTCCACGACGGCGAAGGCCTCGGCATTGTCGGCGATGCGGTTGATCTCGCGGTGGAAGCGCCGGTTGGCGTCGATTCCAGCGCTGTCGTCGGCGCGGTCCACGGCCGCCTCGAGCTCGGCCTGCAGGGCCTCGAGCCGGGCGAGCCCAAGGGCGTCCATGCGCGCTGCCGCCTGGCGGGCCAAGAGCGGCTCGAGCTCGGCCCGCATGGTCAACAGGTTGTCGATATATTTGCGGTCGATCGGCAGGGTGCGGGCCCCCCGCCTGGGCTCGAAGCGGACGAGCCCTTCGCCCGCCAGCTCGCGCAGGGCCTCCCGGATCGGCATGTGGCTGGAGCCGTAGCGGCTCGCCAGCATGTCGATGGTCAGCCGCGCCTCGGGATCGAAGCTGCCCTTGACGATGTCGTCGCGCACCCGGTCCTTGATCGACTGGAGCTGCATGTCAGCCCCGGCGCCGCAGACGGGTCGGGTGCCTCATGCCGCGAGGCTGAAGCCGGGGATGGTCGAGCGGACGAGGCAGGGCTCGCGCCCACCCTGGCGGTCGCGCTCGGCGAGCTCGGCCTCGGCCTGCTCGTCGCCGCCCCAGTGCCGGTCGGGATCGGGCCAGGGGATCGAGCCGACGAGCAGGCGCGTGTAGGGGTGAAGCGGGTCCTTGATGACCGTCTCCGCGTCGCCCGCCTCGACCACACGGCCGCGATAGAGCACGAGCACGTAGTCCGAGACCTCGTAGGCGGTGGCGAGGTCGTGGGTGATGTAGATGATGGAGATGCCCTGCTCGTCCTTCATCCGCCGGAGGTTGCCGAGGATGCTGGACCGCAGCGAGGCGTCGACCATCGAGACCGGCTCGTCGGCGACCAGCAGCCTCGGGCCCAGCATCATCGCCCGGCCGACCATCAGCCGCTGGCGCTGGCCGCCGCTGAGCTGGTGGGCGAAGCGGTGGATCGTCTGGTCGGGGTCGAGGCCGACCAGCTCGCAGGCCTCGCGCATCTTCAGGAGCACCGACGCCCGGTCCCGGGCGAGGCCGAAATTGCGCAGGGGCTCGGCGAGGTTGTGGTCGACCTTGTAGAACGGGTTGTAGGCGGCGTACGGGTCCTGGAAGACGGCCTGCACGCGGCGGTGGCTCTCCCGCCGCTCCGCCCCCGAAAGGGTCTGGAGGTCGCGGCCCTCGAAGAGGACGCGGCCCTCGCTCGGGGCGAGGAACCCCAGGAGCAGGCTGCCGAGGGTCGACTTGCCGCTGCCGCTCTGGCCGACGATCGAGACGACGAGCGGCGTGCCGCCGGCCATGGAGAAGCTCAAGGGTTGGAGCGCCGGAACGCCCGTTCGGTCGAAGAGTCCGCGGCGGTAGGTCTTGGCCGCCCGGTCGAGCTCGATAATGGGGGCGGCGTTGGCGTCCCCGAACGCTGCTATCACGCTCGCCCGGCGCTGCTCGAGCGCCGGCACGCTGTCGATCAGCTCCTTCGTGTAGGCGTCCTTCGGTTCGCGGAAGATCTGGCGGACCTGGCCTTCCTCGACTAGGCGCCCGTGCCGGAGCACCATGATGCGATCGGCGAACTGCGCCATCAGCCCCATGTCGTGGCCGATCAGGATCAGACCGGCGCCGATGGCGTCCTGGACCTCGCGCAGCGTCTGCATGACGCGGCGCTGGGTGATGACGTCGAGAGCGCTGGTCGGCTCGTCGGCGATCAGGAGCTGCGGCCGGAGCGCTATGCTGATGGCGATCGCCACCCGCTGCTTCATGCCGCCCGAGAGCTCGTGCGGGAACCGCTCGGCGACCGGCGGCTCGAGCCCGACCTGGCGCAGGAGCTCGCCGACCCGCGCCTTGCGCGCCGCACGGCCGAGGCCGGTGCCGTGGTCGATCATGCCGTCGGCGATCTGGGCACCGACGCGCATGACGGGGTTGAGCGAGTTCATCGCCCCTTGCGGGATGTAGGCGACGTCGACGAGCCGCCGGGCCGCGTGCTCCGCCGGCGAGAGGCGCAGCAGATCGACGCCGCCGAGCAGTGCCGTGCCGCCGGCGACGCGCCCGGGCGCATCGATCATGCCCATGAGCGCCAGCGCCGTGGTCGTCTTGCCCGAGCCGGATTCGCCGACGAAGCCGAGCCGCTCGCCCGGCTGCACATCGAAGTCGATGCCGCGCACGGCCTCGACGATGCCGTCATCCGTCTCGAAGACGACCTTAAGCCCCCGCACCTCCAGGCCGGCCATCAGCGCGCACCCCCGGTACGGAGGCGGGGATTGGCCAGCTCGTCGAGCCCGGCGGTGACGAGGTAGAGCCCGACGAAGAGGACGACGAGCGTGATCACCGGGGTCAGCACCCACCACCACATGCCGAGCAGGAAGGCCGAGTAGTGGATGGCCCAGTAGACGGTCATGCCGAGCGTCGGCTCGTTCTGCGGCCCGAGGCCGAGGGCCTCGAGCCCGACCGAGGCGAGCACGGCGGTGGCGGTGGCGAGCACGAAGCTGACCATCAGATAGGGCAGGAGGTTGGGCATCATCTCCTTGAAGATGATGCCGAAGGCGCCGGTGCCGTTGAGCCGGGCCGTGTTGACGTAGCCCGCCTCGCGCATCACCAGGACCTGGCTCCTGATCCGCCGCGCCGGCTCGCGCCAGGCGAGCGCTGCGATGATCCAGACCATGCTGTCCGTGCTCATCGAGCCTTTGATGTTGGCGGCGATGACGATCAGGATCAGCAAGGGCGGCACGGCGAGGAAGACGTCCGTGAGCAGGCTGATCACGGCATCGGTCCAGCCGCGGAAGAAGCCGGCGAGGAAGCCCAGGACGGTGCCGATCACGACGCCGAAGAAGCCCGCGAGCAGGCCGACCTTGGCGGTCAGCCAGGTGCCGACGATGAGGACGGCGAAGAGGTCGCGGCCCTGCTTGTCGGTGCCGAGCCAGTAGCGCGCCGAGGGCGGCTTGCCGGGTGAGGCCGAGAGCGGCTCGGCGAGCGCGATGTCGTAGAAGGCGTGGCCGGCGGCGACCAGCGTGAAGAGCGCCAGCAGCAGGAGGAGGCCGGCGCCGAGGCTGCGGTTGCGGCCGAGATAGAGGAGGACCGACCGCCAGCGGCGGCGGGACGAGCCCCACTCGAGCGGCGTCGCCGGCAGGGCCCTAGCCATGCGCCTCTCCGCCGGCGCGGATCCTCGGATCGAGCAGCGGGTAGAGGAGGTCGAGCAGCATCAGCGAGACGGCGACCGTCAGGATGAGGACGAAGACGCAGCCGAAGATGAGGAAATAGTCGACCAGCAGCACCGAGTTGTAGAGCAGCGTGCCGATCCCCGGGTAGACGAAGACCCGCTCGACCAGGATGGCGCCGGCGACGATGTTGCCGAAGGAGAGGACCAGCGTCGTGATCTGCGGCGTCATGGCGTTGCGCACGGCGTAGCGCCAGAAGCGGCGGCGGTCGCTCAGCCCCTTGGCCCGGGCGAAGTTCATGTAGTCCTCGCCCTGCACCGTCACCATCATGCCGCGCATCGAGAGCGCCCAGATGCCGATGGCGGCCAGCACGATGGAAAGGGCAGGCAGCACGGCGTGGTAGGCGACGTCGGCGATGGCGGTCGGGTTCCAGCCGAGGTTCAGCCCGACGCTGTAGCCCCGGGCCGGCGGGAACCATCCCAGCACGAGGGCGAAGACGTAAACGAGGATGAGCCCGACCAGGTAGAACGGGATGGCGGCCAGCACCATGAAGAGCGGGACGATCCGCGCCAGCCAGGCCGAGGAGCGCCGCCAGATCGTCAAGGCACCGAGAAAGGTGCCGATCACGAACGAGATCAGCGTCGCCACGCCGAGCAGCACGATGCTCCAGGGCAGGGCGGTCAGCACGTGCTGCGAGACCCGGTCGGGGAAGTAGTTGATCGAGACGCCGAGATCGAAGCGGGCGGTGTCGCCCAGCATGGAGAGGTATTGCCGCCAGAGCGGCCGGTCGGTGCCGAACTTGGCCTTGTACTGCTCGACCATCTCCTCGATGCCGACGGCCGAGCCGCCGGAATCGCCGAGCGCCTGCGCCAGCCGCTCCTCGATCGGGTCGCGGTCGGTCAGGCGCGGCAGGAGGAAGTTGATCGACGCCGCGAGCCAGATGACGAGAACCATCAGGCCGAGACGCTTCGTGACGCGGATCATCGCTTGTCTCGTCGAGAGGCCGCGGGCGACCGGGAAGGCCGCCCGCGGTTCTCCGATTGGCTACTGGACGGGCTGGACGTGGTGGGCGAGCAGCGTGCCCCAGCCCGAGATGAAGCAGGCGACGCAGGCCGAGCCGTAGGGGTTCTCGGTCGACGGCCAGTTGGTCCAGTAGGTCTCGTTCAGGGCGTTCAGGTGGTAGCCCTGCTCGAGCGGCACCTCGACCACATTGGCGAACCAGATGTCCATGGCCTCGTGGAAGAGCGGCATGAGCCCGGGGTCGCCGGGCGGCAGCAGCTCCATCTGGTCGACGATGGCGTCGAGCTCCGGGTTGCTCCAGCGGGCGACGAAGAAGGTGATCGTGCCGATCGGCGACTGGTTCTCCGTCTTGTACATGCGCAGCGTGTCGACCGGGTCGAAGATGCTGCCGCCGTTGTGGCCGAAGACGTGCCACTGGGATTCGCCGGCGCGGAACTTGCGGAAGCTGTCGGGCGTCTGCGAGTACTCGGCATCGAAGCCGGCCTTGCGCAATTGCTGGACCAGCACCTGGGAGACCGCCGCCAGGGCCGGCTGCGCCTCGAGCGGCCCGCCGACGCGCTCGCCGTCCTTGGCCCAGAAGCCCTCGCCGTCCTTCTCGTAGCCGGCGTCGGTCATGTACTTGGCCGAGAGGTCGAGATCGAAGACGTCGACCTGGTATTTCTCGACCAGGTCCTTCGCACTGTCGATGTATGGAAGAAGCGGCTCGTAGGCGGGGTAGGGGAAGTAGTTCGGCGAGTTGGCGCCGTCCCAGGCGAACTCGATGAGCTGGTCGCGATTGATGGCGTGCAGCACCGCCCGGCGCACGTTGATGTCGAGGAAGGGCGAGCCCTCGGCCATGTGGTTGAAGTAGAGGGAGTGCGGCCACCAGTCCATGTAGCCGTAGGGCGGGTTGCGCCCGGCGAAGGTGGTGATCCTGTCGTTCTGGTCGAGGATCGACTGCACCAGCGACGGCGAGGCGATGACGAAGGTGGCGTCGATCTGGTTGGCGACGACGAGCTGCGCGTTGCGCTCGTCGTCCGGGGCCGGGATGGTGATGATTCGCTCCGGCGCCGGCATCTCCATCACACCCGTGGCGGCACCCCACCAGTCGTCGCGCCGGTCGAGCACGATCTCGTTGGGCGTCGTCTCGACCACCTTCCAGGCCCCGGTGCCGACCGGCCAGCCCTTCTCGAGGTCGAGGAAGGTGAAGTTGGCGATGTCCTCGATCCCGGACCAGATGTGCTCGGGCACCCAGATGAGCCCGTGGCCGAAATAGTTGGTGAGCTGGCGATAGATGTAGCGCGGGTCGGGCTTGATCAGGTCGACCCGGACGGTGAGCGGATCGATGACCTCAGCACCGGTGATCTGGTTGGCGACCTCGATCGCCTTCCTGAGGTCCTTCTTCGTCTTGCCGTTCTCGAGCAGCATGTTGAGGGTGAAGGCGACATCCTCGGCGTCGAAGGCCTCGCCGTCGCTCCACGTCACGCCGTCGCGCAGCTTGACCGTCAGGCTCGTGTAGTCGTCGTTGTATTCGTAGCTCTCGGCGATCCAGGGAATGTGCTCGCCGGTGAAGTGGTTGTACGTGAAGAGCGGCTCGTTGACGAACATGATGCCGTTGCGGAGCTCCGCACCCAGCGAATACCAGTTGGCGTTGTTGGGCGCGCTCAGGGTCGGCGAGCCGGCGCTCCAGCCAATGGTGACCAGCGTGCGCTCGCGCGGCACCTCGGCCAGGTCCTGCGCAGCCGCGGCACCGGCCAGCAGCAGGCACGTCGCGAGCCCGGCGGCAAACGACTCCATCCTCGACATCAAAGCCCCCCTAGTTATCGTCTTCAGATCAAAAACATGCCGGGCCTTGCCCACAAGGTCAACAACCCGGGTGGAATTTGATCAAATTTCGTGATCGGCGTCAGGGCTCGAGGCGCAGCACCTTGCCGGGGTTGAGGATGCTCGCCGGGTCCAGCGCCGTCTTGATGGCCCGCATCACCGCCATGCCGTCGGCATGCTCGCGCTCGAGGCTGGCGATCTTGCCGAAGCCGATGCCGTGCTCGCCCGTGCAGGTGCCGCCCAGCGCCAGGGCGCGGTCGATCAGCCGGGCATTGACCGCCTTGGCCCGCGCCTGCTCGTCCGGGTCGTCGGGGTCGAGCAGGAAGAGGAGATGGAAATTGCCGTCGCCGACATGGCCGACCAAGGGGGCGAGGAGCCGGCTTTCGGCGAGGTCGGCCTCGGTCTCGGCGATGCAGGCGGCGAGCTTCGAGATCGGCACGCAGACATCGGTGGCCCAGCCGCGGCAGCCGGGGCGGAGCGCCAGGGCCGCGTAATAGGCGTCGTGGCGGGCGCGCCAGAGCTGGTTGCGCTCCTCGGTGCTGGCCGACCAGCGAAACCCCGTGCCGCCGAAATCGCCGGCGATCGCCTCGACCGCCGCCGCCTGCTCGGCCACCCCTGCGGCACTGCCGTGGAACTCGAAGAAGAGGGTCGGTGCCGGCTCCAGCCCGGCGAGCTTCGAGTGGGCGATGCAGGCCCGCATCTGCACGGCGTCGAGCAGCTCGATCCGCGCCACCGGAATGCCCGACTGGATGGTGAGCTGCACGGTCTCGACCGCCGACCGCACGTCCGGGAAGGTGGCGACCGCCGCCGAGATGGCTTCGGGTATGCCGAACAGGCGCAGGCGCAGCTCGGTGATGATGCCGAGCGTGCCCTCCGAGCCGATCAGCAGGCGCGTCAGGTCGTAGCCCGCGGCACTCTTGCGGGCGCGGCCGCCGGTATGCACGATGCTGCCGTCGGCCATGACCGCGGTGAGGCCCAGCACCACGTCGCGCATCGTGCCGTAGCGCACGGCATTCGTGCCCGAGGCCCGGGTGGCGGCCATGCCGCCGAGCGAGGCGTCCGCGCCGGGGTCGACCGGGAAGAAGAGGCCCGTGTCGCGCAGCTCCTCGTTCAGCCGGCGCCGCCGGATGCCGGCCTCGACGTGGCAGTCGAGATCCTCGACCGAGACGTCGAGAATGCGGTCCATGGCCGAGAGATCGATGCAGATGCCGCCCCGGAGAGCCTCGACATGGCCCTCGAGCGAGGTGCCGGCGCCGAAGGCGACGATCGGCACGAGCGCGTCCCGGCAGGTGGCGACGACGAAGGCCACCTCCTCGGTCGAGGCCGGCGTCACCACGGCGTCCGGTGCCGCCCCGCCATAGGGACCCTCGCCCCGGCCGTGCTGCTCGCGGAGCACGCGGTTGGTGGTCACCCGCTCGCCGAGCCGGGCCTGCAGGAGCTCGATCACTCGCTCCACGTCCCGAGGTTCCGCAATCGCCATGGCTCGCCGCTCCCCTGCTCGTCCGGTTCATCGTAGCAGCCGATGGCGCCGGAGCCGAGGGGGGTGTCAGGGAACGGGTATGGCGCCGAAGCTCTGGACCAGGCTGCCGACGACCAGCAGCCAGCCGTCGACGAGGACGAAGAAGATCACCTTGAAGGGCAGGGAGATGACCACCGGCGGCAGCATCATCATGCCCATCGACATCAGGATCGAGGCCACCACCATGTCGATGATGAGGAAGGGGATGAAGATCAGGAAACCGATCTCGAAGGCCCGCCTGAGCTCGCTGATCATGAAGGCCGGCACCAGCACGCGAAACGGGGCCTCGGCCGGGTCGAGCGTCGGCTCGATGGCCGCGATGTCGTAGAAGAGGGCGAGATCCTTGTCCCGCACCTGGCTGCGCATGAAGGCATGGAACGGCGTGGCGGCCCGCTCGAGCGCCGTCATCTCGTCGATGTCCTCGGCGATGAGCGGGCCGATCCCGTCCTCCCAGGCCCGCTCGAAGGTCGGCATCATGATGAAGAGGGTCAGGAACATGGCGAGGCTGACCAGGACCGAGTTGGGCGGGCTCTGCTGCAGGCCGAGGGCGGTGCGCAGGAAGGAGAGGACGATCACGATCCGGGTGAACGAGGTCACCATCAGCAGGATCGACGGTGCCAGCGAGAGCACCGTGACCAGCAGCACGAGGCGGACGATCTGGCCCGTGGCGGTCTCGCCGCCGCCGAGATCGATGGAGAGCGCCTGGGCCGCGGCCGGGCTCGCCAGGAAGACCGGAAGAAGGCCGGCGAGGAGGCCGAGAGCCAGGCGCCGGCCGCTCATGGCTGGTCATCCCGGTCGATGGGCGGCCGGCCGGCGGTGTTCGTGGTGAGCAGGCTGGCCGAGCCCTGCGACGAGACCAGCACCAGATGCTCGGCCCCGTCGTGGCGCAGCAGCACGAGGCGCGTGCGCGGGTCGAGCGGCAGGGTCTCGAGCACGGCGAGCCGGCGGCTCGCGGCGAACCGGCCCCTCGCCGCCGCCGGGCCGAAGCGGCGAACCAGCCAGAAGACGGCCGCCATCAGCAGGAGGACGAATCCTAGGCCGATGATGGTCCGGCTGAGATCGGCGTATTCCAGCATCGCTCCGGCCCCTCAGGAGCGGGCACGGTTGTGGTAGGCGGCCGTCGCCCGGGCGCTGGCATCGCCGCGCGCCAGCTCGGCGCGGCAGGCGCTGCATTCGCGCGACAGCGCCTCGCCCAGCCGTGCCACCTCGTCGAGCAGGCCGATCAGGGCCACGAGATCCCGGCTTCGCCCGCTGCGGCCCGCCTCGGCGAGGAGGCTTGCGAGGCGCCCGGCCAGGCCCTCGATATCGGGAAGGCCGCCGCCTGCGAGCGAGCGACGGGCCGCTGCGAGGGCGGTCGTGAGCTCCGTCGCGGCGCTCATGGCCGGCCCGCCGGCGGCAGGGTGTTGCCGGTCGCTGCTTGCGCCCCGGCATTGGCGCGGTAGAGGTGGGCCAGGATCTCGGCCACGGCGGCGAAGGCGACGGTCGGGATCGGGCTGCCGACGTCGAGCTTCTCGAGGATGGTGACCAGATCGGGATCGCGCTCTATGGGAATGTCGTAGGCGGCGGCGATGCCGAGGATCTGGGCGGCGATGGCACCGCGCCCCTTGGCCGTCACCTCCGGCAGCTTGCCGGCCTCGGGTAGATACCGCACTGCCACCGCGTAGTCGTTCGCCCCGCTCATGCCTCGTCCCGCGCTCGTTGCCCGGTGCGGACGCTAGGCCAACAGGGTTAAGCGGGCGTTAACGCGGTTGCCGCGAAGGAGAGCAGGGCGTGAGCCTCGATGACGACGCGCTTCGCCGCTACGCGCGGCACATCGTGCTGCCGGAGGTCGGCGGGCGGGGCCAGGAGCGGCTGCTCGCCGCTGCCGTGCTGGTGGTCGGCATGGGCGGGCTCGGCGCCCCGCTCGCCCTCTATCTCGCCGCCGCCGGGATCGGCCGCCTCGGCCTCGTCGACGACGACGTGGTCGCGAGCTCCAACCTGCACCGGCAGGTGCTCTACACCGAGGCGGATATC
>Ga0116151_10001783_pt1 | contig 20129 bp, 10 predicted proteins | sample AD_UKC117_MetaG_FD_89893 | JGI IMG/M metagenome (GOLD analysis project Ga0116151, IMG submission 89893) | Active sludge microbial communities of municipal wastewater-treating anaerobic digesters from Hong Kong - AD_UKC117_MetaG | ecosystem: Engineered > Bioreactor > Anaerobic > Digestate...
TATTATATTATACAATATATAATATATGTTACAAAGGAGGCTTTATGGACGGTGAACGGATCAGAAAATATCGTGAAGCGGCGGGATATACCCAGGAAAACCTGGCAACAGAGCTGGGTATCAGCCGTCAAACTGTGGCCCTCATAGAAGGAGGAAGGTACAACCCTTCTTTGAAGATATGTCTGAAGATGGCCCAGATCTTCGGACGCTCTCTGGATGACCTTTTCGGATCCGGGGGGCGAGACCCTCTGGAGAAAGAAGAGGCCTTCGCCGTTGTCGATATAGGCAGTACAGCCACAAAAGCCGTCCTTTTGACCAAAGAGGACAATAAATGGGTGGTGGCCGCCGATTCCTATGTAAAGACCACAGTGGAAGAACCGGATAATGATGTCACCATAGGGGTGACTGCAGCATTAAGGGAGATCGATTCCCGGTACAAGGGGAAGAAGATCGTCACATCAGCCGGAAAGCCGCAAATCCCGATGCTGGCCACCAGTTCAGCCGGAGGGGGGCTTCAGATAGCTGTATTCGGCGTCTCTTCCACCGACACGGGAGAAGTTGCGTCTCAGGCGGCTAATGGAGCGGGAGGGGTCATCCTCAGGCGTTTTACCATCGATGACGAGCTTCCCGTGATAGAACGCATGCGTTTTCTCCACGATATCCATCCCGATATGATCCTTCTGGCCGGAGGGATCGACGGGGGGAATATCGCGGGAGTTGTGCGTCTGGCCGAGATACTGGCTCTTTCAGAGCCTACAATGAAATATTCCCGTCAGGAAAGGCCTCCTGTGGTCTATGCGGGGAATACCAATGCCCGTGGCCTGGTTCTGAAGACTCTGCAGGGATTTAATTGCCACGTGACAGAGAACCTCCGTCCTTCGCTTGAAAAGACCAATATCTTTCCCGCCCAGGCTTCTATTCATCATCTCTTCCTCAACCATGTCATGGAAAAAGCCCCGGGATATCCCAAGCTGAAAAAATGGGCCGGAGACCATATCCTGCCGACTCCTGTAGGTGTAGAAAAGATCCTCTCTCTCTATGGTGAGATGAAACGTAAAAACGTGGTCATGGCCGATATGGGAGGCGCCACTACCGACCTGTTCTCCAATATCATCGGAGAGTATAACCGGACTGTAGCCGCTAATATCGGGATGAGTTATTCAATAGGACAGATCTTCAAAGAGGCCGGGGAAGAGGAGGTGGCAAGGCGCCTGGAAGCACCCCTAAGTGCTGAGGTGGCACGCCGGTACTGCGGGAACAAGATGCTCTATCCCACCCGCCTTCCTGAAGAAGAGTGGGAGATAGAAGTGGAACAGCACATGGCCGTTCTGGGCCTGCGTCTTGCCTGGGAGCAGCATCAGAAGACTAATTTCCGGATTCTGCGTGTAGGATTTCTTGACCGGAGGAGACGGGACGAGAATTTCGATCCCTTCTCGGAGGTCCTTGCCATAAGAGATACGCCGAAATCCTTTCAGTTTGCCGATATCGACCTGTTTATCGGATCCGGAGGTGTTCTCTCCCATACCCGTCAGGATGCTGAAGCTGTTCATATGCTTCTGGACGGGTTCCTCCCTGAAGGGATCACGACTCTGGCTGTAGACAAGGGCTTCCACAGCCCCCATTTTGGTATCCTTAGTACGCTTACCCCCACCGAAGCCCTGGATGCCTTCGTCGAGTCGAGCCTCAGGGAGATAGCTTATGTCTTGGCTCCCACCGGGAAGGTCTACGATGAAAAAAAGAGCGCCCTGACTCTCATCCGGGAAGAGGGGGCTGTCTCTACTGAAGTCGCATGGGGTTCTCTGCTCTTTTATCCCCAGGGGCTCAAAGCCAGAGTCATCCCGGCCAAAAACGTCTCTCTGGACAAAAACGGTAACGAAGTCACCATCGATTCCGCTCTTCCCGTGGTCATAGACTGCCGGGGGCGGGGACGCTTCTTCAACGGGAAACCGTTCACTTCCTATGTCACTCTTTATCAGGGGGAGGCAGAACCCGGTGAGGAGGCTCCTCTCGAACATGTCTCTTTGGAACAAGATATCAAGGCTGACGTCCCTCGCAGGATGCCCTACAAAGGAGAGGTCCTGGTAAAAGCAGGAGATGAGGTCCATCCTGAGACTCCCGTAGGAGAAAACAATATGACTCCTCCGCGGATCTTCATGGTAGATCTCAGAAGGCTTCTGGGATATGACATCAAGGCTGAAAAAGAGGAGCTTTGGCAGGGATCACGGTTCGGGAAAACGACATCGTCTCTACTAACCAGACAGTCTTTGACGGAAAGATCGGAAAAAAACATCACGTTTTGAAGACTCCTGTCCGTGGACGTGTCCTGGCTGTAGAGGAAAACGGTATCCTCGTCCTTGAGGAGATCCAGGACTACTCCACAAAACCTGTGAAAATCCCCCTGGCCTCTCTTCTCAATATCAGGCCGAGGCATATGAAGGGGTATCTTAGTGTAAAAGAGGGAGATTTCATCGAAAAGGGAATGCACCTTGTGAAACTGTCTTCAGAGACTCTTTACATGCGGGAATCTCCCGGACTGAAAGCTCCGGTTACAGGGATCGTGAAAAAAATAGACCATGAAGAGGGAAGTGTGACAATACAGTATGATTTCAAACCTCTGATCACCTATGCCTTTGTCCGGGGGCGTGTCAAAGAGATCGTTCCGGGCTATGAAGTCATTATCGAGGCAAAAGGACACCGTCTGACGGGGCGTATAGGGTTCGGGCATGAGCATTGGGGAGAAGTCGCTCCCTGGGAAGTAAGCGAAAAAGAGGGGAAGATCCTCTTTTTGGACGGAGAAGTAACGCTGGACCATCTCAAGGCCTGCCGTGAAAAAAGCGTAAGAGGGCTTGTCGCTCCTTCCATGGTCCTCTCTGACTGGCGCACTTTCATGGGGGAAGAGCTGGGAAGCGCCATCACCGGGGATGAGGGGCTCGGGTTCACCCTTCTCCTTACCAGGGGATTCGGACAGGGTTCATTCAGCAAAGAGACACGCGCTTTCCTTGAGAAGTATTCAGGAGAGGCAGGCAGTATCATCGGGCGGACACAGATCAGAGCCGGGGTAATCCGGCCTTTCCTCCTTATCAACAGCTGACCATCCTTCGTTGACTTTTCAAACGGCCTGTGATATGATTTCGGTGGGGTCAGAAGGGCCCCGCCGTTATTTAAACGAGGGAGGGCTCATGGCTGTTTCAATCCAAAACCATACACTTTCCAACGATTCGCCGTTTTTTCTCATCGCCGGCCCATGTGTCATCGAAGGGGAGAAAATGGTGCTCGATATTGCCGAGGATCTTCAGAAGATCTGCAGGGACAGAGGCATATTTTTTATCTTCAAAGCCTCTTTCGATAAAGCCAACAGGTCATCAATAGAAAGCTACCGCGGACCCGGCCTGGAAGAGGGCCTCCGCATCCTGCAAAAGGTCAAGGATGAGCTTGGACTCCCGGTGGTCACGGATATCCATACAGAGGAACAGGCCAGAGCTGCTGCACAAGTGGTCGACATGATACAGATCCCCGCATTTCTCTGCCGTCAGACTGACCTTCTCCTGGAAGCGGGAAAGACCGGAATCCCCGTCAATATCAAAAAAGGACAGTTTTTAGCTCCCTGGGACATGACCCATGCCGCTGCAAAAGTGGCCTCCACGGGAAATGAAAGGATCCTTCTCACCGAAAGAGGAGCAAGTTTCGGCTACAATAACCTGATCACAGATATCCGCTCTCTGGTGGTGTTGCGTCAGATGGGATATCCGGTTATTTTCGACGCCACCCACAGTGTCCAGCAGCCTGGCGGGCTGGGAGGGCGAAGCGGGGGAAACCGTGAATATGTCTTTCCCCTGGCCAAAGCCGCCCTCACTGCCGGTATCGCAGGACTCTTTATGGAAGTACATCCCGACCCGGACAAAGGACTCTCCGACGGGCCCAATATGGTTCCTCTGAGGGACCTTCCCGGCATGCTCGATTTTTTCAAAAAACTCGATACCCTTGTCAAGGAGGAGAGTCTATGAAAGAGGCAGCCCGGCGCGTTCTGGATGTGGAACTGGAGGCTTTGAAGAGACTCTACGACAGGATCGACAATCGCTTTTTCCATGCGGTGACCCTGCTGGCCTCGGTCAAGGGAAGTGTCGTCATCACCGGAATGGGCAAGTCGGGGCTTGTGGGCCGAAAGATCTCGGCGACCCTGGCCAGTACCGGGACCCCGTCCTTTTTTCTTCATCCGGCCGAAGCTTCTCATGGTGACCTGGGTATGATCCGCCGGGAAGACTTGGTCATCGCGATCTCCAACAGCGGTGAGACAGAAGAACTCATCAAGATCCTGCCGACTCTTAAACGCATGGGCGTCCCTCTCATAGCTATTACCGGGAAAAAGAACTCTACCCTGGCCCGATACAGCGACGAAGTCCTGGATATCTCTGTGGAGAAGGAGGCCTGCCCCCTGAACCTGGCCCCTACAGCTTCCACAACGGTCACTCTCGTCCTCGGGGACATGCTGGCTATCACCCTTCTTGAAGAGAAGGGGTTTAAAGCCGAAGATTTCGCTCTCTACCACCCCGGCGGAGCTTTAGGGAAAAAACTTCTGCTTACCGTGGCCGATCTCATGGTCACAGGAGAAGGCATCCCGCGGGTCTCACCGGAGACACCGCTGAAAGAGGCCATCTATGAGATCTCCTCCAAAGGGAAGGGGATGACCACCGTTGCAGATGATTCAGGACGTCTTTTGGGTATCTTCACCGACGGAGATTTCAAACGTTTTCTGCAGACCCATGACTCTCTCAATCAAATCCTTATGAAAGATATCATGATCCGCCACCCCAAGACCATCACCGAGGACAAGTTAGCTGCTTTTGCCCTCAAGAACATGGAAGACTATAATATCACATCTCTTGTCGTAGTGGACGATTCCGAGCATATCGAAGGCGTTATCCATATTCATGACATTCTCAAAGCGGGGATCTTATGACATTTGAAGACCAGCTCAGAAAGATCAGGCTTATCATCTTCGATGTGGACGGTGTCCTTACCGACGGCTCTCTCTATCTGGATGACGAAGGAAGAGAATATAAGGCGTTTCACTCCCGCGACGGGCTGGGTATGAAAATGCTTCTCGCGAAGGGGATCATCCTCGCTATTGTGACAGGGCGAAAATCCCGCCTTGTAGAAAAGAGGGCCCGGGACCTGGGGATCACCGAGGTCTACCAGGGAATCAAAGACAAACTCTCTGTCTATGAGGAGTTGAAAGCCAAATATCATCTTCAGGATGACGAGACAGCTTGTGTGGGAGACGATATCCCCGAGTTGGAGGTCTTCAAGCGTGCGGGTATCGCTTTTACCGTCTCCGATGCCCACGAACTCATGTTGCAGGAAGCCGATTATGTGACAAACCTTCCCGGAGGACGGGGAGCGGCCCGTGAAATCACCGATCTTATTATGAAGGCCCATGACTGGGACCCTTTTATACCCTGACATCAACGAGGAGGAACAGAGATGAAAGAGCTGCCAAAATATTACGGCGGATTGGATTCAGAGAAAAAATGGCAACGTTTCTGGGAAGAGGAGAATATCTTTTCATACGAAGGGAAAGGGGATAAGCCCGTCTATTCAGTAGACACTCCTCCCCCCACGGTCTCGGGACAGCTGCATATCGGCCATGTCTTTTCCTATACCCAGGCTGAGATCATGACGCGATACAAACGCATGCGGGGTTACAATGTCTTCTATCCCTTCGGGTTTGATGACAACGGGCTTCCTACCGAGCGCCTTGTGGAGAAAAAGCTGAAAAAAAGCGCCTCCTCCATGGACCGCGAAGAGTTCATCTCTCATTGTCTTGAGGTCTCTGCTGAAGTAGAAGCGGAATTCAAGGCTCTCTGGCAAAGCCTGGGTTTCTCGGCTGACTGGAATCAGCTCTATTCCACCATCGATGAGCGTTCACGCCGGATCTCCCAGCGTTCGTTTATCGATCTTTTTGAAAAGGGCTATGTGGTCCATAAGGCTACCCCGGCGCTCTATTGTCCCCATTGCCGGACTACTGTGGCCCAGGCCGAGACAGAAGACAAAGAGTTCGATTCGGAATTCGTGGATATCGCCTTTACGCTGGAAAACGGAGAGGAACTGATCATCTCCACCACGCGCCCGGAACTCCTTCCGGCGCTGACCGCTGTCTTCGTCCATCCGGATGACCCCAGGTATAAAAAGGCCCACGGGATGACTGTCCGCCCTCCGCTTTTTGATATCGATGTGACTATCCGTCCCGATGAAAAAGTAGATCCTGAGAAGGGCTCCGGGGCGGTCATGTGCTGTACCTTCGGAGATTCCACCGATGTGGAATGGTATCATACCCACAACCTGGAGCTGCGCCAGGCCATCGACGAAAACGGCCGCATGAATACCCTGGCGGGCCCCTACGAGGGGATGAAGATCAAAGAGGCGCGAAAAGCCATCATAAACGACCTGGAAGAGGGCGGTTTCGTACGTGGGAAACGCCATGTCACCCATCCTGTAAACACTCATGACCGTTGCGGGCGGGAGATGGAGTTTATCGTTAAAAAACAGTGGTTTATCAAGATCCTCGAGCATAAAGAAGAGCTTATCCGGCTGGCTGATTCCATCAAATGGTACCCTGAATTCATGAAAGAGCGTTATATCCATTGGGTCTCCAATCTCAAATGGGACTGGGGGATCTCCAGACAGCGTTATTTCGGAGTACCGTTCCCCCTCTGGTACTGCGCCGATTGCGGGGAGCCTGTTGTGGCCGATAAAAGCTCCCTTCCGGTCAACCCCCTGAAAGATGACCCGGGAAAGCCCTGTCCGTCCTGCGGAGGGACCTCTTTCGTCCCCGAGAGAGATGTCCTGGACACCTGGGCCACCTCGTCGGTGACGCCTCAGATAAACGGGAAATGGGGCGAAAAAGACGACCGGATGAAGGAGATCTTCCCCATGGACCTGCGCCCCCAGGCGCATGACATCATCCGCACATGGGCTTTCTATACCATCGTCAAGTCCTATTACCATCATGGAGTGCCTCCCTGGAAGAACATCATGATATCCGGGCACAGCCTGGACCCTCAGCGCAAAAAGATATCCAAATCCAAAGGAAATGCAGGACAGACTCCCCAGGCTCTGGTAGCTCAGCATTCAGCCGATCCGGTCAGGTACTGGACGGCAGGATCGCGGTTGGGGATGGACACTTTTTTTTCAGAAGATGTCCTTAAAGACGGGCGTAAACTTGTCACAAAACTCTGGAACGCCTCAAAATTCGCCATCATGAACCTGGAAGGTTATTCAGGCGAAAAAGGGGGGAGCCTTAACAGCGTGGACCGCTGGATCCTGGAATCTTTCCGGTCCACGGCAGGGACGGCCACCGAATATCTCGAGCGCTATGAATACGGCCTTGCACTTCAGTCCATCGAAACTTTTTTCTGGAAAGACCTCTGCGATAATTATATCGAACTGGTGAAAGGCAAGATCAAAGAAGGGACCCGAGAGGAGAAAAAGGGGAGTCAGTGGGCTCTTTTTACCGTTCTTTACGGGGTTCTGCGCCTCTTCGCTCCCTTCCTGCCCCATATCACAGAAGAGATCTATCAACTCTATTTCACTGACTTTTTACCCGAAAAGTCCATTCATCTGGCTCCCTGGCCCCTGCCTGAAAACTATCAGGCTTTCGACGGAGCAGCTGAAGAGGGGGAAAAGGCTCTCAGATATGTGGAAATTATTAGAAAAGCCAAATCAGAACATAAACTTTCTCTGGCTCATCCCATCGCATTACTGGACGATGAGGGATACGCCAAAAAGGAGTTTGAAGAGGGGGTCCTTCGTCAGATAGATTCTCTTCTGAAGGTTGAAAGGCGGGCGCCGGTTAAAGAACCGGACGCCAGGTGCGGCGAGGGAGACCTTCTCATGGCCATCAAATGGGGGGAGCGTTAAGCTCCCCTTTATTTTTTCATTAAATCAGCTATACTGAAAAAGACTTTTATGCTTTTCAGAAGAAAAGCGGAGACAGAGTAAAAGGGGCCGGAAATGAGTCGTCTGAGACATGAAAAAAAACAAGGTCAGAGGGGAGAACGGAAGGGACAGGTTCTTCTTCTGGCTGCAGGCGGAGTCGTTGTTTCTTTCCTGGTCCATTTGGCTTTCTTCTTCTCTCTTCTCAACAGCCTTCTTTCACCCGGAGTCCTGAACAGCTCACTTGTCTCCCGTTTTTTACCCCTTTCTGCAGGATCGTCCGTTTCCCGACTGCCTTTTTCCCTGACGTTAAAAGACCTCGCTCTTTCTCTTCCCCGGGGAGACCTTTCGGCAGGCAGTGTTCATATCCGGATTTCTCCCTTTGCTTTCTTTCGGGGGCTTGTTGAAATCGAGTCGATATCACTGAAAGATGTCACCTTTTCCATGAAGGAGGCCTCTTTTTCAGATGGCCGAATAAAGGAAAGTGTCCCTGGAGGGAAAAAGAAAGAGGCACCTCTTGAGAAAAAGCCTCTGATCCCCGAAAAGATACCCCGTTTCCGGGTCAGGTCTCTTGATGTCAGGAATCTCCGTCTTCTTTATCAGGAGAAGGGAGTCTCTCATTCCGGTTCGTTTTTCCTTCAGGGTGCAGTTGAAGCTCCTGACGGGACATTTCAGGGGCTTACAGGCTATTTCAGACTCCGCACTAAAGATAACAATGTCACACTGGGTAACGGCCCGGACAGGCTTTTTCTCCCCTACGGAGTATCCTTACAGGCGGCTGTCTCAGACGGCTCTCTGGCTTTGAAGGAGGCTGTCTCTGTCAGAGAACCCGAAAGAGAGGTGACCCTGACACAGAAAGGATCCTATCTTCTCAGCACAACCAGGAAGAGCCTGACAGCAGGAGACTTTACTGTGGCTGTGAACCAGTTGACATTGGCCGATATACGGGGGAAAATCCTCTTTGACGATGCGATGAAGTTTGAGTCCCTCTCCTTCAGCCGTCTTTTTTCGGACATTGACCTGGCCGGGCTCAACAATATCCTCCGGCGTGCTATTCCCGGCCTTCCCCCGGTCTCTGTAGAAGGTTACATCCGGACCCGGGGAGAAACGCGGAAGGAGACGATGAGAGGCAAGGTGATCCTCCGCATCCCTTTGGCATCAGCCAGCGAAGCCTCTTTAAAAGACGCTCTGGTGACCCTGTCATTGGGAGGGACCCCTGAGAAGCTGGAGATCGGCGCCGAAGCCGAGATCGCTTCTCTTTTAGTCTCCCGCATGACTGAGCCTTTGAAGAATATCCATCTGGCCGTGAAGGGCCATCTGGATCCGCATCGCATGACAGGGGCATGTACCCTGGAAGATTTCACCTTCTCCCTCTACGGGGGAACGCTGAAACTTCGGGGCAATACCCCGGACCTGGATTCATTGCAGCTTAACCTCCAGATGCGTGATTTCACCTTTTATAACTATTTTGACATTCCTCTTTATGCAAAACTGAACGCCCTGGCAGAAGTCACCGGCTCCATCTCCAAAGGGTTGACCCTGCTGATCTCGGCAGGAGCCCAGGAGATCGATTTCCGGACTGATTTTTCGCCGGTCAAGATCCCAAAAGTCAGCTTGGGAGGTGGGCTCATCATCGCCCCTATGCAGAAGTATCTTTACTGCGATAACTTTTTTTTGAAACTGGGGAAGAACAACCGTTTCCTTGTCAACGGCTCCCTGGAAAAGTGGGGGGAAGAAAACATCAACCTGACTCTCTCCCATTCCAAGATCGATATCCCCGAACTCATCTCCTTCGCCCCGGGACTGTCTGCAATCGAATCAAAGGGGACTGTCAACTTCACATTGGATCTCTCAGGGACCCTCGCTGCTCCGTTTATAAAGACAGACAACACCATGGACGGTGTATCTCTCTCTTACCCGGATAAGAAGATCCGGTTGGAGGAAATCGACGGGAGGCTCTGGTTTGAAGGAACTCAGGAAAAATGGAAGGCTGTCTTTGACTGTTCCATGAGATCTCTTCAATACGACAGTGATATCTCAGTCACGGGACTGACTCTTTCGCTTCCTTACTACTTCGGGCCATTCGCCCCCGGGGAGTTGAGGCAGGGAGAAGAGATCAATTTCAGGATGGAGAAGGGCGGTTTTCAGCATTTCGTCATAAGCGATTTTGAAGCTTCTCTGAGCGCTGTCAATAAAAAAGCCTCTATCCATACTTTTTACGGCCGTTTTCTGGATGGCCAGATCGGAGGGGCTCTTTCGGCTGATCTGGACGTGTTGAGTTACGATATTCAATTCAATGCCATCGACCTAAACATCAGAAAAGGGACAGGCAAAGGAGGAACCTCTCTTCTCTCCATGGTTTCCCGCTTTAAGGGGAAAGGCACGGAAGTGGAAGGATTCTGGGATATTACAAAGATCGACAGCGATGTCCTGGACAAAGCTCTCCTCTCTCTAGACCCGGATAAGAAAAACCCCCAGATACAAGGAATGCGCAAGAAGCTTAATATGGTAGGCGTAGTACCCAAAAATGTGCTGGTCACCACATCCAACGGATTTGTCAACATTCATCCCACCTTCGGATTCCGCCGATCCAATTTAGTCTCATTCGCCCTGGGTTTTCTTATAGGGGGGCTGGATGTCGAACCCATCAGGCGTATTCCTCTGGACAGTATCCTCAAAGAAGCAGGTCTTGTCTTTTAAGAAAGGAGTGTCATGAACAAAGCCGTTCTTTTCATCTCATATCTCGCCACTGGACTGGCTATTGCGGGGTGTTCTCTCTTGAGCCCCAAGGCGAAGATCGAGATCACTCTGGTGGGAGAGAAGACCTCTCTGGAAAACCAGGTTCTGGGCAACTACTCCTTTATCGGGGCTGATCCTTTGCTGCTTGTCTCTGTCAGGGCTCTCCCCGATGATATCGCCGAGATTTCCGATGAAAAAAGGAGGTCTCTCTTGGCCTATCAGAACAGACTCTACAATAAAGATGACTATCAGCGTTTTATGGATATGAAGATCATAGGAGAGTCCAACAGCGGGTATGTGGAGATCAGAGATTCCCGCCGGCTGGATGAGGACAAAGAGCTTGCCCGTCTGGTCGACCGGTTTTTGCAGGAAGAGAACCGTGACCGGAGGATCATCTATAACCGCATCATCAGCATCACCCAGGGATTAAGTGAGAATGACCTGAGAAAAGTGGAAGAGATCTTTGCTCATAAAATGCAGGACGAGGCCAAAACTGGCTGGCTGATCCAGGATGCCTCGGGAAGCTGGAAGGAGAAGAGTGCACCGTAAAACGTTCCTGTTCCTCCTCCTGCTTCTTCTGGGAGCCGGAGGATGTACTCTCAAAAACGGACTCTTACAGGATATGCCTCTTGAGGGGCAGATCGATGTCCAGCTGGGGGGAATAGAATCTGTGCGTTTCTGCCCGGAGACAGGCTGTCTCTACTATACCGTTATCGACAACAACAACCGTCAAGTCATCAAATATGACTTTACCGCACAGATGAGCGAGGCTCTTGTTGCAACATCTTATGAAGAGATCCTGGAAGATACTGACAGCAGGGGAAGCCTGCTTATCACCTCGGACCAGTATGATGTCCTGGGGGATATCCTGCTGCTGCAGGGGGGAAAGATGAAAAATCTGGGCAGGCCTTTCGTCCGGGAGATGTCTCCCCGGTTTTCTCCCGACGGCTCCCTGATCGCAACCCTGGCGCGCAAAGAGGGAAAGACAGACCTTGTCCTCTTAAGCCGGGACGGCGAAGAGGTCTATCGGTCCCAGTTCTCCGGCGCCGAAGAGCTTGCCTTCGGAGAAGGGGAGGTCTATCTTCTCAGAGACAGAGAGATCCTGGCAGTGGAGACCGCCACCGGGAATATCCGGGTTCTTAAGACTTCTCCCTTGCCAAAATCAGACCTTTTTTATGACCCTGCCACCGGGAAACTCTATTATCTCTCCTATCCACTGGCAGAAGATCAGCCCGGAAGGGAGGCAGCCTTTCTCACTTCATTGGAGGAGGGCAGAGAACATTATCTCTTCGGAGCAGAAGGACTTCATAGTTTTACGCTTTCAAGTGATACCCTTTTTTTTACAAAGGGCCCGAAACTCTCCTATAAAAGCAGGGAAAACCTTGCCTACAGTTTTTCTTCAATCTACCATTACAACAATTACCTGGAGCGGACAGGCAAGCCGGAGGAGATCCTCCCTCTGGCCGAGAAAGTCGTCTCTCTCTTTTCGCCCCGCGAATCACTTCTTTTTTTGACACATTATATCAATAAGCTCCTGGAAACAGGATACCCGCACCTGGCTGAAAGGGAGGCAGATAAATTTTCCTACCTGGCCGAAGGGACTCTTTTGAAACCTCTGGTCACAAAAGAAGATATTGCGGTGGCTTCCTCTCTTTATGAAGAGGGGATGTCTGAGCGTTTGATTTTCCGTCTTTATGAAGCCGGTGAGTATCGCGCTGTCCTGGAGACGTTTTCAGCACAGGAAAACAGGATCCGCTCCGCCGGGCTGAAAAACAAACTTTCCCTCTTAGCTGCCCGCTCGGCGCTGATGACAGGCCGGAAAACCCTGGCACTCGGACTCCTGGAAAAGACAATAAAAAACGCCTTCTACCGTGACCGGTATGTGACCGAAGCTGTGAACCTTTATTTGAAGGTGAGGGCGGATTACAAGCCCGGGAGCGGTTATTCCATCAATATCCTAAACCGGATACGGGATGAGAACCCCACGGGCTCCACTCTCTTTTACGGAGCCACAGGGGCACTCATGGATTCTCTCCTTGTAGTCGGAGACTATGCCGGCGCCCTTCAGGAGTGGTATAAGGTCAAGGACCGGGAAGAGGAGAACCGCGAGATCCTCTATCCTCTCCTGCTTGAGATCTACAACCGTTATGAGACAGAAGAAGGGATAACAGCCTTTTCAAACATCCTTACGGCAGGTTATAACGGCGTCTATTATAACGATATCGTCTCCTTTCTGAGATCCAGGGCTGTAGCCGTGGCTGAAGAGTATGAAAAAGAAGAGGACCTTCTGAAGGCACGAAAGATAATTCTTCTTTTGAGGGAGGCCTTGCCCGGAGATCTGGAGATCAACCGGGCTATGATCCGGCTGGATTACCTCCTGGGAAATATCATGGAGACAGCAGGGCGTTATAAAGCCCTATACCTGGACCATCCGGAAGACCCTCTCATGCAGTACCTTTACGGGTTTGCCCTGACCTATGTGGGGACATCCTACGAGATGAAAGGGAGGACTGACCTCACCCTCGCAGCCTATGAAGAGGCTCTGGATCTGGTCGTAAGCTCTGTGAGCCGTCGTCCCCAGGAGGGGATCATGCATCTGACCCTGGGATGGCTTTACGAGGAGATGGAGCGTCTCGGACAGGGTCAATACCTGGAAATGGCCCTGGGAGAGTACAGGACAGGCCTGGCCCTGGCTGATACGGACGATAGGCTACTCAGAGGCTATTTTGAAAAGAACATGGCCAATATCTACTTCAAACTCCGGATCTTTGACAAAGCGCTTGACTATTATACCGCCATGTCTGGTAAAATACCTCCTTATCAGGGCCGTCAGGAGGAAAAACAGTATCTGCTCCGCTTATCCACCATCCATTACAATCTCAATCAATATGAAGAGGCAGCCTCCTTCGACCGGAAACTGTTGACCCTCTATCTGGAAGACCAGGATATCCGGGGGCAGGATTATATTCTCAAACACCTTGGAATGGTTACTTCTCTATCGGGGAAACACCTGGAATCTGTCCGTTATTTTGAAAGGGCTCTTTCCCTGGGGCTTTCGGAAGAAGACCCTGTCCGGCAGGTCCTTTATCACAGGAACATCGCCTATAATGCCCTGTTGGGAGACGATACCGACAAGGCTCTTTTCCATGCCAAAAAGGGGTTGGACCTGCTGCAGGGGAACCAGGAACGCAAAAAAGAGGGGGGAGGCCTCCTGGATATAAGCATCGCCATGGCACTCTCGGGAGCCCAGGAGACCGGAGCTTACCAGGGATTTACCCCGGAGATGGAACGGAACCTTCTTCTTTCCATCATGGCTGCGGCCTCCATGAACAAAGGGGAGATGTCAGCAGCCGTGGACCTGTTCAAAGAAAAACTCGCTGTTTCCGACAGCCCCTATGCGGATATGGTCATCACCAATAATTTCGCTTCTCTCTATTATCGTATCGGCAATGACCAGCTCCTTCAGGAGTATCTGGAGCGCTCTTTGGAGATCTCACGGGAGAACAAGTTCCAGAAGGGGCTGCTGATCAACGAGCTTTCATCACTCTTCCTTAATATGGACTCATCTCCGGATCCCCTGGGAATTCTGGAAGGCATGGAGGAACGGGTGAAAGCCATCAGGGATCCGGATCTGCAGGAGCTTCATCAATGGATGATGATCCTGGCCTTTATGAAGACGGCTCCCCGGGAGGAGTCTTTCTCCACCCTCAGGGAAGCTGTGGACAGACAGGAGAAGGATTTCAGGCGCTATGAAAATATCCGTTCTCTCCTCCAAAAGCCCGGAGTAAGTCCTGCCATGAAACGACTTTTTTACCTTTTCCTCCACCAGTTTCTCGGAGAAGACGTCCTCTCTTCTCTTATAAGTCTGCAGGGAGAAGATGATTTTCTCGATTTTCTGATCAATATAGATGCAGCGCTCATGACAAGGAGATCCTCGCCCGAATCATGTTTCGAGTTCCTTGAAAAAGCATCTGATTCCATCAATCGGGCCGATGATAAGACAGCTCCCCGTTTTGCAGCCTTTTTCAGGGACAAAGGCTATATTCCCTTTCAGCTTCTGGAAGATGCCATAACGGAGAAAACCGACTTCGATCGTCTTGTGCACCTTCTGGCCGGGTTCGAATCCTTTGAAGAGAGGATACGTTACCTTTTCTATAAACCTGATCTCTTTTCCCAGCTGGATACGGTGAATCTGGGCAACTATTTCTACTATCTGGGCCGTGAAGACCTTACAGAAGTATCCCGCTATGCAGAAAAACTGGATCAACGCGCCAAACTCATCTCAGGGATCCCCTTCGTGAAAGGAGAGGGCCTCCGCAGGATGCTCTCTTCCGATGATATCATCGCTTACCGTCTGAATGAGAAATTTCTTCTTCTTACACGGGACAGTGCACGTATCGAACCGGATATTCCGCCGGAAGCCACTTTTATCATAGACCGCAAGGCTGATTCTTTCCGCTCTTCCGCCTATAATGCCTTTTCGCTCTCCCAGCTCTATCTTCTCTATGAAGGACGTCATATGCCCCGGCCGTGGGCCGTGTCAGAGGGGAAACCTCTGATCGAGGAAAGCAGCGGTTATTTCCGCCTTTCCGGGAGCCTGGAGAGTGACCCGGTCAATCCCTATGCCTGCAAGGCAGGAGACTATACAGGGCTGCAGTTTTTAAAAGAGGGCCTGACCGTGGACGGCTTGTGGGTTGATGAAGCTGAGGATATTTCTCCGATTTCTATGCGGCTTTTTACAGATATTTTGATCTATGCAGGCCTTAATACAATCAAGATAGGAGAGACCACCTTCTCCTACAGGGAGATGACAGAAAAACAGTTTGCTTCTTTTTTGGCTGAAAAGACAAGTGAGATCGACCGCCGGGCTTATCTCTATTACAAAGAGGGGCATTACAGCCGTTCTTTCCGGGAATTGGCCAATTTGATCCCCCTATTAAAGGCCCGAAAGGATACAGCCACCCTGACAAGCCGCCTCTACCTCATGATCACCATCGCAACAGACCATCTGAGGGACCCGGAACTGATCCGCCAGGAGTTGAAAGAGTATATCTCCCTGAAGGGGCTGCCTGAATCAGCTTACGAGAAAAATCTGGCCATCCTCTATGAGAGAACGGGATTTTACAGCCGTGCCATAGCCCTCTACAAAGAGGGGCGTATTCCCGGTGACCAGACACTCCAGCTGGCCTCTCTTTATGAAAAAAACGGCCAATACGAAGAAGCTTCAGAGCTTTTGAAGCTTGTCAATACGGAAGAAAGCCTGATCAGGCAGGCTGTGATCCACTATAAGTACTTCAATGAGAATGGAAAGGCAAGGGCTCTTCTTGAAAAAGTCCGTTCCCGGGACAAACAGCAGACTGTGGAACTCCTCAAGGGGTCCATCAGCCTGCGAGAGGGGGACTATGAGACGGCTAAAGCTCTGTTTCGGCCTCTCACGGACTCTACGGAGCGGAATATCAGGATCAATGCCGCCATCGGCATGGCCAATCTTCTTTTCAAGACGAATGCCTATCATGAGTGTCTGGATTACATCCGCCGTACTTTGCAATCCCTCCCGGAAAAAGAGAACCAGGCTGAACGGGTCATTCTCAAAAACCTTCTTTCCCTGGCTCTTCTGGAGACGGGAAGTGAACATCTGGCTCTTTCAGAGATAGATAGCGCGCTGGAAACAGCCCGCCGATACAATATCGTGGGGGAGACGACGGCTCTCATCATCAATAAATCCCTGATCCTGAGAGAAACGGGACGCCCGGAAGAAGCGCTGGCACTTCTTGAAAGTGAGCTTCCTGAAGCTCAGGCACGGAACAACAGCTACCTTTTGAAAGGCCTTTACCGTCATCTGGCCATTACCTCCTATCAGCTCGGATCACCCGGACAGGCGCTTCTTTATCTCGGGAAGATGAAGGATCTTGGCCGCCTGACTCCTGAAGAGTCCATGTATGCCTCCTACTATACGGGGCTTGTGACAAAGGATATCACTATGCTGGAGAAAGCCCGGCAGGAAGCTCTTGACATCAGGGATACATCCACGGCTTTGGAGATCGCCAACCATCTCGGGCTCTTATCGGGCCGGATCGACCACTTTGAAATGGCGGTTTCCCTTTTGGAATCCATGGCAGAAGGTATGGGTTCTCCCGGGCTTCAAGTCAAGTTATTGAAAAAATATCAGGGTATCTACCGCTCTCTGGCCGAAGCCTACTTTGATGCAGGACTATTTGAGAAGTCTTTTTTTACAACGGAAAAGGTGAAGCGAATAGCCTTCCTGGTCAACAATCCCCTGGGGGCGGGGCAATCTACCCTGACGCCTGAGGAGGAAGAAGCCCTTGATAAGTTGAAAAAAGAGCTCTACCACCTTGACCTTCTCATGAAAAACGACGCCAGCATCATGCGCGAATATGAAGCGAGAAAAGAAGACCTGGACCGTTTAAAACTTGAGATCGCCATGAATCAGAAGGGATCCGCTGACATTCCCGGGGAACAGGATTTTGCCGGTACGTTTCCTCGGGGAACCCTGGTGATGTCTTTTCTTGTCCTTGAAAACAGAACTCTTCTTCTGTCCTGGCTGGACGGAGTCATCAGCGGTTATTCCATCCCGGCGGGAAAAGAGACCTTGAATGAAGAGGTAAGCCATCTGCGCGACCTTATCTCTGAAACAGCCGGTGAAGAGGTGATCCGCGGGGAGTCGTCGCGTCTGGGAGACCTTCTCCTGCCCTTTGATCTGCCGAAGTCAGGCCGCCTGATCGTTTCACCTTCAGGGGTCCTCAACTACCTGCCTTTCTCTCTTCTTGTAAAAAAGGGAGAATACCTTATCGATCGTTTTCCGGTGACCTATATTCCGGACATCTTCATGCTCAGGGAAAACTACGGGGCAGGGCCCTTCCGTTCGATCCTGGCTGTGGGAAACCCGGACCTGGACAATCCCGACCTGGAACTCTATTTTGCCCAGAAAGAAGCCGGGGAGATCCGGTTTATCTTCGGGCCCATCACCGATATCCTCAAAGGGAAAGCGGCCACAGAAGAGGCGGTCAGAGAAAAGATGGCTTCAAAGGACTATGATATCATCCATTTTGCCTGCCATGGCTACTTTAACCGCCATTACTCCCTTCTTTCCCATCTTCTCTTAGCTTCCGGCGGCCTTCTGGACGGCAGGTTCGACGTAGAAGAGATACGTAATCTCACACCCCAAGCCCGTCTGGCAGTCCTGAGCGCCTGTGATTCAGGAGTCGGAGTCCTGGGAGATGGGGATGAGGTCACGGCCCTGGACAGAGCCTTTATGAAAACCGAAGAGAGCGCTGTCATCTCAGCGCTATGGCGAATCTCTGATGTGGCTACGGGAATGCTCTTCAAACACTTCTATCGGGAACTTGACAAAGGAACTCCGGCGCCTTTGGCCCTCTGGAAAGCCAAAAAAGAACTGCGCCTTTTCTTCCCTCACCCGGCATACTGGAGTTCTATGAAGTATACAGGGAACTGAGTCTTATTTGTCTTTAAAGAAGAAGTAGTAGGTCACCGCCGAGATGACATAGAGTGCTATGGTGATGTAGAAGGAAAACGAAAAGGAATATTCCTCTATAATCCTACCCCCCCAGTGAGCGCTTACTGTCCATGCCCCGTTCCAGGCCAGCATGGAAATCGCATTGGTAAAGGGCTGATCAGCCTCACGGACAAGTTCCATTTCAAAATTGCTGCTTATGGGAATATTCATGTTCATTAATGTTCCCCTCAGGATAAAGGCCATCACTGCCAAAGGCAAATTGTGGGTCAGGGCTAATGTAAGCATAAAGGGGACAGACAAAAGTTCTGTGAGGACGATGCTTTTGATCATCCCGAAACGTCTCGTAAGAAACGGAGCAGCGAGCATCCCGAAAAACATAAAGACCTGGAGAATGGAAAAATAGATGCCGATGGTCTCTGCCTGAAGCTTAAAGACGATCTTGAAATAGAGGTTCATAAAGGGGATGACCAGCCCGGCGCCCATCCCGACAAAGATCTTCGGGATCATCAGCCGGAGGATTATTCCCCAGTTATAGCGCCGGATCCTTTCTACGAACCTGCTCTTGATCCGGGGAACAGGCCTCTGTTCGATGGAAAGGAAGGGGATGACGGATATCATGGTCAGAACAATGGAGGTGTAGAGAGAAAGGCGGTAAGCCTCTGTCAGAGAGCCGGCAAGGCCGAGCCCCATGGTCAGTTTAGGCAGAAATCCTCCGATAAAGAAACCCAGCAGCTGGGAGAGCATCATGATGGCATAACTGAGGCTGAAAAGATGGATCCGTTCGGTGGGAGTGCTGTTACGCATAAAAAACGGCGCCACGGAGACCCTGTAGACGGTGATAAACATGGTCGCTGTAAAGGAGAAGAAGAGGATAAACTGGATATCCTGAAAAAAGACCTGAAGCCCGTAGGAGATGGAGGAGAGGAGGGTTCCCAGAATAAGGACATGCTTTAGATGAAATCTCTCGATGATCATGGCTGACGGGACAGCCACCACGGCGGCTCCCAGTGCTCCTGCAGAGAGAATATGTCCGATCACTGTTTCCGAATAACCGAAATCTTTCAAGTAAAGGTTAAACAAAAGAGAAAAAACAGACATCCCGAGCCCGTTAAAAAGCCCTCCTACGAGGAAATAACGGGCATTGGGGGAGATCATCTTTATCTTTTCCAGATATTCTCGCAACATAGTTCATCCCTTTCGCTTTGCGAATTATATAGCCCTTTTTTTCAGTGTCAATAATATTCCTTCCGTAAAGGAAACATTGCTTTTTTCCATGTCCCGCATTAGAATAGAGCCTATGGAATGGCTCATCCGCTGCTCACCGGAGGGAAGGCCTCTGGAAAAAGTCTCCCGTGACCAGTGTCACGACGGAACAAAGATCCTGCACCCCGTGGTCCATCTTCAGATCATTGATAAAGAGGGGCGTTTTCTCTTACAGAAGAGAAGCTGCAAGAAAAAGATCCAGCCTGGAAAATGGGATACCGCCGTAGGCGGCCATGTCTCCTGGGGCGAGACCTTTTACCAGGCCCTGAAACGGGAGTCCCTTGAAGAGATCGGGTTTTTCCCGTCGCAAGCTCTCTTCAAAACGCGCTATATCTGGAAATCATCCTGTGAGCGGGAGCTTGTCTCCCTCTATATCGCTGATTACAGGGGTGAAACCGTCTGTTTTGATCCGGAAGAGATCGAAGAAACCCGCTTCTGGGGAAAAGAGGAGATCCTGGAAAACCGGCTTCTCTTTTCGGAGAATTTTTTATATGAACTCCAACATTTTTTCCCCACAGCCAACCACTGTACAGATGATTTTTCGCTTTCGGAAACGGGATAAAGATATTGCGAAGACAAAAACATCTGCTATAATTTAGTGAAAGATTGAAAGGAGGATTTACATGAAGATCGATGTCGAGAAAAAATCCAATAACATAGTGATGATCCGCCCCCACGGGAAGATCGTCAGCGGTGAAAA
>Ga0116151_10001785_pt1 | contig 20125 bp, 24 predicted proteins | sample AD_UKC117_MetaG_FD_89893 | JGI IMG/M metagenome (GOLD analysis project Ga0116151, IMG submission 89893) | Active sludge microbial communities of municipal wastewater-treating anaerobic digesters from Hong Kong - AD_UKC117_MetaG | ecosystem: Engineered > Bioreactor > Anaerobic > Digestate...
ACCTGCAGCCGACCTGAGCGGTCCGCGTCCCCCTCAGCGGATCCGCCGACCGTCGAGCTTCTCGGTGAGGCCGGCGGCCGAGCGGTCGCCCACCCGGTCGAAGGCGAGCTTGAGGATGGGGTCGCCGATGCGCAGGATGCCGTTGAGGGTCAGGTCGGCGTCGTAGGTGACGATCGAGCCGGGGCCCTCCTCGTCGGGCTCGACGGTGACGGTGTCGACCGACGACAGGATCGTCGAACGGGCCCGGGCGGTGATCGACCGAGGCGGATCGAACTGCTCCACCACGTAGCGGAAGGTCGTGCCCGATGCGTCGAGCTCGTAGATGGCGCCCTCGCCCGGCCCGGCGCCCTCCACCTGCTCGGCGCGGCTGATGCCGGGATCCCACTCGTCGAAGTTCGACAGGTCGGAGAGGTAGGCGAAGGCGTCCTCGGGCGCCATCTCGGTGCGGACGCTCATGGTGTAGCGAGCCATGGCGGCCCGCTACCCGTCGCGGCGCCGACGCAGACGGCCGGCGGAATCAGACGTCGAGGACCGTGCGGATGCCCACGGTCGCGCGCAGGTCGTCGAGCGCCTGGTTGATCTCGGCGAGCGGGCGCCGGGCGGTGATGAGCGCCGAGAGGTCGAGGCGACCGGCTCGGTCGAGGGCGATGAGCTTGGGGATGTCGCGCAGCGAGTTGCACGAGCCCAGCAGCGAGCCCACCACCTTCTTCTCGCCGATCGCCATGACCGCGGGGAGCGCGTAGGTGAACGGGTCGTCGATCGCGGGCACGCCCACGATCACGGTGGTCCCGCCCTTGCGGGTGGCGTCGATGCCCGTGGCGATCAGCGCGGATCGGCCGACGGCGTCGAAGGCCACGTCGGCGCCGATCCCCCCGGGCGAGAGGTCGTGGGCGACGGCGACGACGTCGTCGACGGTCGGGTCGATGGCGTCGGTGGCTCCGAGGCCGAGGGCGGCGGCGCGCCGGGCCTCGTCGGGGTCGCTGACCACGATGCGCCCGGCGCCGGCGATCCGGGCGCCTTGCACGATCGACAGGCCGATGCCGCCTGCACCCATGACCACGACCGTGTCGCCCTCGCGCACCTGGGCGGTGTTCAGGACCGCACCGACGCCGGTCTGGACCGCGCACCCGATGACGCAGGCGACGTCGAGCGGCACGTCCTCGGGGATCGTGACGGCACCGTTGGCCTGGATGATCACCGTCTCGGCGAAGGCGGCGACCCCGACGCCGCGGTACACCACCTCGCCGCCGCGGCGCAGGCGGGTGCCGCCGTCGGGGTGGGCGCTGGTCATCATCGAGTCGGAGTTGACGCAGAGGCTCCACTCGCCTCGGATGCACCACGCGCAGGTGCCGCACGGCGGGCACGGCGTGAGCACGACGTGGTCGCCGATCCGGTGCGTGGTGACGCCGGGGCCCACGGCCTCGACGATGCCCGCGGCCTCGTGGCCGAGGATCACCGGCAGCGCGCTCGGGAACTTGCCGTCGGCGATCGACAGGTCGCTGTGGCAGACCCCGCAGTGGGCGACTCGGACGGCGACCTCTCCGGCTCGGGGCTCCTCGACGTCGATGTCGTCGCGGAGCACGAGCGGTGCGCCCGCCTCCTCCAGCACGGCTGCACGCATGGCCATCCCCTGATCGGTGCTCGGGCCGGCCCCCACGGCCGGCGTGGGCGCATGCTGCCACGTCCGGTCCACCGGCGGGGAAGCGACCGACGTCACGGGCGAGCCCGTTGCCCTATACCCCCACGGGGTATAGGTTCGGTGGTGGAGATCCACCCGTCGGAGCCGAGGAGGCCGCCATGACCACCGCCACCGCCACCTACGCCGTCTCCGGGATGTCGTGCCAGCACTGCGCCGACGCCGTCACCGCCGAGCTCGGGCGCCTGCCCGGGGTGGAGCAGGTGACCGTCGACCTGGCGACGGGCTCCGTGCAGGTCGACAGCCGCGCCCCGCTCGCCCTCGACGACGTCCGGGCGGCGGTCGACGAGGCGGGCTACGACCTCGTCCCGCCCGAGCGATGAACGCCGTGACCGACCGGATCGGCCTTCGCCTGGCCGGGTTCGCCGTGGTGCTCGCGGCCACCTTCGGCCTCGCCTACGGGGTGGGCCGGGTGGTCGGACCGCTCGACGACGCCCCGACCCCGCACGACGCCCCGGCGACCACGATCCCCGCGTCGGGCCACGAGGAGATGGGGCCGTGAGCGTCGACGTCGAACCCGAGCGGTGCCGGGTGGAGGACCTCCAGATCGCCGGCATGACGTGCGCGTCGTGCGCGGCGCGCATCGAGCGCCGGCTCAACAAGATGGACGGGGTCGAGGCGAGCGTGAACTTCGCGCTCGAGTCGGCCCGCGTCACGGTGCCCGAGCACATCGGCCACGACGAGGTCGTCGCCCAGGTGGAGGCGGCCGGCTACGGGGTCGTCGAGGCGAGCCCCCAGCCCGCCGACTCGGGCGAGGGCGGCCACGAGGGCCACCACGTCGAGCTCGACGACGCCGACCTGCGCCACCGCACGCTGCTCTCGGGGGCGCTGGCGCTGCCGGTGCTGGTGCTGGCCATGGTGCCGAGCACGCAGTTCGACCACTGGCAGTGGATCTCGCTCGCGCTGGCCTCGCCCGTGGTGTGGTGGGGAGGCTGGCCGTTCCACCGGGCCGCGTGGCGCAACCTGCGCCACGGCTCGGCCTCCATGGACACGCTCATCTCGGTGGGGTCGCTGGCCGCGTGGACCTGGTCGCTCTACGCCCTGCTCTTCACGATGGCCGGCGACGCCGGCATGCGCATGGCCTTCGACCTGGTCCCGCGCCGCGGTGGCGGCACCGACGAGATCTACCTCGAGACCGCCTCGGTCGTGGTCGTGCTGATCCTCGCCGGGCGGTGGTTCGAGGCGCGGGCGAAGCGCCGCTCGGGGGCGGCGCTGCGCGCCCTGCTCGAGCTCGGCGCCAAGGACGTCGCCGTCGTGCGCGACGGCCGCGAGGTCCGCGTCCCCATCGATGCCCTCGCCGTCGGCGATCGCTTCGTGGTCCGCCCTGGTGAGAAGGTGGCCACCGACGGCGTCGTGGTGGAGGGTGCGTCGGCCATCGACACGTCGCTGCTCACCGGCGAGCCGGTGCCCGTCGACGTGGCGGAGGGCGACGCGGTCGTCGGCGCCACCGTCAACACGTCGGGTCGCCTGGTGGTGGAGGCCACCGGCGTAGGCGCCGACACGGCGCTGGCGCGCATCGCTGCGCTCGTGTCCGAGGCCCAGTCGGGCAAGGCGGCCGTCCAGCGCCTCGCCGATCGCGTGTCCGCGGTCTTCGTCCCCGTGGTGATCGCCGTGGCGGTTGCCACCCTCGGCTTCTGGTTGGGTGCCGGTGCGTCGGCCGAGGAGGCCTTCACCGCGGCCGTGGCCGTGCTGATCATCGCCTGCCCGTGCGCGCTCGGCCTCGCCACCCCCACCGCGCTCCTCGTGGGCACGGGGCGCGGCGCGCAGCTCGGCATCTTGATCAAGGGCCCCGAGGTGCTCGAGTCCACGCAGGGCATCGACGCCATCGTCCTCGACAAGACGGGCACCGTGACCACCGGGCAGATGGCCCTCGTGGGCACGGTCGCCGTCGCGGGCACCGACGAGCACGAGCTGCTGGCCCGCGCCGGCGCGCTCGAGGCCGCCAGCGAGCACCCCATCGCCCGAGCCATCGCCCGGGGCGCCGAGGGCGTCGTGGGCGAGCTCGCCCCCGTGGACGACTTCGCCAACCACCAGGGACGCGGGGTCGTCGGTGAGGTCGCCGGCGTCCGGGTGGCGGCGGGGCGAGCCTCGCTCGTCGCTGAGCTCGTGGGTGCGCCCGACGAGCTGCCGCCGACCCTGGCCGACGCTCGCGACGCCGCCGCGGCCGAGGGCCGCACGGTGATCTTCGCCGGGTGGGACGGCGCCCTGCGCGGCGCGCTGGTCGTGGCCGACGAGGTCAAGGCGACCTCGGCCGCCGCCGTCGCCGGCCTGCGCGACCTGGGCCTGCAGCCCATCCTGCTCACCGGCGACAACGCGGCCGCGGCGGGCGCCGTGGCCCGCCAGGTGGGCATCGACCCCGACGACGTGATCGCCGAGGTCCTCCCCGAGGACAAGGTCGAGGTGGTGCGCCGGCTCCAGGGCGAGGGCCGGACGGTGGCGATGGTGGGCGACGGGGTCAACGACGCCGCCGCCCTCGCCGTCGCCGACCTCGGCCTGGCCATGGGCACGGGCACCGATGCCGCCATCGAGGCCTCCGACCTCACCCTCGTGCGCGGCGACCTGCAGGTCGCGGTCGACGCGGTGCGGCTGTCGCGCCGCACCCTCGCCACGATCCGGGGCAATCTGTTCTGGGCGTTCGCCTACAACGTGGCGGCCATCCCGCTCGCCGCGGCCGGCCTGCTCAACCCGATGATCGCGGGCGCGGCGATGGCCTTCTCGAGCGTCTTCGTCGTCTCCAACAGCCTGCGGCTGCGCCGCTTCCGACCCACCACCCGCCCCGAGGAGCCCTGATGCGCGGCTACACGATGGACAAGGACGACTACCTGAAGCGGCTGCGTCGCGTGGAGGGGCAGGTGCGGGGGATCCAGCGACTCATCGACGAGGACACGTACTGCATCGACGTCCTCACCCAGATCTCGGCGGCCACCAAGGCCCTCCAGAGCGTGGCGATCGGGTTGCTCGAGCAGCACATCGACCACTGCGTGATGGCCGCAGCCGGCGACCCCGACGAAGCCAAGGCCAAGGTGGCCGAGGCCACCCGGGCGATCGAGCGCCTCGTCCGCTCCTGATCGCGCCGCGGCCCGGCTCCCCTAGGGTCGCCGCCGTGGCCGCCGCCGACCTCGCCCCCACCCCGCTCGCCCCGTTCGTCGACGGGCGTGCTCGCCGCAGCCGCTTCGAGGTGGCGGTGCGACCCGCCGTCGAGCTGCCCGCCGTCGAGGGCGTGCTGGCCGGCGCCGCCGAGGCCGACCTCACGCCGCCGCCGGGCATGCCCAAGGCCGGCTACTCGGCGAACGCCCACGACGGGCACGGCTTCCGCACCCGCATCCGGGCCCGGGTCACCCACCTGCGGGCCGGTCGCGCCTCGATCGCGCTCGTGCAGCTCGACCTGCTCGCCGGATCCTCGGTGCTCCAGCACCTCGTGGCCGATGCCATCGCCGAGCGCACCGACATCCCCCTCGCCGGGGTGTGGATGGGCGCCACCCACACCCACGCCGGCCCCGGCCAGTTCCTCGGCACCGACTTCTACAACCACCACGCGTCGAACCGCGCCGGCTTCGACCCGGCCTACACCGACTTCCTCGTCCGCCAGATCGCGTCCGCCGTGATCGAGGCCCACGACACCCGCGCGCCGGCGATGGTCGCCGTCGGCAGCACCGAGGTCTGGGGTCTCACCCGCAACCGCTCGCACGATCCCCACACCCAGAACCGCACCGTCACCGACAAGCGCCTCGATCCCCAGCGCAAGTGGGTGGCCGTCAACCCCGACCTCCACCTCCTGCGCGTCGATCGCCTCGTCGACGGGGGCACCGAGCCGCTCGCCGCGGCCGCCGTCTTCTCGGTGCACGGCACCGGCATCCCCCAGCAGGTGCACGAGTACAACGCCGACGTGTGGGGCTACCTGGTGGCCGAGCTCGCCCACCGCATCGACGAGGCCCACGGCGTCCGGCCGATGGTGGGGGCGTCGCAGGGCACGCACGCCGATGTGGCCCCGGCGCTGCGTCCCGGGCTCGCCGGCCACCGCGAGGCGCGCCGCATCGGCCGGGCCATCGGCGCCGCGGCCGCCGAGCTCCACGAGCGCCTGGGCGCGGCGCTGTCGTCGGAGGTGGCGCTCGACGCCGGCCTGCGCGAGGTCGACCTCGATCGCGCCCCTAACCGCGTGGCCGGTGGCGTCGAGCTCCCGGACCGCCCGGCCGTCGGCGCCGCGCTCGTGGCCGGCGCGACCGAGAACCTCACGCCGGTCATCCACCGCATCCCCCCGTTCGCCGCCGGGCACCCTCGGCGATGGGGCCGCCCCGGCGACCACGGCGCCAAGTGGATCCTGGGGTCTCGGTTCCTGCAGCGCTTCGCCCTGCCCAAGCGGTCGTTCCCCCGGCGGCTGTCGGTGCAGGCCCTGCGCATCGGCGACCACGTGCTGGTGGGCCTGCCGTTCGAGATCACCGTCGAGTCGGGTCGGCGCATGGCCGCCGCGGTCCGCGTCGAGCTCGGCGACGATGGGCCGACGCCGGTGATCTGCTCGCTGGTCAACGAGTACTGGGGCTACGTGGCCACCGAGGAGGAGTACGGGCGCCAGTTCTACGAGGGTGGCCACACCCTCTACGGCCCGAACACCGAGCGGTTCTTGAGCGCCCAGGCGGCGATCGCCGTGCGGGCCACGGTGGGCCAGGGCACGTTCCTCGACGTCGAGCCGGTGCGGCGGTGGTCGCTGCACTCGAAGCGCTACCTCGCCCGGGTGCCCGCCGGTGCGGCGCCCGCCCGTGCGTTCGACGGCCGGGCCCGCTTCGCCGACCCCACCGCGCGCGACGACGCCGTCTGGGAGCAGGACTGGCTCGACGTGGCGCCCGGGGGTCTGGCCTGGCACGAGCCGCTCGTGCGCGTCGAGCGCTCTGACGATGACGGGGCCACGTGGGAGCCCGCCGCGCACGGCTGGCGCGCCGCCGACGACCAGGGGTGGGCCCTCGAGATCACCCACCTCGGCGCCGCGTCGGGGCCGGGCGCCGGGGCCGGGGCCCACCGCTACCGGGTGCGCTGGCACGACCCCGACCATCGGGCCGGGCGTCGGCACCGGTTCGTGCTCCTCGCCAACGCCGGGCGGCCCGAGGTGGTGGGCGACCCTTTCGACTGACGGCGGCCGCGACGCGCCGAGCCGTCCTCAGTCGGCGCTCGAGCCCGAGGGGGGAGCGTCGGCCTCGGCCTCGGCGTTGGCCTCGACCTCGGGCTCGTCGTCGACGTCGGGCTCCACCGTTGGCGTGGCGGTGCGCGCCGCAGGGGCGAGGTGGGCGTCGGGGCTCGGTTCGGGCGCCCCCGGACGGCGGTTCCACACGAAGACCCCGATCGCCGAGAGGCCGACGATGAGGCTCATCCAGATGTTCACGCGCACGCCCCAGATCAGCGACGCGTGGTCGATGCGCATCTCCTCCACCCACAACCGGCCCAGCGAGTAGCCGAACACGTAGAGCAGGAACAGCTCGCCCGGGCGCAGCTTGCGCTTGCGGTCGATCCACACCAGCAGGGCGGCGAGCGAGAGGTTCCAGAGGGCCTCGTACAGGAAGGTGGGGTGGAAGGTGGCGTACTGCTCGTAGCCCGGCGGGCGGTGCTCCGGGTCGATGCGCAGCGCCCACGGGAGGGTGGTGGGCCGCCCGAACAGCTCCTGGTTGAACCAGTTGCCGAGCCGGCCGATCGCCTGGGCCACGGGGATGGCCGGTGCCACGACGTCGAGCAGGGGGCGCACCGGCAGGTGCTTGCGCTTGACGACGATGATCCCGACCAGCACGCCGAGGGCCACGCCGCCAGGGATGCCCAGGCCGCCGTTGGTGATGTTGAACGCCGCGCCCCAGTCGTCGCGGTAGGTCTTCCAGTCGGTGGCGACGTGGTACAGCCGGGCGCCGATCACGCCCGCCGGCACCGCCCAGAGCGCGATGGTCCCGATGTCGTCGGGGTCGCCGCCGCGAGCCTCCCACCGCTTCGACGAGATCACGACCGCAGCGATGACGCCGAGGGCGATGCACAGGCCGTACATCCGCAGGGTCAGCGGCCCCAGGGTGAGGGTGTTGAACGACGGGCTCGGGATCGAGGCGAGCAGCGAGGTCATCGGCGCGAGCACCGCTACGGGCTAGCACGCCCGGCGGCGGCCACGCGGATCACCTGCTGCGTCGCCCGAGGAAGGCGAGCAGGCGGGTCTGGTCGTCGACGTCGTCGCCGACCTCGATCTCGGGGCCGAAGGCGCCGGGACCGCGCATCATCGAGCGCATCGGCTCCTCCAGCGCGTCGAGGTCCGCGAGCGATGCCGCCACGTCGCGATCGTCGAGGGCCACCTCGACGCCTGCCCCGGTGCCCAGGTCCCAGCGGTGGACGACCAGGTCGGCCGACGCGAAGCGGTCGACCGAGGACTCGTAGGTCGTGGGGCCGAAGTGGCCGTCGTAGCCGGTCTGGGCCACGGCCTCGTCGTCGAGGTTGGCCTGGGTCTGGCCGAGCGAGGCTTCGAGCGCACCGACGGGATCGTCGTCCACCGAGGGGACGCCCTCCAGCTCGCGGCCGATGAAGCCGGCGAACTGGCCCTGCACGTCGACCACGTGGCGGGCCACGTCGCGGACCGTCCAGTCGTCGCACGGCGACGGGGCGTCCCAGCGATCGGCGGGGACGGCGCGGGCCGTGTCGATCAGGTCGGCCGAGCGGCGGCGGAAGCGCTCGGCGGGGGTCTCACCGGTACCAGATCCGAACATGGGCCCATGATGCCCGGTGGAGGTGACATCCAAGCGGGACGAACGGGAGCGCCCGGCTCAGCTGGGGTGGCTGACCGCCCCCGGGTCGAGGAGCGGCGGCTGCACCACCACGAGCACCAGGTCGAGCGCGCTCCGGTGGGCGTTGGCGTAGGCGTGCGGGCGGTCGGCGTCGAAGAGCACCGCCCCGCCGTGGCGCACCTCGTGGACCTCGTCGTCCACCTCGAGGGTGAGCGTCCCTGCCAGCACGGCGAGCAGCTCCTTGGTGCCCGCGAGGTGGCCGTCGGAGTCGTGGCGGTCGGCCGGCGCGAGGTGCCACCGCCACAGCTCGACGTGCTCGTGGCGGTCCGTGCCCACGAGCAGGTCGCCGGCCGAGCCGCGGCCGCTCTCCCACAGCCGCACCACGTCGCTGGCCTCCACCACCCGCACCGTCGATGCCGCGCTGAGCTCCACGAGCTGGGCCAGCGACACCCCGAAGGCGTCGGCGAGGCGGCAGAGGGTCGCGATGCTCGGGTTGGTGCGTGCCTGCTCGATCTGCACGAGCATCCCCTTGCTGATGTCGGCGCGGGTGGCGAGCTGGTCGAGGCTCCACTGCCGCTCCGAGCGCAGGTCGCGCGCGTTGCGGGCGATCGCGGCGGCGACCTCGTCGGCGTCGGGCACGCCCCGCAGCGTACCGACCCCCTGCCCTGCCCCCGGGCCCGGGCCCGCCGCCTCGCCGCCCCGCTCCCGGTTCTGCCGCGCGGGGTGGTCGTGAGGCGACCGCTGACCGCGGCAGAACGGATGCCGTCGATGCGGCGGTCAACAGAGTGAACCGGCTGGTGCATTCTAGGAATGATGCGCTACGATGCACCGGCTGGTTCAGTCTGGTGAACCGCCGTGCGCAGCCGTCGAGGAGGAACCGTGGCCATCGTCTTCGCGCTCAGCGCCGCCGTCGCCTACGGCTCCGCGGACTTCGTCGGGGGGCTGGCGTCGCGCCGCACCCCACCGGTGGCGGCCGCGTTCGGCGCGCAGGTGGGCGGCCTGCTGCTCCTGCTCGTCGCGCTCCCGGCCCTGGGGGGCGGCGGCCCCGAGCCGAGCCACCTGCTGGTCGGGGCGGCCGCCGGCGTGTTCGGCGGCGTCGGGCTGGTGCTGCTCTACCGCTCGCTCGCCCGCGGCCCCATGAGCATCGTGGCGCCCACCACCGCCCTCAGCGCCTCGATGGTGCCGATCTTCGCGGGCGTGCTCCTCGGCGAGCGCCCCGGGCCGGTCACCTTCGTCGGCATCGCCGTCTCCTTGGTGGCGGTGGTCCTCATCACCCGCGAGCCCTCGGCGGCGGGGACCGTTGCCGGGGCCGACCGTCGGGTGATCGGCCTCGCCCTCACCGCCGGGGCGATCTCCGGCATGTTCTTCGTCGTGCTCCACCAGGCCGGCGACGGGGCCGGGCTCTGGCCGCTGCTCGGGGCGCGCCTCGTCTCGGTGCCGCTGCTGCTCGTGCTCGCCCGGCGCCAGGCGGCCGCGCTGGCGTGGACCGACCCGTCGACGCTGCCCCGCGTCCTGCTCTCGGGAACGCTCGACATGGCGGCCAACATCGCCTACCTGCTGGCCCTGCGCCACGGGATGCTGTCGGTCGTCGCGGCGATCACCGGCCTGTACCCGGCCTCGACGGTGCTGCTCGCCCAGGCGCACCTCGACGAGCGCCTCCACCGCACCCAGCTCACCGGGCTCGCCACCGCCGCGGTGGCGGCCGTGCTGATCGCCGTCGCCTGATCCGCTCGGGCCGGCTCAGCCGAAGAGGTCGCGCCGCGGCTCGTCGGTGTAGATCGGGTCGCGCCCCTCGGCGAACGCCGCCATCGCCTCGGGCAGGTTCGAGGTGAAGCCGAGCATCAGCTGGTTGCGGTCCTCGAGCTCCTGCGACGCCGCCAACGAGGCGATCTCGAGGTTGGCCCAGATCGTGCTCTTGGTCATGGCGAGGCCGTACGCGCTGTAGCGGGCCATGTTCCGGGCCACCTCCAGGGTGGCGTCGAGGAGCTCGTCGGCGGGCAGGACGCGCGACACCAGGCCCATGCGCAACGCCTCGTCGGCGTCGATCACCCGACCGGTCATCAGCAGGTCGTTCGAGTGCGCCGCGCCCACCAGGCGGGGGAGCAGCCACGACGCGCCCATCTCGGTGCTCGTGAGCCCGTTGACGATCCCGGTGGCGTTGAAGCGGGCCCCCTCGGCGGCGAAGCGCAGCTCCGCGGCCAGCGTGAGGCACATGCCCCCGCCGTACGCATCGCCGTTCACGGCGGCGATCACCGGCTGGTGCAGCGAGCGCAGGATCGGGGTGAGCCGCGAGTACACGTGCATGGCCCGCTGGGCGATCTGGCCCATCTGGAGCCCGTCGATGCCGGGTACGACGCCGTGGTCCTTCAGGTCGAGCCCCGAGCTGAAGGCGCGCCCGGCGCCCGTGAGCACCACCACACGGCACGAGTTGTCGGCCCGGATGGCCTCGAGGGCATCGGCCAGCTCGAGCACGAGCTCGATCGACATGGCGTTGAGCCGATCGGGCCGGTGCAGCGTGACGACGGTGACGTGGGGCTCGGGCACCTCGACGAGCACGGTGGACATGGCGGTTCCGACCCCCTCTGGCGCCCCGGTGGCGCCGAGCAGGTTCTACTCGTCGTCGAGCGAGGTCACCGACGGATCGTGGGCGTCGGCCGGGCGTCGCTCGTGGTGCGGGCGGCCCGGGGTGCGCCGGTCGTCCTTCATCTCGGACTCGAACACGTGGCGCCGCCCGTCCATGAGCTCGTCGCGGACCCGCCGCTCGGCCTCGCGCATCGGGCCCCAGTAGAGGTCGTCGAACTCCTCCACGATCTGGAAGGTCCAGCGCCCGTCGATCACGTTGCGCCCCACCATCTCCCGGCGCAGGCGGGCGGCGAGCTCGTCGTGGCCGGCCTCGGCGAGGGCGTCGGCCGCCTCGCCCAGCTGCAGGTCGGCGTGGCCCATCATCTGGTGGAAGTCGTAGAGGCGACCGCGAGCGCGCTCCACCCACTCGAGCGCCTCGCTCACCTTCCCCGCCGCCTCCACGGTGGCGTCGCTCGCCCCCTCGGGTCGGCGGTGGCGGTCGTCGGTCACGGGTCCCTCCCGGCGGTCCTAGGCTCGCAGGCCATGTCGGAGATCGAGTCGCACGAGGTCGAGGTCGACCTGGCCGCCTTCCTGCCCGATGGCGTCGAGATCGAGACCCCGACGCCGTCCGACCGGGGCGACGAGCCCGGTTCGACGGCTCCGGGCGGCGGAGCCGAGGCCACCGGCCCGGGTGCGCCGTCGCTCGACCTCGAGGCCCTGCGCCAGATCGAGCTCGACCTCGACGCGGTCGACGCCGCCATCGCCGCCCTCGACGCGGGCACCTACGGCATCGACCCGGCCACGGGCGCGGCCCTGCCCGACGAGCTGCTCGCGGCCGATCCCACCCATCTGGGCTAGCCCCCCCTAGAAGAGGCGCCCCTCGGCCCGGTCGGGCGGTGGCGGCTCGCCCGCTGCGGAGCGGTCGGGTCCGGCGCGGCTCCTCTCGATGTCGGGGTCGGTGCCGTCGACGTCGACGTCGACGTCGTCGTCGAGGGCGCGGGCGGCCGGGTCGATCCCGTCCGACTTGGCCAGCAGGTAGCCCTCGGCTCGCTCGGCCAGCGGGTAGCGGCCGGCCAGCGCCGCGAAGGCCGGCCCGTGGCCGGGCTCGACCAGATGGGCCAGCTCGTGGACGATCACGTGGTCGATCACCCAGGTGGGGAAGTCGGCGAGGCGGTCGGAGATCCGGATCGTGCCGTCGGCGGGGGTGCACGAGCCCCACCGCCTCGCCTGGTTGGCCACCCACCGGATCTCGGTGGGCTCGGGCAGGTCGTGGCGCCGGGCCAGGGTGCGGGCCCGAGCGGCGAGGTCGATCCGCTCGGCGGCGCCGGCGCGCTCGTAGCGGCGCCGGAACACCTCGACGAGGCGACGCTCCTCGGCCTGGCTCGACCGGGCGGGGATCCGGACCTCGAGGACGCCGTCGACGAGGCGGGCCTGGGCGGTCTTGCGGCGCTTGGCGCTGCGGATGACGGTGACCTCCACCGTCGCCTCAGATGCGGTCGGGCTCGATGGACGCGGCCCCGGCGGGATCGATCAGCTCGAGGCGCGGCCCCACCGACAGGCGGTCGCCGCGGACCTCGAGCCACACGGCGCCGAGGTTCGAGAGGCGCCCGCGCTCGGGGGCCCCGAGGCGCCGTTCGATGGCGTACATGACCCCACCGTGGGTGACGGCCAGCACGTCGCCGTCGGGCACGAGCCGGCCGAGGGCCAGCAGGGCCACCTCCACGCGGTCCCAGAGCACCTCGTCGGGCTCCCAGCCGTCGGGCCACTCGGGGTGGCCGTCGGCGCCCGGCACGTAGCCGGCCGGGTCGTCGGGGAGCAGGCCGGGGTAGCGCTCGTGGATCTCGGGGCGCGTCAGGCCCGACAGGGGACCGGCGTCGCGCTCGCGCAGGCGGGGCTCGGTGAGCACCGGGTCGACGCCCAGGATCCGGGCGATGATCGCCGCCGTGTGGGCGGCGCGCTCGAGGTCGGATGCGGCGATGGCGTCGATGGTGCCGATGGCGGCCGCGGCGGCCGCGGCCTGCTGGCGCCCACGCGCCGAGAGCGGGGGATCGGCCTGGCCCTGCCAGCGCCCATCGGCGTTCCAGGTGGATTCGCCGTGGCGGACGAGCAGGAGGCGGGTCATGGCGCCGCCACGGTACCGGCTGGCTCCGATGGGATCGGTCCCCCCGGCGCCGGTAGGCTCGCCCTCCGCCATGGCCGTCCTCCGGCTCTTCGCCGCCGCCCGCACCGCCGCCGGCCTCGCCCGGGACCTCGTGCCGGGCGAGACGGTGGGCCAGATCGTCGCCACCGCCACCGCGCGCTACGGCGACGAGTTCGCCGCGGTCGTCCCCACGTGCGCCATCTGGGTGAACGGCGAGCCCGCCGCCCTCGAGCGGCCCGTGGGCGACGACGACGAGGTGGCCCTGCTCCCGCCGGTCTCGGGCGGCGCCCGGTGAGCTCCGCCGAGCCGGGCTCGCCCCGCCCGCCCCGCCGTCCTCCCCGCCCGAGCGCGCCGGCGCCGAGCCCGGACGCCCCGTCGGGCCCGCGCCGTCCGGGCGGGTCCCGGCCCGCGGATCCGCCGTCTCCCTCCCGCCCGCCCAAGCGGCGCCCCGCGCCCTCGGCGCCACCGCCGACGACGCCCGCGCCGCGCCCGTCTGCGGCGAGCGGTCCGGTCGCGCCGACGCCCGCGGCGCCGATCGCCGTTCAGCCGCGGGCGCGGTTCCGTCGCCCGGTCCCCACCGCGGCCGTCGCGGCGGTGGAGCCAGCGTCGTCGCGGGCCGATGCCGGGCCGAGCGCGGGCCGCGCCCCGGCGGTCGATGCGCCCGAGACCCCCACCGGGCGGCTACGGCGCATCCGCGCCGAGCGGCTGCGCGTCGCCGACCTCGTCCCGCCCGAGCCCGATCGCTCGACGGCGTTCCGGAAGCGCTTCGGGAACCCCTACGACACCCAGGGCCCCAAGGTCCGCCTCGGTGCCCTCTGGGCGCTGGCCGTCGCCGGCGCCCTCTGGCCGCAGGCGCTGCGGCCCTGGGGGCTCGCCGTGCTGTTCGGGGTGGTCGCTGGTGCCGCGGCCGCCCAGGTGGTCGATGCGGGGCGTGGCGACCGCCAGAGCCTCGATCGCGTCGTGGCGGCGCTCGGCGGGTCGGCCCTGCCGGTCGTCGCCACCCTCGGGGCCCAGGCGCTCGGCGTGGGCTACCTGCTGCTCGTGGCCACCTCTGTCGTGGCGTGCGTGGTCACCCCCGAGCGGGGCCGCCTGCCGCTGCCCCGGGCGGGCGCCATCACCGCGGCGGCCGGCGTCTGCGGCGGCGCCGCCGCCTCGCTGGTGCTGCTCGCCGACTACGAGATCGGCGCCCTCATCATCCTGCTCGCCTTCGCCCTGGCCTACGACGCCTCGGACTTCATCGTCGGCTCGGGGGCTGGCAACGGCGCCGAGGGCCCCCTGTCGGGCATCTTGATGATCGCCGCCTTCGCTGCGCTTTTCGCCGTGGTCGAGGCGCCGCCCTTCCGGGGGGCGGACATCTGGACCTTCGCCGTGCTCGCCATGGTCGCCTGCCCCGCCGGCCAGATGTTGGGCTCGGCGCTGCTGCCGAGCGCCGAGGTCCACGCACCGGCGCTGCGCCGCCTCGACTCGCTCCTGGTGGTGGCCCCGGCGTGGGCGGGCCTGGTCGGGCTGTACCTGGCGAACGCCGCCTGAGGCCGTCGGACCACGCGCTGCGGCGGTGGCGGTACCATCGCGGCCGACGGCCGACGGCCGCCCCGGGAGACGCCATGGACACCGAGCTCGATCGGATCCTCGCCGACGACTACCTCGACGGCCTGGAGGTGCGATCCACCGCCGAGCTGCGCGAGCAGCGCGCCGAGTGCCAGGCGGTGGAGACGCAGGTCTCCTACCTGCGGCGGATGGTGCAGGGCCGCCACGACATCGTCGCCGGCGAGCTGGCCCGGCGCGACGGGGGCGACGCGCCCTCCGACGTGTCCGACCTGGTCGATCGGCTGCCCGAGATCCTGGCCGACCGCATCCACGCGCCCGGCCCGGGCCGCCTGCCCGCCAGCATGGAGCCCGGCGAGCTGCACGGTGCCCTCGCCGATCGGCTCGCCGAGATCACCGGCCGGGTTCCCATCGAGTCGCCGGGCGACGCCGACCACGAGGCCCTGGCCTCGGCCGAGCACGACCTGCGCGAGCTGGAGGCCGAGGTGTCACGGTGCCGCCGGCAGCTCTTCGACCGCATCGACGCCGTCCAGGCCGAGATCACCCGTCGCTACCGCGAGGGCGTGGCCAAGGTCGACGACCTGCTCGCGCGCGGCGACGAGGCCTGACGGCCCGCTCGCGGGAGGCGAAGGAACGCTCGCGCCCGTTTGTGGGCCGGTGCGCGCAACCCCCTAGCCTCGGAGCCATGAACGAGCTGGAGACGCGCTGGAGCGATCTGGGGGAGTTCATCCGCGAGCAGCGCCGGGTGGGCCACCTGTCGCTGCGCAAGCTCTCCGAGCTGGCCGGGATCTCCAACCCGTACCTCAGCCAGATCGAGCGGGGGCTGCGCAAGCCGTCGGCCGAGATCCTCCAGCAGATCGCTCGGGCCCTCGAGATCAGCTCCGAGACGCTCTACATCCGCGCCGGGATCCTCGAGGAGCGCGAGGGCGACACGGACCTCATCACCGAGATCCGACGCGACCTGTGGCTCACCGAGGAGCAGAAGAAGACCCTGGTCCAGATCTACGAGTCGTTCCGCGCCGAGCGGCGCGCCGCGGGCTTCGAGCCGCCCCTCGCCGGCCAGGGCCGCCTCGACGACGAGCTCGGCGGGCCCCTCGAGGGGGCCGCCGACGACGACGCGGAATCCGAGGCGCTCGCCGGACGTTGACGAGCCCGTGCCCCCGGTGACCGAGCTCGCGGTCTTGTCGCTGCACTCCTCGCCGCTCGCCCAGCCGGGCACCGGCGACAGCGGCGGGATGAACGTGTACGTGCGCGAGCTGGCCGCGTCCCTGGCCCAGTCGGGCGTGGACACCACGGTCTACGTGCGGCGGGGCGACGCCGACCTGCCGCACGCCGTCGAGGTGGAGCCCGGCTTCCGGGTGGTCCACGTCGATGCCGGCCCGCCGCAGCTGGCGAAGGAGCAGCTCCCGGAGGTGGTCGATGCCTTCGCCGACGGCGTCGCCGCCGAGCTGCGCGAGCGGCCCGTCGACGTGCTCCACGCCAACTACTGGCTGTCGGGGGTGGCCGGCCACCGGCTCAAGCACCAGCTCGACCTGCCGCTGGTGTCGACCTTCCACACGCTGGCCCGGGTGAAGGCCGACACCGGCGATCCCGAGCCCCAGCGGCGCATCGACGCCGAGGCCGAGGTCATCGGCTGCTCCGACATCATCCTCGCCAACTCGCTCGAGGAGGTCGCCCAGCTCGAGGCGCTCTACGGCGCCGACCCGGCCCGCATCGAGGTGGTCCCCCCGGGGGTGGAGCACGCCTTCTTCTCGCCCGGCGATCGGCGTGGGGCTCGGCGCGCCCTGGGCCTCGGCGATCACCCGGTCCTGCTGTTCGCCGGACGGATCCAGCCCCTGAAGGGCCTCCAGGTCGCCGTCGCCACGCTCGCCGCGGTGCACCGCCCCGATGCCGAGCTGGTCGTGGTCGGCGGGCCGAGCGGATCCGAGGGGGCCGTCGAGCTGCGCCGCGCCCTGGCGCTGGCCGAGCACCTCGGCGTGCGCCAGCAGGTCCGCCTCGTCGCCCCCCAGCCCCACCACGTGCTCTCCACGTACTACCGGGCCGCCGACGTGGTGCTCGTCCCCAGCCGCAGCGAGAGCTTCGGGCTCGTCGCGCTGGAGGCCGCCGCGTGCGGCGTCCCCGTCGTGGCCGCGGCGGTCGGCGGGCTGCGGACGCTGGTCGACGACGGTCGCACCGGCTTCCTCATCGACCGTCGCGACCCGGAGGCGTTCGCCGCGCCGGTGCGCGCCCTGCTCGACGACCCGGCGCTGGCCCTGCGCATCGGCACCGCCGCGGTCGAGCGGGCGCGGGGCTACACGTGGGCCGAGGCGGCGCGGCGCCTCCGTCGCATCGCGGCGGACCTCTCGCTGCGCGACCTCGTGGACTGCGCCGCGTGACCGACGCGCTCAGCGAGGCGGCGCTCGACGAGCTCGAGGCGAGGATCGATGCCTGGGCAGCGCGGGAGCTGTCCGACAACCCGGTCGTCGCCGCGGTGGAGCGCGGGCCGCGCGCCGAGGGGCGCCGGTGGTTCGTGCGCGTGCACGGCGAGGAGAAGGACGTCTCGACGGTCTGGTTCCACCTGCGCCAGCGCACGCTGCACGTCGAGACGTACCTGATGCCCGCTCCCGAGGAGAACGCCGGCCAGCTCTACGAGCACCTCCTGCGGCGCAACCGCAAGCTCCACGGGCTCACGTTCGCGATCGGTGAGGAGGACGCCATCTTCCTGGTGGGCGAGGTTCCCGCCACCTCGGTGACCGACGACGAGCTCGACCGGTTGCTCGGGTCGTCCTACGCCGCCGTGGAGCAGTGCTTCCGCCCGGCGCTGCGCATCGGGTTCGCCTCGCGGTTCGGCGGGTGACGTCCGTCACCTTCGATGGCTCTTGTGTCCTTTCAGGCCCTGCGATACGGTGACCGGGCGCCGGCGGAGCGAGGGCATCGGGAAGGTGCCCCTCGTCGCCCCGGCCGTGCGGCCCCGTCGTCGGTCACCCTCCCCCCGCGATCGACGGCGGGGCCGCCTCGCGCCCATCCGAAGCACCGCGGTGGCCCGCGGCGACGTCCCCTAGCCTCGGCGCCATGACGAAGCTCGTGGTGGTCGGCGGCGGCAAGATGGGCGAGGCGCTGCTCGGCGGGCTGGTCGCCGGAGGCTGGGCCGCCGCCGACGAGCTGGCCGTGGTGGAGCCCGTGGCCGCGCGGCGCGAGGAGCTGGCCGCCCGCTTCGAGGGCCTGACCGTGGTGGCCGAGCCGGTCGAGGCCGACGGTGCGCTGGTGGCGGTGAAGCCCCAGCTGGTGGTCGACGTCTGCGATCGGCTCGGCGCGCTCGGCGTGGGCCGGGTGCTCTCGATCGCCGCCGGGGTCCGGATCGCCACGATCGAGGCCCGCCTGCCGGCCGGCACCGCGGTCGTGCGAGCCATGCCCAACACGCCCTCGCTCGTGGGGTGCGGGGCGGCGGCGATCGCCGGCGGGGTCGGCGCCGACGAGGGCGACCTGGCCTGGGCCGAGGGCATCCTCTCCTCGGTGGGGATCGTGGTTCGGCTCCCCGAGGACAAGCTCGACGCCGTCACCGGGCTGTCGGGCTCGGGCCCGGCGTACGTGTTCCTCGTGGCCGAGGCACTGATCGACGCGGGCGTGCTCGTGGGCCTCCCTCGCGACGTCGCCGCCGAGCTGGCCATCGCCACCCTGCGGGGCAGCGCCGAGCTGCTGGCGACGGGCATCGCCCCGGCCCAGGCCCGCGCCGACGTGACCTCGCCGGGGGGCACGACGGCCGCCGGGCTGCGCGCCCTCGAGGACGGCCGGGTGCGAGCCGCGTTCCTCGACGCGGTCGTCGCTTCGTGCGCCCGCGCCGGCGAGCTCGGCTGAGCCGAGCCCGCCGCCGGGGGCATCACCCCAGGGTGGAGCCCTCCAGCTCCTCCCACCGCAGCCGATCCGGGTGGGGCTGGTAGGTGCGGGGTCGTCGGGCGGGAGCGAGCCGCGGGGCGCCCCACAGGTGCAGGGCCTGGTCGTTGGCCGGAAGCGGTGCCCCGAGGAGGTGGCCGAACGCTCGCTCGAACCCGAGCTCTTCGACCTGCGCGAGCTCGGCGTCGGTCTCGATCGCCTTCGCCACCGCCGGCACCGACAGTCGACGGGCGAGCGCCAGGCCCATGGCGAGCGCCGTCCCGGGCGGCCGGGCGGAGCCACCGCCGCCGGGACGGGCCAACTTGATGGCCTCGAGGGGGAGCCCGGCCAGGAGCCGGTCGGGCACTGCGGCGGTCGCGTCGTCCACGGCGCAGCGGACACCGACCTCGGCGAGCGCGGCGACCGCCCGGCGGAAGCGGTCCGGGTCCTGGTGGAGGGCGCTCACGGGGAGGTCGATGATGAGCAGGGCGGGGTCGATGGCGCTGGCGGCCAACGCCCGGCGGACCCGGTCCACCAGCTCGAGGTCCACGAGGTGCCAGCGCGACACGTTGACGGCCACCGGCATCGGATGGCCCGCGGCGCTCCACGACGCGATCTGCCGGCACACCGCGAAGATCGACCACACCTCGACCTCGGCGAAGCGCGGTGCCCAGCGGTGGTGCGACAGCGCCGGGCCCGGGGACACGACCCCGAGGCCCGGATGCCACCAGCGCAGGAGCGCCTCGACGCCGACGGGCGTGCGGGTGCGGAGGTCCAGTTCGGGCTGGTAGTAGAGGCAGAGGTGGCCGGGAAGGCCCTCGACGGCGAACGCATCGTCGACCCGGCGGGTGGCGCCGCGGGCGAGGTCGATCGAGGCCAGGGCGACGGCATCGGCCACGGTCGCCCGGCGGATGGTGGTCACGACGCCGGCGTGCCCGCCGCTCGACGCGTGCAGGGCGCACGCGGTCACGACGGCGTCGAGCAGGGTTCCGTCGCGCCGTCGCAGCTTCCGCCGAGCGCACCAGCGGGCTCGGGCGCCGAGCTCACGCCGCAGCTCGTCGCCATCCAGGCCGATCCGGGACCATCCCGAGGCCTGTAGCGCGCTCGTCAGCGACACCGGGTGGTCCCACCCCAGCAGCTCGGCGGCGGCGCCGTTGGCGGCGAGCACCCGACCGTCGGCATCGGCCTCGATCACGCCCTCGGAGAGCGGGACGAGGTGGTCGACGCCGAGGGGGGCGCTCCGCGCCAGCCGGCGCCGGCGTCGCTCGCTCAGCAGCTCGATGACCATGGCTTCCTCCTCGGTCCGTGGGTGCCGCAGTCGGCCCCGCCAGGGTGCGGCGTCGAACGTGATCGAACCGTGAACGCCCGGCCTCGACGGGTCGCGCGGGCTGGGGCGTCGCGGCGGCGACCCCGTAGGGTCGGAGCCCTGTGGGACGGTTCGACACGATCTCCTTCCTGAGCGACTACGGCCGCGCCGACGAGTTCGTGGGCGTGGTGCACTCGGTGGTGCGCCAGCTGGCGCCCGAGGTCCGCGTGATCGACCTCACCCACGAGATCCCCGCCCACGACGTGCGTGCCGGCGGCCTCGCCCTGGCC
>Ga0116151_10001796_pt1 | contig 20003 bp, 24 predicted proteins | sample AD_UKC117_MetaG_FD_89893 | JGI IMG/M metagenome (GOLD analysis project Ga0116151, IMG submission 89893) | Active sludge microbial communities of municipal wastewater-treating anaerobic digesters from Hong Kong - AD_UKC117_MetaG | ecosystem: Engineered > Bioreactor > Anaerobic > Digestate...
CCCGACGGTCCCAATCTGACTGACCGTGGTGTCGTTACCGCTGATGGTCTGCGACGGGAATACCTCATCGCAAATGCACCCGAGGTAGCCAAGCGGGAAATTGAAGCTGGTTACATCAAGGGTGTGCATGAAGAAGCGCCGTCTGTCATGGCGCTGAATATGCGGGTGGCATCTGAAGCTGTCTTAGAATGGTTAGAACGCCAATTTCCCTACAGGCTCGATGGAAGTGATGGGTTTTCACGAACCCTATTTTCGCATGCGGCTGGAGAAGTTGAATTCAGTTCCGATAGCGACTTCAAACAAGCTCCAACGAACGATGTAGGTCGGGGGTTGATCGAGCCACTACTTGGATTGCCAGCTCTCGCGAAACAGAGACGAAAGGATGCGGCATGACAATCGCTTTCTGGATTCGATCTCTGTGGCAACGCTACGGACCTAGGCGCAGATTGGTTCTAATTGAAGGTGATACTCCACCTGATCCCATCCCCTCCCGACACGTATATCTTTGTCGCGAGGATGATGTTGACTGGTCGGTTTCCATGCAGTGTCCGTGTGGATGCGGTGACAATTTAGAGCTCATGCTATTGCAAGAAGTAAAGCCAAACTGGTCGCTCAAAACTCAAGAGCATGAGCCTCCAACGCTTCTTCCCTCGGTTTGGCGACAGTCAGGTTGTCGCGCACATTTTTGGTTGCGAGACGGACATATTCACTGGTGCTAGAAGCTATTAATCGGGCTATCTTACCTTGAAATCCCTTTTCCATTCAAGATTCCGAGCCCCATTCCCTTCCGCATTCGCACTGCCTGCTGCCACGGGACAAGTGCGAACTGCTCGCCCTTCTGCAGCACGGCGAAACGGCCGGAAGCTAGTTTAACAGAACTGCTGACATTGGCGCTAGATCGGCCAAGTTCCGATGCTACCACATGCTCCATTCCAATTGTCTTTGCCAACGATGACGCTGCCTTCGAAACTTCCCGTTTCGTGAGTTCATCAAGCATCCGGCGGCGGGCGATCAGGCGGCCATCCTGCTCGGTCATCAGCCCTTCCTGAACCAGCCATCGCTGACGCTGCCGTAGCGCCTGGTTTACTTCCGCACCAAAGCCCTTTTCGCGGAACGTCTCCGGCTGCCGAGATAGTAGCTTTCGGTCCAGCCAGGTTGCGCCTTCCGCCGTTGCCAAATCGCGGAAGGGGACGTGGGATTCAATGAACAGGCGTGCTTGGCGATTTGAATGCTGTTGGCTGTGATCTGGTGTTAGGTTGCCACGCAAACTCACGACCATATTCTTGCCCGGTGGATCGAACCGGCTAAGCCTACCGATCTCGGCATAGTGCAGCTTACCGTCTGTGCCATCGACGACGACATAGTGCTGGTCCTGCAGTTCGTTTGAGAGGCCCATGGCAACGATCTTGCCGGTAATCTTCAGGCCGGGCTTACTGGCATCAAAGACCGAATAGTCTGCTGCACCGCGATCGATGCCCACCTCCTTAAAGACCCGCTGCATGGTCTTGATGATATCGCCTCGTTCGCCCAATTGCCGAAGTGTGGTTTCGGTACGCTCGGCGAGCTTCCAGACACCGGGTTTCAGTTCGTCAGCCAGACCCATGCTTTCAAGCTTGCGAAGCCGTCCCATTCGGAGCGAGTGCTGTCGCTTGTCCTGACTGGTCTTCGACGTGATCGCCAAGATGCCCTCTTCAGAGTCCCGAAGGATCGACCGGTCCAGTCTCGTGAAACGGTCTGCATCAACTTCGAGCGCGAGTTTCTTCTGGATGCTGTTCGCGCTTTCCAGACCCAGTTCCAGCGTCGCCAGATCGCGGGCGCGTTCGCGCAAGCCCTGCGAGATGTAGTCCCGCGCGATGACAAGATCACCACCCTTCTCGTCGCTGCCGCGAATGACGATGTGGGTGTGCGGATGTCCGGTATTGAAGTGATCGACGGCAACCCAGTCGAGCTTGGTTCCGAGGTCCTTTTCCGCCTGAGTCATCAGGCTTCGGACAAAAGGTTTCAGATCGCGGAATTCACTACCGTCCTCGGCGGCGACAATGATACGGAACTGGTGCGGATCCCTCTTGCTTCGGTCAAGGAAAGTCTTTCCATCCATTTGGTCCGCGTCGTGACCATACAACTGTCCCTTTTCGCCTTCGAGTGTGACGCCATCGCGCTGGATATATCGAAGATGTGCCCTTGCAGCTCCGAGACCGCCGCGCTTGAACGAGGTGAATCGCGCCTTGACGATAACCCGACGACGTCCCGGTTGCCTGATTTGCGAAGTCAGGACGGTGCCTGCAGAGTAGCCTCGGCCGATCCGGCTGCCAGTGAAAGATGATCGCGATTTGCTGCCCGGCCTTTGCGAAGCCTGGCGCATGGTCTTGATGACCTTGTTGAGATAGCGCTGGTTCTTTGCACCCGGCTTTGCCCTGATGCGGCCAAGCTTGGGATGGAACTCGTCGGATGCCATGTCTCACCTCTTTGAAACCGTTGTTTCTGGAGAGATCGGGATGCCATTTGCCATTGCCAAGATGGTGTCAATTTCATCGTGGCGTGACAGCGCTTTGCCGGCGCAATGGTGTTGTCGTTATGGGCATGACACCAAAAAACCCGTGTGCTCACGGTCGTTTACCCCCGCACGGTGTCACCCCTTTATCTTGCCATAACTCCCTCAACTGCTCTCCCCAATCCCCGCCATCCCGATCCAAACCGCACGCGCCTCAATCGGTCCAGAGTGGATCCGCGATTCCGGTGATTGTGCTGCGGTCAACTTGCCCGAAGTAACGCCCGTCAAAGCTCTTCGGATGATCATTGAGCAGGAAGACTTCGTCCGGTTTCAGGGTGCGGCAACCGCTCCATTCGGAGAGCTTCAGTCCGCGAATATCGTGTAATTGCGCGACTGAAACCGCCTCGTCATTGACGAAAATCGTGCGCCCGAAACGGCAAACTTGGTCGCCGGAAAGCGCACGAACGCGCTTCAAGGCAGGCAGATTTTTCGGCAGATAGCCGCGTTGATCGGCGATGGCTTTGTAGGGCTCCGGCAGTTCAACTAGCACGACATTACCGCGCATCGGCGTGCCATTTGTGATCCAGTAGAGGCCTGTCGGAACGCTGGGAGACGCGTTCCAGACGATCCGCTTTGGGACGATCTGCGCTGCTGAAACCGCGACAAGAGCGACGCCAAATGCAGTGATGGACAGCCAGGAATTACTCCATAGCCGTCCGTGTCTCGCGTCACGCATCGGGGTTTTCCGATGTCGATCTGCGGCTTGATTGTTCGGACCAATCGATCAGGTCCTGCAGGGCATAAAGCACGCGGAAACCATGCTTGCGGTATTTTGGGCCGTTGCCATAAACGCGCATCTTGGCGAGCGTGTTTGGCTTCAGGCCAAGATAATCGGCGGCCTGTTTCGGGTTCAGGAATGTCGGGCGTTTGCTATCAGGCTGGTCGTCGGTCATCGCAGGCTTTCCTTTCCGTTTCGCTCTATGTTTGGCGGTTGCGGAGACAGGAAAGGCGCTGATGGGGATGGCGCGGTAGTGACGGAAATGCGTTTGAGGAAACCGTCACCAGCACTCAGCGGAGCAAGGTTTGGTAACCGCCTTGCATAAGTTTAAGGCCGCGATTGCGAGCGCGAATGACCTGTTTTTTGAGGCTTTCATCGCCGATTGTGGACCATGAAAGCCGGGTCAAGCGAAGCGATCGGAACACGATGGCCGTGTCCTGGAGCGAGCCACCAGACTGCTTGCAGTCGAGCGCAACGAGCGCTTTCAACAGACCAAGACGCTGAAGCCGGGGCAGCGGATTGGTGTTGCCAGACGTGCGCGTTTGGATGGTGTGGAATAGCAGAAGCAGCGTCGCTGCGCGGGATTTCACAGCATTGAGACCGTCGACTCGGAACAACAGACGCGCCGGATTGAGCAGGATGTTTGCGCCCATTATCTGCAAATCGATGGCCTCTTTCGGTGTCCGGAGTAGCACCGATACACCCTGTCTTCGTTCGAGAATCGCGGCGCAGTTCCGGTCGCGGAAGACATCAAGATCAGCCTGTGCCGGATCAGGTTCAGCAATTACAGCTTCCGCTTCAGCATGATGCTTGAGTACCGATTGCGACCAGAAGATCGGTTTTTGTACCGCAGACAAACCGGGATCGGAAAAGCACGCAAGGCCCCAATCGGATGCGCCCGCCTGACACCCCCTTGGCCGCATCACCGGCGTACCATTGTTCAAGCGCGTGATTTGCGTCAGTCTTGATCGGCTGACGATGAACGATCGTTTGTAGTCGGGATTACGGCGCAGGAACTCCCATGCCCATTCGGATTTCGTCAGCCCCTTGCAACAGGTATAGTCGGACTTTGTGCGTCCGAATTGCGTCAGGAAGTCTGTTGCGCGCTCGCTCAAGGGCTTCACATCCCGGTCAATGTGCACCCCCAAGCCCTTTCAAGTTTTCGGGCGATAGTGTCGTCCAAACTCAACCCGGAAGCGAATCACGCTTGGAGTCAGACGCGCACGAAAACGCCCTCCGCAATCGCTTGCGAAGGGCGCTGTCTGCGTTGTGAGTTTGGCTCAATCGCGTGGGTTCCAGATCAGGGCGAAGACGTTGTCATCGTCCTGACCGGCGGCCTTGCCGAGATTGGCGTAGAGCTTGTTCGGGCCGAACTCGGGGGCGGCGATGGAGACCGAGACATATTCCTTGCCGGAGGTTTCGGCGGTTCTGATCCAGGCCGCGCCGATCTCGATCCCGTCGGAGAAGATGCGGTAGTCTGGCTGGTTGCCGTTCGACTTGTCCGGGTTGGGCGTGAAGGTGACCTCGGCGCGGATGGTGAAGGTTTTGAGGTTGCCCTGATAGCGGCCATCCTCGAGCTTGGTGACATATCCGATTGCAGCCATTGTCCTGTTCCTTTTCGATTGTGGCGGGAGACCATCTCCCTGCCTGACGGCGAACGGAAAGGACCTGACGATCCGGTGCCTGCATCCCGCGTGCAGCCGAAGGCCAGACAAGGGGCCGGAACGTATGTGGAGGATCGCGGAGACAGGAGAATTTTGGAGGGCAAGGCCCGTCCGCGAGGAGCATCGAAGATGCGGGGAAAATTCTCAAGGCGAAGCGATTGCGGTCAGCCGGACAAAGGTCTTGTCTCGCCAAAGACAGGCAGGGAGAAGATGTTCCGGCTATTATGCAAGGACACGGGCAATACTGCCTTCGCGGTTGACACAAAAGAAGGGTTCCGCATCCGGCTGGACACGGAACCCTCATCATTTGCAGGCGACTGCGACCACCAAGCCGGTCACATCAGACCGGCAACCCGCTCCCACTCGCTACCCATTCTGGTGGTGCCAATCGGCGCATCGGTGTGGCTTTGAATCGGAAACCGCAGCCAGTTCGGAACCCAGTTGTCGACCTGTTTGCGTCCGTTGCCGCCGGTCAGGCAATCGCGGATGATGCCTTTCTGTGTCTTGCCGGTTTCCTTGGCGTTGGCCTCGGCCACGGTCGCCCCTGCGATATCTGACAGGACGGCATTGATGGTGCCCTTGTCCTTCAGCAGATCAAGGAAGGTGTCGTCGGCCTGCCAGCGGCTTTCGGCCTTGGTGCTCATGAGGACGCCCAGCATTTCGACAAGGCAGGAACCCGATTGCAGAGTCTCAGCCATAGCGAAGGTGTGGATGCGCAGCACATTTTCGCGGGACAGTTTGAGCAGCTTGGCAAAGAGCGTTGCCGTCCAATAGGTGTCGCCGGTATGGCGCACCAGTTCGCATCGGTCCTCGTCCATGTCGAGCAGTTTGAGGATTTCGGCGCGTTCGGCATCGAAGGTGGCTTGTGATGGCGATGCCATCACAGACGCCTCGATCTCCGGTTTCGGGGCGCGTTGATCGTCGGGCCGGATGGTCCACAGCGCCGAACCTGCAATCATGTGCGCGACTGTCAGACAAAGCGCGATGTCGGGATGGGCCAACAAATCGGCCCGAACCAGTGCATGGCGGTGGAGTTCCAGATAGCGTTCCATTGCCTTGGTGATTTCCGGCTTTGGCGGCTTGGTATCCGTTCCAGCTTCGCCTGCGCCATTGACGGCGCGTTCCTTGGCCCGTGCTTCGCGCTGGGTGATATAACCTTCATGGAAGGTCACTTCCCCATTATGACTGACGGTTACAAACACGCGTCCCCCATCTTTCTTCGAACACTTCTCATGTTCCCAGTTTGCGAAATACGTTCCGCGCTCCAGTACCACGACCGATGCCCAGCCCTTGGCGCGGTATTCCTCTGCACGGGCCTGAAGCGCCTGTTCCTGCATCTGCCAGAAGGCTTCGCTGTCTGCAAAATATTGTTCTTCGGCAAAGAGGTCGGTGACCAATTGGCCGGTGTAGTCCTGTAGCGGGAACAGCGCGACAGAAGTCCTGATATTCTCCCCTCCGAGCAGCCAACGTTTCAGCTGGTTGCCCAGAGGAGCGTGATGATCGTCGCTCTCAAACAGGTCCAGCCATTCGGCCTGCTGGGCCTTGGTCGCCATGGTGAGCAGGCGGACGGTGCCATGCTCGATCCTCTCCTCGCGATAGGCGCGCTTGATGGCGGGGAGCAGATTGGCGAGCGCCATGGTGCGGCGGACAAAGGCCTCGGTTGTTGCAAAGAGGTCTGCGATCTCGGCCAAGCTGCGGCCTTCCTTGGCCAGTCTGGCGAAGGCCTCGTAGCGGTCCATCGGGTCCATGGGCATGCGCGCCTCGTTTTCGAGAAGCGAGGCCTCAATTGCGGCGGCATCGTCGCCCTTTGCCATGATCGCGCAGGGAACCGGTGCAAAGTCGCCGGTTTCTTCCAATGCCTTCTGGGCGGCAAAGAAGCGCCTGCGACCGGCGACCACTTCAAAGCCTTCGCCATTGGGACGGACGAGAAGCGGCTGCAAAATGCCGCGTTCGCGGATCGAGGGCAGGATGTCGGACACGTCCGGTACCTTGCGGCTATGACGGACATTGACCTTGGTGAGTTTCAGTTGGTCGAGGGGAATGTGTGCGAGTTCCATGGGTCTTACTCCTTTGTGTCAGGGGTGGGGTTGGTTGATGGGCATGCGTCGAGAAAATCGATCAGGTCGATCTGGTCGCGGCGGACTTCATCGAACAGGCCGTGATCGCAGGGCTTCTGGGACGCATTGGGATTGCGGCGCGGTGCTATGGGCCGCAGCGCCATCAGCGTGAGCCTGTCGCGGATGGTGACGGGCGCGACACCGGCAACCAGCATCTGCTCCCCCTGTTCCGTGGGTTCGGTGAGCGGCGCGACCGGTTGGGGGGTGATGGCGGTACTCATGCCGCCACCTGCTCGGCAGGTTCTGCCACCTTTGCTTCATCACTGCGGAAGGCCAACAGGTAATCCGCTGCCTTGCTGGCCTGACTGGCAGCCTTGAAAATCGCCCGTTTGTCCTCCTTCAGGACCTCCAGCCAAGAGCCGATGTAATCAGCATGGCGCACGGTCGGCTGAATGGAGAGCGTGGCGCAAACAAAAGCGGCGCACATTTCCGCGACCAGTTCCTCACGGGCATAGGTCTTGGTGCTGCCGCGTCCACTCTGGTCCAAATTCATAATTTCTCTGGCCAGCCGCGACTTGTGGCCGGTCCAGTGCCCCAGTTCATGAAAGCAGGTGCGGTAATAGTTGATCTGGTCGGTAAAGGCCGGTTGCGGTGGCAGCTGCACGAAATCCTGCGCAGGCACATAGAAGGCGCGATCCCCGCCAATGCGGATGTCTGCGCCGGTCGCCTGTACCAAGGCTTCGGCCTGCGGCACGATTTTCCGCTCCGGCAAGGGGGCGTCCAGCCGGTAGAGGTCTTCGGGCAATCCATCACATTGGGCAATGTTGAACACGCGGTAGCGTTTGAGAAACGGGATCGCGACTGCGTCACGGCCTTCGGCGATGGCGTTCTGCTTCTCGTCTTTGGTGACGAAACGGTCGGCATAGCAGATGATCTCACCGCGCTCACCCTTGCGCACATTGCCGCCAAGGCTCTTGGCTTGGCGGTAGGTCAGCCAAATCTGGGACGGATATCCCTTCTCGATCACCGCACCCCACAACAGCAGGATGTTGATCCCCGAATAGGGCTTGCCGGAAACCGCATTGACCGGAAGTCCGATCTGGCAAGCGGCGTGCTGGCCATCCCATGGTTGCACCCACGGCAGGCGGCCTGCCTCAAGCTCGGCAATGATCTTGTCCGTGACGGACTGGTAGAGATCGACCTTGCCGCCGCTCTCCGTCTCCGTCTGCTGTTCCCTGTTCTGTCGTTTCTTCTTCGCCATGGCGGCCTCCTGCTCTCTGGTCCAACTGCCGCACTCACCCCCGGAAGCGGGGTGGGCGGCGAGACTGGCAGGACAAGCGCCGCTGACCCGAGACGGGCCGCACCCGCCGGCAAAGGCGGATCAGCGATCAGAGAGACATGCGGGCTGGAAGGAGGAACGACTGGAAGACCCGGTCACGAAGGGATCGGGTTGCAGCCTGGCGCAGCGGGGCTAGACCTGACAGCCGCCCACCACGCGCACCGGGGGAGAGAAACAAAAAAGCCGCCTGCATTAGCGGGCGACAGTATTCTGATGACATATGATTTTATTTACCAAGTTGTCCTAATCTGGTCGTAAGAAATCTTACGGAAAGACCTATGACAACATCTACACCCAAAATGGAGACCATCCAGGTTCTTCGTGCTGCAGCCGTTTTATGCGTTGTAATCAGTCATATCGCGCATGAACTGGCGGCGCTTTTGGTTGATAGGGTTGATAGCTTTAATTCCAAACTTTTCCCCGGAGACTTCGGAGTGGATCTGTTCTTCGTCATTTCAGGTTTCCTGATGACTTACACTTGTTGGGATATTTTTGGAAAGCCACGTGCAACCAGCAACTTCATGGCTCGACGCCTTATCCGCATCGTACCTTTGTATTGGGTTACGACGAGTTTGATGATTGCAGTAGTGGTGTTGTTTCCGGGCAATGTTAAGTCCGCGACCTCTGATTGGCAGCAATGGTTGTCTTCATATCTTTTTTGGCCTTATGCCAGAGAAACTGATGGACTAATCCGTCCAGTTTTTGGACTGGGTTGGTCGCTTCAATATGAAGTTTTGTTTTACATCATTTTTGCTATTGGACTTTGCTTCTCGCGAACAAAGGGGTTGATTTTCATAGCGGGCACAATTGTTGCGTCCAGTTTGCTTGCAAGAATATTTGGAGGAAACACTGCCGAAGTACCCGCAATAATAAGATTCTTAAGTCATACTATAAGTTTGGAATTTTTAGCAGGTATGCTGCTTGGCTATCTGTATATGAAAGGGCTGCGTTTCACACGGGGCATCGGCTTGGGCATTGGAAGTTTGGGGTTAATTCTATTATTGGTAGTACCCAATTTCAACGAGAGTATCGACCAAATGAGGGCGGTTCACTATGGTATTCCGGCGACGCTTATGGTTTTTGCTGCTGTGCTTACCAAGGGCTATGATGAAGTCAGAGTTCCTCGTCTTGCGTTAGAAATTGGCGAGTCTTCTTACGCGATCTATTTGACTCACCCATTCATTATTGGTGCGACATCCGTTTTATTCTCGCGGTTGCAGTTGATTGATGGGCTCTTTCCATTAAACTTAGTGTTCACATATTCATTGGCAGTGGTCATCATGTCACTTGCGGTTGGATATTTGGCCCATTATCTCTTTGATTTGCCATTCACCAACTGGCTTCGTCGCAGATGGTTTGCAAAAGCAATGCGGGTATATCGGGTTGGATGAAGCAAAATTATGTAGCTGGGGTCAATGACTTTCATGTAAACAAAGTGCGTGATTTCCTAATACGCCGATGACTCGGAAGTCTGAGAGCTTACCGTTTGCTCACTGATTGACCATACTTTCCAGTTCCTTTTGTAGATCTTGGAGCATACTCACTCTTTGCTTGACCGCTATGAGCTGTTTTCTTGCAATTGCATCTGCAGCTACACAGGATTGGTTAGTGTCTGTCCAAGAAGTCCGGTTGAGTGAAGGGCGCAAATCAGATTCTTCGTATTTTGCAACAAATATGGAGAACCACGATGGTTTGGACACCCTTCACCCGCGCGGATCATAACAGGTCTTTTCTGCGCTATCCAAGCGATCTGACCGACAGGGAGTGGGCGTTGATTGCACCGGTAATTCCACCAGCCAAATCGGGTGGCAGACCACGAAGCACGGACATGCGCAGTGTGATGAACGCGATCATGTACTACCTGCAATCGGGCTGCCAATGGTCGATGCTGCCGCGCGATTTTCCTCCCGCGAGCACTGTGAACCATTTCTTCAAGCAGTTTCAGCGCGAGGGCGCATGGGATGCCATCCATGAACGCCTTTACTGCCAGACGCGGGAATTGGAGGGCAAGGAACAACAGCCTTCCTACGCGATCATCGACAGCCAATCGGCCAAAACAGGCCCGGATACGCGCGAAAAGGTGGGTTTCGATGCTGGAAAGAAGGTCAAGGGCCGCAAGCGCCACATCCTCGTCGACACGCTCGGATTGATCCTCAAATGTGAAGTGCACGGCGCCGATATCCAGGATCGTGACGGCGCAGCGCTCGTCTTCAACAAGGTCACCGCACGACTTCCATTCATCGAAAGGATTTGCGCCGATGGCGGCTATCAGGGGCCGGTTGCGCAAGCGCATGCACCAAGGCCGCTGGAAATCGTCAAGCGAAATCAGGCCGGTTTTGAGGTTCTGCCAAAGCGATGGATCGTCGAGCGGACATTCGCCTGGCTTGGCATCAACCGGCGCCTGTCGAAGGACTTCGAGCGTTTTGCCAGCACCACAAAAACGCTCATCCAAATCGCCATGATCAAGCTCATGTCACGCCGTTTGGCACGAACGGCAATGTCAAACATCCGACAAAATATCACAATAGCTTTAGGTCTGAAGGCGATTTTTCTCGTAACCACCGTTTTTGGAATGACGGGACTTTGGATTGCTATTCTTGCTGATACCGGAGCCACAGTTATTGTTACATTGAATGCATTGCGTTTACTGGCATATGATCCAACTATATCGACAACATAGAATTAATTCCATATATTTACCTATTGATTATGAGATGTAAAAGGAGAAACTAAATATGCTAATAAACAAGCGAACCTTTTTGACCGGTGTGAGTTCTATGTTTGTCATGAGTGCAATGCCAGCATGGAGTAAAGAAAGCTCCGCCATTCACATTGTGAAGGGGCTTGGTTGCGGCTGTTGTACTGCGTGGGAAGAAATATTGATCAAGGAAGGTTTTGAAGTGACAACTGAATCACTTCATCCTGCAGATTTGGTCAAATTGAATTTGGAGAACAATGTCCCACAAGAACTGTTCTCTTGCCACACAGCCATGATCAACGAGTATGTGGTGGTTGGGCATGTACCGGCTGACGATATCAGAAAACTGATCGCCGACAAACCGGATGGTTTGGGGATTGCCGTTGCCAACATGCCATATGGATCCCCTGGTATGGGTCCAGAAGATGAGCGCGAAGCCTACGATGTCATGCTGTTTAAAGCAGATGGATCAACCGAGTTGTTTACCCGATATAATGCCGCATAATGCTGCGTCGAAAATCATGTTGCCTCTGAATTATCAATCTGGTTCGGCAATTGTCAAACAATCGCGTATTGATGCGGTGGATATTGTACGCGGCGTTGCAATTTGTGGTGTCGTTATATTTCACATGGTCTGGGATTTGGAGTTTACAGGCATAATATCAGGCGTGGCGTTTCATCCGATTTGGCTGGGATTCGGGCGTATTCTTGCCGGAACATTTATGTTTCTTGTTGGATATAGTCTCGTTCTTGCTCATCCGAATGGGGTAGTCAAAAAAGGCCCCTTCTTAAGGCGCTTGTCGATTATTTCAGCAGCAGCTTTGGCGATAACTCTGATAACGTTTTTTGCCTTTCCAACCAGTTTTATCTTTTTTGGGATATTGCATTCGATAGCCATTGCAAGTTTGCTCGGCATTGTGTTCTTGAAAACACCAGCCATTGTACCTTTGGTTATGGGAATTCTGGTTTTGGCATTTCCGCAATATCTACAAATAGACGCTTTCAATTCCCGATGGCTGGCCTGGATAGGTCTTTATTCCAGTCCGCCAATTAGCAATGATTTTGTACCCGTGCTTCCCTGGTTTGGGCTCACTTTGCTGGGAATTTTTTTTGCAAAAACAGTCAAGCATTTAGATATAAAGACTCATTCTCGTCGTTTTACAAGTCTTGGAAATTTGCGCAATTCTTTGATTTGGGCCGGACGGCGAACACTTCCCATTTATCTGCTACATCAACCGGTTCTACTTTTGATCATCGTACCGGTTTCATGGATACTGCAGACTATCTAATTCTTTGCGGGAGTGAATGGATCTGCAAGAGCCGACTTTGGTCGGCTGACAGGCACTTTGGAAGCAGATGTTCGTTTGGATAGATACTCCGGGCCTTTTGTGGAAAGGATTTTGCGGAAGTCGAAATGCATGCCGCCATCGCTATAGGCATAAGACATCACATTTCCCTGACTGATTATCTGCTCCATCATTTCGATGTCGCCAGTAGTTTTTTCAGTAACCGCCTCCGCGGCAATTTCGAATTCAGGACATGCGGCCATAGGGTCATCAAATTTTGCGTCGCCAACCGCTTCACCAAACCGGTATCGTCCTTCGCAAAAACTGAATTTTGGTGGCTGGCGGAGGACTTCAAACCTGTCGTAACCTTGCTTGAGATCCATCCAGAAATCAAAGTTTGGATTGTCACGGTAAATTGCAAGATTGTTTGGCGTCATACGAAACGGATAGGATTGCACCTGAAATTCAGGTTGACCTCCCCGCAGGGCATCGCGAACGATGGAATATAGTTCCCCGACATGTTCATCTGAAATTGCGAAGCAGCCCGATGAAGAACAGGCTCCATGCACCATGAGAGCAGAACCGGTATATCCTTTTGCCGCTTCCAATTTGTTTGGGTAGCCAAGATCAAAAGAGAGGAAATACAGCGACTTCGGGTTCAAACGTCCAACACTGACGGTATAAAAACCTTCCGGGGCCTGACGATCGCCTTGATTGGTCTTTGGTCCCAGTTGCCCAGACCATCTGCAAATCGGATACGTCTTTAGTAGTGCGTATCTGCCCGTCTGGTCTTTTTTCCAGAGCTCTAATTCACTTTCCTTCTTGAAAATGCGAACCAAAACCGGGCTGGATTGTGTCATGCCTTTTTCATTCATTTCGGTGATCATCTTGGCGGGAATTTTTATGTTTCCTCGATCCGCCAAATCAAGAGTGGAAGAGACACAGCCAGATAATACAAAAACGCTTATCGCAAGAATCATAGAGATTGATCGAAGTGGTATTCCCATTTTCCCCATGCTTTCTGTATTGTGCAAAAACACTGTGTCTCATCCCAATTTAGATCACCACAAGGCGGCTTTTGTTTGGCACTCTATCATACAAGTCAATTACATCCTGATTGATCATCCGAACGCACCCGCTGGAAACCGATTTCCCAATTGTCCAGAATTCAGGTGAGCCATGAATGCGATAAAGCGTGTCCTTACCATTTTGAAAGATATAGAGTGCTCTTGCACCAAGCGGATTGCTCAATCCAGGAGGCATGCCGCCATTTCTTGAACTCCATTTTTCAAGTTCGGGTTGCCGGGCAATCATTTCATCGGGCGGGGTCCAGGTAGGCCATTTCCGCTTCCATTGAATAACGCCATCTCCCGACCATTCAAAACCCTGGCGTCCGAGACCAACGCCATATCGCATCGCTTTGCCGTTTTCTTGGACAAGATGCAAAAAATAGGTTTTTGTATTCACAACAACGGTACCTACTGGATGGCTGGTTGGAAAATTAACCTGGCGACGCCAGAATTTTTTCGGAACTTTTTTAAGGTCAATGGCTGGAAGGCTATAACCTCCATCGGTTCTTGCTCCGTAGATACCGTTAAAATCTCCGATTTTCCCAGCATCGTCTTTTTGACTAAATCTGTTTGGCTGTTCTGTTGTACTGCAACCAGTAAGTGGAATCAGACCGAACGCAGTCAGTCCGGTTAAAAAGTCACGTTTTCTCATAAAATTGCCTTTCAAGGTTGGCGAACGGGAGTGTTGCCCGCTCTAACCATTGTAAAAATGTTTCAGTTTCCCGGCGGAACTATCTGACCACTACAGATGTGCCAGTGGGCACGCGTTAAAAAAGATCTTCAACATGGGCGTTGATCATTCGGATGCATCCGTTTGAAACTGATCGACCAATGGAGGATGGTTGGGTAGTACCGTGAATCCGGTAAAGGGTGTCTTTGCCATTTCGGTAAAGGTAAAGCGCCCTCGATCCGAGCGGATTGCTCGGCCCTCCAGGAACACCATCTGCAAACTTGGCGTATTTTTCGGGTTCACGACGGATCATGTTCTTAGTCGGCGTCCAACGTGGCCATTCAGCCTTACGGCCTATAGTGGCTGTCCCTTTAAATTTTAACCCGGCTCGGCCAACACCAACCCCGTATCGACGGGCTTTTCCGCCGGGTAATTGGAGATATAAGAAATGTTGTTTCGTATCTACAACAACCGTTCCAGGATGATACCCGGAAAACTTGACTGTTTGTGGGTTGTATTTCGGATCAAGTTTGGTTTTTTTTGTGTGTGCATAAACTGGTGTCATGCCAGTAGTAAATGTAATTGATGCCAGACCGACCATCAGCGATCGACGCGTAAACATATGGTTTCTCCTAGAGACAATTTAAATCATTTTGGCCAAAAGCCGGTGGGAAAGACTTAAATTGTATGAATAGGAGGACGAAGAATATTCGAGATTGATTTAAATAATGATAATTGCATTTCGCTGATCTGATGGATTTGTCTAAAACCTAAAACGAATGGCATTGTCTCGGCAGCTACAAAAAAGCCGGTGTGAGACAGGCAATGGAAACCCGATCCAAGGAAATCGATATTGCTTCCGGTCTTGTTGGACACAACATTTACAAGAGAAGCGTCCATAGTGTTTACAATGTAATGACATGATGAACCAATGTTGGAATCGGCTGCATTTGAGGTATGGCTGGAACTCGCGATTGCCGCGAGTGCCAACATACAACAAATTGTGGCTGTTAAGAAATGTTTCACCATATCAAGCGTTGTACCTAGGGTATGGTAAAAGTGAAGTAAATTCTGGTCGAATAATTTGGATTAGACCAAAAAAAAACACTGCGTTGCGGGTTTGCAACGCAGTGTGTCCTTCATTTGAAATATGAAACCTGAAAGCGACCTCGATCAGCTGGACTGCAGGCTTTCCCATTTCGTCAAATCCCCAGGCAATTGACGCTTCAGGTAAGTGAGTTCCGCATCCTGCCATCTCAAGACCTGATTGTTATTGTTATCGAGAATGAAATCTCCCTGATCCGTAACGACCGTTAGCACAGCGTGACCGCCGCCATCTGCATCATAAACAACCGTCGCCCGCATGGTGCCTGAAGGAATACCTATTTGTTCTAGTTTCCGACGTTTCTCCAAAACATAGTCTTCACAATCCCCCGCTTCACCCGGCAGTTCCCAGCGTTCGGGTACGCCAAAATTTTCCATGTCAGTCAACGGTACGACCTCTGAGTTTACACTGTAGTTGATATCAACAATTTTGGTCCACGCTTCTTTTGTTAGGTTGAGAATAGGTGTTGTATCGCTTACTTGGCAGCGTACCTGGTAACGATTGCAATATTCATAAGCGCCTATCGGTATGGAAGTGTTTCCAAAGGCTTTCATGTTTAGTGCGTTGCGCGGTTGCGATGGATTGCGATGAAGTGCATCTGCATTTGCTGTGTTGACAGTTATTGTCACCATTAGGGCAGTTATTATACATTTTAGCATTGACAGTCCCCTTGTTAATCCAAGGGTTTGATATCATTTACATGTAAAATTGAGGGGAATCTCCGGGGGGCAATTTTAGTCAAATAGCAAGCACTGCCTTAACTAAATTGTAATTATCATTTCAGCGTGTTTCAAAAACAATGGTCACTACGATTTACATCATTCATTCTTGATCATCTATGAGACCTAATAAATTTTCAGGTGATGCAGGTGAAACAATATCCATTGCTATCTCGGATAATTGCCCGGTGATGCGTTCGGTTACAGTTTGAGAAGCACTTAACGCAATATGATTTTCACGAACTAGAAACTGCTGTCGAATGGTGGTTTTGTTGCCTCTGGAAAGTCGGATCTTTTGCCCGATACAACCGACACGGCGACAGTAAAAATTATCGACTCGATGCACATTCGACGTTATCGAAACCGGTGCTGGGGCATCAATGACTGCAAGGTAATTTACTGGGATTTTTCTCACATTTAATTGTTGTGCGATGAGGGTTGCGATGTTTCCACCATAGCTTACCCCGACCAGGTTGAACTTGGCATCTGGATTGGTATCAAGCTTTTTTTGAATATCTGCGATAACTGAGATTTGAATTGGAACGGTGCTTTCTACCGGGGTGACGTAGGAATAGTGCTTACCACCCAAGCTTAGACTCAGATCGCGAAGGCCATAACCGACAGCCGGGATTGCACTTGCAAGCCCATTGATGAAATACGAATAGTGATTTTCATCTGGCCCGACAAAGCGGGTAACCGAAAGTTCATCTGCCAAAACAGAGCTATCGGATAGAATTAACGTTAACCCCACAATGGTTACGATGTTTTTCATGGTCAGAATTGAAACTCCAATTTACCCGCTCTGACGGTGCATTGATAAAGTGACTTTATTTTGATCAACGCTAATAACTGTCAGAGCCAGCGTCGTGTGGTCTTTTGATAAGTAGCCCATTCCTCGCCAAAGATCGTATTGAGCGCTTGTTCTTCAGGTTTGATTTGAAACTTGGTAATGTAAACCACGAAAAGCACAGGCGCGAAGAAGGCGCTTAGCGTTCCAAGAAAAATTGCAAAAGACAGCGTCAGCAAAGTCATGCCAACATACATTGGGTTTCGAGAAATTGAATAAACCCCGGTTGTGACAAGTGATGTTGCATTGGATAGTTGCAGTGGATTAACAGTGGTTTTGTGTTTTCTAAAATCCATGACAGCGAAGTAAACAAACCCTACTCCCAAAAATCCAAAAATGCTCGGTGCCACATAGCCTGCATCAAATTGTGTTATGGGCATCAATGTGTGTGTTGTTGCAGACAAAACGAGGCAGATTGCCATGACTGCCAAAGGTGGAATTTTTATCATTTTGATCTCATCATTTTGGAATCAGAAATACTTTCTGACCCTATAGTAATACTTTAGGTAGACTTTATCATAGTTGCTTTCGAATAATCAGTTTTGAGATGGTGACCGATAATTTCGGGTTCTATGCAAGCGTGTCTGGAGCATTCCATTTCAATGGTTATATGCGAAATTCCAAACTTGCTGTTGAGAACGGATTTGACCGTTTCTTTGATTTCATCGGCTTCATCCCACCGTCCGGATACGATAACCAAATGCATATCGAGTGCATTTTCGTGTTCCTGCATTTGCCAAAGATGCAAATGATGTACACCCGCCACACCCTCGGTTTTTTCTATTTCCTGCAATATATGTTTGGCTTCCAATTCGGGAAGGCTGCCCAACATCAAGATGCGAATGACTGGACCGACTTCCGAAAAAGACATCCGGAGAATATAGCCTGCAATTAAAAGCGTGACCAATGGGTCAATCCATTGCCAATCTAAGACAATAATGAGTGTACCGGCCACATTGACTGCGATTGAGCCAAGTGCGTCAGCAACATTGTGCAGAAACGCTGCTCGTATGTTCATACTCTGCTTTGACAAAGAATAGGTGAGCAGGGCTGTGACAGCATCTACAACAAGCGCGACAGTGGCGATTATGACCACGAGCCATTCATCCACCCCTTACGGTTCGAAAAATCGAAAAATCGCTTCATATGCAAGATAAAGTCCGATGACGATAAGTGTTGTGTAGTTGATAAGCGCGGCCACGATTTCGGCACGTCCATAGCCGTATGTCATGGATTCACTAGCAGGGCGCCGCGCAATCTTGCGGGAAAACGCGATAATGAGCGATAGTGCGTGAGACAGATTGTGAATCGCGTCGGCGATCAGCGCAAGGCTTCCCGATAGTATGCCACCGATGATTTGGGCAACTGTGAGTGCCAGATTGACGATAACAGCCCAGAAGACGCGGGCATCTCCTGCATCCGGGGCTATGTGTTTATGTGAACCTGCCATGTTTGTTCCTAAGGCTGCTGAGTTCAAATTGGCAATCATCATAACTCGTCTAGCAACTATAGGTTCAAGTGGTTATTTCAGACGGTTTTTATTGGAATATTTGTCTTAAATCAGTGTCAGACCTGACACTTATACGCTAGTTGGTTTTGGCGGATTACATCATTGAAGTTGACTTAAGCCCGCTATGGCGCGCAAGGGATGGAAACCAACCGGCCGAAACCCAGTATCGCACGATGCGCAGGGTTCGGTTCATGACAGCCCGGTCCGGCGATAGCCGGATGCGTCCATCCCCTTCAACACCCAAAACCACAACTGCAATTCCGGGCTCCGCAACTGGCGCTACCGAAACACCGGATGTTCGAGGATTTGCTTCAAACCACCGACCGCCTCGCCATCCTCCGTCCAGCTCATCAGTTCATAGATAACCTGGCTCAGAAGGATTGGCACCACACCATATTGTTCCAGCCGACGACAGGCTTCGCGCCGTCCAGACCGGTCCCGGGAGAATGTCAGATCGGTGATGACATGAACATTGAACCCATCGCTCAAAGCTTCCAGCGCCGTTGCGCCCAGGCCTGAATCGAGCCAGAAGCCGCACAGGATCAGCCGACCCCGCCCCTCCGACCTGATCGCCTCGATCAGTTCGCGATTGTGCCAGGGCATCTTGGTGTCATCACAGGGAAACACGCGGTTGCGCTTGCGCGAACAGGGCGAGGAGAGCCAGGCTTCCTTCCTGCTCTGGCCATAGACGGCAAACCAGCGCGGCACTCTGGCGAGATCTGCGGCTTCATCGAGCAATTGGAATTTTGTCGCCGTGGTCTTCTCTGCCGCCTTGCCGAGCAGGCGGCTGTGCAGGCGCGAGGGTTCGACGATCAGAAAGCAGCTGTCGTGTGGGTCAATGGTCGCCAACATGGACGTGCCCTCCATGGTGCTGAATGGACGGCGCCGTGGCCGTCAGGTCTCTTCCTCTCCGGCTTTCGCCAGGGCATTCATTATGGCGTGTGGGTCAGCCTTCAAGGCTGCCGCCAGATCAAGAAACTCGATCAGGTCGAGGCGGCGTTCACCGCGCTCGAACTTGGCGATGTAACTTTGCTGCGCTTTCAGAGCGTCCGCCACCTGCTGCTGCGTCATTCCGGCTTCAAGGCGGGCCCGCTTCATCAACTCAATAAACGTGTTGTAGCGCGCGCTACCCAGTGAACCCGGCATTTAGACCGTCCAGACAAAAGAACGGTCTTCCCAGTAATCCCGAAGCCGGATTATCCCAGTTCGGGATTATCGAACCTTTTGGCACGGCTTGTAACATGGCGGCAGCCTTGGCTCGGTCCTGTCACGCCCTCCAGAAACCCTTGCAATCCGGGAGTTCGATGACTTCAACACAACCCCAAGCTGTTGATTCACGCACAAAAAATTTCTGCCTAATTGGACCAGAAACCGTGATCCACAGCCCACCATCACACGGCAATTGCCGCCATCGCGCGCCAAACCGACCAAGTGTTTCCGTAACATAAAGTGATCTAATGGACAGACTATCCGGCAATTGGACTGCCAATGACGGAACAAGATTGATGTTTTGCTGTGTTGATTGACGTGGATAGCCGTTCAATTGATGCGGGACCGTCTTTTCTCTTTGCTGGCGCCGAACAGAAACACCCATTCGCGGCGCAGACATGCAACCCACCACGCTTCTTATCGGCCAGGCAGCCATCGTCACCGGAACGATTACCGGGACGCTCTGGGCATCGACCCAATGGACGGCGTACAAGCTTGGCTACCAGCCGGGCCTCGGTGAACCCTGGTTCGAATTCGCGAGCGCTTCCGTTTACTATCCG
>Ga0116151_10001803_pt1 | contig 19979 bp, 17 predicted proteins | sample AD_UKC117_MetaG_FD_89893 | JGI IMG/M metagenome (GOLD analysis project Ga0116151, IMG submission 89893) | Active sludge microbial communities of municipal wastewater-treating anaerobic digesters from Hong Kong - AD_UKC117_MetaG | ecosystem: Engineered > Bioreactor > Anaerobic > Digestate...
ATGCCTCCGGCGAAGAACCAGACCAGGAAGCCCAGTAGGTCCGAGGCGATCTCCAGAAGCTCGGAAGTCTCTGGACGCTGGATCAAAGTCGTGCTGGCCGCGCCGAAGACCAGCCCGCCGACGAATGCCGCGATGAAGGCGTTGGCTCCGATGATCTCGGCGAGACCGAACAGGAAGACGGGCAGGACCAGAATGACCACGGCGCGTCCACGCCCGCCGCTGAGGTGGTGGATGCGACTGCGATCCAGCAGCCAGGCGGCTGTCAATCCGACGACGACTGCGCACAGCAGTGCCAGTCCCACCGGTACCAGCCCGACCTTCAGGAACGAGGGCTCCGCCACATCCTCTTCGGCTGCGAGCGCTGCCAACGCCAGCAGGACGATGGGCGTGGCCAGCCCATCGTTGAGTCCGCTCTCCACGTTCAACGCCCGCCGCACCCGGGTGGGGACCACCGGGTTCAGCACTGTCGGAGCCCCGAGGCCGGCGTCGGTGGGCGTGATGGCCGCGGCCACCAGCCAGGCCCCTGCCACGCCGATCGTCGGCAACAGGGCTCGTGTGGCGAAGAAGGTCGCGATCAGTGCCAGCGGGAATCCGATCAGCAGCAGGCGCAGGGCGATGCCCGGGTCGTGGCGTAGAGCGGCCAGGCGGACGGTCGACGCGTCGTGGAACAGGATCAGCACCAGCGTGATCTCGGCGATCAGGTGCACAGCGGCGGTCTCGACGCTGATATCTGCGACCGAGAACACCGCGGCACCGGCGATGACGCTGAGCATCGGTGCCGTGACGTTGGCCAGGGTCAGCCGTCGGGCGATCAGCGAGTAGGCGAGCACCAACCCGGCCATCACAACGATCACGGTCATCTCCACGACCGGCAGTCTAGGCTCGCAGCCCACCACGGCGCCCTTCCGTCGCGCGCGCAGACTACGTTGTTCCATGTGCGTCTGGTGATCGCGGTCGTCCTCGGGCTCGGCCTGCTGTCCGGTTGCGGCACGAAGTCGTTCTCGGACTCCTATGCAGTAGCGGTGGATTCGCCGCAGCGGGTGAGCATCTTCGACTCGATGATGGGCGAGAGCGCCGAATGGGCCGAGAAGACGATGGGCCCTGCCGCCCCGGGTGCGCCCTACACGACGCAGGTCAGCAACCTCACGACCAAGATGATTTTCGACAACTCGCTGGCACCTTCCATCCGCGTCGGCCTGTACCTGCCGGCGGTGACGCAGGAGGGCTACTACGCCATCGGAATGAACTCGGTGGTCGCGGGATCGCAGACCTACGAAGCGCCGTTCATTCCCTGGTTCTCCGAGACGCCGGTCGATCCGCGACCGCCGTTGCCGATCGCCATGGAGATCAGCGAAGGCCCCAACGGGTGGGTGATCAACATGACTCCGGAGCCGCAGGGATGAGATTGACCGGCCGTATCGTCTTCGCGATCCGGGCTGCCGCCGAACTGGTGGGACGGGACGAGTACGTACCGCTCGATGTGATCGCCGAAGAGCAGGACTTGCCCCGGGACTATGTGCGGTCGGCGATGTCGGACCTGCGTCGTGCCGGCATCGTCAGCACCCGCCGCGGTCGGGTCGGTGGCTACCGACTCGCCCGCCCGGCTGACGAGATCACACTCGCCGACATCATCCGTGCGGTCGACGGTCCCCTGACCGTGGTGCAGGGGGAGAGGCCGGACAACCTCGAGTACGCGGGCGCGGCTGCCGGACTCGAGGATGTCTGGCTCGCCGTGCGCCGGGCCGAACGCCGCATCCTCGAATCCGTGACCTTGCAGCACCTGTCAACCGGGAAGTTGCCGCGGGAAGTCCGGCGCTAACGGGTGGCGCGCAGCGCTGCGGCAGGGCAGGTCGCCTGTGCCAGCCGCGCCGCCGAGTGCAGTTCCTCGGGTACGTTGTGCGTCTTCATGAGGGGATAACCCGACTCGTCGCGTTCGATGATCTCGCCGAGCGCTGCCGCGCAGACGCCATGGCCCTGACAGCGCCGCCAATCGATCTGGATGCTCATAGCCATCCTCCCTTCGTGCAGCGGCCTTGTGCATGAGCTGCGAGCTCCTCGGCCAGTAGCGCCTGACCGGAACGCAGAGCGGTGATGGTGGCTGTGGGGTGGGCGCACAGTCCGCGACCCCGCACCCGGTCCTCGACCGCGCGGCCGGTGTGCAGATCTTGCCGGGCGGCCTCGAGTCCGAGGATGCATGGACCGCACTGCTTTGCCCCCTCACCCACGAGGTGGTCGGTGATGGCGGTCAGTACGTTCACCGGACACGGGTCGTGGGGAATCGCCACGAACGCCCCCGCGCCCCAGTGCGCGCCGCGGGCCTTCAGGTCACTGCGGTTTGTGGGCATGTGCAGGGTGAGCGTGTCCGCCGGCAACCACGTGCCGTGCCAGCCGCCGGTGATGACGGCGGCCAGGTCGGTGTCGGCACCGGCCATGGCCAGCACCTCGCCCAACGGCGTCGCCGGGTCGACCTCCAGCACACCGGGGTCGGTGACTGCGCCGGACACGGTCAGCAGACTGCTTGACGCCCGATGTCCGCGGATGGCCACGGCCACCCGTGCGAAAGTCTCCACGTTGCTGAGCAGCACTGACTGCGAGCGCAGGCCGGTGCGCATCGTGGGGGGCTTACTCATCGGAGCCGGGAGAGCCGGACCTCCCTGCAGGGAGGAGATGACCGCGGAGGCCTCCCCGGCGATGAAGGTGTCGTCGCCGGGGTTGACGGTGATCCGCACGCCCTTGTCGTGACGCTCGTCGATGGCAGCGGCGACAGCCGCGATCACGTGGCTGCGAGACGCGGGGATCCGGACGATCACCTGTCGGCTGCCGAGCGCACGCGCCGACGCCACTGCGCCGTCGAGGACGAGGTGTGGGACATGGAGCAGAAGGACGGTGTCCTTGCCGCTCGCGGACTCACCCTCGGACCCGTTGACGATCACGGGCGCCTTTGTCCGGGCCACCGAGGCGAGTTTGCGCGCGGTGGGGAACCCGGCTCCGCCGGCGCCGACCACGCCGGCCCATTCGGCCGCGCCGGACAGGCGGTCGAGGTCGGGCGCGGGCAGCAGGCCCCACATCTGTTGGTGGCGGCCGAGGTCGATCCGGGTGCCCGGGGCGACACCTGCCAGCAGGAGGGTTCCGGGCGCGAGCAGGCGGTGGGGGAGCGGCGCGGCCGGAAGGCCCGCCACCGCGATGCCGGGGAGCAGACTGCCTGTGCGGATGTCCAGTGTCATCGTGCGTACTCCAGTTCCTTGGTGCGGACTGCGGGGACGGGGCGGGGTGCCGGCCGCATGCGCCGCAGGACGAACGCCGCTGCGACGAGCGCCGCGGAGGCGGCCGCGATGCCGACCATCAGTGGTGTGCCGGCGTCGGTTCCGGCCGTCAAGGTGTGCACCCATACGAGGGCCCACACGGGGTAGGCGAGGATGTGTGCCCGTTTCCACAGGCCGGGTGCCTGTTGCCGTAGCGCCGACGTCGCCACCATGACCAGCATCAGGTCGAAGGCGATCGTGCCGACCGCGATCCACAACGGCTCCCATGAGGAGGCACCGGGCACGATCGCAGCCATGGCGGGCACGGAGACCCAGCTGTCGGCGATCGCGAAGATGATGTGTGCGATCACGAGCACCGTTCCGCCGACGGCGGCGGTCATGTGCATGCTCACCGACGTCAGTCGGGAGGTGGGGCGGTGAATCGCTGGTCCGGCCACGCCGAGGGCGACCGACACCGTGAGGAAGGCCAGCGCCACCAGCCCCGTGATCCGGATGAACTCCCAGGTCATGCTGCAACCTCCGATGGCCAACGGCCGGTCGATGTGATGTGTGTGCGGGATACCAGACGGGCGTCCAGGCCTTGGCGGTCGAGCCAGGTCGGCGCGTCGTCGGCGAGGATGACTGCAGCGGTGGCGGCGGCGTTCGCCTGTGCGGCCGTTGCCGCGACGACCGACACGCTGTGCCATGGGGTCACCGCGGGTGCGCCCGTCCTTGGGTCGATGATGTGGTGACCGCCCTCCCAATGGCGATGACCGATCCCGCTGGTCGCGATCGCGGCATCGGTGAGGTCCGCAGGGCTGGCCGTCACGCCGGGCAGCTCGGGGTCGGACCACACGGTCCACGGCTGCGAGGCCATCACGCGGATGTCGCCGCCCATGTTGGCCATGACGTCGTGGCCGGCGCGTCTCACGGTCGTCGCGAGTCGGTCCGCCAGCCAGCCCTTCGCCACGGACCCGAGGTCGAGGGCGGTGCCCGCCGGGATCAGGACCTGGGCGCCGCTGGGGCCGGGACGGATCCCCACCTGCCGCCACGCGCCTCGGTGGCGCCGTGGGTCGGTCTGCGTGTTCTGCCGTGCCCAATGGTCGTAGCCGGCGGCCTTGATCGCCTGGCCGAGGGTCGGGTCCACCAGCCCACCGGTGGCGCGGGCTGCGTCCAGGCAGGCCGTCAACACGGTGACGAACCGCCACGACACGTCCACCCATTCGCCGGCACCGCGATTCACCGCGCTGAGTTCCGAGTCCTCACGGAAACGGCTGGCCAGGGCGTCCAGACGCGCGACCTCTGTGGTGAGGAGTCGGTGCAGGTTGTGCTGAAGTCCCGGCCGGTCGTTGTCGCGCACTGATAGCGACAGGTGGGTGCGCCAGGTGTCCATCGAGACGGTGATCATGACGACTTCGAGGTGTTCTGCTTGGACTGGCCGCCATTGTTGCCCTGGAAACTGGTCGTGGGGGGCGCAGGCGTGATCTGTCCGCCCTCGTCGTCGTCATGGTCGTCGTCGTCGTCCTGGGGTTCCTGGTAGACAGTCGTCCGATCGTCCTGCGGGGCCGGGAGCGTTTCATCGGCGGTGACCTGTGTGGTCGCCTGCTCGTCGTCGGCCATGACAGTGTCGACCGCGAGAACGGCGGATGCACCGCCGATTCCAGCCAATAGGGCGGCACTCGCGGTCGCGGCGATGATGCGTGGCGTTTTGCTCATGCTTCCACGATGAGGCCCGGACCACTCAAGGGGTCATGGTCCGCGACGTCAAGAGATCGCGGGGCGCGGCTTGACGCTCGCTTAACGCGAGTCACCGTGTAGGTCGCCAGCCGTTAGCAGAGCGGACAGAGGTTAGCGGTCGTGCGCCGCCGAAACGCTAACCTCTGTCCGCTCTGCTAACGCCTGGGCGCAGAGACGGTTCGGTCGCGTGCTCGATCGCGGGCACTGCGCCACGCCAATGAAATGCAGATCACATTCCATTCCGCGAAGATTCGTGTAAAACTGCATTTAGTAAGTTCAGTAATTGACTTTATGCGTATTGGAGTCGAGCGATGCCACTCATCATCGTGTTCGCCCTCGTCGGCGGAGCCGCACAGTTCGTCGACGGCTCACTGGGGATGGGTTTCGGTGTGACGTCGGCCACCCTGCTGACCCTGCTCGGCTACTCCGCAGTGGCGGCCTCCGCCGGCACTCACGCCGCCAAGATGGGCACGACTTTCGTATCCGGCCTGGCGCACTGGCGTGAGGGCAACGTCGACTGGCGGGTGTTCACCGCGATCGCAGTTCCCGGGTCGGTGGGTGCCTTCTTGGGTGCCGTGATCCTCACCAACGTGAGCCTCGACGGGGCCCGGTTGTGGATGGCGCTCATCCTGCTGGTGCTCGGCATCTCGATCATCATGCGCTTCGCCTTCGGCAAGACGCTCATCCCGCAGATCAACGCCCGGACCAGGCATCTGTGGCCGGTCGGGCTGTTCGGCGGCTTCGTCGACGCCACCGGTGGCGGGGGCTGGGGTCCGGTAGCCACACCGTCCCTGATGACTTTGACCAAGCACGAGCCGAGAAAGGTCATCGGCACCGTCAACGCGGCCGAGTTCACCGTGGCCGTGTGCGCTTCGATGGGCTTCCTGGTCGGCGCCAAGGAGTCCCAGGTGCCGTGGGGGGCGGTCGCAGGTCTGATCGTCGGGGGTCTGATCGTGGCGCCCTTCGCGGCGCGTTTCGCCGGTCGCGCCCCGGTTCACAGTCTCGGCACGCTGGTGGGCGGCATGGTCATCATCAGCAACCTGGCGGTCATCTTCAAGCTCGCCGGGATGCCCGGTCTGATCGGCGGGGTCATCTGCGCGGTCGTCGCGGCCGTGACGATGGGTTTGGCCTGGCGGGTGCACCGGATGGATGTGAAGCCGGGCGAGCAGCCCAAGGCGAAGGTGCTGGTCGACGCCTAACCGCTCAGTGCCGCACGCAGGTCGGCGATCTCCAGCTTCTGCATCTGCAGCATCACCTTGGCGACCTCGCCACCTCGGGCGGGGTCGCTGAGCCATTCCTGCAGCGAGTCGGGGACGACCTGCCAGGTGACGCCGAAGCGGTCCGTCACCCAGCCACACATGCTCGGTGTGCCGCCGTCGCACAGGGCGTCCCACAGCCGGTCGATCTCGGCCTGCGTCGAGCAGGTGACCATCAAAGAGAAGGCCTCGGTGAGTGCACGCTGGGTGCCCGCATTGAAGAGGTGGATCGTCTGTCCGGACATCCGAACGGTGGCCGACGACATGTCATCGCCAACGTTGGGTCCGGAGACGATCTGGCCGTCATCGAAGAGTCCGGCGTAGAAGTTCGCGGCCTCGTCGACGGGGTGTTGGATCCACAGGAACGGGGTGACGGTCTGCATCTGCCTATTCAAGCGGGTGGTACGTCCTCGTCAAGCACCCCGCGGACCACCTGTGTGCCGCATGGCTACCATGCCGCCATGCCCACCTACGAGTTCCGGTGCCGTGTGTGTGACCAGACCTTCACCAAGGATCGGCCGATGGCGCAGTCGAGCGACCCGGCGGCGTGCCCGCAGGGACACGAGGACACTGTGCGGTTGCTCACGACTGCCGGGGCGGTGAGCTCCCTTGGCTCGGGTCAAGCGGGCGGCTGTTGTGGCGGTGGCTGCTGCGGGGGCTGAAGGACTTCCGGCCCCGCGCGGAGTGGGGTTCGTCGGGCGCTGAGCCCCATCGGTCTACCTGAGCCCCATCGAACGGCGTGTTGGGTGGGGCTCGTGCAGTCCGGTGGGGTTCGTCGGGCGCTGAACCCCATCGATCTACCTGAGCCCCATCGATCTACCTGAACCCCATCGAACGGCGTGTTGGGTGGGGCTCGTGAAGTCCGGTGGGGTTCGTGCAGGCGAGTGGGGTTCGTCGGGCGCTGAACCCATCGATCTACCTGAGCCCCATCGCGCGGATCCGCCCGCGAACATGCACAAACTGCGTGTCGGTGCTTGACAAGAGCGGTTTTGTCGTACCCACATCGCACGATGTCCTCAGATGGTGCGGAGCCACGACAGTCGAGTTCCAGCCCATCGCCCAGGGGAACCTTGGGGGCTCGGGTCGGACTCGCGGGGGTGGCTCGACCCGGGCCATCGGTCGGCGTGCGGGGTGGGCGGGGGCCGCGCACGCCGGCCTTCTTCTAGTTCTGGTTCAGCGCGATCAACTGCGGCGCGGTGTCACTCACCTCGTAGAAGTCCACGATCGAGATGTTGACCGGCAATCCCTGTGCTTTCCAGGCCGTCATCTCCTGCACCGCCGAGGGGTTGCGCAGCGCTGCGAGGTCCAGTAGCGAGCAGTTCTGGGTCCGGCTGCCACCCAGACATTGGATCTGTGAACTCAAGCCCATGGACAACTGCAACTGATCGACGAAGAACCCGCACTGGTTGCCGCCCGACACAGCGCACGGGGCGGCGCCGGCCAGAGCGTCCTTGCGTGCGGCCAGGTAGCCCGCGTTCGCAGTGGCTGACACCGCCGGGTCCTCGGTGTTGGGCCACGGCGAATACAGGTAACTCTCCCTCGCCCGGTAGCAGGAGTTCTTCGGCAACTCGCCCTTGGCGTACATCACCAGGACGTTGCGGTTCGCGTCCCACGCCTGCCGGAAGGTGGCCTGGACCGGGTCCGGGATCTTCGAACTCGTCCATGCCCGCGAGCACACGCTGGTGCCACCCACCTTGTAGGTGCGAAGGATCTTGTCGATCGCGGACGTGTAGTACTTGTCGATCTTCTTCTTGCCGGTCAGGTCGATGTGCTGGAAGTCCAGGATGATCTGCTCGCGCGGGTGCGCCTTGGCGAAGTTCACGATCTGTTTCAGGCCTGTGGTGAAGCGCAGTGACGTGAACGTGTGCTGCAGCACGATCGGTACCTTCGCGGCGGCCTTGTTGGTGAGTTTCTTACCCGCCTTCTTCTTGCTGACCACCTTGTTCTCCGGGACGCCCAAGCGCATGTCCAGGTATCGGATCCCGCCGTTGAGTTGTCCCGTGAAGTTCTGGGCCTGCGCCTTGGAGAGCTTGCCGGCGCCACACGGGTTGCCTTTGCCCGCTGCGGCCATCGCCGGGTTGGCCCCCGCTATCGCCGTGACCTTGCACTTGCCTTCAGTGTCGATCTTGAAGGCCCCGGAGTCGTGCGTGCCTGGGATGACGACCTGGGTCAGCCGGGTGTCGGGCTTGTCGGCGTAGAGCGTACCCATCCAGTCCGGGGTCGGCGGGGTGACGGCCAGCGCCGCGGCAGCGAGAAGAAGCATGAGGCCAAGGTAGCCGCGTTGAGCCGTCCGTGGGGAGAGTCGTGCCACGTGAATGAACTACGTTGGATTCCATGATCGACCTGATGGCAACTATGGCCGTCATGGCAGCGCAGCCCGACCCGATCGCCTCCTACACACTCGTCGCGCCGACGTCCGTGGCGGACTCCAGGCTGGTGGCCCGTACGGTCCTGCCCGCGGGGGCGTCCTGCCCGGAGGTGATCGTCATGCGCCGCACCTCGAAGGGGATCGTCAAGAAGTCCTACTCGATGAAGGCCCGCAAGCCGGCTGCGAGCGCCCGGATCGCGTTCAACACGGTGCGCGTCTGCAGTCACAACATCCCGACCAACGCCGTGCGGGCGACGATCGCCGGACGCCGCGTCCCGAGTTCCATGCCGCAGAAGGTGAACCGGATGGCCATGCTGGCAGACACCGGATGCCGGATCAAAGGCACGAGTGTCCAGGACTGCAACTCGCCGGACGCGTGGCCCCTGAAGCGGATCGCCCGGCAGATCGCGAAGAGCGATCCGGACATCATCCTCAACCCGGGCGATTTCTACTACCGGGAGAGCGCGTGTCCGGCGGCGGATCAGGCGTTGTGTGGTGGCACGCCGCCGCCGGTGCCTGGTATGCCGTTCGCCGACAGTGCGGACGGCTGGCTCGTGGACGTCATCCGGCCGCTTCGGCCGATGTTCCGCAGCGCGCCCATGGCCCTGCTCCGTGGCAACCATGAGACGTGTGACCGAGGCGGCAACGGGTTCTTCCTCTTCTTCGATCCGCGACCCGACACCGCTGGGTTGTGCGGGCCTGTGAACGGTGTGGCCCCGGAACCGGCGACGACGCCCACGTGGTCTTTCACCGTCAAGGTCGCGAAGGGTCGGACCCTGCGCGTGGCGATGGTTGACTCCGCTTACGGCACCGACGGCACGGTGGATTCCTGGGCGGCGGTCCAGCGTCCGACATACGTGGCCGCCCGGAAGCAGACGCGGGCAAAGAAGGGCCGCCAGTCATGGCTGATGACCCACCGACCGGTCTTCAGTCACGTCACGTGGCAGTTCTCGCCGGCGCCACCGACCGAGTGGACGACATGGGGCTCCCTGGACCAGACCGCGGCCTCCTACGGACTTCTCGACACGTACCAGATGGTCCTGTCCAGCCACTTGCACCTGGTGCAGGCCGTGCAGATTCCAGGACAGCCGGGCAGTCTGGTGCTCGGCAACGGCGGCACCTACCTCGATCCGACGACGGGGTATGAACTACCCCGGTTCGGGCCGTTGGCCAACGCGTCGGGACAACGGGTCGACCCGGCAGTGGCGCCATACCCCAACGCGTCGATGGACTGGACCAGCGTGCAGTTCGGCTATGCGGTCGCCAAGCCGGCGGGCAAGACCGGTTGGAAGATCGCACACCGCACCCCGGAAGGTGCGCGGTTCGCGGCGTGGGCAAGACCACGATCGAGTGCTCGTGATGGTCGACTACGGTTTGCCGACGGAGCGGAACGGGCTGCTGCAGCAGGCCCGCGTGGAGTTGTTGTCGTGGCCACTTGACTCCTCCGAGGTCGACCTGCTCACCAGGAGCATCGACCTGGCAGTGGAACTCACACACAGTCAGATCGGCTACGTGCATTACGTGAACCCCGACCAGGACTCGATCGAGTTGTGCACGTGGTCGACGAGCACCGCCGACTACTGCACGGCCCAGTACGACCGGCACTACCCGATCAGTCAGGCCGGTATCTGGGCGGACAGCGCTCGGTTGCGTGTGCCTCAGGTGCACAACGACTACTCGTCCGTGCCGGCCAAGCGCGGCCTCCCCGCCGGCCACGCGCCGGTTCTGCGGCATCTGGGGGTTCCGGTGCTGCAGGCCGAGGCGGTGTGTCTGCTGCTGGGCGTCGGCAACTCCGAGTCGCCGTACTCACAGTCGGATGTGCAGATCGCCCAGACGATCGCGGATACGACGTGGGAGGTGGTCAAGAGGCTTCGTCAGCATGCCGATGTCAGGGCTCGCCTGGATCTGCTGCAGGAACGTCAGCATGTGGTGGGTTTGACCACCTGGGAGTGGGACCCGTTCATCAACCGGGTCACGTGGGACTCTTCGGCGAACTCGGTGGTCCCGGGGTTCCCACCGCACGCGGACTCCTGGGATCCGGTGCGATCGATTCTGGACGGCCCGGACTCCCGACGCCTCGATGCAGTGCTCCGAGGTCCGCAGGACGGCGCTATCGCACTCGAGCTGACCGGTCACAGCGAGGACGGTGAGGTTCAGCTCCTGTTGCAGGGGTACTGGGTGGACCGCTGGCAGGGGCGCGACCGTCTTCTGCGCGGAACCCTTCTGGACGTCACTCTCGTCTCGGCGTTCGAACAGGCACACGAGGCAGCCACCCATGATGTCCTGACCGGCCTGCCCAACCGCGCCTGGCTCGTCGACGAGCTCGATCGCCGGATGGGCAGTGCTCGGCATCGGGCGGGTGACTCCTTCGCCGTGCATTTCATCGACTTCGACGGTTTCAAGGCTGTGAATGACACCTACGGCCACATGGTCGGCGACGAGGTTCTGCGGGCGTGCGCCCAGCGCCTGCAGAGTGTCAGTCGCCGTCAGGAGAGTGTGGCCAGATTCGGCGGCGACGAGTTCGTCATGATCCAGGACGGGCCGGTCACGCCGCAATCCGCGAGAGCGCTGGCAGAGCGGATACGGTCGAGCGTGGCGGGTGACGTGGTGATGCCAGACGGGCGGCAGATTCCTGTGGGGATGAGCATCGGCGTGGCGATCTGCACTGCCGCGGACCTGAGCGTCTCGGACCTGCTGAGACAGGCGGACATCGCGTTGTACGAGGCGAAGCGCGATGCCGGTGGGGTGACGGTCACGGGGTGGAGTTGAGCCTGGCCCGGGGCACAGGGGCGTCTGGCGCGAGATCGCCGATCGGTGAGAGATCGGCAGGTTGGTTAGAGATCGGCATTCTGGTTAGTCGGCGGCAGGTTCGTTAGAGTCCCACGGCCGTACAGGGCTAACCGGAGTGCCGTGTCTCTAACCAAGATGCCCAGGGCTAACCGGAGTGCCGTGTCTCTAACCAAGATGCCCAGGGCCAACCGGAGTGCCCTGTCTCTAACCAAGATGCCGTTCTCTCACCGAAGTGCGTAGAGCGACCATGTCGGACCGCAGCGGTATCCTCTGAGACAGGTCAAGAGTGAGTGGCGACAAGCCCCGGCTAGCTGCTCCGGCAACCGCGCCACCGGCACGGTGCCCCGGGTGACGACCGGCTCGTCGGCGCGGTGTCGGCGGGAAGCACGGTGCACACCGGGGGTGCCGCCATGGGCGAGTTGTCGGTCCGGGACATTCACTATCCAGCGCTTGATGTCACGTCGCGCACGCCGCGAGAGCCGGTGCACGGCGCCCTGTCGCCGCTTGCCCACGATTGGCGGCCCTTCCCTCGCACCCGCCGGGAGGTGATCGCGGGTTTCCGGACGCAGGAACTGCGGATGCTGCTCGCGGGACATCGCGTCGTCTTCACCGCCTCGGCGAACCGTGACCCCTTCCCGTTCGAGCACCCTGTGCTCCTGCTCAGCACGAGTGTCCATGACCATGCCAGGAAGAACCCCGGCGTGCCGCACCTTGCCGCCACTGCGCTGTCGGCCGACCGGCAATGGTTGGACCGGGTGTGTGTGGTCCGCGACGACACGGCCGGCTGGGAAGCCGCCGCCGGCTTGGGCGGCCGGTTCCTCGTGCGGTGGTCGGATGCCGGCGTGGAATTGGTCGATCTCAGCGACGGCTCGGTCGTCGACACGTGGGGGATGCAGGGCCGCACGATCCAGCATCGGTGCTGCCCGCTGATTCCAGACGCCCAGCCAGGTGACCAGTGCAAAATGCATGGTGGCCCGTGGGTCTCGCTGTCGATCGTGGCGGCGATGCACTGGAACAACCGACGCCGCCTGTACCTGTCGGAACTGGGATGCGATGAAGCATGCGAGCACCGGCCGCGCGGCCGCGCCGGATCCGTGCCGACCCGGTACGACACGTGGCTTTCGGAGGACGAGTTCTCCCAGCCCGAGATGCACAACGACGGGCACTGTCTGCTGTGTCTGCGAGTCGGTGGCGAGCACGAGCGTTCCGTGGCGTTCCACGAGCCGGTGCGGGGTGCGACGGTGGTGCGGGACCGCCACGGCTTCCGGCGGCTTCAGCGCCTCGAAGATCACCTGGTGTTGACCCGTGGAGAGATCGTCGAGGTGGGCGGTGAGGATGTCGCTGCGGCGTTGTCCCGGATGATTGTAGATCCGACCGGCGGTAGCGAGCAGGTCCTCGACTGGGAGCAGGTGCCTGCCGCCTGGCCGGCGATGGATTGCGACCTCGACCACCGGTTCCGTGGGCTCGAGTTCATCCATCGTTGGGCGGCCGTCGGCCGGGTCCGGGTGACCGGGGTCCGGCTCGGTGACTCGGTGCGGCCCGTGGCGTTCGACCTGCGCGGCCCGGGAATGCTGATGCCCCGCGTGCTCGCACGGTTCGGTGCCTGTCAGATCGGCCTGGTCGATGGGTGGTTGATGTGGCAGGTCCAGATGCTGCACGGCGGATCGGCTCACGCCGGGCCACGCGAAGGCTCTGACGTCGAGGCTGTGGCCGCGTGGCTGCAGAAGGAGCGGTTGGCCCATCTTGCGGCGATGTTCGTGGAGCCCCTGGACCCGGAAGGGGCGCTGACGATGCTGGAACGGCAGCGGTACTACGACCGCCTCATCGGTGTGCTCGGAGATGCCCGACTCGGGGTCGAGGCTGACGGACTTCACCGAGAGCTGCGCGGGTCGGACGAGTACCGCAGGGCGCAGGCCGCTCTGGCCGATCCGCGTTCTGACGAGGCTTTCTGGAGGGACATGGCCTCGCATGGTGCACGCTTCGGACTGCGCGAGGTCTGGCGCCCCCGCCCCGTCTAGAGCCCCGTGTCGTGGATCGCCGCCTCGATGCCGCGCCAGATGGTCGGGTAGGCGTAGATCATGTTCTTCAGCGTGGCGATCGGTACTGCACCGCGTACCGCCACCGCCAGACCGGACAGCACCTCGCCGCCGGTGGGGCCGACGCTGGTCGCGCCGACGAGCACACCGCGATCGGCGTCGGCAATGACCTTGATGATGCCCTCGTTGCCGACCTTGTGGATCCATCCCCGCGATGTGCTCGGCACCGACGTGCTCCCGGTGACGACGCGCAGACCTGCATCGCGGGCCTGTTGTTCGGTCATCCCGACCGAGCCGACTTCCGGGTCGGTGAAGGTCACGTGCGGAACCGCTGAGTAGTCGGCGCCGGGTCCGGGCTCGCCGAGGATGGCGCGTTCACAGATCCCGGCCTGGTACATCGCCATGTGTGTGAAGGCTCCCTTGCCGGCGATGTCGCCCACCGCGTAGACACCGGGAACGACCCGCATGTGGTCGTCCACGGGGAGGAAGCCCCGCTGCAGTTCGACGCCGAGCACGTCGGCGCCGAGCGCGGGTGCGTTGGAGCTGCGACCGGTGGCAACGAGCAGTTGTCGGCCTCGCACCACCGTGTCCCCGACCGTCACCGCGAATCCGGACCCGCCGTGGGCGACGTTCGAGGCGAACCGGCCGGTGTGGATCTCGATGCCCTCGGCGGTGAGGACATCGGCCACGATCTGACTGGCCTCCGGTTCTTCGGGTGGCAGGATCCGATCTGCGCCCTCGATGATGGTCACGCGACTGCCGAAGCGCGCGAAGGCCTGAGCAAGTTCGGCGCCGATCGCGCCGCCACCCATCACGATGAGGGACTCAGGCACGTCGGTGGCGGCGATCGCCTGCCGGTTGGTCCAGAACGGGGTGTCCGCGAGGCCCGGGACCGGCGGGACGGCGGCGTGGGTGCCGGCGGCTATCACGAGCGCCTTCGAGGCCGTGTAGACGTCCTCGCCCACCGCCACGCGGTCCTTGCCGAGCAGATGTGCCTCACCTCGGACGAAGCGTCCGCCCTTGTCGGTGAACCGGTCCACAGCGACCTGATCGTTCCAGTCGTCGGTCGCCTCTGCGCGGATGCGTCGTGCGACGATCCCGAAGTCCGGGTGAACGTGGCTGGTACCCGCCAAGCCGGGGATGCGCCGACCCTCTTGCAGAGCCCCCGCCGCGCGGATCATCATCTTGCTCGGCACACACCCCCAGTAGGTGCATTCGCCACCGACGAGTTCGGACTCGATCCCCACGACGTCGAGGCCCGCCTGGGCGAGGTTGCCCGCAACGTCCTCGCCGCCCGGGCCCATGCCGATGACGATCACCTCTGCGCTGTAGTCGGTCATCACCCCACTGTGGCACGCGTGCCGCGAAAGTTGCCGGTGGCGAGTCGGCCTTGATCAATCCTTGCGGCGGGTTCGTGAGCCGTCCTCGGCACGCCAACCCTCACCTGAAGAAGATCCCCGGCCTCGTCACCCGCACAGTGACCTCGTCCCCGGCCTTGACACTCTGCCGGCCAAGGACACGGATCAGAAGTTCCTGCTCCCCGGCACGAGCGGCCACCACAGTGTCGTGTCCGTGGTAGTTGACGGTCGAGACGGCGGCCCGCGTGAGAACGGGGCCGTCGCCGGTGATCTGCAGGTCCTCCGGCCGGAACACCAGGACCCCCGACTCGCCGGCGCGCGTGGGGTTGTGGGCGGGGAGGTCGCCGAAATCGCTGGTCGCTGTGTTGGAGCCGGTCCCTCGGGCCTGCACGATCACCGTGTCGCCGACGAACCGGGCGATGTCCAGTGATGCCGGCGTCAAGTACACATCGGCGGGAGGTGCCTGTTGGGCGATCGTGGCGTCCATCATGACCGCGACCTGGTCGGCCACCGCGAAGGCCTCCTCCTGGTCGTGGGTCACCAGGATGGCGGTCGCACCAGTCGCGCGGATCGCTGCGAAAACATCCTGGCGAACGTCGTCGCGCAGGCCGGCATCGAGGGCGGAGAACGGCTCGTCGAGGAGGACCACGTGCGGGGATGGGGCGAGTGCCCGGGCCACGGCGACCCGCTGCTGCATGCCTCCGGACAGTTCGTGGGGTCGCATGTTCGCAGTGCCCGGCAACCCCACCAGGTCGAGCAGGTGCTCGATGCGGCCGGAGGTGTCGCGGCCCCGCAGGCCATAACTCACGTTGGCACCGACGGTGAGGTGCGGGAAGAGCGAACCCTCCTGCGGAACCAGGCCGATGCCGCGTCGCTCGGGAGGCACCCAGACACCATCGCCGAAGACCACGGCCGACCCGATGGTGATGCTTCCGGCCTCGGGGCGCAGCAGACCGGCGATGCAGCGCAGCAGCGTGCTCTTGCCGGAGCCGCTACTGCCCAGGATCGCCGTCACGGTGGAGGTCTGGACCTGAAGATCCAGATCCCTGAGCACCGGGACGTCTGCGAAGCGCATCGTGAGACCGGCCACCTCGATGCTGCTCATGAGCCCCTGCCCGTCAGGCGGGCCAGAAGGAACGCGGGGATCGCGGCAAGGACCACCAGGCCGAACGCGTACGGGGCGGCCTGGCTGAATGATCCGACGGTCGTGAAGGTCCACATCTCAGTAGCCAGTGTCTCGAATCCTGTTGGACGCAGCATCAGGGTGGCCGGGAGTTCCTTCATGGCGGTGACCAGCACCAACAGTGCCCCGGCGAGGATGCCTGGAGCGGACAGCCGGGCGGTGACGCGCCACCAGGTGGTGGTCGGTCGGTCGCCCAGGGTGCGGGCCACGTCTTCGAGGTTGCGCGATACCTGTGCCGTTGCTGAGCGGATCGACCCGATCGCGTTGGACAGGAACAGCACCGCGTAGGCGAAGCCCAGCATCGCGAGGGTCTGATAGAGCGCGGGGGCGATCGACAGGCCAAGGTAGACCAGCGACAGGCCGACCACGACGCCGGGCAGTGCGTGGGAGATGAATGCGGCCGATTCGATGGACTTCGTCACCCGGTCGCTGTGCCGGGCGGCCAGGACACCGATGGGCAGTGCCAGCGCCAGCGCGACGATAGCCCCGATTCCGGCTGCCTGCACCGTGTTGCCGGTGGCTGCCAGCCACGCACCCGGGTCTGCCTCGAAACGCTGCGACTGGAGCATCAGCCGCACGAGCATCACCCCGGGGAACGCCACGGCCAGTCCGAACAGGGCGATGACGCCCGCCAGCGCCGGCCACCGCCAGGGCCCCAAAGGGATGCGTTGTGCGCGCCGTGCCGCCCCCGCCCCGACCCGCCACTGCTGGTGGCGACTGCGCATGGCGCGCTCGAGCAGCACGAAGACCAGCGCCAGCGCGACCAGCACCAAGGACAGCACCGCCGCACTGGTCCGGTCGAACGCTGCCCGGTACGAGGTGTAGATGACCCGGGTGAAGGTGTCGAAGCGCAACAGGGACACGGCCCCGAAGTCGCTGAGGGTGTACAGCGCGGTCAGCAGCCCTCCGGCTGCGGCGGCCGGCCACAGCAGCGGGGCGGTTGTACGGCGGAAGGAGCGCAGCGGTCCGTCGCCGAGCGTGCGGGCCACCTCGTCGAACGCGGGATCCACCTGGGACAGCACGGCCGCGACCGGCAGCACGACGTACGGAAGGCTGACCAGACTCAGGACCATCCATGCTGGGAAGAACCCGCGGATTCCGGGGAACGCGGCGAGCCAGGTGTAGGCCGCGACGTATGACGGGACGGCCAGGGGCAGTGCGGCGACGACCAACCAGAGGCGCCCACCCGGAAGGGCCGTGCGCGTCAGTAGCCAGGCGAGCGGGACCCCGACCGCGATGCACGTGCCGGCTACCGCAGTGGCCAGGCCGAGGCTGGCCACGGACAACTGCAGTGTGCGGGGCCGGGCCAGGATCTCCCACACGGTCTCCCACCCGGCCGAACCCGTTCGCACGACCAGGTAGACCAGGGGTGTGACCGCCACCAGGGCGGCCAGTGCCGCCACGATGTGCAGTGGGGTCAGGCGAGCGCGCACAGTGGTGGTCAGAGCAGTCCGACCTGCAGCAGCAGATCCTGGGTCCCACGCAGGTCGGCCAGCTGGTCGAGGGTGAGGTCAGGACCGTCGATCTGTGACAGGGGCGGCAGGTCATCGCGCGCGGCGACGCCCTTCACCAGTGGGTATTCGGCGGTCACATCGGCGAAATACTGTTGCGCCTCGTCGCTGAGCAGGAATTCCACGAACTGCTCGGACCCCGGGTTGTCGGCGCCGGTGGGCAGTATCGCGACCCCCGCGACGTTCACGAGGTTGCCCGGGTCTCCTGCTTCGAAGGCGGCGTTGCGGACCTTCAGGTTCTCCGCGCCGATCTCGGCGGCCTTCTCGTACCAGTAGTAGTGGTTGGCCAGGCCCACCTCGATGGCCCCTGCGTTCACTGCATCGAGGATGGCGAGGTTGTTCTCGAAAGTCTGCACATCGTTGGCGATGAGGCCCTCGAGCCATTGCTTCGTGCGCTCCTCGCCGACGGTCACCCGCATCGCGGTGACGAACGCCTGGAACGAAGCGTTCGTCGGGGCGATCCCGACCTGACCCTCCCACTTCGGGTCGGTGAGTTCGAACACCGTCTTCGGGACCTCGTCGGCGGGCACGAGCTCGGTGTTGTACACGATCACCCGGGCCCGACCGCTCGTGCCGACCCATTGGTCGTCGGCGCTTCGGAACTTCGCAGGTACCTTGTCCACCACGGCTGTGGGAAGGGCCGTCGTCAGGCCCTCGTCCTGCACGACCTGCAGTGCTCCGGCGTCCTGGGCGAAGAACACGTCGGCGGGGGAGTTCTCGCCTTCCTCGAGCAGTTGTGCCGCGAGCTCGGCGGTGTCGCCGTAGCGGACCTCGGTCTGCACGCCGGTGGCGGTTTCGAACTGCTCGATGAGCGGTCCGACCAGCTCTTCGCTGCGCCCGGAGTAGACCACGAACTCCGCAGCCTCCTGTGTGGGATCCGCGCCGTCGCCGCTGCTGCAGGCCGACAGGCCCAGCACTGCCACCGCCGCCAGAGCGATGGCCCCGCCCGCCTTGATCATTGACACTCCTTCTACGATTTAGGTAAGCCTAACTTAACAGGAGAGGGGTTCGGCAGGATGCAGGTGATGGCCGTTGCGGCGCCACGATTCGCGACCGACCTCGCCGTCCACGCCGATCGCCCAGCTCTTCTGGGTGCCGACGCACTCACGTACGCGGAACTCGAACAGCGGGTCGCCGCGCGGGTCGAACAACTCGTCGGTCCCCGGCGGGTGCACGTGCTGGTCGCGCGGAACACTCCGGCCTTCATCGTCGAGTACCTGGCGTGTTTGCGGCTCGGCCACGTGGTGGCGCTCACCACGCAGTGTCGCGCCGGCGATGCCAGGACCACCTACGCCGACGTCACCGATCTGCACCCGGACCTCGCCGTCCTGCTGTCGACCTCCGGATCGACCGGGAACCCCAAGGCCGTGCGACTGTCGCACAGGAATCTCGAAGCGAACGCCGACTCGATCGTGCAGGCGCTCGGACTGTCCGCGCGGGATCGGGTTCTCACGTCGCTACCGGGCGCCTATAGTTACGGGCTGTCGGTCATCAACAGCACGCTCGCCGTTGGTGGCGCCTTGGTCCTGACGTCGGACTCCATCACAGACCAGTCGTTCTGGGAGACGGCGCGCGCACACGCCGCCACGGTGCTGCCCGGGGTGCCATACACGTTCGAGATGCTCGACCGGCTCGGTGATGAGGTGCTGGCAGGGGTCACGAGCCTGCGGCTACTGACCTGCGCCGGGGGTCGTTTGCCCGCCGCCGCGGTTCGTCGCTGGGCCAGTGCCGGAGAGCGTCAACGCTGGGGGCTGGCGGTGATGTACGGCCAGACCGAGGCCACGGCGCGCATGGCGGTGCTGCCGCCGTCGCAGGCGGCGCGGTACCCGGATTCGGCCGGCCTGCCGGTGCCGGGTGGACGATTCGAGATCCGCGGCGCCGATGCCGACGGTGTCGGTGAGATCGTCTATTCGGGCCCGAACGTGATGATGGGCTACGCGACGGTCCGCGAGGATCTGGCGCGGGGTGCCGAGGTCGAAGAGCTCGTCACCGGGGACAGGGGCCGGTTGGTGGACGGCCGCCTGTACGTCACAGGTCGCAGTGCTCGCTTCGCGAAGGTGCGCGGTCTGCGCATCGATCTCAACGATGTGGAGCGTGCGCTTGAGCCACTCACGGCGGTGTGCGTCGAGGTGAACGGGGAACTCGGCGTCGTGGCCGATGCCCCGGTCGACACCGTGCGGGCACGCGTCATGCAGGCGACGGGACTGGGGTGTGCGGTGGTGCGGGTGATCGAGGCCCCGGTTCCCCGTTTGGGTAACGGCAAAGTCGATCGCGGCGCCGCCGTAGGCATGTTCGACATGGTCGGCGAATCGGAGGCGACCGGGAGCAGGCAGGACCAGTTGCTCGCCGCGTACAGCCGACTGCTGGGTGTGACCGCCCGCCCGGCAGACAGCTTCCGGGGCCTCGGCGGGGACTCGATGAGCTACGTCGCAGTGTCGATCGAGGTGGAACGGATCCTCGGTTTCCTGCCTGACCGGTGGCACGAACAGCCCATCGAG
>Ga0116151_10001805_pt1 | contig 19969 bp, 20 predicted proteins | sample AD_UKC117_MetaG_FD_89893 | JGI IMG/M metagenome (GOLD analysis project Ga0116151, IMG submission 89893) | Active sludge microbial communities of municipal wastewater-treating anaerobic digesters from Hong Kong - AD_UKC117_MetaG | ecosystem: Engineered > Bioreactor > Anaerobic > Digestate...
CAATTGCGGCATCGCTCATCCGCGCGGCGCCTCAGTCGAAGTCAAGTTCGGCATTATCCGCTGTCAGTTCCTGTGCCGCCTGCTGGCCATCCGGGCCAAGATAGACGGCCTCGATCTTGTGGAAGCCGGGATAGAGGGAGAAGGCATTGATGCGCAGGCCCTCGATCCGGTCGATCTTCGCGCAGCGCCAGACGACCGAAATCGTCATTGCGCTGTGCCCGCCCTCGTCGACGCGCGTCGTGACCGACCGCTCGTTCTCCTCACAGCTCGTGGGGCCCATCGGCTCGGCAATGCCTTCGGCATATTTCTCGGCCTCGGTATCGCTCGGCGGGGCAGCTTCCTCGACACCGAAATTCGCGAGCGGTGCGTCGAGCGTCAGGGTCAGGAAATCCTCGTCGCGGGTGACCGACAGCTCGCCGGAGCCGTGCTCGTGCGGCTCGCCCGTGTGACCTTCTTCGGCGGCAAGGTCAGGGTCGGCGTCCGGGTCTTCGCCGGCGGCCGGGCTTTCATCGGCAAAGCCGGTTTCCGGCACGCCCTCATATTCCACCGCCGCTGCGGCCTCGGGGCCATCATCCTCGGAAGGTTCGTAGGGCTTGTCGGCCGGCCCGCAGGCGGCGAGCAGGGCCGCGAGGCCGGTCGCCGCAAGGGCGGAAATCAGGTGTCGAGTCTGGCTGGATGTCATGTCGGAGCCTCCCGGGCGCCAAACTCTGTATAAGTGCGAAAAGGTCAAGATTTTTGTCGCCATCGTGATAATGAAACTATATTACATTTTTTCAAGGCCGGAACTCAGGGGGAGTGCCGGCGTCCACACGCCGGTCGGGTGCCCAGACTTCATGCTCGAATCCGTGCAAGCGCCCTATTTCTTTGGCTTGATGGCCGCGCTCGTCACCACGGCAGGCCTGATGACCGTCTACTGGAGCGGCGACTGGAGCGCCCGCTATTCGGGCCTGTTCGCCCTGGCTGCAGGCGGCATGCTGCTGACGCTGAGCCTGCTTCATATTGCCCCCGAGTCCATGGAGCTGTCGCGGAATGCGCCGGTCTTCCTGACCATCGGCTTCTATGCGGGCCTTCTGCTCGAGCGGGGAACGACCGCAGCCTTTCCGGAATCGGCGGACCGGGGCCGCGCCGCTGCCGTCACGCCGATGGCTGCGGTGGCGCTTCACTCCTTCATGGACGGCATCATCTATGCGGTGACGTTTGCGGGCAGTTTCACGGCCGGGGTCTATACCGCCATGTCCCTGATGGTGCATGAGTTTCCGGAGGGCGTGATCGCCTTTGCCATCCTCCGCCGACACAGTTTCTCCAGCAAGGAAGCATTCTTCTGGGCCTTCCTCGCGGCCGGCCTGACCACGCCGCTCGGCGTTGTGATCGCGACGCCCTTCATCCACGGCCTGACGCCGGACGTGATCGGAACACTGTTCGCCCTTTCGGCCGGCCTGCTGCTTTATGTGGCGACGGGACCGCTGATGGAGCCGCTGCAGGAGGAGCGTCCGGGCCGCGCCTTCCTGGCGCTGGGCGCCGGGGTCGCGCTGGCGGTCGCCATGTCTGTCATGTCGGTGCACGGGGGCCATGGGGGTCACGCGCACCCGGCAGGGCAGGCGGCCCCGGCTGTGGCGGGGCCCGCTTCATGAAGCGGCTGCTGGCCGGCTTCAGCTGCCTGCTCGTCGTCCTGATCGCGGCGCCGCAGGCCGCACTTGCCCATCCGCAGGACGAATTCTGCGCCGATGGCAGCGGCATGGACCCGGCACTGTGCCAGGAACTCGCCCGCCTCGACAGCGCAGACACGAAGCCGGAGGACACGGCTGGGGACGACAGGAGCCTCAAGGACACCGTCAACCTGGACCGTTCGCCGCTCGAAACGGCGGTCTTCTATATCGGCATCGGCTTCCAGCACATCCTTCCCGGCGGCGCCGACCATATCCTGTTCGTGCTCGCCCTGTTCCTTGCCAGCACGCGGGTCCGGCCGCTGCTGTTGCAGATATCGGCCTTCACCGTCGCGCACACGGCGACGCTGGGCCTGACGGCGGCGGGGGTGATCGCGCCGGCGGGCAGTGTGGTCGAGCCGCTGATCGCGCTGACCATCGCCTGGGCGGCTGCGGAGAATCTCATCTTCAAGGAGATGCAGGCCTGGCGGCCGCTGCTCGCCTTCGGGTTCGGCCTCATCCACGGCATGGGCTTTGCCGGGGCCTTCGGCGCGCTCGGCTTGCCGCAGGAGATCTTCTGGCCCGCCCTGATTGGCTTCAATGTCGGCGTCGAGGTCGGCCAGCTCAGCGTGATCGGCATGGCGCTTGCAGTTTCCCTGCCTGTCAGGGGCATCCTGGCGCGTGCAGGCCGGAAACAGCTTTACCGGCCGCTGATCGTCCTTCCCGTTTCCCTCCTGATAGGGGTTGCGGGCCTATGGTGGGCGGTCGAAAGGGCCTTCCTTCAGGGCTGACGCGCTCCGGGCCTGCCTTCGCGACGCGCCAGGAGGCCCCGGAAATGCTGCAGCTGCCCATGCTGATGAAAGTGTCGTCCGCCGCAATCGCCGCGGCTATCACGGCGTCGATCACCTACGGACAATATGCTGTCGCGGCCGGTCCGAAGGGGTCCGGCCTGCTGCCGCCCGCCAGCGTGTTCGTGCCGGGCGCCGAAGCCGATGCCAATGTCGACCCGTTTGCCGAACTCGTGCGCAGTTTCGCCGAGCTGAAACAGGCGCGCGCCAAGGCGGACCGCAACCATGCCATGGTCCAGTGGCTTCTGGGCCTGCAGGCTCACGATCTCGCCGGCTTCACCGTTCGCCGGGCCGAAGGTGGCCTCGTCTATGACGTCTCGCTCGACCGCGGCGGGCCGGATGCGTCGTCACGCATTTTTCTCGCCGTGCCGTCGGGCCCTGAAATGTCCTATGCCGTGCGCCTGTCTCAGGCCACCGACGGGTCGATCCGGGTCGAGGGAATTTCGTGCGCCGGCCATGACATGCTGGCCGACCTGGCGGCAGCGGATGCCGCAGAAGCCGAAGCGCTGAGCCGCACCGCGGCTTATCTCGGTGCGCCGGAGATGGCCGATCCGGGCCTGCCGGCCGATTGCCTGATGAAAGCGCTCGACGCCGACTAGGAGTCAGCGGCCAGAGCGGCGTCGACGTCGCGCTTCGTGAAGCGGCGCGTGAATTCGGTCACGCGCGGGGCGATTTCCGTGCGGAAGCGGTTGCCGTTGAACACGCCATAGTGGCCGACGCCCGGCTGGATGTAGTCCTGCCGCATGTCTTCCGGAAGCTTCGTACACAGATCATGTGCCGCCTGCGTCTGTCCGATGCCGGAAATGTCGTCCTTCTCGCCCTCGACCGTCATCAGTGCAACGTCGCGGATCGCGGCCGGCTTGATCGGCCGCTTGTGGCGGTACTTCATCACGCCGCGCGGCAGCTGGTGTTCCTGGAACACGCGCCGGATGGTCTGCAGGTAGAACTCCTCCGTCAGGTCGAGGACGGAGAGGTATTCGTCGTAGAATTCGCGGTGCTTGCCGGCATTGTCGCCGTCGCCGTCGACGAGGTGGTTGAAGAAGCGCCACTGCGCATCGACATGGCGGCTCCAGTTCATGTTCATGAACGAGGCCAGTTGCACGAAGCCCGGATAGACCCGCCGGAACACGCCCGGATAGGGCGCCGGCACGGTGTGGATCATGTTCTGCTGGAACCATTCGAACGGGCGTTCCTCGGCCAGTTCGTTTGGCACGGTCGGGCTGCGGCGCGCATCGATGGGCGAGCCCATGAAGGTCATCGTCGCCGGCCGGTGCGGATCGTCATCCTCAGCCATCATCGAGATCGCGGCGAGGGTCGGTGGGCCGGGCTGGCAGACCGCCAGCACGTGGGCGCCCGGCCCGACATGGGTGATCATTGAGCGGACATGGTCGACATAGTCGTCGAAGTCGAAGCGGCCGAGCCAGATCGGCGCCATGCGCGCATCGGCCCAGTCGGCGATGTAGACGTCGTGCGTCGCCATGAAGCCTTCCACCGTGCCGCGCAGCAGCGTCGCATAGTGGCCTGAAAGGGGCGCAATGATCAGCAGGCGGGGCAGGGGTGCGGAGCCCGGCTTGCGCGCGGCGGCCAGTGCATCGGGATCCTTGCGGAAGTGCACCAGCGTGCACCAGGGCGACTGCCAGGCCGTCGTCGGCGTGACGGGCACCGGCGCGGAATTGATCTTCACGCTGTCGATCCGCCACTCCGGCTTGCCGTAATAGCGGGTCGTGCTTTCGAACACATCGGCAAAGGCGGCGAGCGACTTGCCGTATTCGGTGTTGGCGATCGGGTTCAGCGGCGATCTCAGCGCCATACGTCCGGCTTTCACCGCGAGGCGCATGGGGGCCATGGCAGCCCGGTTCAATTCGACGAGAGAATAGAGCATCGCCTTACAAACCTTTCATGCTGCAATGCAACATATGGACCGGAATCCCGCATGGCAAATGGATTCGCCATTCAGGCTGGTGGACAAAGGTTTGATGCATCCCGTTGAATTTCAGTGAAATTCGCACGCCACAACCCGCCGGGGATTAAGTCCCGGCTGCTAAATTTCCCGGTGTACCCCGGCGAAGGAGTGGCAAGATGTTTCTCAGCTGCCAGCCAAATCCGCACCGCGGCGGCCGCATGACGCGGGCTCTGGTCTTCGACCACGGCGCCGGCCAGCGGTTCGCCATCGATGCCGAAATCCTCCACAAGCAGCCCGGCCTGCTGGAGGAGTTCGGCCACAATCTTCCCTTGCGATTCAAGGTTCTGGACGGTGTCGCCTATGCGCTTTGCTTCATTGGCGGCGTCGGCACCGTCACAGTTGCGTGGTGGATGTTCTTCGTCGGCCTCGCCGCCTGTGTGCTCATGCTTGCGACCAACCGGAAGTCCGCCGGCGAAGCGGCCCGGCGCGCCGCGCGGCGCTCGGTCGACGATTTCCGCCGCCTGCATGAGCTTGGCTGTCTCTGGGTCCTGTATCCGGCCGACGCTGCCTAGACGCCGATCACGCCGAGGATCGCGGCGACCACGGCCACCAGCATGAACATCAGCGACAGGCTGACTGAAACGGCCCGCTGGCCCTTGCGGCTGGTCTTGGCGCCGTGCGGGGTCTTGCCGACCTTCGGGGCCAGCATCAGCCGTGTCGAATAGAAGCCGAAGGCCGCCAGCATGGCGGTGGCGGCGGCGGCCCAGCTGGTCGCCAGCAGGAAAAACGCCCCTGCCGCCAGCATCATGCCGGCAATCGGGATGGCGGTCTGGTTCAGGAGTTCGCGCACATGCCGGTCCGCCCGGCTGCCGTCCAGCTTGTCGAAGCTGCAGTTCGGCGAGGCGATCGACGCCACCCAGGAGGCCCCGATGGCGAGGGCGCAGAAGATGAGGCCAAGCTGGGCCGAGAGGTCGCCAAGGTTCTTCAGCATGGGCCGGAGTATGCGCAGGATTCGCGGCCCGGCCTAGAGGAAGGTTGCCTTCACCACCTTGCCGATCAGCGCGTCATCTGCCGGCACTTGGCCATCCAGCATCAGCATGGCGAGACCATGCACCATCGACCAGGCCTGGATCCGCTTGATGTCCCGCTCTTCGGCCGTGGCCCCCGGCGGCATCAGGTCGCGCAGGGCCCGCAACAGCATGCCGAACGAGGACTCCGCTGGCACCCCGGCATCGTCGCAGCCCGGATCGGGCGGTGTGCTGGTGGTCATCAGCCGGAACAGATTGGGATTGGCGAGGGCGAAGCGGACATATTCCTGGCCCATCGCCGTAAAGGCTTCCAGCCCCTCCGCCTTCCCGGCCATGGCCTTCCGGAAAGCGACGGCCATCTTCTCGCTGGCGACCGCGCAGAGCGCATCCAGCAGCGCGGCCTTGTCCGGAAAGTGGCGGTAGACGGCGGTCGCCGACACGCCGGCGCGGCGCGCGATCTCCCTGAGGCTGAGGTCCTCCGGGGCCGTGGTTTCAAGCTCCGCGAGCCCTTCTTCCACCAGAGCCGACCGCAGGTCGCCATGATGGTAGCGGCGGCCGCGCGATTTGATGTTGACAGTGTTATCATTCGACGTCATGTTATCAGTGTAAACATATTTCCTCCCCCCGCAACGCGACAAATCTGTCCAGCCAGTCCAGTCAGAAAAGGAAACCCGTCATGCCCAGCCCCGTCGAGACCGTCATCCGCGGCGCCGTCACCAAGGGAGTGGTCGCCCTTGGGGAGTTCAATCGCGGCCGCCGCAAGTCGAAAGGGCCGAATGCCTTCATGGAAGGCGTGCACACCCCGGTCCGCGAGGAAATCACCGATACGGACCTAAAGGTCACCGGCACTATCCCGCCCGGTCTCAATGGCCTCTACGTCCGCAACGGGCCCAACCCGCTGCAGGCGGTGAACCCGGCGACGCACCACTGGTTCCTCGGCGATGCCATGCTGCACGGCGTCCGGCTGCAGGACGGCAAGGCGCTCTGGTATCGCAACCGCTGGGTCCGCTCGAACGCCGTCAGCGACATTCTCGGCGAGCCGCGCGCGCCGGGCCCCCGCAATTCCCGTACCGATACGGCGAACACCAACATTGTCGGCCATGCCGGCAAGCTGTGGGCGATCGTCGAGGCCGGCGGCCATCCGGTTGAGGTCTCCGGCCTGCTCGACACGGTCGCGCATTCCGATTTCGACGGCACGCTGGGCGAGGCCTATTCGGCCCACCCGCATCTCGATCCGGAAACCGGCGAGATGCACGCCATCTGCTATGCTGGCGGCAATCCGACGACGATCTGGCACACCGTGGTCGGCACCGATGGCCGGGTGCGGCGCAACGAGCCGATCAGCGTCCAGAACGGCCCGATGATCCATGACTGCCAGATCACCCCGAACTATGTGATCGTGATGGACCTGCCGGTCACCTTCTCCATGAGCGCCATGATCGGCGGGGAAAGTTTCCCCTTCCACTGGAACCCGAAGCATAAGGCGCGCATCGGCCTGCTGCCACGCGAGGGCAAGGGCAGCGACACGATCTGGTGCGAGATCGACCCCTGCTACATCTTCCACCCGGCCAACGCCTATGAGACTGAAGACGGCAAGGTGATCATGGATGCCTGCGTCTACGAGACCATGTTCGTCTCCGGCATGAACGGTCCGGATACGGCGAAGGCGAAGTTCGAGTCGCTGACCATCGATCCGGTCACCCGGCGGGTGACGCGCGATGTGATCGACGCCGCACCGCAGGAATTCCCGCGCTATGACGAACGCCTGACCGGCCGGCCCTATCGCTATGCCTATGTCATGGCCCTGCCGGAAGACGAGTCCAACGGCTTCATCGCCGAAACGAAGCTCTACAAGCACGATCTCGGCAACCGCACGCGGGAGGTCCATGATTTCGGGCCGGGCCGCCTGCCGGGCGAATTCGTCTTCGTCCCCGCCCATGACAGGGCAGGTGAGGATGAAGGCTGGGTGATCGGCTTCGTCGCCGATCTGAAGACCAACCGGTCCGAATTCGTCATCCTGGACGCCGCCAACTTCACGGCGCCGCCGGTCGCGACGATCTACATCCCGTACCGCATCCCGCCGGGCTTCCACGGCAATTGGGTGCCGGGCGCCTGAAAGCCGCCTAACCGACGCTGAGGGCGAGCAGGCGGCTGATCTGGGCACGCGGCAGGCTACTGTCTGCATGCCAGCCATTGATCGCCGCCTGCAGGCTCGCAAGGTCACGCTTGCTGGTTGCCTGCGGCTTGTCCAGCACGCCCTCACGCACCAGCGCCGCGCAGACATGGGCCGATGCGATCCAGGCATCCCAGCCGGCAAAGCGCAGGAAATACTGCCCCGTCGCCCCGCCGAGGCGGGAGCCGCGCTTGTTGAGCAGGTCCATCAGGCCGAGCTGGTCATCGGCCGGCCAGTCGGCGAGCAGCTTGCCGAAGCCGCCTTCCTTCGCTTCCACCTCGGCGACGAATTTCGCATTCTCCAGCGTTGCCAGGATTTTCTGGCCATTGCGCACGATGCGTTCGTCCGAGACCAGACGATCCAGCATCTCGTCCCCGAAGAAGGCAAGCTTGCCGGGATCGAAGCCTTCAAACGCGGCCTCGAACCCGTCCCATTTCGCATCGATGACTTTCCAGTTGAAGCCGGCATTGAAGACGCAGCGCGTCATCACCGACAGGAGGCGGTCGGCCGGCGCTTTCGCGAGCGATTTCACCGCATGGGAATTCTTCGACTGCTCCAGCACGGCCTTTTCCCCGCCATGATGGCCGGCGGCCATCTTGAGAATCGGGGCGAAACTCCGTGCCATGATAGCCTCCTCAGCCGAGCGCGGTCTCGTAGACCTTTGCGTAGTCGTCCGCACTCATTGGCTTCGGATTGCCGAAATGCGCAAGGTCTTTCAGGGCGTAGTCGACCACGCCCTGCGCATCCTCCATGCCGAGGCCGAGCGTCTTCAGCGCTTTCGGAATGCCGATGTCCTCGTTCAGCGCCTCGATCGCATCGGCGAGGTCGGCGCCGGGTTTGAGGCCCATGGCCTGGCGCAGGCGGGCATATTTCTCGTCCGCAGCGCCGGCATGGAAGCGCAGGATATGCGGCAGGAAGACTGCGTTCAGCGTGCCATGGTGCAGTTTCTTGTCGTGCAGCCGCCCGGCCGCATGGGACAGGGCATGCACACCGCCGAGCCCCTTCACGAAAGCCAGCGCACCTTCATAGCTCGCCATCATCATGTTCCAGCGCGCATCGGCATCGGCGCCGTCCTTCACCGCCTTCTTCAGCCAGCCATTGCCGACCGCGCGGTAGACGCCTTCATAGCCGATACCTTCCGCAGGCGGATTGATGGACGGTGCCAGCACCGCCTCGATGCAGTGCGTGACGGCATCCATGCCGGTTGCCGCGGTCAGGCCCGCCGGCAGGCCGAGAGTCAGATCCGGGTCGCAGATGGCGGTGGCCGGGATCAGGTTTGGCGAGACAATGGTTTCCTTGCGCCCGTTCTCCAGCGTGATGACCGAGCCGACCGAGACTTCGGAGCCCGTGCCGGCGGTCGTCGGAATGGCGACCAGCGGCGGGATCTTGCCGATCTTCTTGGCTCCGCCGGTGATTGCGGCATAGGTCTCGAGCGGCTGGTCATGGCTGACCAGCAGTCCGATCGCCTTTGCATGGTCCATCGACGAGCCACCGCCCACGGCGATCAGCCCGTCGGCGCCGCACTCGCGGTACATCGCGGCGGCCAGCTTGGCCTGGCTTTCCAGCGGGTTCGGCACCGTGTCGGCGAACACGCCGGCCGGCGCCATGCCCAGAGCATCTTCCACCTTCGCCAGGATACCCACCGCCTTGATGCCCGGATCGGTGACAATGAAAGGCCGTGTGATGCCGAGATTCTTCGACACGTTCGCGAGCTGCTTCAGGGCGCCGGAATCGAATATGCAGGTGGTGAGATAGGTGATGACGGGCATGGGACGGTCTCCGGCTGACTGATTGCCGGCACTTTTGCGGGGCGGGGCAAGGCGACGCAAGCCTCACGCTACGGCAGGCGCCATGGGGTGCGTGAAATGGCCGGATCGGGACAGGAATTGTGCTGCAATCGCACGGCGCTGAAGAACAGGTTGCAGGTTGCGTTCTGCCAGTCTGGACCCGATCAATAGGGCGCACCATCAGGTCTAATACCTAGTCGGGCGTCTATGCCGCGCGGCATGCAACCGCGCGTCAAACTGGCCGCTTACCGACGCAAAAACAACAGACTATCTGCCCCCCATCGAGCGTAATTTTTCATGGAGGGAAAGACATGAAACGCCTCTTCACTTCTGCGCTTCTCGCAAGCGCTGCCTGGGTCGGTGCTTCGGGGGTCGCATCGGCTCAGGATAATCCCTGGATGGTCCGTGTCCGGGCTGTCGCTGTTATGCCTGACGAAGGCGCCACACTGAAAGTCGGCAGCACGACGCTGCAAGGCGACGTGGATATCAGCGACAACTATATCCCGGAACTCGACATCTCCTACTTCTTCACCGACAACATCGCTGCAGAGCTGATCCTCGGTGTGACGAAGCATGATGTCGACGCCGTCCACGTCACGGTGCCCGGCGCCCTGACCGACGCAAAGGTGCCGCTGGGCAGCGTCTGGCTGCTGCCGCCGACCCTGACCGTTCAGTATCACTTCAAGAACGGCACTGCCTTCAAGCCGTATGTGGGTGCAGGCGTCAACGCGACCCTGTTCTTCAGCGAGAAAGAAGGCCCGGTTGCCGACAAGATCAAGTATGACTCGAGCTTCGGCCCGGCCCTGCAGGCTGGCTTCGACTATGACCTCGACGGTCAGCCGGGCGGATGGGCCCTCAACGTCGACGTCAAGAAGGTGTGGATGAACTCCAACGTGAAGGTCGACTTCACGAGCGCCCTCGGCGCCACCGTCAAAGCCGATGCAGACATCGACCCGCTGCTGGTCGGCGTGGGCATGGCCTACAAGTTCTAAGAGCTCCCTGAGCTTCCGCGCCCAAACCCTTTTCGAGCGGAAGACTTAGTAACTGGGCCGCGTTCCTCCCCGGGCGCGGCCCTTATTTTTGTGCTGCGCGGAATTCTTGCGCCTCCGTCCGTGCCCGCTACACAGAAGGGCATGAGCATTCTCTCCGTGAAGGACCTGCGGGTCACGTTCGATACGCCGGATGGCGCGGTCAATGCCGTCAAGGGCATCAGTTTCGACGTCGGGCGGGGCGAATGCCTCGGCATCGTCGGCGAAAGCGGTTCCGGAAAGAGCCAGTCGGCCCTTGCGGCGATGGGGCTGCTCGCCGGCAACGGCACGGCGGCCGGGCAGATCCTGTTCGACGGTACGGACATGCTCACGGCGCCCGTGCCAACCCTGCGCAGCATTCGCGGCGCCCGCATGTCGATGATCTTCCAGGACCCGCTGACCAGCCTGACACCCCACATGACGGTCGGCGCGCAGATGCGCGAAGTCCTCGCGCTCCACAAGGGCGAGAAAGGCGAGGCGGCGGACAGGCATTGCGTCGAATGGCTGGAAAATGTCCGTATTCCCGAAGCCGCCCGTCGCATGAACCAGTTTCCACACGAACTCTCGGGCGGCATGCGCCAGCGCGTGATGATCGCCATCGCCATGCTGTGCAATCCGGAAATCCTGATCGCCGACGAGCCGACCACGGCGCTCGACGTGACGGTGCAGGCGCAGGTGCTGGAACTGATGGACGAGCTGAGACGCGAGACCGGCACCGGCATCGCGCTCATCACCCACAATATGGGCGTCGTCGCGCGCATGTGCGACCGCGTCATTGTCATGCGCCATGGCGAAATCGTGGAGGAGGGGAGCGCCGACGACATCTTCTACGCCCCGAAGGCGGACTATACGAAGATGCTGCTGAATGCCGTGCCGCGGATCGACGAGGCGGACCGCCCGGGACGCCCGGTCCTGTCGGCGCCGCCGGCCGACACGGTTACGCCGCTGCTGCAGGTCGAGGACATGAAGGTGCATTTCCCGATCGCGGTGAAGGGCGGCCTGTTCGGGCGCAAGAAGCCGCTGAAGGCCGTCGACGGCGTGTCCTTTGATCTGAAGCCCGGCGAAACGCTGGGCGTTGTCGGCGAATCCGGCTGTGGCAAGTCCACGCTGGCGCGCGGCGTGCTGAAACTCATTCCGCCGACGGATGGAACGGTCGCCTGGCTCGGCCGCGACATTTCCAAGGCGGGCCAGCGCGAAATGGACCGCCTGCGCGACGATCTCCAGATCGTCTTCCAGGACCCGCTCGCCAGCCTCGACCCCCGCATGACCATCGGCGCCTCCGTCGCCGAGCCGCTGCAGGTGCACCAGCCGCAATTGTCGAAGGCCGAACGCGAGGCGAGGGTGCGCGAGATCCTGCCGCGCGTCGGCCTCGACCCGGCCCTCATCAATCGCTACCCGCATGAGCTCTCCGGCGGCCAGAACCAGCGTGTCGGCATCGCCCGCGCCATGATCCTGCAGCCAAAACTTGTGATCTGCGACGAGGCGGTCTCCGCGCTTGATGTGTCGGTGCAGGCGCAGGTGGTCGATCTCCTGATCGAACTCCAGAAGGAATTCGGCCTCGCCATGATCTTCATCAGCCACGACCTCGCCGTCGTGCGCCAGATCAGCCACCGCGTCATGGTGCTGTATCTCGGCCGCGTGGTGGAACTGGCCGGCCGCAACGCCATCTACACCGATGCGCGCCACCCCTACACAAAGGCGCTGATCGCCGCCGTTCCGAATGCCGACCCGAAATCGGAACGCGCGCGCGAACGCCTGAAACTGACCGGCGACCTGCCGAGCCCGCTCGACAGCCGCGCGGCGCTCCGCTTCCTGAAATCGAAACTCACCGATGATGCAGATGCGGAGCAATACCGCCCGAGACTGGTCGAAGTGTCGCCCGGCCACTTCGTGGCAGAGCATGATCCTGTGCTGGGATCTGAAGGGCTGCTGGCAGGGTAGGGGCCGCCCCGTTCAGTCGGTCCGGCGGGTGGTCGCATAGCCGGTAACTGCGGCGACGAAATAGCTCGCCAGCAACAAGGACAGGATCTTCTGGATGTCGAACAGGAGATAATTCCAGTTCGAAACGGTGCGGCAGGCGGCGGCGCCTGCCTGCTGGCACAGATCGCGGTCCGGTACATTCGAGAATTCAACCAGGGGAATGGAGTTTTCGAGCGAGATCCGGGCGGCATCGACGACGACGGAGCTCTTCAGCACCGTAAAGTCTGTGCCGAAGGAAGCCATATAGGCGTGCGCCATGCCAGCCAGGAAAACCAGCATGAACAGTGACAGCGCCTTCCAGGGTGCGTGTCCGAAGCCGATAAAGGCGCCGGACATGAACTGTCCGATCCGGGCGAGCGGTGAGATGTTCGCTTTTGCAGCGTGCCGCCAGCCGAGCCCGATACGGACCCGGCGTGCGGATTCCCGCTGTCCGGCCCGCTCAAGGGCTTGAGCGAGCCCGAAATAGGGTTTGGGATCGAAGACAGAAGAGGCTTGCTCCGATGCCTTCAACCACCTCAGAAGTTCTTTGGGCGATTCATGGGCGAGCGAGTAATTGTCCGCAAGATTGGCGGTGGCGAAGCCCTCGAAAGTGAAACCGGCAAGGTCGACAGGGACATAGCGTTCTCCGGAGCGGAAATCGCTCAGTCTCGCTCCGAATGTCTGCGCGCGGACATTGCGCAGGGAGAGCGACGCGCCCTCGCTCCACGAGATGGGCGGCGCCCCGGCCTGCCCGAACTGGAGTTCGCCCCCGATCACGGCGCCGGTCAGATCCAGTTCGCCCGACACGCTGGCGCCCCGGAACTGGCAATGGGTTCCGATTTGTGCATTGGCGAGATTGGCCCCGGCGAACCGGGCCCCGTCGCGCAGGAACAGGCTCTTGCCGACGCGCAACTGATAGGCTCGCAGCGGCAGGTCGATCACAGTGTTCGTCAGTTCGAGATTACCACCGAGGTCGGCGGCCTGCAGCACGAGTTCGTGGAAATGGGCATTATTGGCGATGATCCCCTGCTCGATCTTCGCACCATTGAGGTGCACGGTCTTTTCGAAGCGGCAGCGGTCGAAGATCAGCTGGCGCATGCGCAGATGGCGCAGGTCCAGATCTTCCGGGAACCGGCAGTCAACGAATTCGAAATGATGGTCGGAGGCATAGGCCCGGAGGTCGCAGGGATCCGGAAAGGTCACACCCTCAATGTGCAGGACAGGGCGGGAAAGGTCCGTCGTGGTGACCAGCCAGTGGAGAAAGGCCCGCCCAAGTCGGGCTTCGTCCGGCGGCGCGATGTCCGGCGTGTGGGTATATGCGCCAGCTTCCTTCAATGCCCCGGCGACCTGCTTCTCAAAAGGTGTCCAGTCTTCCGTGAACGGCTCTTTCATCCCTGCTGTCCGGCTCCGATGGCGTCAGGTGAGAAAATCTATGCAATACCTAGACAGATTCGCGTGCCCCGGTATGGGGGTTCAACCCCGCCCGCTCGAAGCGGCCGGATAGCATTCCCCGGACCAGGGCGAGAGGCTCTTGTCCATGAAGGACCGGTTCGAGAAGTCGATACACGCCTTGCCGAAATCGCGCACGGCCTGCGTCGCTTGGTCCTCGGCCCAAGCATGGGCGCAGGCGGCCTGATCGGGCGCGGGGCTGTCGGCTGGCGCGCCGGGGCGGCGATAGGAATTGATGAAGGCGCTGACGCAGGCGCCGTAGGTGTCGACTTCGTCCGTAAAGGCCTCGCGTGTGGCTCGCGCCTTTTCCAGTTCCGACAGCGAGGCGAAATGCGCCCGCGAGAAATCCGGCGAGTGCAGCGTGCCGCAGGCGTCCTCGACCACCTGAAGGCCCTGGCTGGTCATCGCAGGCTGGCACACGCGATAGGCGTCATGCGAGGCATATTGCTGCTGTGCGGCTGCGGGCAGGGCAGCCAGGGCGAGGGCGGCTACGGCCAGTCGTCTCATCAATCCACTCCAACTCTTGCGCCCGGCTCGTGTCTTGTGCTGGGCGCCCTTGTCCGTCCGGTTCTGCTATGACCGATACACGTTGCGTCCCGTCATTTCCCAGCAGACTCCCGTCACCGGAGAAATGCGGCCCGTCTTGTCCCGCCTTCTTGCGGGCCTCTTTTACCCTATCCCCGGCACAGTTTCACCACCCCGCCGCAGCCGCGCCCCGAAACCTTGGCTTAAGACCGGCATGGCAGTCTGGGCGGCAGACGTCCTCAGGAGTGCCCGCCTTGCCCCAGCTGATCGGCCTGATCCTCGTGATCGTCCTCGTCTTCGGCGGTCTCGTCATGACCGGCGGGCGCCCGGCCCTCGAAGCATTGCCCTTCGAGCTCGCCCTGATCGGCGGGGCGGCCACAGCGACGCTGGTGATCGGCAATGCCCCGGCCGTCGCGAAGGAGGCGGGCCTTGGCATCCTCAGCGCCTTCCGGGGCTCGAAATGGACGCGGGACGATTACCAGTCGCTGCTCGTCCTGCTGGGCACGCTGATGCGCAAGGCGCGCCGCGGCGGCTTTGTCGCCATCGAGGAAGACATCGAAAGCCCGCTCGAGTCCGCAAGCTTCGCCGCCGCGCCGACGATCCGTGACGATGTCGCCACCCGCGCCCTGATCTGCGATGCCTTCCGCCTGATGTCGCTCGACCTTTCCGATCCCGCCCGGGCCGAGGCGCACATGGATCAGTCCATCCACCAGAACCTCGACCGCCGCATGAAGGCCGTGGCGGCGCTGAACACCGTGGCCGACGCGCTGCCGGCGCTCGGCATCGTCGCCGCCGTGCTGGGCATCATCCGCACCATGGGCTCGATCGACCAGTCGCCCGCCGTGCTCGGCGCGATGATCGGCTCGGCCCTGCTGGGCACTTTCCTGGGCGTCTTCCTCGCATATGGCGTTGTGGGCCCGCTCGCTGCCCGCTTCGGACAGGTGGTGGAAGACGAGGCCCGCATGCTGGATGCCGCCCGTACGACGCTGTCTGCCTTCGGCACGGGCATCCAGCCCGGCATCTGCGTCGAGCTCGGCCGGGCCGCCATCCCGGCCGAGCTGCGCCCGAATGCCGAAGACCTCGACCGTGCCCAGACCGCTGCCCGCTTCGCCGAGCGCGCCGCTGCCTGATGCGTTGACCGGCCGCGCGGACCGCTCCATCAAGGCCGCGCATGCCTGATCTCCGCCTCGCCACGTTCAATTGCGAAAACCTGATGATGCGCTGCGATTTCAGCCATGCGGGCATCGCGAACGCGCGCGAGCGCCTGACGGAAGTGGACGATGCCAGCGTCGCGGAGCAGGTGGATTCGGTGTTCAACGTCCTGTCAGAAGATGACCGGACGCTCACCGCCGAAGCGCTCGCGGCGACGCAGGCCGAAGTCTGCGCCCTGCAGGAAGTCGAGAACCTCGTCACGCTCACGGCCTTCGACACGCGCTATGTTTCCCGCTGGGCCGGCGGCGCGTTCGGCGAGCGTGTGCTGCTGGAGGGCAATGACAGCCGCGGCATCGATGTCGGCCTCCTGTCGCGGCTGCCGGTGGTTCACTATCGCAGCCATGCGCGGGAGACCTATGGCACGCTGGGCCTCAAGCCGCCGCTGCAGGAGAGTGTCAACGACTATGCTTTCCGCCGCGACTGCCTGGAGGCGGACATCGCCAAGGACGGCCGGGTGCTTACCCTGTTCGTCTGCCATTTCAAGTCGATGCATGGCGGCCGGCGCGACACGCGCCTCGTGCGCCAGGCCGAGGCGCGCGCCGTGCGCATGATGGTCGAGCGGCGCTTCGCCGAGCCGGCAAAGGAAGACTGGGTGATCCTCGGCGACTTCAACGACTATTTCGAATGCGACGGCAAGCGCCTCAGAGATCACGGTCTGGGCCCGCTGATCGACGACGGATTTGCCGTCGACCTCGTCACCCACGCCGTTGCCGACCCGTACGATCGCTGGACGCACCACTACAGCGGCGACGACACCTATGGCGCGCTGGACCACATCTTCCTGTCGCCCGCCATGGCCGAGAAGAATGCCCGTGCGCCGGTGACCATCGTGCGCGGCGGGGCGCCCTACCGGGCCGAGCGCTATCGCGGGCGGCGCTTTCCGGGCGTCGGCTGGAGCGATCCCAAAGCCTCGGACCATTGCCCGCTTGCTGCAGTCCTGCGGTTTGAAGGCCGTCCGCTTGTGGCCTAGAAGGGGAGGGCCGTTTCAGCCCGCACCCGGAGGCCTCCCCGCATGTCACGCCTGGACCAGTTGGTCGAGACTGTTGGAACCTACCAGCAGCTCGCCGCCGAGAATTACGACCGCATCCGCGGCCTTGCCGAACAGATCCGCGGCGGCCTGTGTGACTATATCGGCATGGGAGAGATGACCTGTGTCTATCTCGTGCCGCCGGCCGGGCCGTTCGAGCCGAAGGCCTATGGCGATGCAGCCTTCTCGATGCCACCGCGGGGGTTCCGGGCGCTGGCACCGGTTTCCTTCGGCCTTGCTGTGCGACTGACGCGCGGCAATGACTGGCTGCGCGTGACCCTCGAATGCCGCAAGTCCGGCGAGACTTTCATCGTCCAGATCGAGGATGGTGCGGAATACGAATTCAGCCTGCCGCTGAGTTTCGAGTCGCAATTGCCCTTCTATGACCACATCTATTCGCACATCCTCAATTGGTTCACCGACCAGATCGAGCGATACAGGAATGGGGAATATGGCAGCCGGGTCATCGGCTTCGACTTCGCGGATGACACCGGGCCACAGGACGTCTAGGCTTCCCTCGGGGCAGCACCAAGCAAGGGGCATGCATGAACGGCATTGAGTTTGCCCTGGCCAGTGCCGGGTCCAGCGAGCTTATATTCGCCTGCGCCCTGATCGGGGCGCTGGGGATTGGCGCGCAATGGCTCGCCTGGCGGCTGCAGGCGCCGGCCATCGTGCTGATGGCACTGGCGGGGCTTGCCGTTGGCCCGCTCTGGTCCGTGATCTTCGGCCATCCGCTGCTGGACCCGCAACGCGTCTTCAATGGCGGCGGCAAGGAATTGCTGCGCCCCATCGTGTCGCTGGCCGTGGCGGTGATCCTGTTCGAGGGGGGCCTGGTCCTCAAGTTCGAGACCTTGCGCGAAGCGGGCGCTGCCGTGCGCCGCATGGTCTTCCTCGGCGGGCCGCTCGCCTGGGGACTTGGCACGCTGGCGGCGCGCTACGCGGCCGGCCTCGACTGGGGCAGTGCGGTCGTGTTTGCCGGCGTGCTGGTGGTGACCGGGCCGACCGTGATCATGCCCCTGCTGCGCCAGTCGAAGCTCGGCGGTCGGGCAGGGGCCTTCCTGAAATGGGAGGGCATCGTCAACGATCCTGTCGGCGCCCTGTTCGCGGTTGCCGCCTTCGAGATCATTCGCGTGGCGGCCACCGGCGAATCCATTCTCGGCAAGGGCGCGATGATCATCTTCGCCGCCTTTGTGGGCGTCGTCCTCGGCATCGCCTTCGGCCTCGGCATCGTCCGCGCCTTCCGGCAGGGCTGGACGCCGGAATACCTCAAGGCGCCGATCATCTTCGCCTCCATCATCCTGTGCTATGCCCTGGCCGAGATGATCGAGAAGGAGATCGGACTGATCGCGGTCACGGCCTATGGCATGACGCTGGCCAATTCGCGCCTCGCCGGCCTCAATGAACTCCGCAAGTTCAAGGAAGACATCGCCGTCCTGCTGGTCTCGGGCGTTTTCGTCATCCTCACCGCCAATCTGACGCCGGACGTGATCCGCCGGGCGCTGACCTGGAACACGCTGGCCTTCATCCTGGTCATGTTGTTCGTCGTCCGGCCGCTGTCGGTCTGGATCGCGACGTTCGGCACGCTGAAGCGCAACGAGGCGCTGCTGCTCGGCTGGATCGCGCCGCGCGGCGTCGTCGCCGTGGCCGTGTCAAGCCTGTTCGCGACGCTGCTGGCCGATCTCGGCCGGCAGGGAAATTCGAAATTCTATTTCTCCGGCGCCGAGCACATCACGCCGCTCGCCTTCGCCATGGTGTTCGTGACCGTGGTGCTGCACGGCTTCACCATCGGGCCGCTGGCGCGGAAGCTGGGCCTCGCGCGGCGGGAAAAGCCGGGCGTCCTTCTGGTCGGCGTCAATCCATGGAGCATCGATTTCGCGCGTGTGCTGAAAGAAGTCGGCGTCGAGCCGATCCTTGCCGACAATACCTGGCGCCGCCTGAGGCCCGCCCGCGAGGCCGGGCTCAACACTTTCTTCGGCGAGGTCCTGTCGGAGGATGCCGAGATGCGGCTGGATCATGCCGCCTTCGACCAGGTGCTGGGCCTCTCCGCCAACGAGCCTTACAACGCTCTCGTCTCCAGCCATTTCGCGCCCGAGCTTGGCCGGCACAAAGTGTTCCAGCTGTCGGCGCAGGAGACCGAGGAAGAGGACCACCGCACGCTCAACGTGTCGACGCGCGGGCGCACGCTGATCCGCCGCGGGCGAAGCTATGACAGCCTGATCCGCGACCACTATCGCGGTTGGACTTTCTCCAAGACGAAGCTGACGGAAGCCTATGACATCGAGCATTTCAAGCGCGACCGTCCGAAGGCGGACCTTGTTGCGGAGCTCCGCCCCGACGGGTCGCTCACCCTGCTCGGTCCCAGCCGGGAAGCGCGCGGCGGCGACGGCGTCATCCTGATCAGCTTCGGCCCGCCGCGCGAAGCCGAACTGCCGTCCGCCGACGAGGCTGCCGCCCCCGCCGGCAGCCAGGCCGGGAGCTGATCTCACATCCTGAGGCGCCCTGCGAACGAGCGCATCGGCTGCATCCCGCCGCTGCCGCCTCAGGCGTCCTGCATCAGCCCGCTGACGATGATGTCGACCACAGTCTCGAGGGATCTGCGGACCTCCCTATCCGTCGCCGTGAGGCGCGGGTCCACCGCTTCGATCAGGGGCTGAAGCGCTAGCAGCGCGCCAGCCCCATGCGCGAGAAGCGTGAAGGGAAGCACTGGGTTTACCTTCCTGAACACGCCCTCCTTCTGGCCCTTCTTCAGCAGCGTCGTGAAAGCCCATGTCCTCTGATGGAAGAACTTCCGCACGATGTATTCGAGCCGCTCGCTCGAATGCCCGCCTTCGGCATTCATGATCTTGAAGATGGCAGGGGAGTCGACCAGGCCGAGGAGGAAATTGAGGCTCACCTGGCGCAGCTGCCCGGGCAGGTCGTGCCCCGCCTCGCCGACCGTGTCGAACGCGGCCATGCGCGCATGGAGCCGTTCCATGCCGAAGTCGAAGGCCAGCGCCCAGAGCGCCTGCTTCGAGCCGTATTTTGCATTCAGGAGGCTGTGACTGATGCCGAGCCGGCGGGAGATCTCGCGAACTGACGTGCCTTCGAATCCGAACTCGGCAAATGTGTCGAGGGCGACTTCCATGCACAGCTGTTCGTCGACGGCCAGGTCACCATTGGCGGCGGGTCGTCCTTTTCCGCGTTTCAGAACTTTGCCTGTCATACCGCCATGTAGCCGCGAATCCCCAAGTCCCGCCACCATTAAATAGACGCTTGCCCAATTAAAAATGGACATGTGGTTATTTATATGCATTCCTGCGCCGGACCTTTCGGGAGACCTCCATGCCAGCAGCAGATTCTGTGCTTGTCGAACGCGCGCGAGCCCTCTTGCCCGCCATCCGGGCGCGC
>Ga0116151_10001806_pt1 | contig 19968 bp, 14 predicted proteins | sample AD_UKC117_MetaG_FD_89893 | JGI IMG/M metagenome (GOLD analysis project Ga0116151, IMG submission 89893) | Active sludge microbial communities of municipal wastewater-treating anaerobic digesters from Hong Kong - AD_UKC117_MetaG | ecosystem: Engineered > Bioreactor > Anaerobic > Digestate...
GACCAGGCTGAGCAGCAGGGCCACGGCCGTTCCCGGCCACGTCACCACGTCCAAAATCAGCCGGTTCTCCAGATCGATGACGATGACGAGGATGAGAACGGCCGTATAAAACGCATACACCCCAAGGGTCAACGGATCATCCAGCAGCCAGGGCAGCACGGCAAACAAAACGGCCGTGCCCACCTCCACCAGCGGCCCGCGCCGCCGCAGCGGCCGGCCACACGCCGGACAGCGGCCGCCATCCCGCCACAGCCGCCCCACCGTCAGCCAGCCGGCCGGCCCATAGACGTGATCACATTCAGGATTGGGGCAGTGGGGGCGCGACGGCCGTTCCCGCTGCGGCAAATCATCAGCCAGGGCATTGATCAACCCGCCGATCAACAAACCAAGAATAGCAAACAACAAATTGAGCATGGCGGGGATTATAGCCCTTCCCCGCCATGTGCGAAACAAAAGGATTCTTCAAGAAATCAGGGGGCTGTCAACCCCTTGATGCGTGCTGCGTGCTGCGTGACAAAGCCAGTTCACGCCTCACGCATCACGCCTCATGGCTTCCGAATCATCGGCAAATACGTCTGCCACACCTGCGGCGCCACCCGCACCAGCACCGGCGCAGCCACCGGCCCGCCCACCGTGCCCGGCGCGCTAATGGTCAGCGTATTGGTGTACGTGCCGGTCAGCAAACCGCTGCTGCTCACGCTCACCACCACCTCGGCGCTGCTCGCGCCCGTCAACGCGCTCAGCGTCGGCGTAATGGTCCCCGACGGGTCCAGCGCAATGTGCCAGGCAAAGCCGGGCGGCGTGGAAATAACCATCGTCTGGCTGATGGTGACCGGGGCATCCACGGCCGTTACCAACCCCAACCCGCCCGCGCTCGCCACCATCTGGTTATTCACCGACAAAAAGGCGTCGTCCCAGTACACGTCGTTGTGCTTCACCGGCCACTGCGGCTGCGAATGGAGAAAAACCGTGACGGTCTCGCTAACGGCCGTGCCCGCCACCACAAACAGCCCAAATTCATCATATTGCCGCCGCGCCTCCCCCCAAACCACGTCCGGCGACTGCCAATCCGTGCCGCCCGTCGGGTCAAAGCCAATCTTCTGATACAAAAAGCCGTGATCATCCGTGCTGGTGTAATCCGGCGTCGTCGTATTGGCCGACCACGCCTGCCCCCAGGCACTAAAGCAGTACTCACCGCCCGGCACGGCCGTTACCTGCTGATACATGCCCGCCTCATGCGTGCTGTAAAAGGAAAAATAATGCTGGCTCGTCGCCCCGCTGCGCACCCGCGGCGGCGTCTCCCACAATTCCCCCGGTTTATACTCCGGCAAAATATTCATCGTCGGATTATCCCGCGGGTTATCCCGCCAAAACGGATGCCAATCCGGGGCCATCTGAATCCGGTTACAAAACTGATTCGGCTCCGCCGGATCCACCGTCTGGCAGTCGGGATGGCCCGGCGGCGGCAAAACATACGTCGTAAACGCCCCTTCAAACGAAGGATTCAGCAGCAAATTCTCGCCGCCCCCACAGGCAGCCGCCTGCTCCGGCGCGCCCGGCGCGCCCTCGGCCGGGGCCGCCAACAGGCTCATCAGCCCTAAAAACAAAACAAACGGCAGCGAAACGGCCGTTAACCAGTATTTCATCCACTCACCTTCTCCTTATACAAAAATACCCGGATAACCATCCCCCAATCCTAACCCCAGGATCAAACCCCGCAAGCGCCGCCCCGTGAAAATTCCTCTAAAACCGGCCAGTCCCCACCCCCGACCCGTGTAGGAACGCCATTCAACTATGTAGGAACGCCATTTCAACGCGTAGGAATGTCATTTAACCGTGCAAAAATGTCATTTAACCGTGCAAAAACCTCATTTAACCGTGCAAAAATGTCATTCAACCGTGCAAAAACCTCATTTAACCGTGTAAAAACCTCATTTAACCATGCAAAAACCTTATTTAACCATGCAAAAACCTCATTTAATCGTGCAAAAATGTCATTTAACCGTGCAAAAACCTCATTTAACCATGCAAAAACCTCACTTAACTATGTAAAAACGTCATCACTAGGTTTGCAGATTGATAGAGAAGACGCGGATAAACGCAGATGCAGCCGATTTTCGCAGATAAAAACTAACCCTATCCGTGTTTATCCGCCGCATCCGTGAAAATCCGCGTCCCATTTCTTAAAAGTGCAAACATAGTGGTTTGCAGATTGATGGAGAAGACGCGGATAAACGCAGATGCAGCCGATTTTCGCAGATAAAAACCAACTCTATCCCTCCTTATCCGCCGCATCCGTGAAAATCCGCGTCCCATTTCTCAAAAATGCCAACATAGTACCTCTTGTCACATCCCACAAACCGGCGGTATCATTATCCCCCACGGGAAAAATGGACGGGCCACCCCCAAAGCACTCACACCGCCATCCATCAAAACGCCCATTCCCACCATTCATCAATTTAACGCAAAAGAGGAGAAGAATATGAACCGCCTGGCACGAATTGGCCTCATCCTTGTTGGCATTATCCTGGTCTTGCTGCTGCTCGCCTCAGCGGGCGGCGTGGCCGCCGTCCGACGGCCGTTCCCCGACATCAACGGCGCCGTCACCCTCGCCGGACTCCAGGACCAGGTCGAAATCTTCCGCGACGAATTCGGCGTCCCCCACATCTACGCCAACAACCTGCCCGATTTATACTTCGCCCAAGGCTACGTCCACGCCCAAGACCGCTTCTGGCAGATGGAATTCTGGCGTCACACCGGCCAGGGCCGCCTCTCCGAGATAGTCGGCTCCGCCACCATCGACAGCGACAAATTCATCCGCACCATGGGCTGGAACCGCATGGCCGAAACCACCACCAACTACTACAAAGAGCAAGCCCCCGAGTTCTACGCCATCATGGAAGCCTACAGCGCCGGCGTCAACGCCTACCTGGCCGAAAACCCCACCCCTGGCAGCATCTCCATCAACTATCCCATCCTCCAGCTCAGCCAGGGCGAATGGGAGATTGAGCCGTGGACGCCCGTCAACACCGTCTCCTGGGGCGTCGTCATGTCCGACGTGCTCAGCCGCGACATGTTCCGCGAAATCGACTACGCCAACATGGTCGCCCAATTCGGCGAAGAAACCACCTTCACCCTCTCACCGCCCTATCCCTACGCCACCCGCCCCGTCATCACCACCGCCGCCGAACGCACCAACGCGCAGCCGGCAGCCGCGGGCCTGGCAGATTGGGCCACGGCCGTTAACTGGCAAAACGTCAACACCCATCTCATCGGCACGCCCCCCGACGACTTCACCTTCGGCAGCGGCCCGGCCGTCGGCAGCAACAATTGGGTCGTCAGCGGCGAACACACCGCCACCGGCCTGCCCCTCCTGGCCAACGATCCCCACCTGGAAATCCAGATGCCCGCCATCTGGTACGAAGTCGGCCTGCATGCCCCCGGCATGGACGTCACCGGCTTCTCCTTCGCCGGCGTGCCCGGCGTCATCATCGGCCACAACGCCAACATCGCCTGGGGCGTCACCAACACCGGCGCCGACGTGCAAGACCTCTTCATCGAGCGCATCAACCCCGACAACCCCAACCAATACGAATACATGGGCGAATGGCAAGACATGCAAATCATCAACGAGACCATCAAAGTCAACGGCGGCGACGACATCACGCTGCCCGTGCGCGTTACCCGCCATGGCCCCATCATCAGCGACATGCTGGAAGACCAGAAGGATGCCCTGGCCGTGCAGTGGACGGCCGAAGAGCCGTCGCGCGTGTTGCAGTCCGTCGTCCTCATCAACCAGGCCCAAAACTACGAGCAGTTCCGCGAAGCCCTGCGCTACTGGGACGTACCCTCGCAAAACTTCGTCTATGCCGACACAGAAGGCAACATCGCCTACCAGATGCCCGGCCTCACCCCCATTCGCAAAAACGGCAACGGCAGTCTGCCCGTCCCCGGCTGGACCGACGAATACGAATGGCAGGGTTGGATCCCCTACGAGCAGCTTCCGGCCGTCCTCAACCCCGATAAGGGCTACATCGTCACCGCCAACCACGCCATCGTCGATGAAACCTATCCCTACCTCATCACCCGCGACTGGAACAACGGCGACCGGGGGCAGCGCATCGTGGATATGATGGAAGCGGCCCTGGCGAACGGCCGTCAAGTCACCGCCGCCGACTTCGCCCAGATCCAATTCGACAGTGAATCGCTGATGGCCGCCTCCTACCAGCCCTACTTCGCCAACATCCAGAGCGACGATGAACGGGTGCAAACGGCCGTCTCGCTCCTCTCCGCCTGGGACCGTCAGGAACGCCGCGACAGCGTGCCCGCCGCCATTTTTGAAATCTTCTACCTCAAATTAACCGACGCCGCCCTCGCCGACGACATCGGCTCGGATAATGTGGGCATCGTACGCAACAATATCTTCTTCCACCAGCTCGCCGGCCAACCCGACTCGCCCTGGTGGGACAACCAGGCCACGCCCGCCGTAGAAACCCGCGACGACATCATGGCCCAGGCCCTCAACGAGGCCCTAACCTGGCTTAACGACAATCTCGGCAGCAATATGGACGATTGGACCTGGGGCAGCATCCACACCGCCACCTTCGTCAGCAATCCCCTCGGGCAAAGCGGCATCGGCGTCATCGAATCACTGGTCAATCGCGGCCCCTTCCCCGCCGACGGCGGCAACAGCATCGTCAACGCCACCGGCTGGGACCCGTCCAACCCGGCGGCCGTCGATTGGCACCCCTCCATGCGCATGATCGTCGACCTGAGCGACCTGGACGCCAGCCAGGTGGTGCTGCCCACCGGCCAAAGCGGCCATCCCTACAGCCCCCACTACGACGACCAGATTCCGTTGTACCTAAACGGCCAGTATCACACGATGCTCTGGAGCCGAACGGCCGTCGAAGCCGCCGCCCAGGACAAACTCACCCTCCAACCGGCCCGGTAACACAAAAAAGGGAGATGGCGGTCAGCCATCTCCCCAGGTGATTTGGTTATTAGAGATTAGAGACTGGAGACTAGAGACTTGAGACTGGTTAGTTTTCCAATCTCTAATCTCCAGTCTCCTTCTTCTACTCTTCGCTCAGAATGTTATCCTCATCGTCGATCAGGTTCTCCGGCTCTTTTTCCACCAGGTCAGCCTGATCCGGGTTGAGAATGATGACGTCTTCGAGATTGCCGGAAACGGCCGTGTCCCGCGACGACACCACTTCCCCTTCCACCACCGATTCATAGCCATCCGCCACCCGAATTTCATGCAGGTGACGCGCCACTACCGCCGGCGGCGCCAGTTCAATGAACACCTTCGCGCCCACAATCAGGGCCGTGATGTCATCCAACTGCCCGATAATCGGCGCAAAATCCGTGACAAAATCAAACGGGAACACCAGATACAACAAGCCCACAAAAGGCACAAACTTCAAATAAAACGGCACTTCCGGATCCCGCAGCAGGCGCACCACCAGGCGCATTTGCTGCCAAACTTCGCGCCAAAAACCGGGATCTTTCTGCTGCGTTGTCAGAGCTGATTCCATGTCTTGTTTTTCCTTCTTATTTTGACTCATTTCATCCATCACTCCTTATTACGCAAGCTGCCCCAAAAAGGTTGCAGCACACCCGTTACCGCTGCCCTATCACATAATCAGCCAACAGCGGCAAAATGCCGTTGATATTATACGCCTCCCACTGCCCAATAGGGCCGGCCGTAAAAATGGCAAAGCCAATCACATACCCATCCTGGCGGACACCATTATCATACCAGTTCAACTGCTTAATGAACGCCTCCTCGCCGGTATCGGCCCAGCCTTGCTGCACCCAATACTCCTTAAAATCCGCCCAACCCAGGCCATCCGGCCCCGGCCGCCCGCCAATGATCCCATCAATGCCCGCCTCCGAAATGACCAACGGCAAAACCAGACCGGCCGGCTCCAAAATCTCCCGGTAATACCAGCGATACCGAAACGTCAATGAGCCCCGGTCGGGATAGGCCGGATAACCGGGCAGCGGGTCGCCGTAGAGGTAGGTCATGTCCGGCGCGCTGTATTCATGCAGGGAGAGGATACCGCCGTATTCGATTGCCGTTTCCACCGCCGGCACAAACAATTCAAACTCATCCAACTCCGGCACGCCGGTCGCAAACCCGCCAATAGCCGCCTTCAAACCATGAGAGGCCAACAGACGCACCCGCTCCTGTTCAAAACGGGCGTACCAGGCCATATTATCCAGATTGGGGTCTGGCTCGTTCCAGCCTTCCCAATAATCCACGTAAGGATTGGCCAGATATTGCTCCAGTTGATACGCCACAAAATCACGGGCCGTTTCTTCAGGCACGCCCGCATACGTCTGGTCGCGGGCGCTGATGCGGCCAATGGTGATGGTGCGCGGCGAGGCGGCTTTCACTTCCTCTAAAAAGCCTACATCATCGACCGCCTTCACGACGGCCGGCTGACTGCGGCGCACAAATTCCATGATGGCTGGATCATTGTTGCGCACAACGTGGATGCCTAACTTGCTCGGTCCCAATTCGTTGCTGGGCGGCAAATCGGGGATGAAACTGGCGTAACGGGTGGGCGTGGCGGTGACTTCCGGCGTTACGGACGGCGTAGCGGTGCGGCTGGGCCAGGGAGTGCTGGTGGGAAACGTGGGCGCGATGGTGGGCGTGGACGTCGCTTCGAGGGTAACGGCCGGATTGAGGCTGGCGGTGTCGGCAACGGCCGTTTCCGGCTCCGGCGTGTAGGTGGCCGGCAGACTGGCATTCGACGAAGCGGCCGCCATGCCTGTTGGCACAGCCACGGCGGCGGCCAGAGTGGGCACGGCCGTCTCCGCCTGGCAGGCCGCCAATCCCCAACTTAAGACCGCCAGCAAAATCAGGCCAGACCATATCTCGCGGAATCTGTCACCCATGCGGCGATCATACCAGACCCCTACTTTTCCGGCGAAACCTGGCCGGGCCGGTTCCGGCTGCGCTTTGCACCCTTTGGGGCGGGTGCTAAAATCAGAACCATGACAGTTATCCTGATAATTGAAATCCTGGTTGTGATCAGTTTCCTGATCCTGTTTTTGCGCCGCCCGTCATTGACCTGGGGCGTGGGCCTGTTGGTGGTCACCTCGGCCGTGTTGCTGGACACATTTCTCAGCACATTCAACCGCGCCCAAATGCTGGATGAACTGGGCTTCTTTTTCTACGTAATCGCCGGCGTTCTGGTCGGCGGCATGGCCGTATGGACCTGGGGCGTGCTTCAGCCGGTGCGCCGGGAAACGGCCGTATCCCCTGCTCCTACGCCACCCGCCGCCATGCCGGCCAACAGCTTGACGGCCGTGGCCACAACACCCCCGCCCCTGGAAGTCACCTTCGACGACGGCACCGCCTTCGACCGCCAGATGCTCTACGACGAAATCCGCACTCGCTTCGGCCACGAAGACGTGCTCGACCTCATGTTCGATTTGAGCATCAACGAAAACGACGTCGCCACCCTGGACCAAAACATGAACCAGCTCATCGTCAACATCATGGACACGGCCCAGAAAAACGGCCAGACCGGCGCCCTGACGCTGGCCGTGGAACGCATTCTCACACCCATCTCCCCCGACCTCCTGCCCCGGCCGGAAAAAATCGACGTCACCTCGCCGCCCACGATTTTGCGCTACTATCTCCTGGCCAATTATTCGCTCACCGATTTGCGCGACATATCAGCCCAATTGGGCATCGATTGGGAGCAAATAAGCGGCGATAACAAAAAAGCAAAGGTCCGCAACTTTTTACTCTATCTATATCGGCGCAACCGCGTCGACGAACTCGTCCAACGCCTGCGCATCACCGAAGAAGAAGAATGAACGCCATAACTACTCACAAACCAACAACTTACAAATTCCACTTGCTTGCTTTTTGTCTGGCGCTGTTTTTTCTGGCAGCTGCGCCTCTGGCTCTGGCGCAGGGGGAACCCGCGCTGCAACTAACCTTGCGGCGTGATTTTGGCACGGGCATGGGGGCCAACATTCAGGGAACGTTCAGCCTGCGCGCCGCCGGACCTGACAACCTGGAGCGCGTCGAATTTTTGTTAGATGGCCAGGTCATTGGCCAGGCCAACGCTGCACCGTTCCAATTTCGCTTCCAAACCGACGCCTATCCGCCCGGCACGCATACGCTCAGCGCCGTGGGATATACGGCCGACGGCCAGACCCTCACCGCCAATACCCTCACGCGCAATTTCCTGGCCGGCAGCCAGGCCATACGTATGGTGCTATGGGTCTTGGTTCCACTAGTCATCATTGCCGTGGGCAGCCGCTGGCTCACTCACAAAATCGCCGGTCGCGGCCAAACGGCCAGCAGCGAAGCAGTGGCTGTGAACGGGCCCTTTGGCGGCACAATTTGCCCAAAGTGCAAACGGCCGTTCGCCCGTCATTGGTGGGGATTCAACATCGGCGTGGGCAAATACGACCGCTGCCCCCACTGTGGCAAATGGAGCATCGTCCGCAGCGTACATCCGGACATCCTGGCCGCTTCCCTGGAAGCGATGAAACAGGCGGACGCTCAGGAATCCCAGCCCCCCGCCCCCAACGATGAAGATTCTCAACGCCGCCGCCTGGACGACTCCCGCTATGAAAATTAAAAAACGGCCGTCGTCCCTATAGCCCCAACGTCCTAGACCCTTCTTCCCATTTACGGCCGTCGGGCAAAAGCCTATACTAAAAGCAAATAACGTAATGCTTTTTCGACTCGTTTTCCTCCTTCCCAAAGCTCCGGGGCTCCCCACCCGGAGCTTTACCTTTTAAAGCCAACACAAAAAAGAGCCGCCTATCAGGGGCGCGCTCCCTTCACGTAAGAAAGCCTCTCGCAAATGGCCCCGCTCTTCAACTGGAATACATCGATGCCGCGAACATGCCGCTTATTGCCGGCCTCATGGTAAGCCAGCACGATGCGCAGCGCCGATTCTAACCGGGACATGTTCATAACATTTCACATTTTGGGACCAGGCGCTCTCAATCCGCCGCACACATCTCCGCGCAGCGCTGTTGGGCATAACGCCACGCCGAGAAACTGACGTCGGCAGCCGTTGGCGTTATAAACGGATCTGCGCCAAAGGCCACGTAGCTGGCATACAACTCGGCGGCGCTCATGCCTGCTTTGAAGGCCGCAGCCAGGTATTGGTCGACGATGAGCCGGCAGGCGGCCACGGCCGTTTCCCAGGATTCATACTCGCCCTGCAAATACCGCGCCGACGTGTCCTGATAATTGAAGTTATCATCCACATAAACTTTGAAGGACATGACTATTCCCCACAGCCCGCAGCCAGGAAGCGCTCAGGCGATACGGCCGTTGGCCGCGCGGCAGGTCTGCGACCCACTGAAACGGCAACATTACCTCAGCCCGCCGCACCCTGTCAAGAAGCCGGCGCAGCAAGGGGTCGTCCATAGACGCCGGCCAAACGCTTGTCAAACGCAGCCTTTGCTATCCTGCCGGCCATAACAACATTTTTCGAAAAGGAGAACTAACTCATGGAACAACTTCTTGATAGCGCTCTGCTGGCATCGGAAGCCGCGCAGCTGCGGGCCGGGCTGCAAGGACAGGTCATTTTTCCCGAAGAACCGGGCTACGATGACGCGCGGTTAGCCTGGAACCGTAAAATTGTGCAATACCCGGCGGTGATCGTCGAGGCTGAGACGGCGCAGGATGTGGTAACGGCCGTTTCCTTCGCCCGCGACCATCATCTAGGCGTCGCCGCCCAGGCCACCGGCCACGGCAACGTCCGCCCCGCCGACGACTGCCTGCTCATCCTCACCCACAAAATGACCGGCGTGACCATCGACCCCATCGCCCGCACGGCGTCTGTGGAAGCCGGCGTCAAGTGGGGCGCGGTGTTGGCTGCGGCCCAGCAGCACGGCCTGGCCCCCCTGCTTGGCTCCTCGCCCACGGTGGGCGCTGTGGGCTACACTCTGGGCGGCGGCCTCGGCTGGCTGGGACGCAAATACGGCCTAGCCGCCGACAACGTGCTGCACTTTGAAGTGGTTACCGCCGACGGCCAACTGCGCCGCGCCGCCAACGACGAAAACACCGACCTTTTCTGGGGGCTGCGCGGCGGCGGCGGCAGCCTGGGCATCGTCACCAGCATGACCATTCGCCTGTTTCCCGTTTCCCAGGTTTACGCGGGCAATCTGTTCTATCCGGCCAGCATGGCCCAGGATGTTTTGCGCCATTACCGCGCCTGGATAGCCGATGCCCCCGATGAGCTAACCACGTCTGTGGTCATGATGAACTTCCCGCCCCTGCCCGAAATGCCGGACTTTTTGCGCGGGCAAAGTTTTGTGATGGTGCGCGGCTGCTACTGCGGCTCTGTCGCCGACGGGGAAACGCTGCTGCGCCATTGGCGCGACTGGCGGCCGCCGGTCATTGACGATTTCAAACCCATCCCCTTCGCCGCCGCCGCCACCATCAGCAACGATCCGGTGGACCCGATGCCGGGCTTTACCTCTGGAGCCTGGCTGCAGGAGTTGAGCGACGAGGCCATCGCGGCGCTGGTGGCTTATGGCCTGGGCACAGACGGCCGTAGCCCGCTCGTTTTTACCGAGATTCGCCATGCGGGTGGGGCAATCCGGCGGGCGGCGCGCGAAACGGCCGTTTACGGCAACCGGGACAGCGAACTGCTGCTTCTGCTGGTGGGCGTCGCCCCCACCGTCGAAGCCCAACAACAGCTCGCCGCCTACACAGACCAGCTTAAAGACGCTCTACGGCCGTCGCTCACCGGCGGCGTGTACATGAACTTTCTCGAAGGGGCCGAATCCCAACAGCGCATTCGTGACGGCCTGGCCCCCGGCGGTTACGAGCAGCTTGCCAGCCTGAAGGCCCGGCTGGACCCCGAAAATCTTTTCCGCTTCAGCTTCAACATCTCCCCCGCCCGCAACTAGCTGACCACAAAGCAAAAAAAGCTGCTAGAGCCGGTGCGACCGGCCTCTAGCAGCTTTTTTTTATGCCTGTAGTGGGAACGGCCGTTGCCGGCATGGCAACGGCCGTTCCCCTGGCTAATCCCAATCCGTCAGGTAGTTATACGCCGAGACAAAACTGAGTTCGACGCCCGGTCCGTCCACCTTGCCGGCCAGCACCCCATCCCCGGCCGTGGCCGACGTGGAAACCTTCACCCCCACATCCGTAATCTGCCCCCTGCCGTCGGCCTTAAAATAAAGCCCTTCCTTGGCCCCCAGTTCCACCAGACCCAGGCCGGTCAGCTTCTGTTTTGCCCCGGCAAACACCGTCAACGACTCGTCGCGCGTGTTGTACGTAAACTGCGAAAAATAACCAAACGCGGAGCCGGGCGGGCTGGCGCCCAATTCCAGCTCTACCTTCTCGCAGTTGACGGTAAAAGCCAGATCACTTCCCAGTTTGAGCGAAAACTTCACGCCGCGCACAAAAGCCGGACACTCGGCTGAACGGGGCAGCGTGGGCGCGGCCGGCGGCGGGAACGCTTCGTCACGAAAGCCTTCACAATAATCCCACAAGGCGGCCATGTTACCCGCCAGGGTGGCCGTGGTGTTGACGATGTCAAACTGGGCATTATTGGCGTCCTCTTCGGCCAGCAGCGACGCATACGCATGATACTGCGGGTCAATTAAATTGGCCGCCAGCCCTGTTTGCACTTCGTAGAGCGCCTGGGCATGGGTGCGGCGGGCGTCGGCATAGGCTTGCAGCCCGCCCTGCTGTTCGGCCCACTGATTGGTCAGCAGGGTGCGGCACTCCGAAAAGAAGACCACCGGATCCAGCTGCTGGTCTACCAGGGCCACATATTCATCGCCGTGACGGTCCAGCATGGCGGCCAGATCATTTTCCGCCGCAGCGAAAGCCGCTTCCAGTTCCAACATAGCCGGCTCTTGATCGGCTGACGTGATGGCCGAGATGACGTTGACAAAGCGAATCGTCGTCAGCGCCGGTTCTTCGGCGCGGCGCGCTTCGATTTGCACGAAGAGGTTTTGTTGCTCAACGACGATGTCGTTGCCGGCGTCTATCAGGTCGATGGCTTCGCCCTGGTAATGGCCGGCTGTGTCGGCCACGCCGCTGATGCCGGCTGGCACAGAGGGGGCGGGTAAAGTGGGCGTCTCGCCGGCCGAGGTGTCGTAGATCCTGTCCAGGGGTAAACGGCCGTTAATCTCCTCCTCCTCCTGCACCAACTGCCGCCGCGCCCCCAGGCGATAATAATCGGCCGCTTCCTCGTCCTTGTTCTGGCACAGCAGCGCCACCGAAAGATTCTGGCGCGCCTCGGCCAGTTCCGATTCGGCCGCCACCACCGGGCGCAGCAGCGCTTCCGCTTGCGCCCATTGGCCCAGAGCCAGGTGGGCGTGCGCCCGGTTGTTGGCCGCCACCTGCGCCCCTGGAATATTCATCGTGTCCGCCAGTTCGCCTGGGGCCACGGCTGCCTGATCCAGAAAAGCCAGCGCCAGGTTAGGCAAGTTGAGCAGGTTCAGCACCCCGGCCGTGTTCACCAACAGCATGGGATCGTCGGGCGCTTTTTCGTAAGCGATCAGCAGCCCGGCCAGCGCACCGTCCGGCCGGCTGTCGGCGGCGGCGGCCATGGCAAAGATTTGGGCATCAACGGCCGTCGCCACTTCCGGCAGCGTGCGGAACTGGGCCAGATTCGCCGCTCCCACCTGCTCCGTCAGGTAATCCCAGGCCGCCAGCCGGGCCTGTTCATAGGTCATGGCCACAGCCGGAGGCACAGGCCGGCCGCAGATTAGCTGCTTTTGCCCCGTCAGCCAGGCGTCCAGCGCCGGGCCGTTCGGCACGACGTTGGCGTCGCTCAGGGCAACATATGTGAAGCTGTCGGCCGTCGGGCTGCTGTTTTGCACGATGAGCGGCAGATAGGCTGTCGTCCCGGCGGCGCTGGCTCTTTCGGCGGCCAGGACAGACCGGGCCTGCGGCGGGCGCGCCCCGGCCAGCAAGCCGGTCAACAGCACCAGCAGTCCCACCAACAGGGATGAGTGCACCAACCGGCTTGCGGGTCGGCGCGCATTCTCGCGCTTGTGTTGCTTGTCAATCATGGGTATTTCCTTTTTTTGTGTGAGATGAATGGCGCGAGGATACGGCAACGGCCGTTTGCCGGCCGTTTGGTCGGGCGTTTGGTAAAAAAAACGCCGCGCTGCCTGCGAAACATCAGGCAGCGCGGCGCTGTTGAGCGACCCGGCAAGCTACCAGGCGCTAAGTCTGGCGCAGTACGTCATCCAGCACGTCAGCAAAAGGCCGGCAGCCTGCCGGCTGCGCCAGGGCAATTTGCTCTGGGGAAAGCTGGCTTTCCAGCTCGGCCCGCAAAACCTCGGCACGCTGCCGGACCTCCCAATCGAGGCCTTGATGCTGTAAAACAGACAAGGTCCACCCAAGAGCGGTGAATGGATCCCCGGCATGAACACGCAAAACGGCCGCGCCCACCACCGCCGCCAGAACATACCGAATCGCATGTACCCGTTGTTTCGCGCCAAGCAGCGTCAGAAAATGACCCCGTGCCGCCTCGAAGTTGCCGGCGTCTATTTCCAGGAAGCCCATGGCCACCGAAGCCCGCTCTAGCCCTACCAGCTCGTTAATTTCTGAGAACAACGCCATGCTTTGGGCGATGAACTGCCGCGCCCCCGCTAAATCGCCTTGCGCCTGTTTGACCATACCCATATACAGCGTGGCATATGTGATGCTGTTGGGATCGTTTGTTTCTCGGGTGATTTCCAGGCACTCGGTTAGCTGCTGCTCTGCGTCTGCAAGATAACCTGACAGCAAGTTTGTGCGCCCCGATATGAGCAGGGTGTTGGCAATCAGTCTGGGGTCGCCTAGCGCTCTCATACTGGCTTGCACGGCCGTTAAATGCTGGCGGGCCGCGTCTAACTGCCCCTGATCGTGCCTGATCATGCCCAGATAAGACTGCGCCATGGCCGCTCCCCATGGATCCTGCTGCCGAATAGACAACGCAAGCGCAGTTTGCAGCAGGTCTAACGCCGGGGCAAAATGGCCCTGTGACCATTCCACCAGCCCCAAATTACGCGCGCAGTAACCCAGCAGGGTCTCATCTTCCAGGCTTTGCAGCTTCGTTAACGTCTGGCGCAGTGTGATTTCCGCCTCCGACATCTTTCCCAGGCGAAAACCTAAATAAGCCTGATAGGTATGCATGGCGCAAACAGCGATCTGGGTTTCGCTGTCCACAGCCGCGCCTGTCTGGGGCAGCGCCGCCGCCGCCAGACGAAAAGCGGCCTCGCCTTCACGCAGCAGCCCACGCAGCTCATAAAAATAGAACAGGGGAAAGGCAGAGCGGCGCAGCAGGTCAATCTGCCGGTGCGTCACAGCCCATTCCCAGGCAGCGTGAACATTGGCCAGATCGCCGGCAACGGCCGTTAACCCTTCCTTTTGCCCCGGCCCGCGCAGCACGGCATCCTGCTCTGCCAGCCATTGCAGATAATAGCCGCTGTGCCGCCGCGCCGTTTCCTGGAAAACGGCCGTGTCTGATTGCAAATGCTCATAGGCATACTGGCGAATGAGATTGTGCAGGGTATAGCGGCCCAGACCGCGCCGCTGCACCAATGACCGATCGACCAGCGCAGCTAACTGGGGCAGATCGGCCAGAGCAACCTCTTCCGCCGCCGCCCGTGTAAATCCGCCCTGGAAAAAGGCCAAACGCACCAAGATTTGCTGCTCTGCCGGCAGCAATAAATTCCACGAATACGCAAACACGGCCCGCAAACTTCGGTGGCGCGACGGCACACTCCGCCCAGTGACGGTAAGAAAATCCAGGCCCTTTTCAATTTCCTGGGCAATCTCGGCGCAGGAAAGCAGGCGAATCCAGGAAGCAGCCAGTTCAATGCCCAAAGGCATACCGCCAACCAGCCGGCAAATATGCGCCACGGCCGGGTAATCGGCTTCGGTAAGCTTTTGGGTACTGGCGGCGCGGCGGGCGCTTTGGATAAAAAGCTGCACGGCGCTGTTGTCAGCCAGGGTTTCCACGGCCCGGCCATCGGGCAAAGGGAATGCGCCTAACTCGAAGCGCCATGCTTCCGGCAAGTCCAACGCCAGCCGGGAGGTGATTAGCAGCTTTACGGCCGTCGTCTGTGCCACGAGACGCTGCACAAACCCGGCAGCCGGCAGCAAATGCTCAAAATTATCCAGCACCAACAGTAATTTTTTAGTCGCCAGTGTGTACAAAAGCTCTGTTTCGGCGTTGCCCGCCCCGCTCAGGCGATGATGCAGCGCCTCGGCAATGGCTGCGGGCAGTTGGTCTGGCGACGGCAGCGCGTCGAGAGACACCCAGGCCACGCCATCCGTAAAAACGGGCTGATGTCCGACGGCCGTTTGCAATGCCAGCCGCGTCTTGCCAATGCCCCCCGGCCCCACAATGGTCAGCAGACGGCAAGTGGGGTCGGCCAGCAAACCGGCCAGATGGGCCAGTTCGGCCTCGCGTCCGATAAAGGGGGTAGCCGGCGTGGGCAAGGAAAACGACGGCTTGTCACGCTTGACGGCTGGGATAGCCGGCTCTGGCAGGGCAGCAACTGGTGTTTCCTGGCGCAGCATCTGCTCGTAGGCGGCTTGTACCGTCGGGCCGGGCTCCAGGTCTAGCTCGCGGCGAAGGACAACCGCGCACTGTTCGTAAGTACGGCGCACCCCGGCACGGTCGCCGTTGAGGGCATGCAGCTGCATTAACTGCACGTAGGCGGCTTCATCTAACGGATCCAACTGCAGCAGGCGCTGGCTGATGCGCACGGCCGTGCGGTAATCACCGGCTTTTTCTAGCAGGCGCACCAGTTGGTACAGGGCGTCCTGGTAAGCTTGCCGCAGCTCTTCGCGCCGGGGGATGATCCAATCCTCGTAATTGCCCGGCAGTAAATCGCCTGTGTAGTAGGAAACGGCCGTTTCCAGCCAGTGCCGCTTGTCGGCGTCGGTAACGGCCGTTTTGGCGGCCGCCAGCGCCGTTTCAAATTCGGCCACGTCCAGAAAATAGTCGGCGTCTGGGCGCCATTGCAGGGTCATTGAATCGGCCGTCAGGTAGGCGTCGGCCTCGGGCAGTGTCTGGCGTAGGGTGTAGAACAGATTGCGCAGGTTAGCGCGCGCCTGGCTTTCAGTGGAGTCGGGCCAGAGCGTGAAGGCCAGGTGTTGCCGGGAAACGGCCGTGTGCCGGTGCAGCAGCAAATAAGCCAGCAGCGAAATGGGCCGATCGCCGCTGAAGATTGGTCCGGTTTTCCCCTGGTAAACCAGTCCAAATTCACCCAAAAGGGTAATGTTTAGTCGAGGTTCTGCCACGTTACGCCACCTTATCAAGTCAATTAAATCTCGGAAACCAGCAAGAGCCGTCAAGATTGGAAGACAAATCCGCCCATATACCGCTCTCCGCCGCTCGTGATGGTGAGGGCATCCGCTCGTGTTGTCAGCGGTGAGTCGTTGAGCCAGAGTGTAGCAAGGGAATCCGGTTTGACAAGATTACGGCCGTTTGAATGCCGTTTGACAAATCATCTGGCGGCGTGACGCTGCGGAAACGGCCGTTTTGCTAACCTGCCGGCAACTACATCACCGGCAACTGCGAAAGGCCGCCTTACAACCGGCCGCTTTCGTCGCCGGGTTATGATAAGGAGAGACAACCATGCAATTAGAAATCCAACAAGTTTCCAAGCAATACCGCCAGGGTTCGTGGGGCGTGCAAGACGTCAGCCTGAGCCTCGCGCCGGGCGTGATTGGGCTGCTGGGACCTAACGGCGCCGGCAAAACCAGCCTGATGAACATTCTGGCCACCATCACCCGCCCCAGCAGCGGCAGCGTGCTGTGGAACGGCACAGACATCAGCCAGCAGCCGGATGCGCTGCGCCGCGTCTTGGGCTATCTGCCCCAGGATTTTGGCGTCTACCCGCACCTGAACGCCGAAGAGTTTTTGCGCTACATGGCGGCCATCAAAGGACTGGACCGGCACACAGCCCAGGCGCGCATTGACACGCTGCTGGCGGTGGTGGGCCTAACGGCCGTTAGCCGACGGCCGTTAGGCGGCTACTCCGGCGGCATGAAACAGCGCGTAGGCATCGCCCAGGCGCTGCTCAACGATCCGCAGCTGCTCATCGTCGACGAGCCAACCGTTGGGCTAGACCCTGAAGAGCGCAATCATTTCCGCCAACTGATCGCCGACCTGGCCGGCGACCGCATCATCATCCTTTCTACCCACATCGTGGGCGACATCGAAGCCTCAGCCACGGAAATCGCCATCCTCAACCAGGGGCGGCTTCGGCTGCACACCACGCCCGAAGCCCTGCTGCAAGCTGTGGAAGGGCGCGTCTGGGAATGGGTTATCCCCGCCGCCGACCTGCCGCAAGTGCGCCAGCGCTACCTGGTTAGCAGCGCCATCCGCCGCAGCGACGGCATCCACGTGCGCGTGGTAGCCGCCCAGCCGCCGGACGCTTCCGCCCGCCCGGTTCCGCCCACCCTGGAAGACGCCTACCTGCGCGCGGTGCATCAGGACCAAAACGAGAAAAATCCGCGCCCAGGAATTAGCGATTGGCAGTTAGAGACCGTTCCCATGTCCAATCTCTGATCGCCAACTACCCTAAAAGGAATGCAAACAAATGACTCACTTCAACATCCTTATTCACCTGCTGATCGCTGACTTTTTAGAACGCGTGCGTCGCCCAGGCATCTGGCTGGTCGCCGCCCTGGGCATTGGCTTTGGCGTGCTCTTCATCCCACCAGCCAACGCGCAGACGTTGATGCTGGCTCTTGGTCCCTGGCGCGGTCTGTACAATTCCGCCTGGGTGGGCATCGTGTATGGGCTGCTGGCGGTGCTGCTGCTGCCGCTGTTTGCCTTTTACGTCGTCAAAAACAGCATCGGCCGCGACCGGCAAACGCGGGTCGGCCAGATCATCGCCACCACACCGGTCTCCCGCCCGCTCTACCTGCTGGGCAAATGGCTGAGCAACCTGGCCGTGCTGTTAATTTTGCTGCTTTCGCTGTCGGTGATGGCCCTGGTGATGCAGCTCTGGCGCGGCGAAGAAACCGCCATTCAACTCATCCCGCTGCTGTCTCCGCTCTGGCTGCTGGGGCTGCCGGTGATGGCGCTGGTGGCGGCGCTGACCCTGCTCTTTGAAGCCGTTCCGCTGCTTGCCGGCGGCGTGGGCAACCTGCTGTATTTTTTTGGCTGGCTGCTCTTCTTGAACAATGGCGTCTTGCCGGGACTTTTTCGCGCGCAGGTGGGCTTGATTGCGCCGGGCGCGGACGTGTTGGGCGTGTCACGGCCGTTAGCGGCCCTGCAAACGGCGGCCAAGCAAGTTGACCCGGCCTATAACGGCCATTTCAACATCGCCGGGGCCAATTACGGCCGTATCCCTTCCGTGGTGGTCTGGCAGGGCATCGACTGGACGGCCGGCATTGCCGCCGAACGGCTGGCCTGGCTGCTGGCAGCGGTGGTCCTGGTGCTGCTGACGGCCCTGATCTTCGATCGGTTTGATCCGGCGCGGCAGTGGCGGCCGTCGTTCAAGCCAGGCCGCCAGCGACCCAGCGCCCCACCCGAGGACGCGCCCCAGGACGCGCCCCGGCTGCCGGTCACCTCGTTGACGCCGCTGGCCGCCCGGCCGGTTCAACCATCCTGGTTGGCCTTGCTGCGGGCGGAGCTGGCGCTGCTGGTACACGGCCGTTCCCGCTGGCTGCTGGCGGCGGCGGTGGTGGCCACCCTGCTGAGCCTGGCAGCGCCCGCAGGCGATGGTCCGCCGGTCGCCGTGTTGGCCTGGCTGTGGCCGGTGCTGCTCTGGGCGGAATTGGGCACGCGCACGCGCACCCACCACACCCGGACGCTGGTTTATGCCGCGCCGCAGCCGCACCGGGCGCAGTTTTGGGCGGCCTGGCTGGCGGGGGTGCTGCTGGCGCTGGCGGCTACGGCCGTGTTGGGGCTGAAAGCTCTGGCGGCGGGCGACCTGGGGCAGTGGTTGGGCATCGTCAGCGGAGCGGTATTTGCCCCCTCGCTGGCACTGGCCTGCGGGGCGTGGAGTGGAAACGGCCGTTTATTTCAGGTGGTTTATCTTCTGATCTGGTTTTCAGCCGCCGGCGGCAACCGGTGGTTAGACTTTATGGCTTTTCACCCCGAGACGGCGGCGGCAGGGATCCCGCTAATTTTTCTGGCAACGGCCGTGGGCCTGGTGGCTGTGGCCTGGGCCGCCGAGCGTTCGCCTGGCGTAAATCGCCTGCTTTAACTGCAGCAAAAGAACCCGGCCGGGCCGATAACCATGACTTGAAGGTTACTGAGCCAGCGCTTCCTGCATAATGGCCACGCCGCTGCTGGCGCCAATGCGGTTGGCCCCGGCGCTGACCATTGCCAGGGCGTCGGCCAGGTTGCGCACCCCGCCGGAGGCTTTGACGCCCAACGCCTGCCCGACCACGCTGCGCATCAGGGCCACATCGGCCTCGGTTGCGCCGCCGCTGCCGAAGCCGGTGGAGGTCTTGACGAAATCCGCGCCCGCCGCCATCGACAGGCGGCAGGCGGTTTCTTTTTCTTCGTCGCTGAGATAGCAGGTTTCGATGATGACTTTGAGGTGGGCCTGTCCGGCGTGGGCGGCGGCGGCCACAGCGGCGATGTCTTGCTGAACGTAGGGGAAACGGCCGTCTTTCAACGCCCCAATGTCTATCACCATGTCAATCTCGTGCGCGCCATCGGCCAGGGCCTGCTGCGTTTCGGCCACTTTGGCGGCCGTGGTTGTAGCCCCTAGCGGAAAACCGACCACGCTGCACACCTTTACCGGCGAACCGGCCAGCCTTCCGGCCACAAAGGCCACGTGCGTCGGATTCACGCACACCGAAGCGAAATTGTACTGCAGCGCCTCGTCACAAATTCGGGTTACATCGGCCTGGGTGGCAAAGGCTTTGAGGATGGTGTGATCGATCAAGCGGGCGATAAAGCCCGGCTCTTTTTCCAGCGCGGCCAAAATTTCGGCCTGGGTCATGGTATCGGGGTTCATGGGATTGCCTCAATATTTCAGAAAGTC
>Ga0116151_10001814_pt1 | contig 19944 bp, 16 predicted proteins | sample AD_UKC117_MetaG_FD_89893 | JGI IMG/M metagenome (GOLD analysis project Ga0116151, IMG submission 89893) | Active sludge microbial communities of municipal wastewater-treating anaerobic digesters from Hong Kong - AD_UKC117_MetaG | ecosystem: Engineered > Bioreactor > Anaerobic > Digestate...
CCAGGATCTCCTGGAGCTGGTTCTCGTTTGGTCCGTACCCCATCTCTTCGAGGGACTGCTTGACGGCGTGCCGTCCGGTATGCTTTCCGAGGACGATCCTCCTCCTGTGCCCCACCATCTCCGGCGTCATGATGCCCGGCTCGAAGGTGTCGCTCCGCTCCAGGACCCCGTGGCTGTGGATCCCGCTCTCGTGGGCGAAGGCGTTATCGCCGACCACCGGCGCGGTCCGGGATATCCTCACGTCCGAGAGCCGCTCGACGAGCTTTGCGGTCTCGAAGAGGTAGGGAGTCTTGATGGAGGTTTTCGCCCCGTACATGGAGTGGAGGCACATCACCGTCTCGGCGAGGTTCGCGTTGCCCGCCCTTTCTCCGAGGCCGTTCGCCGAGACCTGGACCTCTCTTGCTCCAGCCTCGAATGCGGCGAGGTTGTTGGCGACGGCGAGGCCGAAGTCGTTGTGGCAGTGGACGTCGACGACCATCCTTTTTGTCGAGTCGCAGATCTCCTTTACCAGGTGGTAGAAGGTCGTCGGGATGGCGACCCCGACGGTGTCGGGGATGTTGATGATGTCGCAGCCAGCCTCCTCCACCGCCCCGAAGATCTCCTTGAGGAAGGGGATGGGAGTCCGGGTGGCGTCCATCGCCGAGAAGAGGCAGATCCTCCCGTGCTCTTTGACGTACTCCACCGCCTCCACCGACTGGGCGACTATCTCCGCGCGGCTTTTTTTGATGGTGTGCTGGATCTGGATCTCCGAGGTCGAGACGAAGACGTGGACCATATCGACGCTGGCATCGAGAGATGCGTCGATGTCCTTTCTTATGATCCGAGAGAGGCCGCAGACCTGGGCTTCGAGCCCCTCGGCTGCGATCATCCTGACGGCTTCAAAATCGCCCCGAGACGATACGGGAAAACCGGCCTCGATGACGTTCACACCGAGCTTGTCGAGCTGCCGAGCGATAACGATCTTCTCCTCCGGGGTCAGGGAGACGCCGGGGGTCTGTTCACCATCGCGGAGGGTGGTGTCGAAGATCCGAACTTCTTCTCCACGAAGCGCTTCGATGTTATAGAAAACGATCCCACGCAGATTGCTCTTGCGTCATGATCCTCTGGTTAGCGGCCTCGCCCTATAAAACTTTTTGCACGAAATGAGCTTCAGCCCGCGACTCGGAGAGTCGGGCGATAGATTCCATGATCGAGACGAAGCGACAGTCACCGTCCTGAAATGGAAATGTAGCACCGGATACCAGCTCTGATATTTGAGCTGATATGTGAGCTGATGATAGAGCTGATATTCGGTGCTGAATGTTGGAGCTGGTATTCTGTAGCGATTTTCAGAAGAATCTCCCGTCTATTCGGACGGTGCGCCTTCGGCTGGTGGCTCAGCCCCAACTTCTGCCCCACCTTCCGCGGCCTCTTCGGCCTTCTCGGGAGGCGATACGAGCTGCGAGGTTACGGTGGGGGTGAGCTTGTGGCTCTCTATGTAGCGGACCTCTTTGAGGTCGAGGAGCCTCATCGCCATCTCGGCGACGCCCCGCCTCATCATCGGCCACTCCCTGTAGTAGCTCATCTCCCAGGGAGAATCGATCTCGGCGACGTCTCCATCCAGGATCTCGGCTTTCAGGTCGATCTTGGCGAAGATACTGACAAGGTTATTCAGCTTCTCCTGCCTGTCCTCGATCCTCTCGACGATGGTATAATCGTACTTCACCGTCTTGTCGGCAAGGACGTGGTTGTAGTCGATCCTCGCCTTCCTCCCGATGATCCGGGTGAGGGTCCCCATCTTGCCGTCTACCGAGACCCTCATGCCGATCTCGGGCCTTTCTTTCTTGAACTTGGTGAGGGATATGAGCTCGACGTTATTGGGGTCGCGAACTCCGTAGGCCTCCTCGGGGGGGACCTCGACGCTTCCTGATGCGCCGATCTCCTTATCCAAGAGCTCGCCATTGAACCCTGCCACCACATCGCCGGACCCGACTATGATGAGAGCCGGACCGTACTCGACACCATCCTCGTAGATGTCGTTATTCATGGCCAAATCCCGATCCGTGGTGGATATCACCCGTCCGTCGACGCTCTCGGTGTAATCTACCCTGATGAAATCGCCGTCTTTTACCGTCATCTTGAACTCCGTCCTTGAAAGGATAACTAGCGTTCCAGCCTTTCCCCTTCTATATTAAGTAGTCTGCTATCTTCTCGGTGATGGGCTGCTCGCAGTAGGCGCACCTCAAGGTCACTGGGTTTTTGCTCTTGACGATGAGCTGGGACTTGATCGGCTCGCTCGTGTTGGATATGCAGGATGGGTTTGGGCACCTCAATACGCCCACGATCAGGTCGGGCATATCGACGGTGTACTTCTCGACGACCCGGCGGTCTCTTATGATGTTGATCGTCGCCCCGGGGGCGATGAGGGAGATCTTGTTCACCTCCTCCTCTTCCAGCTCCCGGTCCTCCACCTTGACGATGTCCTTTTTGCCCGACCGTTTGCTGGTCACGTTCATCAGGACGCTTATCGTCGCCTCTGTCGTCCGATCTATCCCCAGGATCTTGAGGACGTTCAGGGCCTGGCCTGCGGGGATGTGGTCGATGACCGTCCCGTTCCCGATGGGGGTCACCCTCAGCTTCATCTCGGTCTCAGTCAATGCGATTCCCCCATAAGCATCTTCAGAAGAGCCATCCTCACCGGCACCCCGTAGAAGGACTGCTTGAAGTAGACGGCGTGGCGGGTCGCGTCCACCTCGGGGGAGATCTCGTCCACCCTCGGGAGGGGATGCATTATGATCAGGCCATCTCTTACACCGTCAAGAGTTTTAGGATCTATCCTGTAGCTTTTTGCCACCTTCGAGTACTCGTAAGGGTCGGGAAACCTCTCCCTCTGGATCCTGGTCATGTAGAGGACGTCCACCTCCCGGATCACCTCGTCCAGATCCCGGGTCTCGCGGACCATCGTCCCCTTCCCCGCCAGGTCCGACTTGATCGGGGCCGGCATATCGAGGGTCGGGGGCGAGACGAGGGTGATGTCGGCGCCGTAGAGGGCGAGGGCGTAGGCGAGGGAGTGGACGGTTCTGCCGTACTTCAGGTCGCCGACGAGGGCGATCTTGAGGTCCTCGAGGCTGCTCTCCTTCCTTATGGTGTAGAGGTCGAGGAGGGTCTGGGTGGGGTGGTGGCCAGCGCCGTCCCCGGCGTTGAGGACGGGGACGGGCGAGAACTGGGATGCTAGCCTGGCAGAGCCCTCCTTGGGGTGGCGGATGACCAGGGCGTCGGCGTATCCCCCGATCACCCGGATGGTGTCGGCAAGGGACTCGCCCTTGGCGATGGCAGACCCCTCGGCGGGGCCGAGGTTGAGGGTCTTGCCGCCAAGGCGCATCATAGCCGTCTCAAAAGAGAGCCGCGTCCTGGTGCTCGGCTCGAAGAAGAGGAGGGCCAGGATCTTCCCGGAGAGGGCATCACACCTCCCGCCCCGGGCGTAGGGCTCCAGGGATTCGGCCAGGTCGAGGACGGAGTCGATCTCCTCGCGCGAGAACTCCCGCATCGAGAGGACGTGCCTCTTCTCAAACATGTTCAAACCAACCGCTGCCTGGGATATAACGCTTCTGGATCAGAAGAACTTGGAGGCGAGGGTATGCCTCGTCTCACAAGAATCGAGGACGGGGCACCGATCGCAGGGGGCATCCCGCGGCCGGTCGGGAAGCTTTCCGCCGTTGATCGACCTGACGCGGTCCCTGATCCGCAGGACGCGCCTGCGGTCGGAAGATCTTATCTCCACCTCCCGGACCTCGCCGGCCCGGGGGTACTCGACGATCCCCGAATCGACCCTCCTCTTCGATTCATCTTCGAGGAGGATGGCGTATCCGGTCAGGCGGAGCCGGTCGTTCTTCCAGACCCCGGTCTCCGGGGGACGGTCGTTTCTTATAATCGAAGGGATCGAGACCTCGCCAATCGTCCCATCCCCGGACCCTCTTGATACGATCCGATCGATCCTTCCGGAGAGGCCGAGCCGATCGGACCTGAGGTCCACCTCCACGGTGCTGGGGGTCAGAAGGTCGAGCCTGGTCGAGAGCTTTGGGGCGATCTCCGGCAGAATCTCGCGGATCTCCTCGGCGGCGGCCCGGAGGTCGTGCTGGTTGACGTCTTCCCCGTAGATGACGGGAAGTTCGGACTCGGCTCTGTCGAGGGACTCCAGCAGCCAGGCTTCAAGATCGATCTCGGCGGCCGGATCAAGCTCGGAGAGGGATAGCGCCACCTCCCTCATGAGAAGATTGGTCGGGCTTTCGGTCTCCGGCCATACCTTCCGGCCCATCGCCTGGAAGTAGACGAGCCGTGGGCATCGGAGGTAGAGGGAGATATCGGAGATCCTCACCGTCGGCGGCATAAAGATATCAATTGTGCTCCATATTTAAAAAGATATTGAAAGGATTAGATAGGTCCAGGCTTGAGCCCTCAGTCGAGCATCACTTCACTCTCTCGTTTAATCCGATCGGCTTCGTTGTCCTCAAATACCTTCATATATTTTGGAATATAAGTTTCAGACAAATGGGGGTTATCATGCTCACTCAGGTCATCGACAGTCGAGCCTATCGAATCTGGTTTGCGATCGCGATCGCATCAATATCGATCATCGGGATATCTATGGGAGGTGGTGAAGCCGTGGAGCAGGACGCTTCCGATAGCAAGCTTCCTCTATCAATTGACGATATCGACAATTACGAAACTTTTACATCAAGGGTGCCGCTCGGCCCGGGGGCCCTCGAACGGCTGGAGGAGAACAGGTTCGTGGTGGTAACTGACCCCTTCTCTCCGAACCGGGATGAGATCACATCCACCTACAAGATCCTGAAGAACCTGGAGGTTCCCATCTTCGTATCCTCGGACTCCCTCCTCCACGTCTACCACATCCAGTTCGACGAGACTCTCAGGGAGATCGAAGAAGACCACTTTTACGACGACCTCTGGATGATCAGCGAGGCGATGCTCGCAAAGTCCGAGGCCGACTACGAAGCATCCTCAGGGGAGGCAAAGGAGGCGGCGAGGAGGAACGTCGCCTTCTTCTCTGTGGCCTTGAGCCTTCTGTCTCCATCGGAAGACCAGCTCTGCTCTGGAAGCAGCCGGGAGTGCGACGAGGGAAGCTTCGAGGGGGCGTTTCCCTACTTCACCGCCGAGGAGCTTGAGGATAAGAGCTTCGAGATCCCCCCCCTGGTGAAGGACGAGGCGGAGGCGGAGCTTGCCCTCATCGAGGGCGGGGCAGGGTTTGCGAAGTCGCCGATATTCGGCTACGATGAGGACTACTCCCAGTACCAGCCCCGGGGCCACTACACCCGGTCCGAGCGGCTGAAGAACTACTTCCAGGCGATGATCTGGTACGGGAGGATGAGCTTCCTCCTCAAGGGCTGCGACGGCGACTGCATCATCTCTGAGGGGGAGGCCCGGATCCAGACCCTTGGGGCGAGCATGATCGCCCAAAACCTTCTCGACGATCCCGCCTCGAAAGATAAGTTGGACCGGATCTACAACGTCACCTCATTTTACGTCGGCTACTCCGACGACCTCGGCCCATACGAGTACAACGAAGCCATCGACGCCCTCTTCGACGGAGAGGTCTCGGCTCGGGACCTTTCGGGCGATGATCTCGACCTTCTGAAGGCGAGGCTCGCAGAGGAGAGGCCTCCCCGGATCTACGGCGGAACCGGCGTCGATTCTGCGGCCTGCGCCTCCGAGCCGCCCCTCTCGCCCGATCAGGCGGACGAGTGTCTTTCGGCCACGGCCGGGTTTCGGTTCATGGGGCAGAGGTTTGTCCCCGACTCCTACGTATTCCAGACCCTGGTGACGCCGAGCGTCGGCGAGTTTTTCGGCGAGGGGGATCCCTTCACCCTGGGGCCCTCCGGCCGCCACTTCCCACGAGGCCTCGACGTGATGGCCATCCTCGGCTCGGAGAGGGCCGACGAGATCCTGGCAGCCACCAGCGACTCAAGCTACGTCGACTACTCGACGAGGCGGGCCGAGCTTGAAGAGGAGTTATCGCCCCTAGGCGAGGAGGACTGGCAGAAGAACCTCTACTGGTCGTGGCTCTTCGCCCTCAGGCCCCTCCTGGTGGAACCAGGTCCAGAAAGCCCCGCCTTCATGCAGACGGTCGCCTGGCAGGACAAGGAGCTGACGACGAGCCTCGCCTCCTGGGCAGAGCTTCGCCACGACACCATCCTCTATGCGAAACAGAGCTACACCCTCAGGGCCGTCGCCCTCCCGCCCCAGGAGGTTGAAGCGGTCCCAGGATACGTCGAGCCGGTCCCCGAGTTCTACGGGCGGCTCCTCGTCCTCGCTCGGATGAACCGGGAAGGGCTCGAAGAGGCCGGCCTCCTGGACGAATCCTCAAAAAGCCGGCTTGAGAGCTTTGAGGCCGTTCTTTCGAGGCTGGAAGAGATATCGACGGCGGAGCTTGAGGGCGTAGAGCTTTCGGCCGACGATATCGAGTTCATAAACGACTTCGGCGAGAGGCTGAACGGGGCGATTGAGGGCGTTGATGACAGGTCGAAGAAGACGACGATCGTCGCCGACGTCCACACCGACCCGAACTCGGGACAGGTCCTGGAGGAGGGGGTGGGCTACGTGAGGCTCATCATCATTGCCTACGAGCTTCCCGAGGGCGGCCTTCGTCTTGCCGCGGGGCCGGCATTCAGCTACTACGAGTTCAAGCAGCCCATGGATGACCGGCTCACCGACGAGGCCTGGCGCGATATGCTGGTGGACAGCCCACCCGCTGAGCCCGAGTGGACCGGAAGCTTCGCCGACTGGCTCCCTCGGTCGGTCCTGGAGGCCGAGCCGGAGGACGATTTGGGCGGCGGCAGAGGAGGCGGGTCTCTGGCCGAGGAGGCGACCAAAGAGGCGGCGGCAGAGGAGATGGAGATAGAAGGAGGGATGGATGCCGGGATCGGATCCCTCCCCGTATCCACCGATTCCGACTCCGGTCGGGGCGCAGATATCCGTTTGGAGGACTTCCAGGTGAAGATCGGCTGGAACCTGCGAGAGGGCTGGTACGCCGACTGCAACATCACCCTCACAAACTATGGGGACTCCGAGGGGACCGCCAGAGTGATCCTGGAAGACGGTGAAGGGAGGGTCCTCCGGGAGCTGGAGATCCTGGTCCCTCCGAACTCCACCGTCACCGAGGAGGCGTCAGTCGACATCTCAGGGGCGAGCCGGAGGGTGAGCTCGAAGCTGGTGGAGGGATGAGCGGCTCTGCGGGGCGTCCTATAAGCCACCCGCTCCGCCATCGCCCTCTTCCGACCCGGCCTTCTCATCTCCGCCCCCTTCCTTCTCCACCACCTTCTTCTTAGCCACCCCGGACCGAGCCCGGAGCGCCTCCTCGTAAGCCCAGATCGACCGCTCCAGGTTGTCCCCCCGGTCCTCCAGCTTCGAGAGGTTCCGGTAGGCGATCCCCAGGTTGTTCTGGATCTTTGCGTACTCCAGGGGGCAGGCTTCGAGGGTCAGGACTTCCAGGGCCTCCTCGAAGGCCCGGATGGCGCGGCGCAGGTTGGCGGCGTCCTCGGGGCCCCTCGCCGGGCCCGCCAGGATGACGAGAGCCCGCCCCAGGAGGTTCTTCGTCTCGGCGTACTTCCAGGGGTGATCCTGCCTGGTCCAGATCGAGAGCGCCTCCTCATACGCCTCGATCGCCCTCTTCAGCCCCTCTCGGTCCGACCAGCGGATCTCGCTCCCGCTCACCTCGGGCTCGGACTCAAGGACCAGGGCCTGGCCGAGGAAGGTCTGGGTCTCGGCCCTCTCCTCGGGATGGGAGGCGAGGGCTCTGACATCAAGGGCCGCCTTGAAGCTGTTGACGGCCCGCTCGAGATCCGCCTCCCGCATCTCCCCCTCCTCGAGCTGGGCGAGGGCCATCTCTGCCCTTCCGAGGCTGTTTTTCGTCTCGGCGTAGTCGTCAGGATGATCGTCTATTGTCCTGAAGAGGAGGGCCTTCTCGTAGGCCTCGATCGCCCGGTTCAGGTCCTCGACGGCGGCTTCGAGACCCGCCCCTGCGAGGCTGACGAAGGCGTCGCCCAGGTTGTTCTCGGTCTGGGCCCGCTCCTGGGCCTTCTCTGCCGCCCGCTCCTCGGCGGAGTAGATCTTCAGGGCCGCCTCGAAGGCGGCTATCGCCCGCTTCAGGTTCTGCACCTGACCATCTTCCACGCCCCTTTGCCCCTGCCCTCCTTGGACCAGTATGCCCCAGCATTCGCCGCCGGTCTCCGACAGGCGGAGGAGGGAGATCCCCAGGCCGTTCTGAGCCTGGGCGTGCTCATCGGGGTGGCGATCGGGCGCAAAGAGCCCGATCGCCTCCTCGAAGGCCTCGACCGCCATCCCCAGGTTCGTCTCCCTGGCACCCTCGAAGGACGAGCCGTAGTGGCTGAGCCCCTGCCTGAACCTCACCTCCCCCCGGACGGCGGGCTCAAGCCGGGGGACGTCCGTCAGGATCCGGTCGTAGATGGAGAGGGCCTTATCCACCTGCCCAGCCCCGGCGAAGTCGTCGGCGCTCTTCGCCAGAAGGAGGATCACGCCCCTGTAGCTCTTCCTCGTCTTGTACTCGCTTGCGATCCACGCAAGAGCCGCACCGGCTAAAGCTCCGACGGGCCCAATAATCCAGGGGCTGCTAATCTCGATGGCCATCTTACCCGAACTCCCTCTTCCTCTTCATCCTGAAGTTTAAAATTCTAAGAGCAGGCGCGATATCGTCATCCTGTTGACATTCCAGCTTCCGGCTCTGCCATCAGGATCTCCTCTCCAATTCGATTTAAACTTTTGTGGAGAGATTTGCCTCTCTTTTGCATGCTGGAAGGACCCGAGAATTCCCCACTCCTCAAGCTCCCATCGACCTTTGAGCTTTCTTGATTTATAAATCTGGTCGTAACGGAGGCTTCGGCCAGGAAACTCGTAAAATCATATCGGAAGATGGAATAGCTCGAATGCCCCCATCATCCGGAGGCCCATGTAGATCATCAGGACCGTGAATACCGCCCTCAGATGATGGGGCTGAAGGCCGTGGGCGACCCTCACCCCTACGCAGGCGGCGGGGATGCTCGTCCCGGCGAGGAGCGCCATCTGGAGGAGGTTGACGTATCCGAGGCTGAAGGAGGGAAGGCCTGATACCCACAGGCCGTTGAATATGTAGGAGAGGACGCCCCCCGACGACGTCAGGATGATTGCCGCGTTGGAGGTCCCCACGGCCCGGTGCATCCCAAAGCCCATCGCCGTGGAGAGTACCGGGACCATGATCACCCCGCCCCCGATCCCTATGAGGCCGCATAAAAAGCCGATGGCCAGGCCCAACAGAAGATAGCTCGAGTCGCTTTTCGCCTCCGGGCCATCTCCTCTGTCAACAAGATCAGCATCGTTTTCGCCAACCGTCACACCTTTGCCATCGGTTCCGTCCCCGTCGTCTTCCCACCCGTCTTCTCCACCGCCGTCGTCTCCTCGGACGCTGCCATCCACCCCACCGCCATCCAACCCATCGCCATTCACCCCAACAAAATCTTCACATTTCCATCCCGCGCAACAACCCGCGGTCTTGGGTTGGGGGCCTACCAACATCCTAGAGGCTGCCCCGATTATCACAACGCCGAAGACGATCCGAAGAAGGGTTCCCGGAGCGTGAGCTGCAGCAACGCCCCCGATGAAGGCGCCGACGAGGCCGGATCCGCCCAGGAGTATGGCAGCCCTCAGGTCGACCGCTCCCCTCTGGCGGTGGCTGCGGGCGGCGTTGGCGGCAGTAGGAAGCGCCACCGCAAGGGCCGTCCCGAAGGAGATCCGTGTCGCCAACGTCGGCTCGACCCCCGAAGAGGTGAGGACCCAGAACTGGACCGGGACCATGATGAAACAGCCTCCGACCCCCAGCATCCCGGAGGCCGACCCCGCGGCAACCCCCGTGATCATGAGGGCGAGGGCGTAGATCAGTTCCACATGCTGACGGAGGGCGGAATGAGATAAAGATATATCTCGCCCTTCCAGGTAATTGGCTGTGAGACGATCTGGCGATCTTCCGGAACTCCTCGCTCCTGCAGGATCCATGGAGGGGCTTGTGGCCGCCGTCGATTCGGGAGCCGATGCCGTTTACCTCGCCGGCAAGCGGTTCGGGGCGAGGCACGGCGCCCCAAACTTCGACGATCCCGGTCTGGTGAAGGCCATCGATTATGCCCACCTCGGGGGGGTCAATGTCTACGTCGCCGTCAACACCCTCATCCCCGAGGCGGAGGTCGAAGAGGTCGCACGCCGGCTCGTCTGGCTCTCCGAGGCCGGAGCCGACGCCATCCTGGTTCAGGATCTGGGAGTCCTCAGGATCGCAAGAGAGGTCGTCCCGGATCTGGAGCTTCACGCCTCCACCCAGATGACGATATCCAGCCTCGAAGGGGCGCGGTGGGCCGCCGATGCAGGGCTGAAACGGGCGGTCCTCGCCCGGGAGCTGACCCTTGCCGAGGTGGAGGAGATCGCCAGAGATGCCCCCATCGGCGTCGAGGTCTTCGTCCACGGCGCCCTATGCTACTCTTACTCCGGCCAGTGTCTCCTCTCCTCGGTCATCGGCGGCAGGAGCGGAAATCGGGGGATGTGCGCCCAGCCCTGCCGAAAGCCCTACCGTCTCCTGCGGGGCCTGAGCCAGGACGCCTACGGGAGGCCCATCGATCTGGAAGCCGTCCCCCTGAAGGGCAGGTACCTCCTCTCGACAAAAGACCTGGCCGTCTACCCCAACCTCGCGGATCTGGTGAGGTCCCCCGTCGAGGCGCTGAAGATCGAGGGGAGGATGAGGTCGCCCGAGTACGTCCGGGTCGTCGTCTCCATCTACAGGCGGGCCCTTGACGCCATATCCAGAGGCGACTGGTCCCCGTCTGATGAGGACAAAAGAGACCTCGCCCTCGCCTTCAACCGGGAGTTCACAGCAGGGTGCATAGGCGGCGCCGATCGTCGAGACCTTGTGAGCACGGCCCGGCCCGACAACCGGGGCCTCCGGATCGGGCGGGTCGTCGGATGGGACGGCCGCCGGAAGATGGCCTCGGTGAAGATCGAAGGGGATCTCGTACCAGAACAGGGGGACGGCCTGGTGATATTCTCCGGCGGAAAGGAGCAAGGGATGGTGGTCAGATCCTCTGCCGGGATGGCTGGGGGTATCTTGAGTCTAGCCACCCAGGAGCCGGTGGATAAGGGTGCCGAGGTCTTCATCACCCGGAGATCGGGGCTCGGCGAACGGTTGGGTCAAAAAGCCGGTCCAGAGATCCCCATCGATCTCGAGGTCAGCTGGGAGTCGGGAAGGCCCTCCCTGAAAGGAAGGGTCATCCTGCAGGATGGAAGAGAGGTGAGGTCTGCTCTGACCGCCGATTTCTCGATGGAGCCTGCCAAAAAGCGCCCCCTCTCTCTTGACCAGATCGAAGCCCAGCTCCGAAAGACCGGGGGCACCCCCTTCCTCATCAGGCGGGTGGAGATGGACTATCCAGGCGGGCTCTTCGCCCCCCTGGGAGAGATCAACCGGCTGAGGCGGGAGTTTCTGGAGAGGGCGGAGGATGCCGTCACGGCCTCCTTCAGGCCTTCAGATGAGGAGGTTAGAGGTGCGAGGGAGAGGCTTGCTCGTCTCGTCGAGTGGCGGAGGACGGCTCCGAGTTCAACGCCCCTGAAAGGTAAAGGTTCGAAGCCGTCGATCTCGGTCTACGCCGAAACTCTCGAGACGGTCGCAGGGGCTGCAGAGGGCGGATGCCGGCGGGTCTACTTCGAGCCGACCGTCGGGATCGCCCCTGAAAGAATGTGTAGACCAGTAAAGACCGACCCCGACGAGGTGGCCGAGACTCTCCGCCTCGCAAAAGAGATCTGCCGGGGCTGCAACGCCGAGCTTGTCTGGAAGTTGCCGAGGATAGCAAGGCGAAGATATCTCGACTTTGCATTCCCCCTCCTTGAGAGGTGCTTCGTTAAGGAGGTGATGGTGGAGGGGGTGGGCCAGGCGGAGCAGGTGATCTCCGCAGCTCCGGAGATGAGGCTGTCAGGATCTGTGGGCCTGAATGTCTGGAACAGCCTCGCCGTCGAGGCGCTGGCGCACCATTTTTGCAGGCTGACCCTCTCGCCGGAGCTCTCGGCCCGGGAGGTCGAAGAGCTTTCAGCAAGGTCCTGGTCCACCCAGAGCCGCCCCGATCTTGAGGTCATTGTCCAGGGGAACGTCGAGGCGATGGTGGCCGAAAACTGCCTCCTCTCCTCGGCCCTGGGGTGCAGGTCGGTTTCGGGGGCGGGAAAGGCGTTCTGGGGGATCGAGGACGAGACCGGCAGGGTCTTTCCCGTGAGAAGGGATGGCGAATGCAGAACCCACGTATTTAACGCCGTCGAGCTCTCCCTGATGGACCAGGTGCCGAAGCTCGCCGAGATGGGGATCGGGTCCATTGCCATCGACGCCAGGGGGAGGACGGCAGAGTACGCTCGGAGGATGGCCGAGCTGTACGGAGAGGCCCTGGACGGCGGGGACCTCCACCAGCTCAAGACTGAGGCTAGGAAGATCTCGATGGGCGGCACCACCGGAGGGGCCTTCCTTCGGGGGAGGAGTGAGTGAGCCCTCTGGACTATGCCTTCTTTTCGAGACGAAACGAGGACTGAAAGAGGATTGAAGATTATGGAGACGTCGTTTACGAAAGGGCGGCATGAGGCGCTCCGCCCCGACTATCGGAGCGGGATCTGCTGCGTCTGCGGCCATCTTCTATCAAACCACCTCAAGGACGGGGACGGCTGGAGGTGCAACGAGCGGGGGCTCGACGGGAGGCAGTGCGAGTGCTTCCTCCGGCCGATCCTGACGGGGACCGAGCGGGAGAAGGACTTCTACGACCTGGGCTGGAGGATGAACGTCTCGGAACGGGAGATCTGGGAGTTCAAAAAGAGGTTCAGGGACTCTTACCGCAGGTGGTGAACAAAAAAGTAAGGATAGTTTGGAACAGGAGGAGTCCTAAGACTGGTAGGGCCCCCTCTCGTTCCCGGAGCTGACGATCTCGTCAAACTCCTCCTGGGTCAGGACGCTTGGCGAGTACTCGATCCCGCGCCGCTCCAGGTTGTTCACAAAGGCTCGCAGGTGGTTTCTCGACCCCCTCATCAGAGCCTCGTAGACGAGAATTACGTCTTCGTTGTCCGTCTCCGCCAGCCTATCCTTAAGGTCCTGGATGTCAGTCTCCTCGATGACCGCGCCGACCTTGAGGGCTTCCTCCACCGACGAGTTGCCCTGGGCCACCAGGTCGTCGTAGAGGGCCTGAAGATCCGGGTCTGAGAAGTTTCCAGCATCGAGGATCGGGTCATCGAGTTCGTACTTTTCTATGAGGGCCCCCACCGATTCCATGTGGGTCTCCTCGGCTGCTCCGATGTTCCCGAAGACCCGCAGGCCGTAGGTCTCATTGAAGACCTCGTAAGCGTCCCTTGCGAGCTTCTCCTCTTCTCTCATGTAGAGGAGGCCCGAGGTCTCGCTCTCGTTGAGATCCTCTTTCGGCATCGCCTCCACAGCATCGCGGATGGAGACTACGTCGAAGAATGTGGCGCTGCTATTGTCCTGAACGTCGGCCGCATCGGAGGGCGACATGGCCAGGGCCCCGGAGGAGGCGAAGGCGATGAAGGCCGCAAATACGGCCAAAAGATGACTGAATCTCATGACGATCATATTAGCTGAAATAATATATAAGTTGTCCTGAATGCTCCAGTCACCGCGCCCTTCTTCAGCCCCGCATGGAGGTTCCCAATCATCAAGCCATCAAGGCTGGTCAGAAGGGGATGATCCCCTGGTAGATCTCGGCCCCGAGCACCAGGGCCTCCTCCACCGAGGCCAGGTCCTTCATCAGGAATATCCGCTCTTCTCTGGTCTCTCCGTGCTCGATGGAGTTTTTCAGAACCGGGGCGTACTTGCTGGACCGATCGAGAGAGACGACGTATCCTGCCAGGTCCTCGACGACGAAGAAGTCGAAGCCTCGGGGCTCCAGCTTTTTGATGGCCTCGTCCCTCTCGAACTCGGTTACAAACTCGAAGCGCCAGTTGTCGCGGTTGTAATGATCGGCCAGATCCTTGAAGATCTCCTTATCCCCGAAGAAGTGCTTGAAGGTCCAGATCCTGCCCACCTTAAAGACGTTGATCCTGGTCCGCCGCCCGGCGACGTCGAAGGTGCTGGGTTTCATGGATCAAGCTTGAAGGGCGGAGGATAAAAAAGAGACGGAAGGGAAAAATAGGGGCGGTGCTCTTTTATTACCTCAGGAGCGCATTGGGTCACAAATACCCGACCTTTAGCCATGGAATGAAAACCGTGGCTCGTTTTTGTGGTTTTTACAGTGCTGAACCCAAAAAATAGTACTAATTTGGCCAAAAGATGGGCTCATTGATATCGATGATTAGTATCAATCTTTTGGTGCAGCACTATAAATATAGCTCTCTTAAGATTCCTAAAGCAATTTCGGACGCATAACCTCCCTATAATAGCCGAAAAAAATTGAAGAGAAATTCCTCCAAAATCTTCATATATCTTAACGTTGGATATGGCGTAGGAGGTGTCCAATATGCTATTTACACACTGTACCTATCTACGTATAGTTAACAATACGTCTTCCGCAATGAGGATTACAGTAGACGAGACTGATAATTTTGATTGGGACAGGGATGGTAATAGTAGACCTGATATTAATTTCCAGAACGTTAGTATTGGCGCGTATCAAAGCAAAAAGGAACGTGAGGAGTTGAACGCCCTGGCGAGGTCGTCTTGGTATAGAATGCATATAACCCTTTCAAACGGGAATAGTATAAATTTTAGGAACGATCAGTATGATGCAAGACGTCCCAATGAAAGGGAATACCGCCTTGAAGGAGCCGACGCATCAAAATATAGTGCACAACAGTTATCAGGTAATGATCTCAACACTTTCATCATTAGAACTGTACCAATCGAGCTGATGTTGATAATAACCAACAAAGATAAACTCAAGAATAAGTATGGGCAGTACGAGTTCGACCTGATAGAGGCCAAGATTAAAGAATACATGCAGGCCCTGGATAGAACGGGTACATCAGCAAAACTGGTCTACATTGATGACGTTATCTCTCTATCTCCCTATCTGTTAAGCCCAGTCAATCCCGACAGCCCACAAGATATAAAGGGGCTTATAGACAATCTGGACGAGAAGCTCAACCCCCGATTTTTCCTGATATTGGGTGGACATTCTATCATCCCCTTCCATGAACTCGACAACCCTGTTTATGACCCAAACAACCCAGACCTTGACCCCGACAGAACGGTCTTTTCTGACAATCCCTATGCTTCGAAAGACAATGACTACTGGCTGCCGGAAAGGGCTATGGGCAGATTTCCCGATGCCGCCAGCAATGAGCCCTCCTTCTTCATCTCCGTGCTGGAGGCCGCCACATCCAGAGTAAAAAACGCCAAGAAATATTCTTTCGGCCAGACGGCCATCGTGTGGAACAAAGCCTCTCAAGTTGTGTTTGATCCCATTAAGAATGTTGAAGATCTCAAAGACTCTCCGCCTATACGTACTGGGGACGTGCGTTTAGAATGGCTTAACAAAAAAGGCTACCTCTACTTCAATCTACACGGCACAGAGGACGAAAACTATCCCAACTGGTACGGTGAGGATGAGAACAAAAATTATTGCGTGGCTTTTAAACCGGAAAACATCAGGGAAGCGGACGTGGAGAATGCAGTTGTATGCTGTGAGGCCTGCTACGGGGCAAACATCGTAGATAGGGGAGTGAACAACGCCCTATCCCTGAAGTTCCTGGATCGAGGGGCAGCCTGTTTCATGGGTTCAACGAAAATAGCCTTTGGGCAATCAACACCGCCCATCTCTTGTGCTGATATATTGGTGCAGAAATTCTTTGAGCGCATCAAGGGAGGCTTTACCTTCGGAGACGCATTCCTGAAAGCCAAGGAGGACTTTATCGGGGAATCAATTGCTACCAATGCCGGGCTAGGTTTACCACGCGCTTTATCGGCAGAAGATTTAAAGACCTTGATCGAATTTGTGATGTTTGCCGACCCCTCATCGATCATGCAGGAGGAAGAATAATGGCCCTTACAGATGAAGATTTGAAGAAAATGGTCAAAGATTACCTGAAAGAAGACTCTCCTCAGCTGGCTGATGTGGAGCCTGTCATTAGCGAAGAGGTCTACACTATCCCGGAAAGTGTACAGAGAAAGCTTGATCTGAGTATCCCTAAAAGTATCAAGAAAGTAAAAGTGCTGACATACGGAAAGATTGTAACCGCAGAAGATGGGGCTAAGATTCCAATAGTGACCCGAGTCACAGTGGACGAGGATGGCAAAATATTAAGATCCACTGGCAATTGATCAGTCCAAGCCGTGACCATCCAGAAAAACAAAATATTGGCATAGGAGGTATTGAACCTCCTCTACAATATTTTAAAATTTTGTTTTTCTGACTCTTATCACCAAACAGAAGCCGATTGAATCTCACCTCTCCATCGCTCTTCGCCGGAGGTCCTCGGGCATCTTCTCGATGGCGTACCGGAGGGCGGTCCGGGGCATCCGGCCCCTGTTCTTCACGACGTAATCGAAGACCTCCTGCTGGTGCTTCTTGCTCGCCTCCTTCAGCATCCAGCCGTACCCCTTCTGGACAAGGTCGTCCCCGTCCTCCAGGAGGAGGTCTGAGATCTCGAAGACGTTGTCGAGAAACTCGCCCTTCCGGGCCGGGAGGATCAATGTCACCGCCGCCGCCCGCCGCAGCCACCGGTTCTCCGATCCCGTCCAGCCCTTCAGCCTCGCCACGTATTCGGGGTACATCTCGACGAAGGAGCCTAGGGTGTGGTTACAGAGGGTGTCGCACTTCGCCCAGTTGTTGACGTACTGAGAGAGCCACCTCTCGAAGATGGAGAAGTCGGAAGGCTCGTACCTCTTCCTCAGCGAGTAGGCCCATTCGAAGGCGATGAACGCTTCTTCGCCATAGTCGGACTTCAAAAGCTCCTCGCATAAAGCGAAGATCTCCTCCTTATCCCGGTCCTTGATCTCCCGAAACCGCTTCTTAGCGATCTCCCTCACGACTGCAGCCTTGACGCCGAGAAACTTGGCCTCCTCTTTAAAGAACCGCTGGCCGCTCTCCCTCGTCTTCTCGTCTGCGCTCTCCTCCAGCTCGCGCCTAACAGCTATGATCACGTCGCCATTCATCCCGTCATCAACCCCATCAATTTGCTATATTGGCGGATATCCGGTCCTCCCAAATCCTGAATCCGGGATCGTCACCCGATCCTGCAGCCTCTCCGTCCGTGCTTCTCGAAGTACTGCTGGTGACGCTCCTCGGCCCGATAAAACTCCGAGGCGGGGACGATCTCGGTCACGATCTCTCTTCGATACAGCCCGGAGCTCTGGAGCTTCTCCATCTTTTCCCGAGCCGTTGCCTCCTGCTCTGGGTCGTGGAAGAAGATCGCTGAGCGGTACTGGCTCCCCACGTCGGGCCCCTGCCGGTCCTTTGTGGTGGGGTCGTGGATCGACCAGAAGAGGTCGAGGAGCTCCTCGTAAGTGACGACCTCCGGGTCGTAGACCACCTCCACCGCCTCGGCGTGGCCGGTCCTGTCGGTGCAGACCTCCTCGTAGGTCGGATCCGTCGTGTTTCCGCCGGTGTAGCCGACGGCGGTCGAGATTACCCCTTCGACATCCCTGAAGGCGGCCTCGACCCCCCAGAAGCAGCCCGCAGCGAAGGTGGCCTTCTTCACCTTCGGGGCTTCAATCCCGCTCTCAACCTTTTCTCTCAAGTTGTATCTCCACCCAGACGTATTTGCCGATATCCAATTAGACGGCCAGCTCCAGCCAGGACCCTTGGACGGTGCCCGTCGTCGCCTCGGTAAGCTTCTCCATTCCTTCACGGCTCCGGATCGCTCTGTCTGGCGATATCACGCTAGATCGGATATATAGAGATGGCACGAGAATGGTGCGGCAGCCAGAGAGAGAAACACAGAAAAATTAAAAAGAATGTAGGACTTGGCGTCTCAACCAGTCCGGACAGGGTCTCCTTGGAGGTCCACGTTTATGGTATAGCTGCTGCCCGTCCAGTATGTGTAGCCGTACCAGTTCTTATAATAAAATATGGGATGAGTCAGCCTTATGGTATGCTGCTGGTTTCCCGCAACGTAGAACGTGTAGCTCCCGTCTCTTGGGTCCGATCCAGTCCCTTCGGTCCCGATTTGGACTCCGTCGACCTCGACGGTGTAGCCGTTATACTGGCTGGAGACGGTCGTCACCTGGGCGCTGCCGGAGGGAATCGTTCCCGTCATCGCAGAACCGGTCCCGGTGCCGGAGCCGGGTCCAAAGCCGGACCCTGTGCCAGCGCCCTGAGATCCGCCGGCCTGAGATCCACCTGTCTGGGATCCACCGGACTGGGATCCGCCAGCCTGAGGTCCGCCGGACTGGGACCCGCCGGTCGATCCAGAGGACGCGGTGCAGGACTCCCACCACTGCCACCCAGTGAACCAGATGTAAACCTCATCGCCATCTATTACGACTACATCCTCTGCTCCGTCGAATTGAGGAAGAAAGTCGTAATCGTATCCCTCGATGGAGACCGCCCAGAGGTAATCGTCCCAATTATAATACATCAGCTGATCCTCAAAGGCGATCTCCAGTAGATCCATGTCTGTCAGCCCGTCAAGCTCCATGTAGCTTGTGAACTCCTCATCGCACCAATCGTCCATGTTCATGTCGATGCAGAAGTTCACATTGCCCATCTCGGCCACAGCCGTGCCGGATAGAACTAAAACAAACAAGACCGATAGCAGAGCGTCGTATCTCATACCCTATCACCAATTACATCGCGTCGCTTCGAACCTTCTGCGCCAATGCTCATGATATGAAGCAGTGTCGTAGATAGTTCAAAACTTTATGGGCTAATATGATCCGAAGACCGCCAAATAGTTTTCGACACATCTCAGGGGATTTAGATCGGTATCAAGTCCATTGAACATAAAATAATAATCATCGTGAAAAAGATTAAATTCTGACTCCAGATTCTACCTCACCACAGGACACGTCGCCGATGACCAGCCGGCAAGGCCGCCGAGGATCACCGTAATCTCATCCAGCCCCTCCCTCTGGAGGATCGAGGCGGCGATCATCGACCGAAGCCCGCTCCCGCAGAAGATGTAGACGGGCCGATCCCTCGGCACCTCTTCGATCCGCTGGGGAAGCTCTGTTATGTGGATGTGGTGGGCTCTTGTGATCCTGCCCGTTGCCTCAAGCTCGTCCTTGCTTCTGACGTCCAGAATCCAGGCATTCTCCTTCTCCTCGCGGTCGAGGCGCTTGCAGAGGTCGTGGACGTTGGCGGTGGCAATGGGCCTGCTCTCCTTTCCGGCCGTATGCCAGGCCAACATCCCGCCTGCGAGGTATCCCTCCAGGTTGTCGAAGCCGAGCCGCCGGAGCCTCCGGACCGCGATATCCGGATCGCCGGTCTCTTCCACCAGAAGGATCCTCCTGTCGTAAGGCAAAAACCAGCCCGCAAAGCTCGGGGCCCCGTCGAGCCATATGCTGAGGGCACCGGGGACGTGGGCCGCCCCGAAGGCGAGCTCCATCCTGGTGTCCAGGACAAACTCCTCCTCGGCCAGGGCTTCGAACTCCCGGGGGGAGAGGGGAGCGGGGTCGGGAACTGTGCAGAGGAGGGGGGCTCCCTCGAGGTTCAGCCGCTCCATCTCCCTGAAGTAGGGGGGTCGCTCCAGCTCCACCGCCATCCTGGCCACGAACTCCTCTCTTCCATCAACCTGAAGCTTGGGGTTTCTCATCCTCTCGATCCCCAGGGTCGTCCACTTCCGATCGGCTATCGAAGCGGCACAGACCGATCCCGCTCCGTGGGCGGGACATGCGATCACCTCGTCCCCCAGGGGAAGGAGCCTGCGGTAGAGGGAGTCGTAGAGGTGGCGGGCCATCTCCTCGGCCCGATCCATCCCCAGGAGGTCGACCCTCCCCAGGTCCCC
>Ga0116151_10001816_pt1 | contig 19943 bp, 22 predicted proteins | sample AD_UKC117_MetaG_FD_89893 | JGI IMG/M metagenome (GOLD analysis project Ga0116151, IMG submission 89893) | Active sludge microbial communities of municipal wastewater-treating anaerobic digesters from Hong Kong - AD_UKC117_MetaG | ecosystem: Engineered > Bioreactor > Anaerobic > Digestate...
CGGCGTCGAAGGGCTCGTCGGCCCGCACCGAGATGTGGTGCATCACGGCCCCCGAGACGAGGTCGACGACGAGGCGGGCCCGCCGGGCGGGCTCGGGCACCTTCAACACGTCGAGCACGACGGCGGCGACCTCGAGGATCGCGTGGTGCCCGACGGCGGCCCGGGCTCCGGAAGCGAGGAAGAGATGGATCCGCGCCCGGCAGGCCACCGCTTGGGTGGTCAGCGCGAGCTCGACCCAGCGCGCCATTCGCTCGGCGAACTGAGCCGGGCTGTCGGGCGTGAGGTCGCCCGACGCGGTCCAGAGGGCGCCGTCGAGGGCGATCAGCCGATCGACGACGACCCCGACGAGGTCGGCAGGCGTCTCGTAGAGACCGGCAGTGATGCCGGGCGTCAGGCTGGCGTCGGCATCGACCGCAGCGTGGGTGAGGCCGGCCATCCCAGCCGCCGCGACGACCCGCACGGCCGATTCGGCGATCGCGTCTCGCGTCGCCTGCAGGTCGGTATCCCCCGTCACCGTCACGGGGACACTGTAGGCGGCCAGGTCGGTGGAACCGCGGCATACGCCATGGGACTAGTCCGTGCGAGCGGCCCGAACCACCCGACCCGACTAGTCGCGCGTGCGCTGGATGGCTGCCTCGTCGACTTCCCGCTGATCCGTCGATATCGGCTGGCTGGTCGATATCCGGCTGGCTGGTCGATATCCGGCTGATCGTCGATTTCCGGCTGGGCCAGCCGGTTGTTGCTCCCCCAGCACGTTGCAACCTGCTGATCCGTCGATATCCGGCTGAGCCAGCCAGTTGGTGCTCCCCCAGCACGTTGCAACCTGCTCATCCGTCGATATCCGGCTGAGCGAGGCACCTGGCCAGCGGTCGAGGTCAGCTCCCAGCCAGCGCCCGGGACTCCCCGCGCCGCCCCGGCTACCGGCGCTCAGCTCCAGTCCATGACGACCTTGCCGCACTGCCCGGACTTCGCGGCGGCGAACGCGTCGGCCCACTGCTCGGCGGCATACCGATGCGTGATGACCGAGCTGACCGCGGCCTTGAACGGCTCGCTCGTCGCGAGCATCGAGGACATGAGGTACCAGGTCTCGAACATCTCCCGGCCGTAGATGCCCTTGAGGGTGATCATGTGCGTGATCACCCGGCCCCAGTCGATCGGGTAGGGGTCCTTGGGCAGGCCGAGCATCGCGACCTTGGCGCCGTGGTTGAGGTTGGCGAGCATCTCCTCGACCGCCGACGGCGCGCCGGACATCTCCAGACCGATGTCGAAGCCCTCGCGCATGCCGAGCTCACGCTGGGCGTCCTTGATCCGGGTCCGCCCGACGTTGACGACGAGGTCGGCGCCGGCCTGCCGGGCCAGCTCGAGCCGCACGTCGGAGATGTCGGTGACGACGACGTTCTTCGCGCCGGAATGCCGCGCGATGGCCGCCGCCATGACCCCGATCGGCCCGGCGCCGGTGATGAGCACGTCCTCGCCGACGAGCGGCCATTGCAGCGCCGTGTGGGTCGCGTTGCCGAGCGGGTCGAAGATCGCGCCCAGGTCGGGATCGATCGAATCCGGTTGGATCCAGGCGTTGCTCGCGGGGATGACGACGTAGTCCGCGAAGGCTCCGTCGCGGTTGACCCCAACGCCGATCGTGTTGATGCAGACGTGCCGACGGCCGGCCTTGCAGTTGCGGCAGTGCCCGCAGACGATGTGCCCCTCCCCCGACACCCGCACACCGGGCCGCAGTCCGGTGTCGCCGGGTACGTCCTCCCCGACCTGGACGACCTCACCGTAGAACTCGTGACCGATGACCATCGGCGCGTGCACTGTCGACGCGGCCCAGTCGTCCCAGTCGTGCAGGTGCAGGTCGGTGCCGCACAGTCCGGCCCGCAGCACCCGGATCTTGACGTCGGTCGGCCCGCACTCGGGCTCCGGGACGTCGATGAGCTCCAGGCCGGGGCCGGCGGTGGTCTTGGTCAACGCACGCACGCTTCGCTCCTTGTCGGTATGCCGCGTGGCCGGCCACGCGGCATACGAAATCTAGTGCGCGCCCCCGGGCGGCGTCGTCAGACCGTGGCGGCGAGCTGGCCGCAGGCGCCGTCGATGTCGCGGCCGCGGGTGTCGCGGACGGTCGTCGGGATGCCGTGGGCCCGCAGTCGCTCGACGAACTGCTGCTGCACACCGGGCCGCGAGGCGGTCCAGCGCGAGCCCGGCGTGGGGTTGAGCGGGATCGGGTTGACGTGCACCCAGCCGCTGCCGCGCCTAGCGAGCAGCTCGCCGAGCAGGTCGGCCCGCCACGCCTGGTCGTTGACGTCCCGGATCAGCGCGTACTCGATCGAGACCCGCCGGTGGGTCGCCTCGAAATAGCGGTATGCCGCGTCGAGCGCCTCGCCGACCTTCCACCGGGTGTTGATCGGGACCAGCTCGTCACGCAGCTCGTCGTCGGGGGCGTGCAGCGACAGCGCGAGGGTGACCGGAATGCCCTCTCCGGCAAGGCGATCGATGCCCGGGACGAGCCCGACGGTCGACATGGTGAGCCCGCGTGCGGACATGCCGAGACCATCGGGTGTGGGGTCGACCATCCGGCGGATCGCGCCGATCGCCCGGCGGTAGTTCGCCAGCGCCTCGCCCATCCCCATGAAGACGACGTTGGAGACCCGCAGCGGGCTGCTCGCCTCGGCCGCGTCACCGCCGGGCAGCTCGCCATGCCAGAGCATCCGAGCGCCGGCGACGACCTGCTCGACGATCTCGGCGGTCGACAGGTTGCGGGTGAGCCCGGCCTGGCCGGTCGCGCAGAAGGGGCAGTTCATGCCGCACCCGGCCTGGCTGGAGATGCACATCGTCACCCGGTCGGGATAGCGCATGAGGACCGACTCGACGAGGGCGCCGTCGTGCAGCCGCCACACCGACTTCACCGTGCGGCCCTCGTCCGCGACGAGGTGACGCACCGGGCTGAGCAGCGGCGGCAGGAAAGCCGCGGCGAGCTCGTCGCGCTGGCCGGCGGGCAGGTCGGTCATCTGGGCCGGGTCGGTGACGAGGCGCTCGAAGTAGTGGGTGGACAGCTGCCTGGCCCGGTATGCCGCGTGCCCCGCAGCGCTCACGGCCTCCTTGCGCTCGGCCGGGGTGAGGTCGGCCAGATGGGTCGGTGGGATGCCCCGGCGGGGCGCCTCGAAGGTCAGCTGTCCCGGACGCGGTCGGCTGGCGCTCATCCGGCGGGCGGCAGCAGCAAGGTGAGGACGGCCCAGGTCGTCGGGGCCGTGACGAGCAGCGAGTCGAGCCGGTCCATCAGCCCGCCATGCCCCGGCAGGATGTCCGACATGTCCTTGATGCCGAGGTCGCGCTTGATGCTCGACTCGGCGAGGTCGCCGAGGGTGGCCGCCGCGGCGACGACGGCGCCGAGGACGGCCCCGACGACGGCCGGGCCGTGCAGCGGCGTGAGGGTGAGGCACAGCGCGCCGACGATCATGCTCCCGAGCACCGACCCGGCAAAGCCCTCCCACGACTTCTTCGGCGAGACCGTCGGGGCCATGGGGTGGCGACCGGCAAGCACGCCCACGGCATACCCACCGACATCGCTGGCGACCGTCACCGCGAGGAAGGTGAAGACCCGCCACGCACCATCGGGTGCGGCGAGCAGGAGCATCGCGAAGCCGGCAAGGAGCGAGGGGTATGCCGCGACAAGGAAGCCACCGGTGACGTCCGCGGCCGCGCGTCCGTCGACGCCGGCCGAGCCGCGCCACATGAGGGTGAGCACGCAGGCGAGCGCGAAGATCACCGCGAGGGTCTCGGTGCCGCCGACATAGGCGCCGACCATCATCGCGACGCAGCCGATGAGAGCCGGCGGCACCGGCACTCGCACTCCGGAGCGCCGCATCGCCTGGGTGAGCTCCCACGCCCCGACCGCCACCGACACGGTGGCCAGGCCGAGGAAGAGCTCCTTGCGCCAGAACAGGCTGAGCACGATGAGCGCGCCGAGCAGCAGGCCGACCCCGATGGCTGCGGGGAGGTTGCGCCCGGCCCGGGACACCTTGACCGACCCGTCGATGCCCGTCACCGGGGCATGCACGTGCGCCGTGTCGGCCGTGGTGTCGTCGCCGGGCGGCGCCGGGCGCGGCTCCTCGAAGACGCTGAGCGGGTCGGTGCTCATCGGTGGTGGCGGGCTCCGGGCGGCTCGAGGTCAGACCTCGAGCAGCTCGGCCTCCTTGCCCTTGAGCAGCTGGTCGACCGTCTCGACGTACTTCTTGGTGAGCTGCTCGAGCTCCTTCTCGCCGCGCACGCCCTCGTCCTCGCCGACCTCGCCGTCCTTGATCGCGTGGTCGATGTCGGTCTTGGCCTTGCGCCGGATGTTGCGGATCGAGACCCGGGCCTCCTCGGCCTTGTGGTGGGCCATCTTGATGTAGTCCTTGCGCCGCTCCTCGGTGAGGGCGGGCAGGTTGCACCGGATGACGACGCCGTCGTTGCTCGGGTTGACCCCGAGGTCGGAGTCGCGGATCGCCTTCTCGATGTTGTGCATGGCCTTGGCGTCGAAGGGCTTGATGAGGATGGTCCGCGCCTCGGGCGTCGTGAACGACGCGAGCTGCTGCAGCGGCGTCGGTGCGCCGTAGTAGTCGACGAGCAGCTTGTTGAACATGCCCGGGTTGGCCCGGCCGGTGCGGATGCCCGCGAAGTCCTCCTTGGCGACCTCGACGGCCTTCTCCATCTTCTCCTCGGCCTCGAAGAGGGTCTCGTCGATCATCGGGTCGGCTGCTCCTTCGTGTCGGACGTGGTCGGCGGCTCGGTCGGCTCGGCACGCTCAGCGGTGACCAGTGTGCCGATCCTCTCACCCAACAGGGCTCGGGTGATGTTGCCCTCGCCCTCCATGCCGAAGACGAGCATCGACAGCTTGTTCTCCTGGCAGAGCGCGAAGGCGGCGGCATCGAGGATGCGCAGCCCTCGGGCCAGCGCGTCGTCGAAGGTCAGCGCGTCGATCTTGGTCGCCGTGGGGTCCTTCTTGGGGTCGGCGGTGTAGATGCCGTCGACGCCGCTCTTGGCGATGAGCAGCCGGTCGCAGCGGGTCTCCAGAGCGCGCTGCGCGCTCACCGTGTCGGTGGAGAAGAAGGGCATGCCGGCGCCGGCGCCGAAGATGACGACCCGGCCCTTGTCGAGGTGGCGCATCGCCCGCAGCGGGATGTAGGGCTCGGCGACCTGGCCCATGGTGATCGCCGTCTGCACCCGGGTCGGCACCCCAAGCTGCTCGAGGAAGTCTTGCAGGGCAAGGCAGTTCATGACGGTGCCGAGCATGCCCATGTAGTCGGCGCGGGAGCGGTCCATGCCCTGGCGCTGCAGCTCGGCACCGCGGAAGAAGTTGCCACCGCCGATGACGCAGGCGACCTGGACCCCGGCATCGACGGCGTCGGCGATCTGCGCGGCGATCCCGCGCACGACGGCGGGGTCGACTCCGAGGTGGCCGCCGCCGAAGACCTCGCCCGAGAGCTTCAACAGCACTCGACGGTATGCCGGCCGCTCACCCGAGGCGCTCGGGTCCGGACGGTCGGTGCTCGGGTCGGGGGCAGGGTCAGCCACGGACAGTCTCCTGGTGGGGTGGGTCGGGCGGTCGCTCGATCATCGCACAGCCCGATGCTGCTGGTCGGCCCCGCCAGACAGCGGTATGCCGCCCGCTCGAGGTGAGCGGGCGGCATACCGGATGCGGCGGGTGCCGGTAGGTCAGGCGCCGACCCGGAAGCGGCGGAAGCCGGTGACCTCGTGGCCGGCCTCCTTGGCGTACTGGCCGACCGACTTCTTGGCGTCCTTGGCGAAGAACGACTGCTCGAGCAGCACGTTGTCCTTGAAGAAGCCGTTGACCCGGCCCTCGATGATCTTCGGCAGGGCGGCCTCGGGCTTGCCCTCCTCGCGCGCGGTGGCCTCGGCGAGTCGGCGCTCGTTGTCGACGGTCTCGGCCGGCACCTCCTCGCGGCTCAGCGCGGTCGGGCTGAACGCCGCGACGTGCATCGCGACGTCGTGGCCGAGCCCGGCGTCGCTGCTCGCGACGAGCACGCCGATCTGCGGGGGCAGGTCCTTGCTCGTGCGGTGCAGGTAGGCCGACACGGTGGGACCGGTGAGCCGGGCCACCCGACGGACCTCGATCTTCTCGCCGATCGTCGCGTTGCCCTCATCGAGCAGCTGCTGGACGGTGCGCCCGTCGGGCAGCGTGCTGGCCAGCAGGGTCGGCGCGTCGGCGGCCTCGATGGCCACGGCCTGCGCGAGCACCTGGTCGGCCAGCGCGATGAACCGCTCGCCCTTGGCGACGAAGTCGGTCTCGCAGTTGACCTCGACGAGGGTGCCCACGCCGCCCTCGGCCTGGGCCGCGACCAGCCCGTTGGAGGCCGACCGACCCTCGCGCTTGGTCACGCCCTTGAGGCCCTTGACCCGCAGGATCTCGGCCGCCTTGGCCATGTCGCCGTCGGCCTCCTCGAGCGCCTTCTTGACGTCGAGCATGCCGGCTGCGGTCTGCTCGCGCAGCGCCTTGATGTCAGCGGCGGTGAAGTTCGCCATCTCTACTCTCTCGTTCTCGTGTTCTCGGGTGTCTGGCGGGTCTGCCGCGCTCAGGCCTGCTCGTCGCCGTCGCTCGGGGCGGCGTCCGACGGCTGCGCGTCGGCGGCCTCGGCGGGCCCCTCGGCCTCGGCCTCGGGCGCGGGAGCCTCGGCGGCGGGCGCCTCAGCAGCCTCGGGGGCAGCAGCGGCGGCCTCGGCCTCGGCGTAGAGCTCGCGCTCCCACTCGGCCAACGGCTCGTCGGCGGCCACGCCCTCGTCGCTGCCGCTGCGGCCCTGCGAGCGGGACATCAGCCCGTCGGCGACCGCGTCGGCGATGACCCGGGTGAGCAGGGTGACCGAGCGGATCGCGTCGTCGTTGCCCGGGATCTTGTAGTCGACCTCGTCCGGGTCGCAGTTGGTGTCGAGGATCGCGATGACCGGCAGGCCGAGCTTGCGGGCCTCGTCGACCGCGAGGTGCTCCTTCTTGGTGTCGACGACCCAGATCGCGCTGGGCACCTTGGTCATCGAGCGGATGCCGCCGAGGGTCTTCTCGAGCTTGTCCTTCTCGCGCTTGAGGATGAGCAGCTCCTTCTTCGTGTGACCGGAGCCGGCCACGTCGTCGAAGTCGATGTCCTCGAGCTCCTTGAGGCGCTGCAGCCGCTTGGCGATCGTCGAGAAGTTGGTGAGCATGCCACCGAGCCAGCGGTGGTTGACGTAGGGCATCCCGACCCGGGTGGCCTGCTCGGCGACCGGCTCCTGGGCCTGCTTCTTGGTGCCGACGAAGAGGATGGTGCCGCCGTGGGCGACGGTCTCCTTGACGAAGTCGTAGGCGGTGTTGATGTAGGTCAGCGACTGCTGCAGGTCGATGATGTAGATGCCGTTGCGCTCGGTCATGATGAAGCGCTTCATCTTGGGGTTCCAGCGACGGGTCTGGTGCCCGAAGTGGACGCCGCTCTCGAGCAGCTGACGCATGGTGACGACGGCCATTGCCGTGGGTCTCCTCTATGTGTGGTTGTCGGTTACGTCGGTATGCCGCGGGCTCACGCGTGCGCGCGAGTGCGGCATACCTGCCTGGTGCTCCTGGCCACCCCCTCCCGCCAGCTGGTGGCGGGACCGCGGTGGTGGACACCGGCGTCAGCCGGGGTGGAGCACGCGAATTAGGCCCGAAGGCCGTCGGCCAGTCTACGGCGTGCGGGGCGTTAGCGACGAATCCGGCGTCCTCGCGACCAACTCAGGACCGGTCCGGCAGCCGCACGGCGATGGTGCGGCAGCGGACCGTGACGACGTCGTCGGCCGTGAGCTCGCCCTCGACGACGACCTTGCGGGCGCCGACCTCGACCGGCCAGGCCCGCAGCTGCAGGACCGGTCCGAGTGGCGTGGGGGCGAGGAAGTCCACCTCGAGCCGGCCGGTGACGCACCGGACGGCGGGTGCGCTGCCGAGCGGGCGGCCGGCCGCGGCATACAGAGCGGCGGCGCCGGTGCCGACCGTGTGGCAGTCGAGCAGCGAGGCGAGCAGCCCGCCGTAGACGATGCCGGTGATCGCCTCGTGGAAGGGCTCCGGGCGGAACGTTGCGGTGGCCTGCTCGCCGTCCCAGAACGAGCGGACGTGGTGGCCGTGCTCGTTGAGCCGGCCACAGCCGAAGCAGACCGCCACGTCCTCGGGGTAGAAGTCCTGGATCGCCGCGCCGTGCAGGTGGCTCCCGTCGCTCATCCCCACAGCGTAGGGGTGAGCAATAGCGTGTCGTCATGAGTCGACCCGTCGGGCATCCCGCCCTCACTCCCTTCGGCACGACGATCTTCGCGACGATGTCGGCGCTGGCCCTCGAGCACGACGCGATCAACCTCGGGCAGGGCTTCCCCGACACCGACGGGCCGGCCGAGGTGCTCGATGCCGCCGTCGCGGCGATCCGGGGCGGGCGCAACCAGTACCCACCGGGGCCCGGCGTGCCCGAGCTGCTCGACGCGGTCATCGCCCACCAGCGCCGGTTCTACGGCATCGAGCTGGAGCGCTCGCAGGTGCTCGTCACGGTCGGTGCGACCGAGGCGATCGCGGCCGTCGTCCTCGCGCTCGTCCAGCCGGGCGACGAGGTGGTCACCTTCGAGCCCTATTACGACTCGTATGCCGCCACCATCGCCCTCGCCGGCGGGGTGCGGCGCACGTCGGTGCTGCGCTTTCCCGACTTCGCGGTCGACGAGGCATCGCTGCGGGCGGCCTTCTCGGAGCGCACCCGGATGGTGCTGCTCAACACCCCGCACAACCCGACCGGCAAGGTCTTCACCCGGGCCGAGCTCGAGCTCGTCTGTGCGCTGGCCCGCGAGCACGACGCCTGGGTGGTGACCGACGAGGTCTACGAGCACCTGATCTTCGACGGGCTCGAGCACCTGCCGGTCGCGACGCTGCCGGGGATGGCCGAGCGCACCCTGACGATCTCGTCGGCCGGCAAGACCTTCTCGACGACCGGGTGGAAGGTCGGCTGGGTGAGCGGTCCGGCCGAGGCCGTCGCGGCGGCCCGGGCGGTCAAGCAGTTCCTCACCTTCGTCGGCTCCGGGCCCTTCCAGCCGGCCGTCGCCACCGGGCTCGGCCTGCCGGACTCGGCGTATGCCGCCCTCGCCTCCTCCCTGCAGGCCAAGCGTGACCTGCTCTGCTCGGGGCTCGAGGCGGCCGGGCTGGCCGTCTCACGACCGGCCGGCACCTACTTTGTCATCGCCGACGCCGCACCCCTCGGGGCCACCGACGCGCTCGAGTTCTGCCATGAGCTGCCGGAGCGGGCCGGGGTCGTCGGGATCCCGGTGTCGGTCTTCCACGACGACGCCGACGCGGCCCGCACGCTCGTGCGCTTCGCCTTCTGCAAGCGCGACGAGGTGCTGCACGAGGCGGTGCGCAGGCTGACCGCCCTGCGACACTGAGCGCCGCTCAGACCGGCAGCAGCACGACCCGACCGGCCAGCAGGGCGAGCGGATCGAGGTAGGTCTCGCCGCGCAGCACACCCCAGTGCAGGCAGGTGGCCGGGACGCAGTGACCGGGCGTCTCGGTGAGCACTCCGACCGGGTCGCCACGGGCCAGTGCGGCCCCGACCGGCACCGTCGTGTGCACCGGCTCGAAGGTGGAGCGCAGCCCGCCCGGGTGCCCGACGACGAGCACCGCCCGGCCGGCGATCACCCCGGCGAAGGTGACCACCCCGTCCGTCGGGGTGCGGACCACCGTGCCGGCCGGCGCGGCCAGGTCGACACCGCGGTGCCCGCTCCCCCACGGTTGAGCCGGTGGGTCGAAGGGATGCACCACTGAGGGCGGCGGCGTCACCGGCCAGGACCAGGGCCGCGCTGGCGTCGGCGGGACCGGCGGCGGCACCGGTGCCGGCGCGGCGGCATACCCGATGGCGAGCGAGAAGGCCATGAGTGCGCCGGAGACGGCGCTGGCGAGACCGGCAGCGAAGGACATCGCACCACTGTGTGGCGCGCGGACGGCGGTGCGGAAGCGGTCTGGCGTGGGCTGTGGACAACCGCCCAGCCGACGGGAGGGGTGTGGACGCGCTGCTGCTCAGCCGGGCGGCCGGGTCGGCCAGGGCCAGGCCGTGCAGCCGTCGAGGCCCATCGTCTGCTGCACCATGACCGGAGCCGGCCGCCCGACCCCGGAGCAGCCGACGTGCCCGTGCCCGAGCCCGTGGCCGACCTCGTGGTTGACGAGGTAGATCCGGTAGGTGGCCAGGTCGGCCCCGTAGGTCGCGGCCCCGCGCACCCAGCGATGCAGGTTGAGCACGGCTCGACTGCCGTTCCAGCAGGACACCTGCGGGCCATACGTGTTGAGCGGAGCGCATAGGCGCGCCGTGGTCCGCGGCGAGGCGAGCGTCACCCGCAGGTCCGGCGTGGATCCGGCCTGCACCTGCTCGGGGGTGAGCGGCACGAAGCGCACCCCGTCGCTGGCCTGCCAGCCGCGCGAGTCGGTGAGCACGCTCGCGACGATCCGGGCGAACTCGGCCTCGTCGACGGCGAGACCGTCCTCCACCTCGACCGCCAACCGCACCGTCCGCCCCTCCCCCCGCACCGGCATGTCCGCCGGCAGGGCGACCACGTGCATGGTCCCTGCTCCCGCGTCCTGGACGGGTGCCAGGGTCGTCCCGGCGGCAGCGGTCGGCTCGGCGGCCCCCTCTTCGGCGATCGCGGTGGCGGCGGGTACGGCCGCACTCGACGCGCCGGTGGCCACCGGGGCATGCGCCGACACCGACGGCGCCTGGAGGGCGGCACCCGGTGGTCGGGCCGGGTCGGGAGTCGCCACAGCCGAGCCGAGGCTCGGCTGGGCGAGCGGCCTGACCTGGGCCAGGTCCTGGGCGACGATCGCAGCATCGCCGGCCCCTGGCCGTGGCAGGGCGACCGACGGGTCCTGCACAGCGCGGGCCGCGAGCGTCCCGAGCGACAGCAGGACCACGGCGACGAGCACCGAGCGACGCAGTCGGTGCAGGCGTCGCATCCTGGGGGTGTCGAGGCGTTCCCGGCGGCTCGCTGGTGCCGCCGGCCCGAGGGACCCGGCGACGGGGGTCCGGCCGGCCGGGCGGCGGTCGTTGCCGCGAGCGTGCCGACCGCTCGCCGATCGGTGTCTGCCGGTGCGGGACTCGCTCGGGGCGAGGTAGTCAGCGGGCACGGGATTGCGGTGCCGACCGCCCGCTCGCGACGCAGCGGCCCGGGATGCGCGCCGCTGCCCGCGAGCGGCTACCTCCGCAGCGTCGACCTGCCGATCGTCAACCCGTGACATGGTGCGCCCATCATCGACCTATCGGGCAGGTCGGCCAAGCGCCAGCACGGTGTGTCCGACTCTGGGAGTTCTCCGGGTCCGGCAGATCGCTCCCGTCTGTCCGACGCCGGGCACTCCGCGGGCGGCGGCGGGGCAGGCTGCGGGGATCGGCTGGGCGGTGCTCGCCGGTCAGGCTCTCGGGTGGGCCTGCTGATAGGTCGCCCTGAGCCGCTCGCTCGAGACGTGGGTGTAGATCTGGGTCGTCGCCAGGCTGGCGTGACCGAGCAGCTCCTGCACGACCCGCAGGTCCGCCCCGCCCTCGAGCAGATGGGTTGCGGCACTGTGGCGCAGCCCGTGCGGGCCGATGTCCGGCGCCCCGGGCACCGCGGCGGCGGCCCGATGGACCACCTCGCGGACCTGACGCTGGTCCACCCGGCGACCTCGGCGCCCGAGAAACAGGGCCGGCCCGCTCGCCGGCGTGGCGAGCTCACCTCGCCGGGCCAGCCACCCGTTAACGGCGTGGGCGGCCGGTCGGCCGAAGGGGACCGTCCGCTCGCGGCCACCCTTGCCGAAGACCCGCACCAAACACTGGTCGAGGTCGACGTCATCGACGTCCAGTCCGGTCAGCTCGCCGACCCGGATGCCGCTGGCATAGAGCAGCTCGAGCATGGCGAGGTCACGCGCGGCCAACGGATCGTCGTCGGGTGGCCCGTCAGCTGGTGGCCGGTCGGCGGGAGATCCATCGGCCGAACCGCTCGGGTCGGCGGTCCGCCCGTCCCTGGCTGAGGCCGGCCGGGCCGCTTGGGCGAGCAGCTCACCGGCCTCGCCCTGGCGCAGCACGCCGGGCAGGGTGCGCAGCCGGCGCGGTGCGACCAGCCGAAGCGACGGGTCGACCGGCAGCCGGCCGGTCCGGGTGGCCCAGCGGAAGAAGGTCCGCGCACTCGCCGCGCGCCGGGCCACCGAGGCGCGCGCTGCGCCGTGGGAGCGCGACTGGGCGGCGAGCCAGGCGCGCAGGTCGGCGAGGGTCGTCTCGCGCAGGTCCTGCAGGTCACGCTCGTCGACGAGGAAGTCGAGCAGCTGGTCGAGGTCGCCGAGATAGGCCCGCACGGTATGCCGCGACAGCCCGCGCTCCGCGCTGAGATGGCGCTCGTAGTCCGCGCGCAGCCCGTCCATCACCCCACGGTCGCACAGCCTCCCGGGCCGACGTCCGAGCTCGCGCCGGTGAGTCGCGCTGCGGTGGGCCTGGCACCGCCGCCGTCGGCCGAGCTCACCCCTCGCTCCGGAGCTCATCCTCTGCCAGACGCGTCACCGACGGGCGCTCTCGGGGCTCCTCGTCACGCGGCTGCACCACCTGCTTCCACCTCGTGCCGTGGCGGGCGACCAGGCCGGCCACGGCCAGCCGCCCCAACGCCGCCAAGGTCTCCGGGAAGGGCAGCCCCGCGTGCAGCGCGATCCGCTGGGCCTCGGCCGGCGCGCGCACCGGCACCACCGCCAGCACGAGCCGGTCGCCCTCGGACACCTCGTCGGCCGGCCGGACCGCGGCGCGTCGACGCGGAGCGGCGTCGACGCCGATCCGGCCGACGAGGTCGATGACCTCGGCCACGTCGGTCACCAAGGTGGCCCAGCCCTCCCGCACCCCGTTGTGGCAGCCGGCCGACACCGCCGAGGTGACCGGACCAGGAACCGCCCCGATCGGTCGGCCCACCTCGCGCGCGTGCTTGGCCGTGTTGAGCGACCCCGATCGCAGGCCGGCCTCGACGATGACGGTGCCTGCGGTCAGTGCGGCGATCAGCCGATTACGTTGCAGGAAGCGGTATCTCGTCGGCGCGCCACCTGGCGGCACCTCGGACAGCACGACGCAGCTCTCGGCGATCGCCCGGATCAGGCCGGCATGCTGCGATGGGTAGCACCGGTCGAGGCCGCCGGCGAGGACCGCGATGGTGCGGCCAGACGCGGCGAGCGCACCGTCGTGCGCGGCCCGGTCGATGCCGAAGGCCGCCCCCGAGACGATGGCTCGGCCGTGTGCCGCGAGCCCGGCGGCCAGGTCGTGGGCGACGGAGGCGCCATAGCGACTGCAGGTCCGAGCGCCGACGATCGACACCCCACGGTCACGCAGGCCGGCCGGCTCACCGGCCCCGATCGCCCAGAGGCAGGGCGGCGGATGCAGTAGGTCGTCGAGGCCGGTCGGCCAGTCGTCATCCCCGGGCACGATGATCCGCGCGCCGAGGACAGCAGCAGCGCGGGGCAGCGCGGTGAGGTCGGTGGAAGCAGCCCGATCCTGGATGCCGCGGAACCGGCGGTCGTCGGTCTCAGCAATCGCGGCGAGCGCGTCGACCGCGCCGAGCTGGGCGATCAGCCCAGTCATCACCGGGTCGCCGGGCTCGGCCAGCCGCGACCAGGCCATCCGGGCGGTCCGATCGTCGACGAGGAGCTCGCGGGGCAGCGGGATGGGGCTCATGCGGCCAGCTCCGTCTGCTGCCGTAGCGACAGGGCCAGGCCCACGTCGTCCCGGGTCGGCGAGCTGCGCCCGCCCAGGTCGGCGATCGTCCAGGCCAGCCGCAGGCAGCGGTCGTAGCCACGCAGGGAGAGCTGGCCCCGGTCGATGGCCCGGTCGATCTCGTGGGTGCGCTGGTCCGGCAGCCGCCACGGGCTGCGTCGCAGCTCCGGACCGGGCACGCGACCGTTGACGGCATACGGACGGCCCCTCCAGCGGCCGGCCTGCACGGCACGCGCCTCGCGCACCCGAGCTGCGACGACGTCGCTCGACTCGCCCGCGCCGCCGACGAGCGCTGCCCGCGAGGGTGCCGGCACGTGCACCTGGATGTCGACCCGGTCCATGAGCGGTCCGGCGATCCGGGTGAGGTAGGACCGCCGGGCCACCACCGAGCACGAGCACGCGGCCCCCTTGCCGGAGAACATGCCGCACGGGCACGGATTGGCCGCCAGCACGAGCTGGAACTGGCAGGGGTAGCGGAAGCTGCCGAGAGCTCGCGCCACCGTCACATGCCCGGACTCCAGCGGCTGGCGCAGCGTCTGCAGCACCCCGGGCTTGAACTCCGCGGCCTCGTCCAGGAAGAGCACACCGCCATGGGCCTGGGTGATCGCGCCCGGCTGGACGACGCCGGAGCCGCCCCCGACGAGCGCCACCGCCGAGGCACCGTGGTGCGGTGCGACGAAGGGAGGCCGGGTGATCAGCCGGTCCACCCGCCCGACTCCGACGATCGAGGCGATCGCCGTGACCTCCATCGACTGCCGCTCGTCGAGCGACGGCAGCAGGCTGGGCAGCCGCTCGGCGAGCATCGACTTGCCCGCCCCCGGTGGCCCGACGAGGTAGAGGTGGTGGGCACCCGCGGCCGCGATCTCCAGCGCGAGCCGGGCCTCGGGCTGTCCGACGACGTCGGCGAGGTCCGGCAACACCGGGTCCACCGGCACCGGCAGCACCGACTCCTCGACCGGCGGCACCGGCCGGCCGGTCGCAAGCAGCCGATAGCGCGCGACGAGCTCGCCGAGCCAGGCCACCGGATGCACCTGCATCCCGTCGACGAGCCGGGCCTCGGCGGCATTCGCCACCGGGACGACGACATGCCGCACCCCGGCGCGCGCCGCCGCGATGACCGCCGGCAGCACGCCACGCACCGACCGGACCGAGCCGTCGAGCCCGAGCTCGCCGAGGTGCACGACCTGCTCGACGAGCCGACCGGGCACCCTGCCCTCGGCGGCGAGTGCCGCGACGACGATCGCGAGGTCGAAGCCGCTGCCGATCTTGGGCACCGAGGCCGGCGAGAGGTTGACGGTGACCCGGCGCTGGGCCAGCGGGTGGCCGCTGTTGGCCGCCGCTGCCTTGACCCGGTCGGGCGCCTGGGCGCAGGCAGCGTCGGCCCGGCCGCTCACCGTGAAGGCCGGCAGCCCCGAGGCGATGTCGGCCTCGACCTCGACGAGGAAGCCGTCGACCCCGTGCAGCCCCACCGAGCGGGTCCGTCCCAGCCCCATCTCAGCCCACCCCCTTGAGGTGCTCGACGAGGCTGGGGCCGCTCGGTGGCCGGACCACGCCGACGACGTCGACGCGGATGTCGCCCCAGGAGTGCTCCGGGTGGGCGGCGGCCCAGGCTGCCGCCAGCCGGCGCAACCGGGCCAGCTTGGCCCAGGTGACCGACTCGGCGGGCGTGCCGAAGGCACTCCCCCGCCGGGTCTTGACCTCGCAGACGACGAGGCAGTCCCCGTCGCGCGCGACGAGGTCGATCTCGCCGATCCGGCACCGCCAGTTGCGGTCGAGCACGACCAGACCCTGGTCGACGAGATAGCGCTCGGCGACCCGCTGACCGAATGCGCCGACCGCGGCGGCGAGCCGATGCGGCATACCGGATCGGGAGGTGGGGGATGAGGGTGCGGGCTCGGCTGTCATGCCGACAGCGTCGGTGACCGCGCGACCGCACCGACAGGCCGAGCACCCTGGCTGTGGACAACCCCAGTCTGGGCCGGGGGGTTGTGGACAGCGGGACCCGCCACCCCGGGCATACTCGGGGCATGGACCTGACCGACATCGGACCGCAGCCGCACACCTTCGACATCGAGACCGCGACGGTCGAGAACTCCACCTACCGCACGGTGGCGTGGACCGGCCGCTACCTGCAGGTGACCCTCATGTCGATCCCGGTGGGTGAGTCGATCGGTCTCGAGGTGCACCCCGAGACCGACCAGTTCCTGCGGCTGGACCAGGGCCAGGGCCGCTGCGTCATGGGCCCGGAGCAGGACCAGCTCCCCTACCAGCAGGACGTCAGCGACGGCTGGAGCATCCAGGTGCCGGCCGGCACCTGGCACGACGTCATCAACACCGGCGACGAGCCGATGCGGCTCTATGCCGTCTACGCGCCGGTGCACCACGCGCAGGGCAGGATCCACGGCACCGCGGCCGAGGCCGAGGCGGACGAGGAGGCGGGCACCGACGAGCCGCCGAGCTGGACCGTGCAGCCCTAGGGCGTCCTGGTTCGCCTATGACGGCAGCTGCAGCTCGCTCTTGGGCAGCTCCTCGATGTTGACGTCCTTGAAGGTCACGACCCGCACCGACTTGACGAACCTCGCCGGCCGGTAGATGTCCCACACCCAGGCGTCGCTCATCGTGATGTCGAAGAAGACCTCGCCGCCGTCGGAGCGGACCTTCATGTCGACGGAGTTGGCCAGGTAGAAGCGCCGCTCGGTCTCGACGACGTGGGTGAACAGCCCGACGACGTCACGGTATTCGCGGTAGAGGGCGAGCTCCTGCTCGGTCTCGTACTTCTCGAGGTCCTCAGAGCTCACGCGCGCACTCCCCATCGCCGGTCGGGTCGTCCCGTTCTACCACGCTCTGCGGCAGCCCGGGCAATCGCCACGAGCGCCGGTGCAGGGCGCACGGGCCGTGCTCGGCGAGCGCCGCGAGGTGCTCCGGCGCGGCATAGCCCTTGTTGACCGCCCAGTGGTATGCCGGGTGCTCACCGGAGAGCCGCACCATCAGCTCGTCGCGCTCCACCTTCGCGAGCACGGAGGCGGCCGCGACCGACGAGCAGCGCAGGTCGGCCTTGATCATCGTCGTCACCGGCGGGGTCACCGGGTGGCCGGCGGTGTCGTCGGCGAAGGCGAGCAGGCCCACCTGCTCCGGTGGGGTGAGCCAGTCGTGGTTGCCGTCGAGGACGACGAGGTCGGGCACCACCGGCAGCGCGGCGAGCGCCCGCACCCCGGCCAGTCGCAGCGCGGCGATGATGCCGACCGCGTCGATCTCCTCGGGCGAGGCGTGGCCGACGGCATGCGCGTGCGCCCAACGCCGGATCCGCGGCACCATCGCGGTGCGGGCCTGTGGCGTGAGCAGCTTGGAGTCCTTGATGCCGACCGGGGCCGAGCGGCATACCTCGGTGATGACGACGACGCCCACGGTCACCGGCCCCGCCAGGGCGCCGCGGCCGACCTCGTCCATCCCGGCCAACACGGGATATCCCGACCGCTGCAGCTGCCGCTCGACCCGCAGCGAGGGACGTCGCGACGTGGTGCGCGGGTGGCTCCGGGTGACGGTCATCGGCGGGTCAGGATGGTGGTCAGGTCTTCTTCGAGCCGGTGGAGCTCGTCGGCGGAGCGGTCGCCGGTGGCACCGGCGCGGTGGGGCCGGGCGTCGGCGTCGGCGGGTGCGCGGGCACCCCGCTGTAGACCCGCTCCGGGACGGTGAGCCAGTGCACCCGCTCGAGCGGCCAGACGATCATCACGGCCCGGCCGCGGATCGCGGTGATCGGCACCGAGCCCTTGGCGCCAGTGCCGTCGTCGTGCAGGCGGGAGTCGGCCGAGTCGGAGCGGTGGTCGCCCATCACCCACACCCGACCGTCCGGCACGGTGATGGCGAAGGGCGGGCGGCCGCCGCCCGGGGTGTCGCCGCTCTTGACGTAGGGCTCGACGATCGGCACCCCGTTGACGGTGACCCGGCCGGCCGCGTCACAGCAGGCGACCTTGTCACCGGGCAGGCCGATGACCCGCTTGATGAGGTAGTCCTTCGAGTCGTCGGGCGCCAGGCCGAGGAAGACGAGCAGGCCCTGCAGCGCGCTGCGCTGGACCGGAGGGGTGATTCCGAGCCAGTGATCCGGGTCGTCGAAGACGACGATGTCGCCGCGCTCGAGGTCGACGCGGGTCGGGGTCAGCTTGCTGACGATGACCCGGTCGTCCTTGACCAGGGTGTCCTCCATCGAGCCCGACGGGATGTGGAAGGGCTGGATGAGGAAGGTCTTGACGAGCAGCGACAGGCCCATCGCGAGGACCGCGACGATGACCGTCTCGCGGAGCGCGTCGAGCACCCGCTGGCCGAACGAGCGCGGCGGGTCGTCCTCGTCGTCGTCGGCGACGGGGGTCTCCCGCGTGCTGGGCTCGGTCATGGACGGGCGCCTGTCGTCTGGGTCGGTACGGCCGGCTGGCTCGCCGGTGACCCGGGCGGTGTGGTCGGTGCGGTCGGTATGCCGGCCAGGCCCGGAGCCGGGGTCAGCGTACCCAACCGATCCATCGGCCAGTAGCGCACCCACGCCCGACCGACGACGTCGTCGAGCGGGACCATGCCCCCGCCGGGCCGGCCGAGCTGGGCCCGCGAGTCGGCCGAGCCGCTCCGGTGGTCGCCCATCACCCAGATCCGGCCCTCGGGCACGACGACGTCGAAGGTCATCGAGCTGGGCTCGTCGCCGGGGTAGACATAAGGCTCCTCGACCGGGGTGCCGTTGACGGTGAGCCGCCCCGCGGTGTCGCAGCAGACGACCCGGTCCCCGGGCACGCCGACGACCCGCTTGACGTAGTCGGCGCCCGAGCCCAGCGACAGCAGAGTGAGCGCCGAGCGGATGGTCTGCCGGATGCCGCCCCCCGAGCTGGCGCTGCCGGTGGGGGCACCCCAGGTCTGCGATCCGTCGAAGACGACGATGTCGCCGCGCTGGATGGACGGCCCGCGCTGCAGCCGGTTGACGAGGATCCGGTCGCCGGGCACGAGCGTGGGCTCCATCGAGCCACTGGGCACGACGAAGGACTGCACGAGCAGCCCGCGCACGAGGAGCATGACGAGGATCGCGATCCCCGCCGTCTGCAGGTGCTGGCCCGCCCGCCGCCGGGTGGGGCGGGCGGGCTCGGCCTGGTCGGCCCGGTCGGGCTCGCTCACGCGGCGCGGTCAGTCCGGCGCGGGCGCTCAGGCCTCGCTGTCAGCCGGAGCCTTGTCGGCGGGAGCCGGCTTGGCGTCGGTCTTGCCGGTGTCGCGCTTCTCCTTGATCTTGGCGGCCTTGCCGCGCAGGTCGCGCAGGTAGTAGAGCTTGGCCCGGCGGACGTCGCCGCGGGTCACGACCTCGATCTTCTCGATGATCGGGGTGTGCAGCGGGAAGGTCCGCTCGACGCCGACGCCGAAGGACACCTTGCGCACGGTGAAGGTCTCGGTCACGCCGCCGCCGTGCTTGCGGATGACGATGCCCTGGAAGACCTGGATCCGGGAGCGGTTGCCCTCGACGACCTTGACGTGCACCTTGACGGTGTCGCCGGCGCGGAAGGCGGGCAGGTCGGTCCGCATCGAGGCCTTGTCGACGGCGTCGAGCTGGTGCATGGTGACTTCGCTTTCTCGGGCGCCACAGGTCGCCGCAGGTCGTCGTGCAGGTCCGGTATGCCGCTCGGCCGGCCGCGCGCGCCGCGCACCCGCGTGGGTGGTGGGTCTGCGCTCCCCCTGTGGCAGGGGCCGGTGGGTCCGACAGCAACACCTCAGTCTGCCAGAAGGGCCGGGGGCGGCGGAAATCCGCGGCGACCTCGCGGCCCCGTGCCGAGAGTCGGCGTCGATGGTCGCCGCTCTGGCACAGTGGACCCGTGACCGATCCGCAGACCGCCGACCGCCCCTCCGGGTCGGCCGTCCGCGCGACCCGGGCCATGCACTGGCTTGCCGCGGGCGTCGTCGTCGCGTGTGGCGTCGCGGCATACCAGATGATCCAGGCGCACGGCACCCTCGCGGTCCCGCTCGGCTGGCTCGTGCTGACGGCGAGCATCGCCGGCGGGATCGGGGCCCGGGTGACCCGTGGCCGGGGCACACAGCCCGTGCTCTGGGCGGCCCTGCCCCTGGTCGTGCTGCTCTTCGGCGGGCTCTGCCTGGCGCTCATCGCCAACCTGCCCGCAGCCTGACCCGCCGGCCCAGCTCGCGCGTCTCTCAGCCGACCACCCGTGGGCTCACCGTGACATCCGTCGGCGCGCCGAAGGTGAGCACC
>Ga0116151_10001821_pt1 | contig 19920 bp, 12 predicted proteins | sample AD_UKC117_MetaG_FD_89893 | JGI IMG/M metagenome (GOLD analysis project Ga0116151, IMG submission 89893) | Active sludge microbial communities of municipal wastewater-treating anaerobic digesters from Hong Kong - AD_UKC117_MetaG | ecosystem: Engineered > Bioreactor > Anaerobic > Digestate...
CAGCCGGCCAACCCCAATCCAGCGTATCAGCCCATTGTTCGCCCCGCCAACCAAGTCCAAATCAATGGGAAGGTTGTCTCTGTCATTCGCGTGATATAAGGCAGACAAAGGCCGGCAAACACGAGATACGCTTCCGGGACAAAGTATCATTCTGGACGAACGAGTTGATGTCGATCGCCATTTTTGGGTTGTAGAATGTCTTCGTAGAGCAAATTGGCCATGATCCGGTTGCCATCGTCCACTGTCGCTACTGCCACATAGACAGTCTCATGAACGGTTCGCTCGGGCTGAAAGCGGCCCCGTTTCGGGATATGGCGCTGGTAGGTGATGGCCAACGCAGGATAGGATATTTTGCCGAAGCGGAGTTCACCCCAAGCCAGCACAGCCATGTCGCTGGGTTGAAAGAAGAGATACCACAGCCCCACTTCGTCGTCCGCCCAATGTCCAATGCCGATTTGTGAACCGGGTTCAACGTAACACATGAGGGCATGTTCTCTGGTGGCGAAGGTGCGAAAAAAGCCGGGCAGCCAGGTAAAGCGTCGATCTTTATTTTCAACGGTGAAATATCCTGTGGCAAAGAGCGGGATCTTGTCAGCCGGATCCAATCGTTGAGGTTGCAGTTGCGGGAAGGAGGTAGGTGTGAAGCGCACAAAGTCACGCTGCCGCCAGTACAGGTAGATTCCCAGAGATCCGGCCCACAGCAGAATCAACAGTGCCGCCACCCACCAGTGGCCCGGCAAGTGTCCCACGCCCCAGAGCAATGCGACGAGCACCAATAGACCCCATAACCACCGCAGGAGTGAAAAGCCCCCCAAAAAGTGGCGACTACAGTAGTACAGGATACTTTGCAGCGAGCTTGGAACGTTTGCTTTGGGGAAAACTGTCTGTGCAGAAGAAAGAGTGGAGGCTCCGTTACCGACTGACGGAGCCTCCACTTTTCCATTTACCGATGGATGACCATGCAATTTCACGACATCTATACTTTTCTCTGATGGAAACCGCAGCTTTATCGCGTAGGGTTTATCAACAACATTCTATCACTATGCCGGTGCCGGCACTGTTCCACCCATGTCCAAACCACCATCTGTCCGCTTGCCCTCGCCGGCCCGATTCTCATCCACATTGGTACCGCGACGTGGTTGCTGGGGCTTTAGTGGCGAATCTGTGTAGTTCGGCTGAGTCTCCCCACGCATTATCGCCTCAAACTCAGGTGCATTGATCGTTTCGATTTCAAGCAACCGATTAACCAACAGTTCCATTTTATCCCAGTGCTCGCTAAGAATTGTATGGCAGCGCTGGTGAGCTTCCTCCACCAACTCGTGAACTTCTTCGTCGATCAGTTGGGCAATCTTGTCACTGTAGTTGCGGTGCTCACTAATCTGACGACCCAGGAAGACCAACTCTTCGCGCTCGCCATAGCGGATGGGTCCCAACTTTTTGCTCATTCCCCACTGGGTAACCATGGCACGGGCAAGATTCGAGACACGTTCGAGGTCGTTGCTGGCACCGGTTGTTACATCGCCAAAGCGCAGCTCTTCCGCCACTCGACCACCAAGCAGGCCGACCAGTTGATCGCGAAATTTAGCATGGGTCTGCAACATTGTCTCCTCGTCGGGCAACGGCATGGTATAGCCGCCGGCCATACCACGAGGCACAATCGTAACCTTGTGGACCGGATCATGGTTGGGCAGGAAGTGCATTGCCACGGCATGGCCAGCCTCATGATAGGCGACGATCTCTTTTTCTTTTGGTGTAATCAGCCGGCTACGGCGCTCGGGACCGGCAATGATGCGCTCAATGGCTTCTTGCAATTCGGCAGTGCTAATCGAGCGTCGATTGCGTCGCGCCGCCAAAATGGCGGCTTCATTGACTAAATTTTCAATGTCGGCGCCGGCAAACCCAGGTGTCTGCTTGGCAATCACATCCAGATCCACATCCGATGCCAATGGTTTGCCACGCACGTGCACATCTAAAATAGCCCGCCGCCCACGCAGATCGGGCGAATCCATCGTGACACGCCGGTCAAAACGGCCGGGGCGCAACAACGCCGGATCGAGAATATCCGGACGATTGGTCGCCGCCACCAAAATCACATTGGTATCGGTGTCAAAACCATCCATCTCCACCAGAATTTGGTTCAAAGTCTGTTCGCGTTCATCATGCGATCCCCCCAAACCGGCCCCACGGTGGCGACCGACAGCGTCAATCTCATCAACAAAAATAATACAGGGCGAATTCTTTTTTGCCTGTTCAAATAGATCGCGCACGCGGCTCGCACCCACACCGACAAACATTTCCACAAACTCAGAGCCGGAAATGCTGAAGAAAGGAACGCCGGCCTCACCGGAAACGGCTTTGGCCATTAACGTTTTACCGGTACCGGGAGGACCAACCAGAAGAACACCTTTGGGAATCCGGGCACCAAGCGCCGCAAATTTCTCCGGCTCCTTCAAAAATTCAACCACCTCTTGCAATTCTTGTTTCGCCTCATCGTTGCCGGCCACATCGGTAAAGGTTATGGTGGGGCGATCGCCGGTAAACATCCGCGCGCGACTCTTCCCAAAGCTAAATGCCTGGCTGCCTGCTCCTTGCGCCTGGCGCAAAATGAAGACGAAAAAGGCTCCTAATAAAATGAGCGGCAGAATCGCCAACAGAATACCACTCCAATTTTCCCAAAACTTCGGAGCTTCCACCGTTACATCGACGCGCGCCAACTCTTCGGTTGTCACGCCGAGATTGCGCAACGTTTCCACCAGCCCTGTATCTACTTCTTTCCGTGATTGATACTGCTCGCCGGTGGTCTGCAGCACAGTCACTTTATCATCTTTGATGGAGAGCTTTTCGATCTTATTCTCGCGCACCATTTGGGCGACTTCAGCAATCGAAGCATCTAGCACCTGCTGCCCTGCACGCCGCACGAGAGACGTATACAGAAATGCTCCCAGTGCACCTATTAGCAGTAAATAGACGATGCCACTCCGTAAATTGATTGAATTCATCTGGATTCCTATTTATGATCTACAATTCGATCGATACTTTGCCCAAATGATGGGGCTTAAATGATGGAATAAAGCTACGTGCTATGGCACATCTCTTGTTCGGAAAATTACAGTTGGAACGACAATGGACAAAGTGATGTAGGATTTACAATTTCATAGAACTTACGCAGTCACTTGAGAACACGCATCAAGTTGGTTCTTGTTTCGCTTTGGGCCTTCCTGCTCAGCGCGCAACTCATGTCCCAATGTAATTTGATAGACGATCTATTCCGTATCCGTAAGTGTATCATACAGAGGTACAGACGTCAATAACAACTAAATTTCAGCTCTCCCATCAATGGTCATTTCCAAATCACCACAAAGCACAATTCTCCCCACTGCATTGGTTTTAGCATGCCATGTGCGCTAGAACCAACACAGCAACGTTTGACCGGCTGTATGCCGAAAGTTGTGTAAAGCGCCACTCCGCGCTTTGGACCAATCGCGCTTTACACAATTCGTGCGATACCGCCTTTTGGCCAGTGTAGTTATTATAGTGTAAATCTGTATTCACGAGATTACCGTAGGGCATATTCCACCAAAGCAACCGCTGTACACCCGGCAATCAGGCACATCATGAACAATACCCTGTTAAAGTTTCGTCCGGTTTAGCCGCTGACGCACAACTTCATAGAGCATCACTGCCGTTGCGACCGACAAATTGAGGCTATCGACCACCCCAAACATCGGAATTTTCACGGAGATATCTGCCGCTTGCAACCACTGGGGCGTTAAGCCCGCTGCCTCACTGCCCAATACAACGGCAACAGGCCCGCTCAGCACCGCATCCATATGATAACTTGTCGCCATTGGATCAGCAGCAACAATCTGAATACCTTGGTCGTGCAGCCATTGGATCATTTCGCCCGTGTCGGCTTCTGCGATTGGTACGGTAAAGAGCGCCCCCAAACTGGCACGGATGACATTGGGGTTGTGGAGATCTGTGCCTCCCGCACAAATGATTACACCGTCGACACCAACTGCATCCGCCGTACGTAAGATGGCGCCGAGATTTCCCGGTTTTTCCACCCCTTCCACAATAACGAGAAAGGGATTGGCCGAAAGTGTCAGTTGCGCCAACGGTAGCGCAATGTAAGGGATCGTCATCAAGAGGCCACCGCTTTCGCCACGGTAGGCAATCTTGGCAAAGACCGCCGGGGTCACAGCAAAAATTGTGGTCTGGTCAGCGGCAAAGGTCTCCAGCTTCGTGATGAGTTGCTCTCCCTCCTCGTCGCAATACTCGGGGCAAATGTACACTTCGCTGGGCACAAGACCGGCGGCCAAGGCATGACTGATCTCGCGCACCCCTTCGACAACGGTCAGCCGACGGCGATCGCGCTCGCGGCGTTTTGACAAATTGACCAATTGTTTAATTCGCTGATTTTGAAGACTTGATATTTGTAACAACCAACGCTCCCTACTTCTCACACTTCATTTATACTCCGCTGCAGCACATAGTAACATTTTTACTCGTGCATAAAATGTTACTTTATGGCGCAGCTCAGTATAGACCGGAAACTTGCGTAGCCTCTGAGAACGTGTACCGTTTTTGTTGTTTCTCATCTTGTTATATCTTCTTGGAACTCATTCTCGATGCGTAAGTTATCATAAAGATTCATCACCTGCCCTACAATACACATTTCATCTCTAGCGGAAGAACAGTACTTGCGAACGAGTGATAGTCTTTATTTTACGCACGATTGGGTTTTTCAGCTATACTGCAGTTATGTCGGGTGCGTACGACATGCTTGGCATCACGCCGCACGATTCAGGCGGTCTTTTGGTGGAATACGAAAAGGATAAAACGCAAGGAATAGGACGCGGGGTCAAACGATGACAGAACGCCTCTACTTTACAGAATCCTATCAACAGGACTTTACCGCAAGGGTTATCGCGGTTCAGGAAATGGATGGAAAACAGATGATCCAGCTAGACCGCACGTGTTTCTACCCCACATCGGGCGGCCAAGCATTTGACACAGGCACATTGGCGGATCTACCCGTCTGTGATGTCTTTGTGGACGACGAAGGCACCCTCCAACATGTGGTGACGGTGCCCGAGGATGAGCATGGGCAACTTCCAACTGTCGGCGCAGTGGTGGCGGGGAAAATCGATTGGCCAAGGCGCCACGACCACATGCAACAGCATTCCGGCCAACATCTACTTTCACAGGTGTTCTTTCAGCAGTGTGGTGCAGAGACGGTCGCCGTTCATTTTGGCGAAACGGACGCAACGGTCGATTTAGCAGTGGCAGACCTTTCAACAGCACAAGTTGCGTCGGTGGAAGAGCAGGCCAATGCACTGATCTATGCAGCGCTGCCCATTCACGCCTACGCTGTCGATGAGCAAACGCTTAGCACAATTCCGCTCCGCCGCCCACCCAAGGTAACGGGAACCATTCGTATCGTAGAGATCGACCGTTACGACTATTCGGCGTGTGGCGGTACCCATGTACAAACAACGGCGGAGATCGGTCCCTTAAAGATTACCAAGGTGGAGCGACGGCGCAATCAAACCCGTGTGACATTTCTTTGCGGTATGCGCGCTTACAGAGATTACGGAGAAAAACATCGCCTGATCACCGAAGCAGCAACGCTCTTCAGCAATGAGATCCAACAGGTGCCCACCCTCATCACACGCAATCTAGCCCTGTTGAAAGAGAAAGAACGGGCACTCGAAGAGGCACAGCGGGCGCTACTGACCTATGAGGCACAAACACTGGTAGCGGAGGCAAGAATGCTCGGCTCTGTCCGGCTCGTTCAACATACGGTCCAAGGACAGGAAGTCACTTTACTCAAAACATTGGCCACACAGCTGCAAAGCTATGCGCAAGTCGTTGCATTGTTGGCCAGCACAGAGGACGAAAAAGTAACCCTTTGCTTTTCATGTGATCCGACACTTACAACAGAGAGTAAGCTTAACATGGGCCAGTTGCTGCGCACGGTACTGCAACCGCACGGTGGCAAGGGCGGAGGGAAAGCAGACTTTGCGCAGGGCGGGGGGATTAGCCCAACTGAACTTCCAGCCATTTTTACAGCAGCAGAGCAATCTCTAAAGGAATTGCTTCACAACTAGCTGCCCAACAAAGACAATGGCAAAGAGAACCAGACCGATACGCTGTTCAAAAAGCAGCGCCTGGTGTTTGATCCACTGGAGCACCACATTCTGCCGGATCTGATCATCACTCAAAGCATTGGTCCACAGCCAGCAGAGCACAATAAACCCAAGCCCAAAAGCACAGCCAAAGGAGATGTATAACAAGGGATCGGGTAAAATTCCTCGTGGTACCACATGCCAGAACTGATGAGCCAAAGAGGTAACAACGAGCACGCTGACAAAGTGAAGCACTTGGTCAAAAACAAAATAGCGTACTTCATGTTGGGGTTTAACCAGAATTTTGGCGGCATCAATCACATAGTGAATCGCGCCAAGACCAACCACAAGGGGCCAGTAGGTCATCGGTTGTTGTAACATCAGCGCAGTAACGGCAACATAGATGAGCACATGAATGGTAACACCTGTTAAACTTGTCTTTTTCAAGCGCGCCAAGCGATCCGATTGCAAAGGGAAATCTGCAAACAAGTGGGCCAACAACAAAGTAAAAAACAGGTGCATTGTTCTATCCTCTCGCAATGTCTTTGATCAATGGGTGTTTGAGAGTTCTATGACGGGCCTGTAACGGGCCTACAATGACGATCTTACAACCATGACGATCCTACAACCATAGGATGTAAACAGTATCACACAGATAGTAGGCGCTTACGTCAAAAATGACGGACAATATTTGTTATTTCATGCAAGAATCTATTCTGCAACTCAATGTAGAGCCAAATCGTTTTCGCTGTTCTAACCGGCGGTGCAGCACGACTTGTGTAAATCGCGATTAACGTAGGGAGCGGATTGGTGATTTACACAAATTGCGGCATACCGCCGATCTACCCTGTCAACGGCTTACCAGTACCAACAACCAAGCCAACATTGATATGAAACCTGTTAACGCACAGAAAGAACGCATCATTACCCTTGTCAACACTTTGTTGTTTCGATCGGGGCTTAGCATCGACCAAATCGTTGCACGGATGCAGACCGACGGTTGTACCATTACGCGCAATACGTTCGAGAATCGATTTACAACACGGGTTCACCAAAAACCCAATATTCCGACTGAGTGGCTACTTTCGTTAATTCGCGCCTTTACCCTACATTTGCTCACGGAAGAGCGTTGTCAACCCGAGGAGGCGCTGGAACTCTTCCAACTGGCAAGGCTGCCGCTGACCACGCTGCAGGAATTGCAACCCTTATTTCCCGATCACTCCTTTACCGCAGCTATTGAAAAGTTCATACCGCTATCATACGCCAATCCACCCCAATCAGCAAGCAATGCTGACAATTTGCTTACAAATAACACAGGACAATTGTCAGGTTTTAGTCTGGAATCCGTACAGAATTCGGCAGAGTCACTACCCAGAGAAGAATGGGGCAATGCACCCGATACCAGCCTTGCAGTGGGCCGGCATCAGGAGATGGCCCAAGCTGCCCAATGGGTACAGCATGAGCAATGTCGGCTTATGGGGATCTTTGGCATGAGCGGCGTGGGGAAGACATTTCTCGTTGCACGACTTGCGCAGGAATTACGTACAGACTTTGCACGAATTTACTGGGTCTCTTTACGCAGCGCACCAACCTTGCAGCAACTTTTGCGGGAGGTTTTACAATTTCTGACAGGCATCCGAGAGGAGGCGCTGCCCACGATAAGTAAACAGCTTAGCACGCTCCTCTTTCGCCAGCTGCGCGCAGAGCGCTGTCTGTTGGTTCTCGACCGCTACGATGCCCTTGTAGAAGCAGGCGGCATTGCCGGTACCTATCGGATTGGCTATGAGGAGTACGCCCATTGGTTGCGACAGTTGGCCGAGTTGTCACACAGAAGTTGCATTGTTGTCACCAGCCGGGAGAAGCCATTGGAATTCATGACCTTTTCGAATGATTCGGGTCCGGTGCGCTCGCTGATGTTAAGTGGCCTGGATGTTGCATCGCTACGCACAATGCTGGAGCCCCGGGGTCTCTACGGCACAGCAGAGGAGTGGCAACAGATCCACAGACGCTATTCCGGTAATCCCGCTGCTCTCACATTGGCCGCGGATCCCGTCAACGAGCTATTTGGTGGCAACCTGGCTGCCTTTCTCAATAGTGAGGTGGCGCTCTTTCAAGCAATTCGGGATCTGTTGGATCAACAGTTCGGGCGCTTAAGTCTATTAGAGCGTGAGGTGCTCTACTGGTTGGTGATTGAACGGGAAGCCGTGCCACTTGAAACGTTACAGGATAACATTGGAAAAACCGTACCCAAGTTGCATCTATTGGAGGCGGTTCGCTCTCTGCTGCGCCGCTCAATCATTGAGCAGCAGTTTAATCGCTTTGTCGTCCCTGAAATCGTTCAAGCCTATATCAATGAGCGGTTCATCGAACTGATAGTAAATGAAATCAGCGCCGGCATTCCTCTGATGGTGGCAGGATTTGCTCTCGTGAAAACCCAGATGAAAGAGTACCTGCGTGAAGCACAGATGCATGAAACTATCCAACCGATTCTTGCACGGCTCTTTCGCTTTGCCGACCGGCAAGAGATCGAAGCGAAACTCTCTGCCATGTTGAAAGCCCTCCAACAGACACCTTCGTATGCCGGTAACTATTGTGCCGGCAATCTTTTTAATCTGCTTGTGCAGATCAACACCGATCTCCGTTCCCACGATTTTTCGCATTTAGAAATTTATCAGGGCGATCTGCGCACCACGAATCTGCAGGACACCAATTTTTCTTACAGCACATTTCACGCTTCACGCTTTTGGGAGAGTTTTGCCAGCATTGCCGCCATTGCGTTTAATCCAGCCGGCACCTACATTGCCGCCGGTATGACCACCGGTGAACTCTATCTATGGTCGCTCAAAGGGTGGGAACTGCTCTACTGCATCCCAGGTCACTCAGATATGATCTGGTCGATCACATTTAGTAGCGACGGCACGTTATTGGCGACAGGCAGTGAAGATCAGACCGCCTGCGTTTGGGATGTTGCAAGCGGCGAATGTCTCCTGCGCGTTGCGGCCCACGAAGGGTGGGTGAAGAGCGTTAGCTTTCTCAACGATAGTGCCCAGTTGGTGACAGCCGGCCATGACGGCAAAATTCGCCTATGGGATGTTACCACGGGTGAATGCCTCAAGAGTTGGCAAGCCCATGATGGCTGGATTTGGTCCATCGCCATCAGCCCCACAGGCGAACTACTCGCCAGCGCCGGTCAAGATCATCAGGTAAAATTATGGGACCTGCAGACCTTCTCTTGTGTGCGAGTGTTGGCACGTCACACCGAGCCTGTCCGCACCGTCGCCTTCTCGCCCGACAGCCAAATGGTACTGAGTGCAGGCTTCGACCGGGTAATCGCCATTTGGGAGGTGGCAACGGGACAGTGCCGCCACCTATTGCGCGGCCACGAAAATCTCATCTGGTCAGCCGCGTTTAGCCCAGATGGGACAGAAATTGTCAGCGGCGGTGACGATCAGCAGATCTACGTGTGGCACACAGCGACAGGAACCCTGCGACGCACAATTGATGGACATCAAAACCGCTTGTGGGCAGTGGCATTTCACCCCAACAGGGGTATGGTTGCCAGTGGTGGCGATGATCAACGGTTACGCTTTTGGAACAGCCAAGATGGTCGGCTGCTTCACGACATTGAAGGCTACTCCAATCAGATTTGGGCCATCGCCTGCCACCATCCCAGCCAACAACTTGTGGCCGGCGGCGATGATGGCACCCTCCGCATTTGGGATCACAACAGCGGCGTCTGCACTCAGCTGTTGCAAGGACACAGTGAGCGCATTCGGGGCATTGCCTTTCACAAAGATGGTTTACAGATGGCCACGAGCGGCGATGACCACACAGTACGCATCTGGGATGTCAAGCGCAACAATTGTCTCCACACACTCGAAGGTCACCAGAACCGCGTTTGGTCGGTGAGTTATGATGCCCAAGGAACGCGCGTCATCAGTTGCAGCGAAGACCAAACGATCAGAATTTGGGATACAGAGAGTGGACAGCTAATCCGCACGATGTACATGGAAAGTGGTCGCATCTGGTCGATTGCCAGCCACCCCAAACAAAACCTGCTGATCAGCAGCGGTGACGGTCACGAAATCCTGCTGTGGGATATCGATTCTGGACAATGTATCAGTGCCTGGGAAGGCCACACCGCGCGGATTTGGCACTTGTGCTTCAACCACGATGGCTCCCTCGCGGCAAGTGGCAGTGCCGACCACACCGTATGTATCTGGGAAACAGCAACAGGTACTCTGCGCCACCGTCTCACAGGCCACGGCAACGCTGTCTGGGCTGTTGCCTTTAGTCCATCGGGGCGTTACTTAGCCAGCGGCGGCGATGACTATCAGGTATATGTGTGGGATGTAGAGACGGGTAAGCTCTGTTATGAATTCGCAGGCCATGAAGGATGTATCTGGAGCCTCACCTTTATCGAAGATATGATCTTGGCAAGTGGCAGTCAGGACGAGACGATCCGCCTGTGGCATCTCCGCGAGACAGAAGAGCCCCGGATCTTGCGCAGCGAGCGCCCGTACGAACGCATGGATATTACCGGCGTCAAAGGGCTCACTGCCGCCCAAAAGATGTCGTTACGTGCCCTCGGCGCCATTGAACGCGAAAGGTAACAAAATGATGCAAACGAACGAATCAACTGCTTTCCAAGAGCAACCAACGACCGCACTGGTTGCTCTTGAGTCCACAGTCATTACCCACGGACTGCCCTATCCCCACAATTTGGCGCTGGCCCGCGATGTGGAGGGAATCGTACGCGCCTGTGGGGCAGAACCGCGCACAATCGGCATCATTCAGGGGGAGCTAATCGCGGGATTAACAGCAGCGCAGATGGAACAGTTAGCGCAGAGCACCGCGGTGCGCAAAGTCAGCCGCCGCGACTTGCCCATTGTCTGTGCGCGCAAGCTTGATGGGTCCACAACCGTCGCCACGACCATGTGGATTGCCGCGCGGGCCGGCATTGAAGTCTTTGCAACCGGCGGCATTGGAGGTGTTCACCGCGGTAACCATACCGATGTGAGCGCGGATCTACAAGAATTGGCACAGACTGGGGTTATTGTGGTTTGCGCCGGAGCAAAGGCCCTGCTCGATCTGCCGGCAACCCTCGAATATCTGGAGACCTTTGGCGTGACGGTAATCGGCTGGCAGAGCGATGAATTTCCAGCCTTTTACAGCCACAGCAGCGGTCTGCCGGTCGATGTCCGCTGTGACAGTGCCGAAGAAGTGGCAGCCCTTTGGCAGGCCAAGCAAGCGCTGGGGCTACCTGGGGGTTTGTTGGTTGCGGCACCGGTGCCGGTTGCCGATGAAATTCCGGCAGCGGTGATTGAGCCGCTGATCGAGCAAGCCGTTGCGGAAGCCGCAGCCCAAGGGTTGCGGTCCGCCGCAGTGACACCGTACCTCCTCAAGCGAGTTATCGAACTGAGCGGTGAGCGCAGCCTCCACGCCAATTTAGCGCTGTTGAAGCACAACGCAGGCGTGGCAGCGGAGATTGCACGCGCGCTCGCGCAGAGTTAACTTCCGTATTATGCGGCAGCCGCGCCAATCAAAAACACCGCCGGCACTTTCGTTGACCTGGCGGTGTTATCAATATACTTAGGATCTACCCGTAAATTCTCTGTTCGCGCTGGGCCACAGCCGAATTTACGGGTAGATCCTTACCCAATCACGACATATGCATGGAGACTTGGCCCAATTTTAGTCGGCCGGTGCCGCAGCAATATCCGGATCACTTTTCTGCTCCAGCAGCTTTAAGAACTCCGTGCGGTCCAACACTTCTTTTTCAAGCAAGGTCTCGGCCACTGCGACAAGTCGTTCTTTGTGATTGACAAGAATGGTACGTGCTCGTTCATAAGCAACAGTGACAATGCGTCGTACTTCCTGATCAATCTTACGCGCCACATCTTCGCTATACGACCGCTGCTCACCAATTTCCATACCCATAAAGGGATTGCTGTCTCCCTGTTGCAATTGTACGGGGCCGATGAGATCGCTCATGCCAAAACGGGTAACCATCGCCTTGGCCAGCCGGCTCACTCGCTCAAGATCCTCCGACGCTTTGGTTGTCGGTTCATCAAAGATCAATTCCTCGGCCGCACGCCCACCCAAGAGTGCCGCAATCATATCTTCATATTCAGCCTTGCTCCGCAAGCGTTTCTCTTCCTCGGGCAATGACATGACATAGCCAAGTGACTGGCCACGGCTCACAATGGTCAACTTGGAGACTCGATCGGTATGGGTCAGCGATTCGATGACAATCGCTCGTCCCGCTTCATTGTAGGCGACGACTTTGCGATCATTGACATCCAGTACACGGCTGTGGCGCGCCGGGCCGGCCATCACACGCTCAATCGACTCGATCAGTTCGTCCATAGAAATGGAACGTTTGTTACGTCGCGCTGCCAAAATCGCCGCCTCGTTGATCAAATTTTCCAGATCGGCACCAACCATACCGGGCGTTTGGGCCGCAATCACGTCGAGATCCACATCCGGTGCAATTGGTTTGCCACGCACGTGAACCTTGAGGATCTGCTCACGTCCATGGCGATCCGGGCGATCAACAATCACTTTGCGATCAAAACGGCCGGGGCGCAGAAGCGCCGGATCGAGGATATCGGGACGGTTTGTTGCAGCGATGATCACAATATTTGTATCGGTATCAAAGCCATCCATCTCGACCAAGATCTGGTTGAGGGTCTGCTCTCGCTCGTCATTACCGCCACCCATACCAGCCCCACGGTGGCGGCCGACCGCGTCAATTTCGTCCACGAAAATGATGCAAGGCGAATTCTTCTTAGCCTGTTCAAAGAGATCGCGTACACGGCTGGCACCAACACCGACAAACATTTCCACAAACTCAGAGCCAGAGCTACTGAAAAATGGAACACCCGCCTCGCCGGCCACGGCTTTCGCCAGCAGCGTCTTACCAGTACCGGGTGAACCGACCATGAGCACACCCTTGGGAATACGCGCGCCAAGTGCGGCGAACTTTTGAGGCTCTTTCAGAAATTCTACTACTTCTTGCAATTCCTGTTTCGCTTCATCCGAACCGGCCACATCATCAAAGGTGACGGTCGGGCGATCGGCATTATCGAGTTTGCGCGCGCGGCTACGACCAAATTGCATGGCTCGGTTCTGCCCACCATTCCCGGCTTGCCGCATGATGAAGATGAAGAAGCCAAAGATTAGCACCATGGGCAGAATCATGATCAACCAATTGAGAATAATCGCCGTGTTAGGTGCACTCAACACTTCAATGGGCAGATCGCGCAACTGCTCTTCGGGAACGCCCAAAGCTTTTAAGGTTGAAAGCAGACTTTCGTCACCTTCCTTGCGCGTGCGCAACGTCTCATCGCTGTTCTTCATTTCCAGCGTGACGAGTTCGCCCTGAACCGTGATCTTTTTAACCTCATCGTTGGCGATATGATCCGCGACTTCATTGAGGCCGATCGTGTCACCGGTATCCGTTGATGATCCCAGGAAGTACCGTGATCCAAAAAGAATCAACACAGCCAAAATGATCCAAAACCAACCACGACCCCAGAAATTCCCACCGGGACCTTTGGGCTCATTTTGTTGGTTTGGCTTACGTGAGGGGGGTGTATTTTTTTCAGATGCCATGAACCTTTATCACTTCTCCAAAATAGATTTCATAACAATCAAGCGACTATTGAGCAAGCATTGGTTGTACACGACAGTGGCTCATCGGTGAAAAGTGTGAAAACCGCTGACTTTGCCACAGAAGAATCACTGTGTTTACACACTTTCGACTGATGAGCCTAAAAAACCATGTAAGCAAGCCTGTAGAAACACTGTCTGCCGGTACACCTCTGTAGTGTGCCGCAAATCACTGTTCTCAGTCAGTAACCTACATACCTGCTACCGGACTGCCTTCTACGCACACACACCCAATTGGGGGGTACACCGCATACTCAGGTCCTATGATGGAATCCCCCCAAGCGGAATGTGGTCCAGCAACCTTGTTTACGTTAACGCATCCAGCTGCGCCTGAATCGAAGTACCCACACAGTGAGTATCAATTTGGTGCAGCGGCAAGAAGTCGGATGTGGGACGCTCTGGGCAAGAGGCCTCTTGTGGTTTGTCACTGAGGCAAATTAATAGACAACCACGCTTTTGCAGCCAGGCAGACAGCTCGCGGACCTCTTGCGTAAAGGTGATTTCTTCGTCAAGCAGCTGTTCAACCGATGCATTGACCGGCAAGTGGCCCATATGGGCGGCAGTGGAAAGAAACTCCTGGCGGCGGAAACGCTTGAACGGCGTGGGATCGCCAATCCGCAAGCTAGCTCCCACCGCTTCATGCACTTGACGGAACGGCTCGCCCAAACGCAACGCTCCGCCCATCATACGGCTATCCACCCACCGCACAAACTGCTCAAAATCATGCAAACTGCCATTGTCGAATTGGGTGAGCAATTCATCGTACTTGATCAGCCCTGTGTTGAGAACAAGACAAATGTACGCCAGGAAATCTTGATTGTCCGCCGTCAACGTGTGGTACCGAGCACGATTCAGCTCACTGTATTGTCGTTCAAAGGCAGCCTGATCAAAATCCTTACCCAAGACTGAATCCATGGTACGGAAGATGCCCTGGATCCGGGCTTTATCAATCACCTGATCGTTGCGGCCTTTGGCACCCAAGGCGGTCTTGTCAATATCGACAATTACCACAGTGCGTTGATCGAGATGAAAGCCTTGGGCAGCTGTTTGCTGCATCCATTCACCCATCAACGCCCAACGATTGGCATGGTAGAGATTTTCTTCTTCGTCAATCTCTGCATTCGGATCCTGCTCCAGGCGATCGGCACCAATGAAACAGGCACTCTTCCACTCACTCAGTGCACGCAAATTTTTGTAAGCCTGACCATCATTCAACAACGTGTCACCGATAAAGAGCATTTCGGACAGGGTCTTCGAGACCTTACGTACTCGTTGGCCTTCCGTGGCAAACCACATGGCGGCTCTTGCGTAATCGCGCTCAAATTTGCGCGGGATAGTATCGTTGTTCAGCCCCATCTTGTAGCCCGCCGACTTCAGCCCTTTGATTCGCCGATCCAGGGGTTCTAGATTGCGATAAATCACAAAATCGGCAAAATAATCCGCGAGTTTTGCCCGCCCAAAACTTTGCAACGTAGTGGCGGGTTCGGCCTTTGCTAAAGTAGCTGTGGTCGATAGACTCATTCTCATTTTCTCCTTAACGCCCATCCGAAAATGCTCTGGTCTTCATCGCGACAATCAAATTTCGGACAGAATCTCAAACACTTTCCCTGTACTGCATGTCATTGAACGGCACTATTGCTGCAAATTTAGACAGCTACCTTACTAATGGAGTTATTAAGGATACACCGTCACAACACATATCTGCTCATATAGGTCTGCGGGTGAAATCGAGCCGATTCTCGCTGAGAATGGTAACGATTTCACTTCTTTGCCCATAGGAGCGACACACATCAACATTACCATTGTACTACACAGATGGCAACCTGTCACACCTAATCGGTTGGTGAGCAGCTAATTTTTGCAGCGGCTCGCCGGATCACCAACACGACCGCGTGGCGGCTCAACAAAGGGACCGTTTACGCCCATGTACTGTTTTCAAGCAGTACTCACTTTAGACGCGCTATAGTGCCTCGACAGCAGCCATCCATTGCTCGCCCAAAAACCCTTTGGCAACCAGTAGTTCAGCATTCAATATACTGCCGCCGGCGGCCCCGCGAATCGTATTGTGCCCCAGCGCCAAGAATTTGTAATCAAAGATCGGATCCGGTCGCAATCGACCGACCACAGTTGCCATGCCGGGCACGGTACCGGCCAACCGATCCAGGCGCGGCTGTGGCCGATCCTGGCGGTCGTCATAAAGAATCGCCGGATTTGGTGCACTGGGCAAGCGCAGTTGCTGCGGCAATGGATGATAGGTCTGCCATGCTTCCAGGATATCACCGGCGGTCGGTTTATTGGCAAATTCTAAACTAATTGCCTCCAAGTGCCCATTGCGCACCGGCACCCGGTTACAATGAGCACTGATCAGAATGTCTGCGTATTGTACCCGATTATCAGTAAACGTGCCTAAAAGCTTCTGCGGTTCTTTTTCTTCCATTTTTTCTTCTTCGCCGCCAATATAGGGCACGACGTTGTCCAGAATATCCATGCTGCTGACCCCCGGATAGCCGGCGCCACTGATCGCCTGCATGGTAACCACAAAGACACGCTTGATGCCAAAGGCAGTGTGCAGCGGGTGCAATGCGCTCACCAGGTGAGTTGTGCTGCAATTGGGGTTGCAGATAATAAAGCCGGGCCATCCTCGTTCGGCACGCTGACGCTCGATAAGCCCCATGTGCTCTGGGTTCACTTCAGGTATCAACAACGGCACATCGGCCTCGTAGCGATGATTGCGCGAATTGCTGCAGACAATATAACCGGCTGCTGCAAACGCTTGCTCAATTGGTCCAGCCACATCATTGGGCAACCCACCAAAGACAATTTCACAGTCAATGGTTGGCTCACAGGGTTGCAGAATCACGTCGCGGAGATGGGTCGGCATATCGCCCCGCAAATTCCACTTACAGGCGTCGGCATACCGCTTGCCTTCGCTCCGTTCCGATGCACAGAGCGCTGTGATCTCAAACCAGGGATGCCCCTGCAACATGGCAACAAAGCGCTGCCCAACGGCACCCGTGGCGCCCAAAATACCAACTTTGATCTTCTCTTGCATACTTTGCTCCTTCAGTAGTAACCAGTTTTCAGTGTACAGTTTTCAGTGTACAGTTTTCAGTGTACGTTTCTAACTGTCCACTGATGACTGATGACTTAATGACAATGCGTTACCAGTTACCAGTCATCAGTCTTCATAAAAACCCTACGCCGTAAAGGCTAGTTCCATCACATCACTCAACACACCGGCGGCAGTCACATCAGTTCCGGCGCCACGACCTTGAATCACCAGCGGATTGGGGCTGTACCACCGCGTGTGGAATTCCACTAAATTGTCAGTGCCACTGAGTCGCCCGAGGGGGCTATCGGCGCTGACCACCACCGGGCCAACGGTGCAGTGGCCATCGGCAACCGTGGCGGCATAGCGCAAGACATTGCCTTCGGCGTTGGCCGCAGCCACCTGGCCGGCAAATTCGTCATCAAGTTGGGGCAGTGCGTCCATGAACGCGCCCACAGAAAGGGTGGCCATCGTCTGTGGATAAAGCCCCCGCACATCGATATCGTCCATGTTGAGCTTCCAGCCCATGCCGCGCGCCAGGATCAGTGCTTTGCGGGCCACATCGATACCGCCGAGATCATCACGGGGATCGGGCTCGGTATATCCCAAGTTATGCGCCTCGCGCACGATCTCACTAAACGCCTTGCCCTCTTGTAACCCGGTCATCACGTAGCCCAAGGTGCCGGAGAAGGTCCCGGCAATACGCGCAATTGTGTCACCGCTGGCAACGAGACGTGTCAATGTGGCAATCACAGGCAGACCGGCGCCAACGGTCGTTTCCCAACGGCTACGCCCCAAATTAATCACCGGCGGTGTGGGATTCGGATCGCGTTTATTGATAATTGCGCCACCACAGGCAATCCGGTGATAGACATCGTAACCGACCGTTAGCGGCTTCTTGTTTGCCATCGCAATGGCGTAGCCGCGGTCGAGCGCGGTGAGCAGCGCCGGGACGGTCTCGTCACTAGCGGTGCAGTCCACCACAATGGCACCGTCACGGCCGGCCATATCAACAATGGCAGCGGGGTTATTCTGTTTGCCGCCCAACGCATGGTGGGCAAACTTACCGCCATCCGCCTTATAAGCCAACAGGTCGGTTAGCTGTTCGTCAGTCAGGCCGTTAGAAGCCAACACAGCGCCATTGCTATCACATAGTGCAACGAGATTTAACCTGAGGCCATAGGTATTGGCATGGAACTGACGCTGCTCGACAATCTGCCGAGTGAGAGCCGCGCCAACGCCGCCGGCCCCCAGTAAGATCAATGAAATGATTCGCATGGTGATGATTTCTCCTCAATGGATTGTGTGCGCAAGTGATCGTTTGCGAAAGCAAAGGTGCCAGAGATAACCGATGTACCCTTCGGGTTCGTTCGCAAACAAGTTGGGAGAAGCGCTCTGCAGGGGTCGCCAGACCTCGCCGCTATCTGTTGGGATCTGACGATCCTTAGTGAGCAGGCAATCCAACTTTGTTTCCGATTGAACCCTTAGGTTGACTGCCGCGGTATTTACGCCGCGCTGGACTAGTACAGTTGGACGTACATACCACAGCAGAAATAAGTAGCGCGTCTCTCTGGCCAACAGCCAAATGTCAACAGGTCCTAGTGCAGATACTTACCCAGGCGCTCAGTACTGGGCTTATCCAGTTCAAACATGTTATGGATGGCGCTGACAGCCTCGTTGGCCTGGTTATCTTCCACCACTAAGCTGACATTGGCTTCGCTGGAGCCTTGGGCAATGGCAACCACGTTGATCTGCTTCTGCCCTACAGCGCGGAAGATACCGGCCGCGAGACCAGGGATCCCGCGCATTGCGCTACCGACGATAGCCACAATGACAATGTTGGCGTGACCAGTAATCTGGTCAATAAACTCGCGTTCCAACTCGGTTTTAAACTCCTCTTGCAACGCGCCAATCACCGTGGGTGCGCTGCTCTCGGGCACGACAAAACAGATGCTCTGCTCGCTGCTGCTCTGGCTGATCATCAAGACGTTGGTACCCACACGGGCGACACTGCCAAAGGTACGGGCAGCAATACCTGGCACACCGATCATGCCGCGGCCGGCCACAGTGATCAGATTCAAATTGCGAATCGCGGTGACCGCTTTGACGCCGCCCTGGCTTGGCTGTTCGGAGCGATCCACAATGCGTGTACCGGGGTGACTGGGATTGAAGGTATTGAGCACTACGACGGGAATATTTTTGGCAATCGCCGGCTTAACCGTTTTGGGATGGAGCACTTTGGCACCGTAGTAGGCCAATTCCGCAATCTCTTCATAGCTCAACTGTTTGAGGCTCCGTGCATTTTCGACGACCCTGGGGTCGGCGGTCATCACCCCATTGACATCGGTCCAGATCTCAATCTCATCGGCATCGAGCACACTGCCCAGAATGGCCGCCGAGTAGTCGGAACCGCCACGTCCCAACGTTGTGGGCACCCCTTCCGTTGTGGCCCCAATAAAGCCTGTCACCACCGGCACGATCCCTTGTTCGAGCAGTGGCAGCAGGCGCGCCTGGCTTCGCGCTTCGGTCTCGGCCATCAGTGGTTCTGCACCATCATGGATCTCATCTGTCACGATCAGGTCCATGGCATCAACATATTCAGCAGCAATGCCTTGCGAACGGAGCACAGCCGCCAGTAAAGGTGCGCAGAGGCGCTCGCCGAGACCGCTCACGACATCCAAGCCACGGTTAGTCAATTCACCGAGGACGGCGATGCTGTTGCACAGACGGCTAAAGTCGCGCAGCCGTTCATCCAAGATGTGACCGACCGCCGCTCGTTCACTGCCGTCGTCAATAAAGTGGCCGGCCACTGTTTGGTGTTTCACAAGCAAGGCATTTTCAGTGGCAAGATGGGCCTGATCGTCACCGGTGGCAGCCTTGCGTGCGGCAGCGATCAATGTATTGGTGACACCACTCATGGCGCTCGTGACCACAACTACCCCTGGCCGACCGCTAGCTTCCTGTGCGGCGACACGTTGCGCCACGATCTGCGCAACCTGCGCAAAGGCATCGATCGTACCCACCGACGTCCCGCCAAATTTCATGACGATCATAAATTACTCCCCA
>Ga0116151_10001823_pt1 | contig 19910 bp, 10 predicted proteins | sample AD_UKC117_MetaG_FD_89893 | JGI IMG/M metagenome (GOLD analysis project Ga0116151, IMG submission 89893) | Active sludge microbial communities of municipal wastewater-treating anaerobic digesters from Hong Kong - AD_UKC117_MetaG | ecosystem: Engineered > Bioreactor > Anaerobic > Digestate...
CGATGCGCTCGAGCTCGTCGAGGATGCGCGGCCACTCCTGCAGCAGGTAGAACATCACCAGCGGGATGAGCAGGACGTTGGCGGCGAAGCCCAGCACCGCCATCCCGCCGGTCTTCAGGTGTCCGAGCACCACCGGCACCAGCTCCTGCGCGCTCGTCCAGTTGTCGGCGACGAGCTGCTGGAACTGCGCAGCGTCGAGGCGGACGTCCACGCCGAGCCGGGCCTCGAGCAGCGGGGCGATGTTGAGGTTGAACATCTGCACCAGTTCGGGCAGGCGGCGCACCAGCAAAACCCCCTCGCGATACACCATCGGCACGAGGATCAGCGCGAGCGCGATCAGCAGCAGGCCGAGCGCGCAGATCACCAGCAGCACCGCGAGCGGCCGCGGCACGCGGCGCGCGACCATCCAGTTGACCGCCGGATCGCAGATGTAGGCGAACACCGCGCCCACCACGAAGGGGGTGAGGATGGGGCCGAGCAGCCAGAGCAGGGCGATCAGGGCCGCGCCGGTCGCGGTCCAGGCGACGGTTTGCAGGCGATCGACGCGGGGAGGCTTCATTTAAAGTAAAATCGCGGGCTTGGCGCGGGCGAGAGCCGCCCGCAGAACACGTAAATGTAGCCACTTGGCGTTGCGGCCTCAAGCTCGGTTCCACCGGGCATGCGGCGAGGCCCGGCAGCCTGCGAGCTCGAAGGAACGATCTTGGCCGACCATCACCCCGAACCGCTGGATCCCCAGCCCTCCCTTTCCTACCGCGACGCCGGCGTGGACATCGAAGCGGGCGACGCCCTCGTCGAGCGCATCAAGCCCTTCGCCAAGCGCACCATGCGCCCCGAGGTGCTGGGCGGCATCGGCGGCTTCGGCGCGCTCTTCGAGCTGTCGAAGAAGTACAAGGAGCCGGTGCTGGTGTCCGGCACCGACGGCGTCGGCACCAAACTCAAGCTCGCTTTCCAGCTCAACAAGCACGACACCGTCGGCCAGGACCTGGTGGCGATGAGCGTGAACGACATCCTGGTGCAGGGCGCCGAGCCGCTGTTCTTCCTCGACTACTTCGCCTGCGGCAAGCTCGACGTCGACACCGCCGCCGACGTGGTCCAGGGCATCGCCCGCGGCTGCGAGCTCGCCGGCTGCGCGCTCATCGGCGGCGAGACCGCCGAGATGCCCGGCATGTACCCCGAGGGCGAATACGACCTCGCCGGCTTCGCGGTCGGCGTGGTCGAGAAGGCCGACATCATCGACGGCAGCAGGATCGTTCCGGGCGACGTGGTGCTCGGCCTGGCCTCGAGCGGCGCGCACTCCAACGGCTACTCGCTGATCCGCAAGATCGTCGAGCGCGCCGGCACCGACATGATGGCGCCCTTCCACGGCCGCCCCTTCCGCGACGTGGTCATGGAGCCCACCCGCATCTACGTCAAGCCCATGCTCGAGCTCATGCGCGCGATGCCCGGCGTGGTCAAGGGCATGGCCCACATCACCGGCGGTGGCATCACCGAGAACGTGCCGCGCATCCTGCGCGAGGAGCTGACCGCGCGCATCGACGGCGACACCTGGGCGCTGCCGCAGATGTTCCGCTGGCTGCAGTTCGCCGGCGGGGTGAACCAGGACGAGATGTACCGCGTCTTCAACTGCGGCATCGGCATGGTGGTGATCGTGTCGGCGGCCGAGGCCGAGGCCGCCGAGGCGAAGCTGACTGCCGCGGGCGAGACCGTGTATCGCATCGGCGTCATCGACACCCGCCGCGAGGGCGAGGCGCAGACCATCATCGACTGAGCGATGCACGCCGGCGCGCAGAGGGGCGACCCCGCGCGCGCCGTCCTTGCGGGCCATCCCTCTGCGCCGTATTTGCGGAATCGTTCGCGTCCGCTTCCGCGCGTCCCTTTCGCGTATCTCTGTCGCGTATCCCTCGGCGCACCCCCGGGGGGACCGTTCCATCCCGCCGGCCAGGAGCGCTCCGCGCCATGGGCTACCGCCTCGCCGCCGACGCGGTGCTGCTGCTTCACCTGGGCTTCATCGCCTTCGCCGTGCTGGGCGGGCTGCTCGCGCTGCGCTGGCACCTTGCCCCCTGGCTGCATCTACCCGCGGTCGCCTGGGCCGCGTGGATCGAAGCGAGCGGCGGCTTGTGTCCGCTCACTCCGCTCGAGAACCGCCTGCGCGTGCTGGCCGGCCAGTCCGGCTACCCGGGCGGCTTCATCGAGCACTACCTTGTTCCCCTGATCTATCCCGGCGAGCTCACCCGCGAGCTGCAGCTGGTGCTCGCCGGCTTCGTCGTGCTCATCAACCTGGCGGTGTACGCCTGGGTGTGGCGTCGCCGGGCCAGCCGGGCGCGGTGACGCGCGCGGCTGCGGCCGGGGCCGGCCAGATCATTCGCTCCAGCCCTCGAAGCCGCGCGAGGCCTGCGCCGGACGCGCGAAGCCGCCGCTGATCCACGCGGTCGCGCTCGCTACGCCGAGGCGGAAGTCGGGCGGCACGCGCACCTGCGCGACCTCTTCGCCGAGCTCGTCGAAGGCGCTCAGCGTGGCGTAGGGCTCGTACTCGTCGGGGGTGATGTCGAGGCGGACGTCCCACTGTGCGTCGAGCGCGAACACCGTGAGGCGCTTGTGCAGCATCGCGTGCGCCTGCTGGCGGTGGCGCTGCAGGACCTCGCTGGCGGTCTTCACCAGGGTGTTGAAGGCGGCCTGGTCGAGCGGCTTGGGGTTCTTCTTGTCGCGCCCCATGGTCCATGGGCCCACCAGCGCGGGCTCGGCCTCGCCGTCCTGCAGCATCTCGACCGCCCAGCCGTCGTCATCCTCGTTCTTGATCACGCGCGCGGTCCAGCCGTCGAGCTGCCACAGGCGGTCGCTGCGGATGGCGACCACGTCGGGCGGGGGCGGGGAGGACAGGGCCCGGGCTTCGTCCGGGGCGGCGTCGGGGAGGGAGGGGGGCGTCATGGCGGCGGTGGGCGTGGTAGTGGAGGTGATCGGGGATGTGGTCTGTGGCAACCCGAGCGGCAGCTCGAGCGCGACGGACAGGAACGGCGGCTGCACGGCCGCGGCCGCAGCCGTGACGGCACGGGCGGAGGTGGAGACGGTGTCGGGAGGTGTCGTGGATTCGTCGAGCGGCGGGGCACCGGTGGCCGCCGGCGCGGCCGCGTCGGCGCGCGATGCCGCGCGTAGCTTTCGCGCCGGGCGCGATGGGGACGCCGGCGGCGGTGCCTGCGCTGCAAACAAGGGGAGCTGGTCGGTGTTCATGCTTGCCTTCCGTGTGGACTGATATTTTATACAGTCTTCGGGTACGGGCAAGCACTGCGAGGCGGTGAAGGTAAAAGCCGGACTGGAAGCCCCGGGCTGGGGCGTCTATGTTGAATGAAAGCTGCGGCCTTCCGCACGGAATTATCGCCGCCCGCAAATCCCGCTTTCCACGCCCACATTCCGTCAGGAGTTCTCGTCATGCCCAAGACCACGGAGCAAGGCAATCCGCAAGTCCCCGCCGCTGCCGAACCCCCCGTTTCTCCGACTGCCATCGGTGAAGGCTTGTTCTCGCCGAATGCCGGCGCAGATGGGAAGATGCATGTCGGTATCAGCATCGACCTCGCGACAGATGGCCATCCCGCCAGCCTGCTCATCGACAATCCCGGCGCCGAAAAGGGTAAGGACGAGGGGGGCGGCGCGTCGATGTGTCTCACGCGTCCTCTGAACATCAAGTTTGAGAATCTCGAGGCCTATCTCGCGGAGAAGGTGACGCTAAGCGCGGAGTTGAGGCGACTGTTGGTTGCGACAGAACTCGACTGTAATGCCCTCTATTACCGGGACGGCGGCCCCACGCTCGTGAACATCGGCCTGAAGTCCGCAGACAAGACCGGGCTCATCGAGTCGCTGAGCGGCAGCAAGGACTTGGGGAAGCTGTTCGACATCACGGGCGTGTCGCTGCGGATCCTGAACTGCCCGAAGGCCTGCCAGACAGAACTGGAAGACTACTGGAAGACCGTTTCCGCATTGCCATCCGCTACCCCTGAAGAGAAGGCGTCCGGGGATGTGAGTCCGCCGGCCGAGTCGTCCGCCAAGGACGGGGAAGGGAAGGACGCGGGTCCTGCCGAAGCGCCCGCCGCCACATGAGGTCGGTCCAGCGGCCTTGCCGCGGAGCCGCCGGGTGAGCACGCCGGGGGATTCCAGGCCGGCCACGCCGACGACGGTCGAGCTCGGAGTCGACCTCAGGGTTGGCGGTCGTCCGCTCGTGCTGCGCGGGGCGCTCGCCGATGGCGGGCTGACGAGCCTCGCGGGGACCTTGCAGGGCGAGGCGACCGACACCCTCGGCGGGCTGCTCATCGCGCTCGGCCACGCCTTCGCCGGCCCGCGCGCGGCGCTTGACGCCCTGGGTGGGGGTGCCTTGGCGGAGATCCATTTCGAAGCCGTCGAGCTCGCCTATCGCAGCGCCGGAACGCCCAGCGTGACGCTGAGCACCACGCTGGGTGCGGGGTCCGGACGCACCCGGATCGTGGTCGCGAAGCTGCTCCCCGCCCCCGGGCGCGCGGAGGATGAGGGCGGCCTGGTGGCCGGCTTCGAGCTCGAGCTCGAGCCCAGGCCGATCGGCGACAAGGGCCTCTCCGAGCTGATCGGTGGAGTGGTGGTCGAGCGCCTCGGCGTTTTCCATGCGAGCCGGGACTGCAGCGACCTGCACCTCGAGCCGCCGACCGCGCCGGGCGCCTTCGCGCCCCTCGTCGAGCCCGCAGGACCGGCTCGCAGCCTGCACGCGGGGCTGAATCTCTCCGGGCGGGTGCTGATCGGTGGCGTCGATCTGCTCGAAGGCCTCGGGCGCGCCAGCAGCGAGCCCGGCGACGGCGGCGACACCCTCGACGCGCAGGCGGGTGACGCAGAGGCAAGGCCCGAGCCCTCCGCCACGCCCCCCGCGCCTCCCCCGCCCGAAGCGCCCCTGCCGACCCGCGGCAAGGCGTTCTGGAAGCGCGTCGACAAGCGCATCGGGCCGCTGACATTCCGCCGCGTCGGCCTGGTCTACGAGTCCTCCCGGCTCGCCATCGCGCTCGATGCCGGGTTGCGCATCGGCGGCCTGTCCTTCGAGCTGGTCGGCTTCGGGGTGGACTGTCCGCTCGCGGCGCTGCTGAAGGGGCCGCGGGCCGCGATGGAGGGCCTCGGCGTCCGGCTCGAGGGTGCGATGCTCGGGCTCGAGACCGGGGCGATCGCGATCAGCGGCGGGCTGACGCGGGCCGCGGGCGAGACCCTGCGCCTGGACGGCAGCCTGCGCGTGAGCACGCCGGTGCTCACCGTCAGCGCGATCGGCTCCTACGAGCGCATCGAGGGCGCGCACTCCTTCTTCGCCTTCGCCGCCTTGCACAAGGAGATCGGCGGCCCGCCCTTCTTCTTCGTCACCGGACTGTGCCTGGGCATCGGCATCCACCGCCGCCTCACCCTGCCGCCGATCGGGCAGGTGCACAGCTTCCCCTTGCTGCGCGCGGCGGCCGAGCCGGATTTTCTCGGCAAGGACGCCGACCCGCGTCGCATCGGCGCATTGGTGGACACCTGGCTCGCCCCCGAGCACGACAGCATGTGGATCGCCGGCGGCGTACGCTTCACCTCCTTCGGCATCGTCGAGTCGGTGGCGATGCTCTCGGTCGCCTTCGGCAACCGGCTGGAGATCGGCGTGCTCGGCCTGTCGCGCCTGGAGCTGCCGCGCAAGGCGGGCGGCGACGCTGCGATGGCCTGCGTGGAGATGGAGCTGCGCGTGGTGATCGCGCCCGACGACGGCCTGGTCGCGGTCGAGGGCCGGCTCACCGAGAACTCCTTCGTGCTGCGGCGCGATTTCCGCCTGAGTGGCGGCTTCGCCTTCTTCGCCTGGTACGCAGGCCCGCATGCGGGCGACTTCGTCGTCTCGGTCGGTGGCTACCATCCCGCCTTCCAGGTTCCGGCGCATTACCCGCGCCCGGAGCGGGTGGCGTTCAACTGCCAGATCGGCCAGGTCACGATCAGCGGGCAGTGCTATTTCGCCCTCTGTCCCGCCGCGATCATGGCCGGCGGCAGCCTGTCGATCGTCTACGCGTCGGGCGGCATCCGCGCCTGGCTGGTCGCGCGCGCAGACTTCCTGATGCAGTGGAAGCCGCTCCACTACGAGGCCTCGGTCGCGGTCTCCCTGGGCGTGCAGCTGAACATCAAGATCTGGTTCGTGCGCATCCGCCTGTCGATCGAGCTCGGCGCGGCGATCGCGCTGTACGGCCCGCCGCTCGCCGGCAGCGTGCGCGTCTCGCTCTACGTGGTCAGCTTCACCGTCGGCTTCGGGCCGCCGAGGACCCTGCCGCCGCCGATGGTCTGGGAGTCCGACGACCCCGAGCGCTCCTTCGCGCACAGCTTCCTCGGCAACCCCGACGTCACCCGCATCTCGGTCGTCGATGGCCTGCTCGACACGCCCGCCGCCCCCCCGGGCGGCGTGCCGCAGCGCCCGGTGCTGCAGGCCCATCGCCTGTACCTGCGCTGCCAGAGCAGCGTGCCCGCGACCGCGCTGTTCTTCGGGGACGCGGAGGTGCCCCCGCGCGAGGCCGGGAGCTGGCCGCAGCTCGGCGTGCAGCCGATGGGCCTGGGGCGCTTCCAGTCCGAGATCCGGGTCACGCTGGAGGCGCTCGACGCGGACGGCGCCGTGCGCACCGACGCGCAGGCCGAGCTCGACGTCCTGCCCCTGACCGCCAGCGTCCCCTGCGCGCTGTGGAGTCCGTTCCGGCTCGGCCCGGCCATCCTGTCGGGCAGGCAGCTCATCGACGGTGCGCCGGTGGGCATCGAGTTGCGCGGTCGGGTCGATCCGGATACGAGGATCGGGCCGGCGCTCGAGCTGGAGGCCTTCGCGTACGATCGGTTCGAGTATCGCTGCCGCGCGGTCGGTGCGCTTCGGCCCGCGACGGCCTTGCCCGGGAGCCGGCACGGGCTGGGCGACACGATCATGAAGGACGCCGTGGTCGAGCGCCGCAGGGCGATCGTGGACTGCCTCAACGCCGGCCGCCGCGTGCGCAGGCTGAGCGCGGACGCCGAGCTGCCCATCCTCGCCGCCGCGCCCGCACACGTCCTCGATGTCGAGCCCCTGATGGCGCGGGTCGGACAGGACGTACCGCGGATGTTCGCCGAGATCTGATCAAGTCGATATGGGAGAGTCCGCCGCTGTGTCTTCGCCAAGTGTCGAACCCGGGCAGATCCGCTTCGCCGACGCCTGCCTGCCCGCGCTCGCGGCGGGCGACTACCGCCTGCGCATGAAGCAGGAGGTGCGCGCTGCGCCCTTCGGCCCCTTTCCGATGCACTCGAAGCCTTACGCGTCCGAGCTGGTGTTCAGCGTCGATGGGCCGCGGTTCCGCCTCGAGCCGGCGGAAATCCACGCCACCTATCCGCCGCCAGGGGCGGCCGGCGCCTTCGCCGACGCGCTGCCCCACGTGGTCTTCACCCGCCGCACGCTGCCCTGGGAGCGCACGCTCGACGGGCACTCGCAGGCAGAACCGCCGCGGCCCTGGCTCGCCTTGCTGCTGCTCGACGAGGACGAACTGCTCGCCGGTGTGGAGCAGGGTGAGAGCAGGCTGCCACCCTGTGTCCCGCCGCGTCCGCTGCCGGTGTGCGGTGGCGCGGACGCCCGGGAGGACAGCCTGCTCTTCGCGTTCGACCCTCAGGGCAAAAGGCTCGACAGGCTGCGGGTCCCCGCGCTCGGCCAGGAGGGCGACGAGCGCGCGCGCCTGCTGGCCCGCCATGGCGGCGAGCGCTGCCAGGCGCTCGACATGCCGGCGAAGCTGTTCGCCGCGATCGCCCCCCGGATTGCGGACCTGCCCTGGCTCGCCCATGCCCGCCTGATCGACACCGGCGACAAGGAGATCTTCCGCGGCCACGACCAGGGCTGGTACGCCGTGGCGATCGGCAACCGCATGCCGAGCCCGGGGCGGGCGCATCACGCCTTCCTGGTCTCGCTGGAGGGCTTCGCGGACGTGCTCACCGACGCCAGCGGCCTCGAGGGCTACGACAGCGTGCGCCTCGCGGTGCTCGCGAGCTGGCGATTCGAGTGTCTCGGCAGGGGCGACTTCAAGGCCAGGATGCGCGGGCTCGACGCGGGCGCCTTCGAGCGCGCACGAACCGCGGGCGAGGAGGCCGGGAACGCAGCAGCCGGCGACCAGAGGGCCGCCGCCGAGCCCGACGCCTGGCTCCACCTGCCCCTGCCTCCGGCCGAGCCGGCCCATGCGGCGGAAGCGGCTCCGGTACGCCCGGCCGGAGAGGCGCCGACGCCGGCGGCGCTCGTGCGTGGCGCGCTCGCCCGCGGCTACGCGGCGTTCGATCATCGGCTGCGTCACGGCGAACACACCGTGTCCTGGTATCGCGGTCCGCTCGTGCCCCTGGAATACTCGCAGCCGCGCCAGGTCCAGCGCCTGGTGCGCTGCAGCGACGAGCTCCTGCGCTACGACCCCGAGTGCGGCATGTTCGACACCACCTATGCCGGCGCGTGGCAGCTCGGGCGCCTGCTCGCGCTGCAGAACCGCGGCTTCGTGCTCGCGCTCGAACGCGCGCGCCTGGGGCTGCGGCGGCGCCTCGCCGAGCTGCGCCACGCCCCCACCGTGGCCGGCCTCGCGCAGCGCGCTGGCGCGCGCCACGAATCCGACGAGGCCGGGCGGCCCGGGCGGCTGCGCGAGACGCTCGCGCTGGCCTGCGCGGAGGCGATCGAGGCCGGCGTCGGGGCCGTGCGCGCCGGCCTCGGCCCGGAGACCGCCCCGATCGCGCCCGCAGCCTCGGCGCCAACGGCTGCGCCGGTGCTGCGGGCGACCGAGCTCCAGACCATGCTCGCCGAGGCCAGCGCCTGGCTGGGCCGGCTGGTGCTGCTCTACGGCGTGCCGCTGCACAACCTGGTGCCCGACGAGGACATGCTGCCGCCCGAGACCCTGCGCCTCTTCTTCCTCGACCCGAACTGGATCCAGGCGCTGGTGCAAGGGGCGTGCAGCGTCGGCAACGCGGACTGCGGCGATCTCCTCGTCAACCGGGTGATGCGCTTCTGCCTGTCGCCCGACGTGGCCGAGCCCGCCGCGGAGCGTGACCTGCCGGTGGAGGCGAGCGCCGCGGGGGAGGCGGGGCGCGCCGCGGCGGGCGAGCGCGCGCGCCTGCGCGCCGAATGCGAGGGGCGCAAGACGGACTCGAAAAAGGCCCCGGAAAAGACCCAGGAAGAGGACTCGGAAGAAGACTCGGAAAAGGCCTCGGCAAACCCCCCCGCCGGCCTGGACTGGCCGCTCGGCGGCTTCCTGCTGCGCTCGGCGGTGGTCGAAGGCTGGCGTGGGCTGGAGATCGAGGGCTGGCTTGGCGACGCCAAGCTGCCTGCGCTACGCATCGAGCAGCTGGCCGACGACGTCATGCTCGTGCTCTTCAATGGCATGCCGGACATGGTCGAGATCCGCCAGCCGCGCGAGGGCCTGCACTTCGGGCTCAGCCCGAAGGCCGATGGCGCCGGCTTCACGCGGACCCTGCGCTGCGCGCAGACGGGTGCCGCGCAGACGTCCGGGGCCCTTATCGAGGTGCCGATGCGCGGCGAGTCGCAGGGGGATATGAACGCCTGCGCGGCCCCTGGGGTGATCGACATCGACGCGCTCGCCCGGGCGCTGCGTGCGGCGCTCGAGCCAGGCGGCGCGGCGAGCGCATCCATTGGCGCTGGCGGCGCCGTGCCCGACGGGGGCGTCGCCGCGCCCTTCGGGCCCGGGGACTTCGCGATGCAGATGATCGAGGCCGCCGGGGCCTTCCGCTTCAGGATCGCGCGCGGAGGTGCCGGTGTCGGCTGATTTCTCCCGTCCCTGCCTGCTCGTGCCGATGAACGTCGAGGCGCTCGCGGTCGGCGCGGCAAGTGCGGCGATCGATCTCTCGGTGGATTTCTCCGCGCTCGCCGAGGGGGGGCCGTGCCTGGGCAGCCTGCTCGGCCGCGAGCCTTTCCAGGAGACGCCGCGGGCGCTCGCGCCCGGCGTGTACCTGCACTGGTCGCTGCCCGACGGCCTCACGCACGCGCCGGAGTCGGCCGCGGGCGAGGACGCCGGTGCGCGCATGCCGGCGATCCCCAACCGCTGGCTGGTACTGCGTTTCGCGGCGGCGGGTGCGGCGTGCCGGGGCTGGGTGGTCGAGAGCGACACCCTGACCGGCGTGCGCGAGGGGCGTGCGTGGCCGCGCCGGGTCGTCGACGCTTCCGCGCCGCTCGCGCGGGACGAACTGATCGTGCACCTGGGGCGCTGCGTGCCGCTCGAGGCCTGGTCCGAGTCTCACCCCGCGCGCCAGCCCGGCATCACCGCCCTCGGCTACGGCGATCCGGTGTTCGCGGCGAGCTTCCCGCACGGCCGCGGGGTGCTCGGCTTCCACGACGAGGAGGTGTGCGCCCTGCAAGAGGCCGAGCTGCACTACCTCGTGCTCGGCTGGTACTCCGCCCCCAAGGACGACGATCCGCTCGCCGCCTGCCTGCACAAGGCGCTCGCGGCGCGCGACTGGAATGCCTGGAAGGACTTGTTCGAGGGCTGCGCGTGGGTGTATCCCGGGCTCGACGAGCTCCTGGCCAAGCAGGACGAGCGCCACCGGGCGGAGGAGCGGGCGCAGCAGGCGAGCGCGCACGCACGCCGCGTTGCGCAGCGGCGCCGCGGCGCCGTGCCGCGCGACGCGGTACGCTGGCTCGCGAGGGAGTACGTCGAGGCGCGGCGCCAGGCGCAGGCGCGCAAGGCCGAGCTCGACACGGCCTGGCACCATCTGCCGGGGCGCATCCTGTGCCATGGCCTCCTCGCCGGGCTACGCTGGCGCGGCGCGGCCGCCGCGTATGGCGGTCCGCCGCGCGGCGCTCCCTTCCGCGCCGCCCTCGGCGAGCACGGCGCCGAGGCCATGGCGGCGCTGCTCGGCGCCCAGCCCGGCGTGCCGGCGCAGCACGCCGCGTACTTCGAGGCCTTGCAGCACGACCTGGATCCCCTGCTCGAGCGCCCGGGCGGCGCCGAACATCTCGCCCACGAGCTGCATGCGCGCCGCTTCCAGCCGCTGTCGCGCGCCTCCGGTTGGGAGATCGTCGAGCGCGAGCCCGCCCCGCTGCGCGCCGGGCGCCCGGCGCGCAAGGCCATCCCCGGCATCGTGCGGCGCGCGCTCGCCGCCCTGGAGCGACAGCAGCGCGAGGCCGACGCCCTCGCGCGCGAGCTGGACAGCCTCGGGCAGGCGCTCTACCTCGCCTGGTACCAGCGCGGCCTGGCGAGCTTCGACTGCGACCCCGAGGCCATCGAGCGCTGGCGCGCCGAGGAGTCCGCACTGCTGGCGAAGATCGCCGCGCAACGCGAGCGCCTCGCCGCGCGGGTCGACGCACAGGGCATACCGCGCGGGCGTCCGCTCGAGCGCGTGCGTGCGCTGGTCGAACGCCTGCTCCCCGGCTACGAGCTGCGAAGGGTCGACGGCGAGCGCTTCCATCGCCCGCGCGACCCGGTCCTGCTGCTCGCCGGGCCGGCCTTCGCCGACCCCGGACGGCATGGCAAGGACGGTCGCCATCGTGCCGATGGCCGGCTGCACTGCCGGACCAGCGCCTGCCTGGCTCAGGGGGAGGCTGCCGCCGCCAAGGATGAGCCCACGATCGGCGCGCTGGCGGACGCCGAGCTGCAGCGCCGCGGCATCCCTGCGCCTGCGGCGCGGCTGCTGCGCGAGGCGATCGAAATCGCGCGTGCGGACGACGCGGTCGCGGTTGCCCTTGCGGACGCGACCGAGACCGGCCGCGCAAGCGCGCCGCCCGCGTCCGTGGGCACGCCCGCCGACGGCTCCGAGAGTGGTTCCGGAAGTGGCTCCGGGAGTGGTGCCCCTGGCAGCGCGGACTCCGTTCCCGCGGCGATCGCCTGCACGCGCTGGTGCGGCAACCCCTGGCTGCCGCTGCTGCTGCAATGGCGGGTGTCGTGGAGCGAGCTCGCCCGGGCCGGGGAGGGCGCTGCGGCGCTCGCGGGCTGGCGGCTCGGTGCGCACGGCGATGGCTACGAGCGCAGCGCCGAGGCGGTCCCCGGGCGCGAGCACGTGTTCACCGGCACCTCGCTGATGACGCCCGGCGTGGCCGACTCGCTGCAGCGGCGCCTGTGCGAGGCTGGCGTGGAGGTCGCCGCGATCGACGTCCTCGGCCAGAGCCTCGACGGCCTGATGGATGGCCTGCTCGCCCGCTGCGCCCGCCCCGAACTTCCCCCGCTCGAGGCCGAGGGGCATGCGGGGCCGCTGCGTCCCGCCCCGCATGCCGCGCAGCTCGAGGCCGCCGACGGGCTGTCGCCGCTGCGCGACGCGCGCCTGCTGCCGCTGCGCGCCGGCCTGCTGCGCATCGAGCGCCTGCGCGTCATCGACGCGTTCGGCCGCTTCATGGAGCTGCAGCCCGAGGGCGGCGGTGCGCTTCCGGTGGTGCTGCCGCCGCGCCTGCGCGGGCCAGGCGGGGCCGCGCTGTTCGAGCCGCGCCTGGTGCAGGCCGCCCGTCTGGTGGTGGACTGGCCGGCGCCCGCGCGCTGGCGCGGTGGGGGGAGGAACCCGGACGGAGCTGCTGGGCAGGCAGCGCGGGTGCAGGAGGATGCCGCCGCGGAGCCCGGCGAGGGCGAAGCCTGCGCCTGGATCCTGCCCGATCGGATCGGCGGCACCCTGGCGCTGCTCGACGCCGCCGGCAACCTCCTCGGGGCGCTGCAGGCGATGCGCGGCAAGGCGGATGCGCACGGCGTCGGCGGACGTACCCGCCCGATCGACGGTTTCCGCTGGGTGGCGACGCTCGGTCCCCACGCCTCGACGGCGGCGGATGCGCCGGGCGAGACCGCGTTCGATCCGGCCGACCCGCTGGCCGACCGCGGCGCCGATCCGCTCGTCCGCGAGCTCGTGCGCGAGCTGCTGCGCTGGCAGGGGGCGAGCGGGGCACGCCTCGCCGACCTGCTCGACGCCTTGCAGCAGGCGGCGGGCGAGCTCGCGCCCGATGCCGACGATCCCGCCGTCGGCCTGCTCGTCGGACGGCCGCTGGCGCTGGTGCGCGCGCGCCTGCGACTCGAGCTCGATGGCTTGCCCGCCCACGACCCGGCGAGCGCCCAGGGTGAAGGCCGCTGCGGCGGCGTCGAGGCGATCGCGTTTCCGCTGCGCCTGGGCGACTTCGGCGGCAGCGGCGAGGACGGGCTCGCAGGCTTCTTCCTCGCCGACGAACCGGGACGTTTCCACCCGGCCTGGGGGCTGCGCACCGGCGAGGGCCGGCCCGAGCTGCGCGAGCGCAGCGAGCCCGTGCTCAGCATCGAGCGCCCGCTCGAGCTCATCCTCCTGATGGATCCGGAGCGCGGCTTCACGGTGACCAGCGCGGTGCTCCCGCGCGCGCACTTCCGGCCGCCCGGCGCCGGCGAGCGGGTGCGGGCGCGTTCGCTGATGTTCTTCACCGGTCCGGTGCTGGGGGCGTGCAGCGAGCTGCGCCTGCCCCGGCCCTCGGACCTCTACGGCCAGTGGGCGTGGAACCATCACCCGCGCGTGGGCGTGCGCGCGGAGCGCGAGGTCATCGACACCGCGGCGAGCGGCAGCGTCACCTTCCCGCCCGACCTCGCCCTCGCCGAGGGCTGGCTGCGGCTCGAAGCGGTCGCGCTCGCGATCGACGGCTTCGGCGTGGTCGACGCCGCGGTCGCCGCACCGTCTGCGGGCGCCGCGCAGGATGCGGTGGCGGGCTTCGAGCTGCCGCCGCAGCTGCCCGCCACGCTCGCGTGGACGGTGAGCGGTGCCGACGCCATCGAACTGAGCGGACCGGATGGGCGCGTGCTGCTGTGCACCGCGGCAGCGCCCTTGCCGTCGACCTGGGCGCTGGCACAGCCGCTGGCCGGCCGCTACCGCCTGCGCGCATGGCGTTGGCTTGCCACCTCCGATCGCGACTCGCCGCCGGCGTGCCGCATCGCCGAGGTGGAGTTGCGACTGCGGAGGCCTGCATGACGGACGCTGCCATGGGCCTCGTTGCACGCATCGCCTGCATGGGCGACTTCGTCGTCGGCGCGCGCTCCGCGGCCAACCGGCTGACGCTGCGCATCGACTACCGTGGCGGGCAGGGGCTCGCGTGTGCGCGCTGGCCGGCGCTCGTCCTGCGTTGCGGTGTCGGCGGCGGGGAGGGCGACCTGGTGCGGGACGCGGCGCAACTGCGGCGCTGGAGCTGCCAGGCTTCGGCGGGCTGGGTGGCGCAGTGGAGGCTGCCGCCAGCGTGGCCGGAGGGCTGCGAGTTGTGGCTGCTGCGCCGCGGCGACGCCCTGCTGCAGCCGGGCGATGCCCTCGAAGTGGTGTTTTCGGGCGCGGCCTCCGACGCGCGCCCCGGCCTCGCGGCGCTCGAGCTGAGGCTGCAGGCGCGCGGCGATGCGGCGGCCGCGGCGGTGATCCCGCTGCAACTCGCCAAGCGTGCGTCGGCTGCCGGCGTCCTCGGCTTCGCCTGCGTCCCGGAAGCGGCCGCGATGAATCTTCCCGGCGATGTCGTCGAGCTGCGCTGGCGCACGTGCGGCCTGTCCGACCTGAGCTTGCTGCGGGACGGCCTGTGCATCGCCGAGGGCCTCGCCGACGCGGGCCACCGGCGCGTCGTGGCTGGGGTTGGCGATGCCGAGTTCGCGCTGCGCGGCTGGGACGAGGCGGGGCAACGTCACGAGGCGGGCTTGCGCGTGCGCGCCTTGCGGCCGGGCTGGCAGCGCTGGCCCTGCATGCTGGCGACGCGGGAGGGCCGCAGGCTGGGCGTGCCCGCCACCGCGGCCACGAGCGGCGAAGCCTTGCCGCTACGCCTGTTCGGCGTGGCCGGCGGCATGCTGTACGCGAGCGTCGCATTGCCTGGCGTTGGCGGGTCGTGCGTGCTGCTTTGCCGGGCGCGCCATGCGCTGGGGCCCTGGGAGCTGGTGGGCGCGGCGGGGGCAGGCAAGGGGGGCGCCGAGGGGGCGGCCGAAATGGCAGTCGAGGGGGCAGGCCCGTTCCCGGCCTTCCCGCATGGCTGCGAGCGCCTGCCAGGGGTGTTGTTCCGCGGCCGCCTGTGGTTGCTCGGTGCTCCGTCCGCCGCGCGGGGACGCTGCGGCAGCAAGGTGTGGAGCCTCGACGTCGGTGCCCGCGAACCGCGCTGGCGGGATCATGGCGAGGCGCCCTGGTGCGCCCGGCGGGCGCATGGCGTGGCGGTGTTCGAGGATCGCCTGTGGGTGTTCGGCGGCATCGACTCCGCCGGTGCGTCGCTCGACGACGCCTGGGCGGCGACACAGGAGCCTGCCGAGGGCGCCGTCGTGTGGACGCCTGCCGAGGAGGGGAAGCCTGTCGACCAGGCCGCGGTGCCGACCCTGGACTGGCAAGTGCAGGCGGCGGGGGGGCCGCGCGAGCGTCCGTGCGGCGCTGCGCAGCCGGTGCTCCATGATGGGCGGCTGTGGCTGTTCGGCCGCGCAGGTTCGGCGAGCGCCGGCGAGGTGGGCTCCGAACCGGTCGGGGAGGGCTCCGAGCCGCTCAGGGAGGAGGACGAGGAGCGGCGCGAGTGCTTCGACCTGTGGTCCTTCGATGGCCTGCGCTGGGAGCGCAGCTTCCTGCTCGGCGACCTGATCGAGGGGCAGGTGCTTGCCGCCGCGCTGGCGAGCGATGGGCGCAGCCTGCACGTCTTCGCGTGGACGAGTCGGCACGCCGATGCGGCTCGCGCCGACGCCGAGCGGGTCGAGGCCATCGCGCTGCGCCTGGTGGACGCGCCCGCGAAGCGCTGGGCGGTGCTGCCCTGCGAGGACCTGCAAGGCCTGGTCCCGGCGGCGATCGAGGATTTCCAGGTGCTGGCGCTGCGCGCCGGCGCGCTGGTCCTCCGTCTGCTGGCCACGGAGAACGAATGCGCGGCGGACCGCGCGCTGCGACTGTACTTCCCGGCCTAGGCGCCACGCCGCCGGGGTGCGCAAAGGGAGGACCGGATGAAGCTGCGATCACTGCACCTGTGCCTGGCACTGCTCGCGCTGGTGCCCGCCTCGCTGCCGGCGGCCGAGCGTGCGGTGGCTGCGACGAGCCCGGGGAAGGTGTCGGCTGCGAGGAGCGCGCCGATCTCGACGACGCTCCTCGAAGCGTTCGACCCCCCGCACGCATCGACGGCCGAAGCCGCGACCGCAGGGGGTGCCGATACGGCGACCGCCGGAGTGGCGGGGACGAAGGTGGAAGCGGAGGCGGCGGAGGCGGAGTACTACTGGCTGCTCACGGGGTACGGGGTACGGCTGGCCTTCGATCTCGCCAGCCTGCCCGCCGGCTTGTCGGCGGCCCAGATGCAGCGCTGCGTGCTGCGCGTGGTGGCGAGCGAGGTGCGCTACGTGCGCGAGCACGAGGCGGTCGCCGCCGTGGTCGAGCTGGCGGTCCGGCGCGTGGGTGATACGCGCCCGCTTGCCGCGCTGCGCGACCTGCGACCCGACCGGCCGGTGTCCCTGAACCCGGACAACGGCCGACTGTGCGAGGCCGTGGCCGAGGCGGCCGCGGCGCCGGCTCGCCGCCTCGAGCTCGAGCTCTACACCGCCACCTCCCGGGCGAGCAGCCTGCTGCACGGCCGGGCGTCGGCGGAGGACGGGGTTCGCCAGGCCTCGCACGCGCCGCGCCTGGTCATCCAGTACGCGCCCGATGCGGCCGCGGCCGCGTCGGGCTGGCGGCAGCCCCAGCACGACGCCGGTCACAGCGGCCGTGGCGACTTCAAGCCCGCGCGCAGCCCGGGTGGCTTCGAGCTGCAGGCGCTCCCCCTGCCCGCCGTCGGCGAGGACGCCAGTCCCGGCCTGCTCGCCGAGCGCCCGCTGCTGTGGCGGGATCAGGTGATCGCGGTGCAGAAGCGGGGCAGGCTCAACTACCTGGTCGCGCTCGACGGCAAGGGGGGCCTGATGTGGTCGAGCGAGATCGGCGGCGGGGTGGTGCAGCGGGCGCCGGTCATCAGTCCGCAGGGCCTGCTCTACCTGGTCACCGAGGACGCCGTGCGTGCCTGGGATCTCGAGGCCGGCGGCGCCTTGCGTCACACCTTCCGGCTGCCCGAAGTCGCCGCGCAGATGCCGGTGCGGCTGTCGCCCTTCACCAAGCCGACCGTCGGCGAGGACGGCAGCCTCTACCTCGTGCTGGGCGATGGCTTCGATGGTGTGCTCGGTCTCGACGCGCGGCTGCGGCCCTTTCTCTTCTTCGCGCTCAACGAGGCGGCGGGGAGCCGCATGCCGGGCAGCGCGGCGCTGAGCATCGACGGCCGGCGCCTGGCGGTGCCGACCGGCGAGGGCGCGGTGGTCCTCGACCTGCACGAGCCCGCCGAGGTCGAGCGCCTCGCCTTCGGTGACGCCGCGGCCGCGGCCGGCTGGAGGCATCACCTGCCGGTGGCCGGTGGGCGCATCGGCGAGTGGATCTTCTCCGGCTACGACGAGGAGGACGGCACGGGAAGGGTGTGGGCCTTCGCAGGGCGGGCGCCACGCTGGCAGGCGAGCGGCGGGACGAGCACGCAGCCGGTGCTGGCACCCGATGGCCGGGTGTGGTTCGTCCAGGATGGCGCGCTCAACGTGCGTGGATTCGGGCCGGGCGACGCGGGCAGGCGCTTCGGCGCCGGACTGTGCGCCAGCTCGAATCCGGTCATGGATGGCGCAGGCAACCTCTTCTTCTGGTGCAGCGGCACCCTCTACGGCTTCGCGTCCGACGGGCGGGCCCTGTTCGCGGGACAGGGCTTCGCGAACGCCCCCGAAGAAAACCTCGCGCTCGCGCTCGGCACCGACGGCAGCCTATGGACCGCGAACGCGAACGGCGGCGCACTGTTCGTCTTCCGCCCGCACTTTGCACGATCGCCGGCGCCGCGGCCAACGCCCCGCCGCCCCGGACGCTGATCCTGCACAGGAGTCGATGCGGCGGAGCGGCACGCGGGAGCGACGCGTGCCGCGCCGTGCGGACCGTGCCGGAGGCTGGTCGGCGCCTCGAGCACGGGCTGGCGCCGGGAGTCGGAGGGTGGCCGTCTTCAGGTCACGACCGTCGGACCCTCCATGCCGCTGTGGCGACGGATGCCGGCAAGTTCGTCGGCGATGCGGATCAGTTCGCCGAGCGCCTCTTGCACCGGGTGACCGTGGCGGGCGGCGTCGGCCTCGTAGCGTTCCAGATAAACGCGCAGCGTGGCGCCCTCGGTGCCGGTGCCCGACAGGCGGAAGACGATGCGGCTGCCGTCGGCGAACAGCAGGCGCACGCCCTGGCGGGTACTCACCGAGCCGTCGACCGGGTCGGTGTAGGCGAAGTCGTCGGCGGTGGCGATGCGCAGCCCGGCGCCGCAGTCGCGTCCGGCCAGCGCAGGAAGCTGCGCGCGCAGCTCGGCCATGAGCGCATCGGCGCGCTCGGCGGGGATGCCCTCCCAGTCGTGGCGCGAGTAATAGTGGCGGCCGAAGCGCGCCCAGTGCGCACGCACCAGGTCTTCGACCGAGCGCCCGGTTACGGCGAGCAGGTCGAGCCAGAACAGCACCGCCCACAGGCCGTCCTTCTCGCGCACGTGGCTGGAACCGGTGCCGTAGCTCTCCTCGCCGCACAGCGTGGCCTGGCCGGCGTCGAGCAGGTTGCCGAAGAACTTCCAGCCGGTGGGCGTCTCGTGGCAGGGGATGCCGAGCGCCGCGGCGACCTTGTCGGCGGCGCGCGAGGTCGGCATCGAGCGTGCGATGCCGGCCAGCCCGGCGCGATAGCCGGGCACCCGGGTGGCGTGCTCGGCGAGCACCGCCAGGCTGTCGGACGGGGTGACCACGAAGTCGCGGCCGAGGATCATGTTGCGGTCGGCGTCGCCGTCCGAGGCCGCGCCGAAGTCGGGCGCGTCGGGGCCGGACATCGCCGCCATCAGCTCGGCCGCGTGCGCCGGGTTGGGGTCGGGGTGGTGGCCGCCGAAGTCCTCCAGCGGCTCGCCGTTGATCACCGTGCCGGCGGGCGCGCCGAGCTGGCCCTCGAGGATGGCGCGCGCGTACGGCCCGCTCACCGCGCTCATGGCGTCGAAGCGCATGCGGTGGCCGGCGGCGAACCAGGCGCGCATGGCGTCGAAGTCGAAGAGTTGCTGCATCAGCTCGGCGTAGTCGGCGACCGGGTCGATCACCTCGACGCTCATGCCGCCGAGCGTGCGCGTGCCGAGCGTGTCGAAGTCGATGTCGCCGCCTTCGCTCTCGATGCGGTACTCGGCAATCTCCAGGCTGCGCGCGTAGATCGCTTCGGTGAGCTTCTCCGGCGCGGGGCCGCCGTTGGAGGCGTTGTACTTGATGCCGAAGTCGCCGTCCGGCCCGCCCGGGTTGTGGCTGGCCGACAGGATGAGGCCACCGAAGGCCGCGCGGCGGCGGATGACGGCGCTGACCGCCGGCGTCGACAGCAGCCCGCCGCGGCCCACCAGCACGCGGGCGAAGCCGTTGGCCGCCGCCATGCGCAGGATGGTGCGCACCGCCGTGCGGTTGTGGAAGCGGCCGTCGCCGCCCAGCACCAGGCTCTGGCCCTCGTGCCCGGGCAGGGTGTCAAACACGGCCTGGACGAAGTTCTCGAGGTAGTGCGGCTGCTGGAAGACGGCGACCTTCTTGCGCAGGCCGGAGGTCCCGGGGCGCTGGCCGGGGAAGGGGCGGGTGGAGACGGTCTGGATGCTCATGAGCGTGTGGGCGGATGGCAGGAAAGGAGGATCGGGCACTTCATCAGTTGCGCATGTTGCGCTGCAACCGTCATTGAACGTCTTCGCGGGGAAGTTCTCAAGGGCCTTGGTCGCAGGACCACGCCGGGGCCGGGCTCCGGCGCTGCGTTCGCGCCTTCCGGCGCTCCTACAGGAAGCGCTGCGGCGCCGATTCCATGCAGAGACTCCGGCCCGCGCCGGTTCATGCAGGAGCGGCGGCAGGCGCGAAAGCGGCGATCGCCTACCCGACGCGCATCCCTTGCCCCGCGGCCCATTCGCGCCTGCCGGCGCTCCTACAAGAGACTCCGACCCGTGCAATGATGCTGCTCACGTTGTGGTGCGTTTCGCCTCAGAAAAG
>Ga0116151_10001824_pt1 | contig 19907 bp, 17 predicted proteins | sample AD_UKC117_MetaG_FD_89893 | JGI IMG/M metagenome (GOLD analysis project Ga0116151, IMG submission 89893) | Active sludge microbial communities of municipal wastewater-treating anaerobic digesters from Hong Kong - AD_UKC117_MetaG | ecosystem: Engineered > Bioreactor > Anaerobic > Digestate...
CACGGCGACGGTGAGCGCCGCGCCATAGGCCATCTGCAGGAGGAAGGTCGAGACGTTGAAGTAGGTAAGCACGGACTGCAGCAGGAAGATGTCGACCGCACCCAGCGCCGCGGCGACGAGGCCGCCCTTGCCGCCGGCGAGGCTGACGCCGCCGAGGGCCACGGCCGAGATGGCGAGGAGCGTCATGCTGTTCGCGACGTTCGGGTCGGCCGAGCCGATCAGGCCGGTGAGCGAGAGCCCGCCGACGGCGCCGAAGAGGCCGGCCACGACATAGGAGAGGAAGCGAACCCTGGTGACCGGGATGCCGGCGGTGAAGGCGGCGCGATCGTCGCTGCCGACCGACATCAAATGCTCGTGGATCGGCAGGCGCTTGATCAGCAGCCAGACCGCCACGACGGCGAGGATCGGCAGGATCGAGCCCGTGCCGGCGAGCGACTTCAGCCAGGCCGGTGCCGTGCCGGTCGGCGAGGGCGAGATCGTCAGCGTCAGGCCCGCATAGAGGAGATAGGTGCCGAGCGTCGCCACGATCGGCTGGATTCGCAGGATGGTGGCGAGAAGGCCGTTGAGCACCCCGGATGCGAGCCCGATCAGCAGGACGATGGGCACGATCTCGAAGGGCGAGGTCATGCCTGCCCGCTCGACCAGCACGCGGACGATCACGACGTTGACGAGGCCCATGAGCGGCGCCACCGAGATGTCGATACCGCCGCGCCCGCCGAGGATGGGCGGCATCGAGGCGATGGCGGCGATGATCAAAGGTGCCGCCAGGCCGAGCGTCACACCGAGATTGACCGGCGCGAAGCGCACCGGGTTGAGGATCAGGTTCAAGAGCAGGAGCACGATGAACAGGCCGCCGGCGAGGCGAAGCTCGGGGCGGCGGGCGAAGAGGCGCTTCATGCGGCCTCCCCTTGGCCGAACATGGCGGCGATCACCCGATCCATCGCCAGCTCGTCAGGGCCGAGCTCGCGCGAGACCGCGCGCTCGCGGAACACCAGCACGCGATCGCAGAGCTGCAGGATCTCCTCGATCTCGGTCGAGAGCACCACGAGCGGCATGCCCTCGTTGCGGGCAAGCCCGCGAAACGTGTCGTAGAGCTTCATCCTCGTGCCGAGATCGACCCCGCGCGTCGGGTCGTTCAGCAGCATCACCCGGGGCTCGCAGGCGAGCCAGCGCGCCAGCAGCACCTTCTGCTGGTTGCCGCCCGAGAGCGTGCCGATCGGCGCATCGGGCCGGTCGTAGACCATGGAGAGCCGCTCGCGGAAGTCCCGCAGCCGCTGGAGCAGGCCGCGCCGGCGGACCACGCCCAGCGTGGCGTGGCGCGGCAGGGCGGCGATGGCGAAATTGTCGAACACCGACTGGCCGGGAAAGATTCCGGTGCCGCGCCGGTCGCGGGGCAGGTAGGCGACGCCCAGCCGGACCGCCTCGGCGAGGCTGGTGACCGGCGCCTCGCGGCCGACCTCGGTGCGGATCGTCACGGTCCCGTCGACCGGCCGGTGCAGGCCGCAGAGCGTCTCGATGAACGCTTCCTGGCCGTGCCCCTCGAGCCCGGCGAGCCCGACGATCTCGCCGCGCGCCACGGCGAGATCGATGGGCCGGGCGGCCTCCTCCAGCGTGACGCCGCGCGCCTCGAGCATGATGCCCTCAGCCATGCGCGTGCACCTTCAGATGGGCCTCTGGGATCATCAGGGCGAGCAGCCGGGCGGGCGTGATCTCCGCGCCCTCGAGGGTCTCGATGGCCCGGCCGCTGCGCAGCACGGTGACCCGGTCCGAGAGCGCCTGCACCTCGTCCATGCGGTGCGAGATGAAGAGGACGAGCCGCCCGCCCGCCACCAGCTCGCGGATGGCGGCGAAAAGCACGTCGCGATCGGCGAAGTCGAGGGCGGCCGTCGCCTCGTCGAGGATCAGGATGCGCGGGTCGCGCACCAGCGCACGGGCGAGCACGACGAGCTGCTGCTGGGCGAGCGGCAGATCGGCGCCGCGCCGGTCGAGATCGAGGGCGGTGCGGGTGATCCGCGCCAGCGTCGCCCGGGCGATCCCGGCGCGCCGCGCCAACGGCAGAGCCCGCCGCCAGAGCCCGTCATAGCCGAGGAAGATGTTGTCGAGCACGCTGCGCTCGGGGGCGAGCAGCACCTCCTGGAACACCGTGGCGATGCCGTGGCCGCGCGCCTGCGCCGGGTTGCGCAGCCGCACCGGCTGGCCATCGACCTCGACGGTGCCCGTATTGGGCTCCACCACCCCGGTCAGCAGCTTGACCAGCGTGCTCTTGCCGCTGCCGTTCTCGCCTAGGATGGTGTGGACCTGCCCGGCGGTGAAGGCGACCGAAACGTCGTCCAGCGCCACCGTCTCGCCGTAGCGTTTCGAGACCCCGTTGAGCGCCAGAATGGTCAGCCGACTTTCCCCGATTGCCGAACCCGGAGCCTGCCCGATCGGTCGGCTTTCCGGGCGAAATCGCTAGACGGTCCGGGACATTCATGCAAGACACGGCGGCGGCGAATTCGCCTGATTGCTCGGGGAGGAGCTGCAAGAAATGAACATCGCCCTCAGGACGCTCTTGTGTGGGCTGACGCTGCCGGCGCTGGCGGCGCTGCCCGCCGCGGCCCAGTCGATCGACGTCCTGCCGGACGAGCTCAAGGCGCTCTACACGGACAATATCCCGGTCGGCCCCTCGGCCTATGACGGCTTCGAGATGCCGGCCCAGCCCTGGAAGTGGTGCCACTCCGAATCCTACATGGGCAATCCCTGGCGCGTCTCGATGACCAACGAGCTCGAGCGGCTGGTCAATGGCGCCATCGAGGCGGGTGTCGTCGAGAGCTTCGAGCTCTCCGACAGCAATGGCGACGTCACCCAGCAGATCGCCCAGATCCGCGCCTTCATCGACAAGGGCTGCAGCGTCATCACCACCATCGCCGGCTCGTCGACGGCGCTCAACGACGTGATCGAGGATGCCTTCAACGCCGGCATCCCGGTGGTCACCACCGCCAGTGCGGTGACCAGCCCCTATGCCTTCAACATCCAGCACAACCACAATGTCTGGGGCTACGACATGGGGATCGGCGTCGCCGACTATCTCGGCGGCCCGGGCAACGTGCTGATGGTCGAGGGCATCCCCGGCAGCCCGATCGTCGAGCACGAGAACTCCGGCGGCTACCGCGCCTTCGAGGAGCATCCCGAGATCACGATCCTCGGCAAGGTCAGCGGCATGTGGACCGCGAACGTGACCAAGAACGTCGTGCTGCAGTTCCTCGCGACCAACGCCTCGCCGATCGACGCCGTCTGGACGACCGGCAGCGAGACCCGGGTGATCGCCGAGGCCTTCACCGAGGCCGGCCGCGACCAGCCGCTGATCACCGGCTCCATGTCCGGCGACGCGCTCGGCTACTGGAAGGAGAACAAGGACACCTTCAAGTACTATGGTGGCGCCATCCTGCCGACAGTCGCCGCGCACAACACCTTCCGCGCCGCGCTTCGCCTGCTCGAGGGCCAGGAGCCCCTGGTCAACACCATCCTGGTGCCGGTGCCCGAGATCAGGGGCGAGGACCTGGGGAAGTGGGCGGCCGAGTGCATGACCGTCGAGTCCGGCTCCATCTTCCCGGTGGCGCCGGTCGAGCCATTGAGCGAGGAGTCGATGAACGGCTACTTCCGCAATGGTGCCGCGACACCGCTCTACGACTACGCCACCACCCCCGATCCCTGCGCCGGCTGAACGGCGCGAGGATCGCAGCATGGACCAGCGTCTCGAGCGCACCGTGCAGGCGCTGCGCGAGGTCGGCGCCGACTGGGCCGTCCTCGCCAGCGTCGACGGCGTGGCCTACGCGACCGGGCACTTCGCCCCGGTCGAGGCCGGCCCCTCCCCCTTCGCCGGCGGGCCGACCATCGCCCTGATCGACAGGAACGGCACGGCCGGCATCGCCTGCGCCAACGTCGAAGCGGCGGCGGCCGGGGCGTCCCGGGTCACCGAGGTGGGGCTCTACGAGGGCTACGCCTTCGACCATGGCGTCGACTACATCGACAGCTACCGGACCGCCGTCGGCTCGCTCGCGCGACGCCTCGGCGTCGGCGGCAGGCTCGCCGGCGAGCGGGGTCATGTCCCGCAGATCCTGGGCGACGTCCTGCCGGTCGACACGGCGCTCGACCTCACGCCGCCGCTCCGCCGGCTCAGGGCGACCAAGACCGCGGAAGAGCTGGCGGCGCTGCGCCGGTCCGCCGAGGCCGTCGCCATCGGCCAGCGGCGCTTCCTCGAGGCGCTGCGTCCCGGCCGGAGCGAGCTTGCGGTCTTCGCCGAGATCCGCTGCGCCATCGAGGAGTTCGCCGGCTGCCGCGTGCCGATCACCGGCGACTTCATCTCCGGGGCGGCCCGCAGCTCGGCCTTCACCGGCTGGCCGATCCACCGGGTCATCGAGCCGGGCGATCCGGTGATGGCCGACCTCGCGCCGCGCATCGACGGCTACTGGGGCGATTCCTGCGCCACCACCAGCGCCGGGCCGGCAAGCAAGGGCTTCATGAAGCTTTTCGAGGCCTCCAAGGGCGCCCTCACCCACGCGCTGGAAATCATCCGCCCGGGCATGACCGCCCAAGAGCTGGACGCGCAGCTTCGCGCCTATGTCGGCCGCCACGGCTTCACCTACCCGCACCACAGCGGCCATTCGATCGGCACCGCCGTGCACGAGTTCCCGCGCCTCGTGCCCTACGAGACGGCCGTGCTCGAGCCGGACATGGTCCTCCTCGTCGAGCCCGGCTGCTACGACCCGGAGATCGGCGGCGTGCGCAGCGAGTACATGATCCGGGTGACCGACAGCGGGTGCGAGATCCTCCACCCCTTCGACCACGTGCCTTCGGCCTAGACGACTCTCGTCGGTCGGCGGGTTCTCGCGCGCGTCGCGCCTGCCGGCCGACCTATTGGCTCTCGACATGACATGAGCTGGAAAGCACCGGTGAGCGCGCGCTCCCTGCCTCCGGAAGGCCCCCTTGTCGCCTGGTACGGCGACGATTTCACCGGCTCGGCGGCGGTGATGGAGGTGCTGACCTTCGCCGGCCTGCCTTCCGTCCTCTTCCTCGAGCCGCCGACGCCGGCGCAGCTCGCCCGGTTCGAGGGGCTGCGGGGGATCGGCATCGCCAGCACCGCCCGCGCCCAGGGGCCGCGCTGGATGGACGCCAACCTGCCGGCGCTGTTCCTGACGCTGCGCGGGCTGGGTGCGCCGATCAACCACTACAAGGTCTGCTCCACCCTCGATTCGGCGCCCGAGGTCGGCTCAATCGGCCGGGCGATCGATCTCGCCATCCCCGTCTTCGGCAGCGACTGGGTGCCGATCCTGGTGGCGGCACCTCCTTTGCGCCGCTACCAGGCCTTCGGCCAGCTCTTCGCCTCGGGACCCGGCGGCGTCTTTCGCCTCGACCGCCACCCGGTCATGGCCCGCCATCCGGTGACGCCCATGGACGAGGCCGATGTCGCCCGGCATCTCGCCCGCCAGACGGATCGCCAGCTCGGCCTGATCGGCCTCGAGGATCTGGCAACCGCCGACCGGGCGCTCGAGGCACGCCGCCGCCAGGTTGCCGAGGGCGCCGCCCTCCTGACGCTCGACTGCATCGACGAGGCGACCCTCGGCATGTGCGGTCGCCTGATCTGGGAGGCGCGCGGGCCCCATCAGCTCGTCGTCGGCTCGCAGGGCATCGAGTACGCGCTCATCCGCCACTGGCAGGATTGCGGCCTGCTTCCCAGGCACGCGCCGCCGGCGGGCATCGGCCCGGCCAAGCGGATGGCGGTGGTGTCGGGCTCGGTCTCGCCCGTGACGGCGGCGCAGATCGACTGGTCGCTGGCCAACGGCTTCGCCGGCATCGCCTTCGACGCAAGGGTGGTGGTGGACAAGGCCGCCCTGGCGCGGGAGGAGGAAGCCGCCGTCGCGGCTGCCCTCGATGCGATCGACCGGAGCCTGGACCCGCTGGTCTTCACGGCCCGCGGCCCGGACGATCCGGCCGTGCCGGCGCTGCGCGAGGCCCTGGGCCGGAGCGGGCTCGCCGCCGAGACGGCCAACGAGCGGATCGGCACGGCGCTCGGGCGGATCATCGACCGCATCATCCGCCAGGCGGGCCTGCGCCGGGCCGTCATCTCGGGCGGCGACACCTCGGGCCATGCCAGCCGCCAGCTCGGCATCCATGCGCTGACCGCCCTGGCGCCCACCCTGCCCGGTGCGGCCCTGCTCCGCGCCCACAGCGATGGCGCCCATGACGGGCTCGAGCTGGCGCTCAAGGGCGGGCAGATGGGCAGCCCCGACTATTTCGGCTGGATCCGCGACGGGGGTGGGGCAAGGGGCTGACCGGCTGGTTCCGGCAACGTCGCCGACCTAGGATTTATACCCTAACTCGGCGTCGAATGCAAGCCGGCCCGGGTCGGTTCGGCAATTTTGGCATTCGCCGGCCCGGGGCTCGCGGCGAAGTCGCCAAGAACCACAAAAATTTTCTTTTTTACAAGGAGTTATGGGAGCTCGGGTTCGTTGGCCCTGAACCGGGTTCGTTCGTCGAAAAGGCGGGTTCGATCGTTCGAATCTCGGGTTCGATCGTCGATTCCGCGGGTTCGTTCGCGGTGGCGTGTTGCAGAATCCGCGACATTTCCGGGCGAATGTCGCGCCGGATGCGCCATCACGAATCGTTATGTCGCGGAATCCGCGACATTCCGGCGGGCCTTGTCGCGGAAAACGCGACAACCCGAGCCCGGATGTCGCGTCGGATGCACCAACCCGAGCGATTCGGGGCGCCGGACGACAGGCCCGGGCGTCCGCCGGGACAGAGCCATAAGCATTCGTGATGCCTTCCGGCGGGCCTGCAGCGTCAGCCGAACCTGGCGATTGCCGCGGCGAGCTCGGGGTGGGCCTGCGCCTGCTGCTCGAGCGAGATGCCGGCGGCCGCGGCGTCCCAGGCCTGGCGGGTGGCGGCCACACCGGCGGCCGGGCCCATCGGGTGGCCGTGAATGCCGCCGCCACCCAGATACATGAGGTCCAGCGTGCGGCCGGTGCGCTCGAAGGTCTCGACCGCCTGCCCGCCCCACTGGCCGGAGCACACCACCGGCAGCGGCCGGTCGGCCTCGCTGAAGATCGGCGTCATGCAGTCGTGGAAGGAGCGCACGAAGCTCTCGTCCGGCTCCCAGTACTTGGCGCGGATGCCGTTGATCTGGAGCTGGTCGATACCGAGCAGGCGCCAGATCTTCTGGTAGGGGCGGAACTCCATGCCGAGCCCGGGGTGGCGGGTGAGGATGTCCCAGCCATTGCGGTGCGCGTGCAGGCACAGGGCCGAGCGGCGGCGCAGGAAGGTCATGCCGCCATGGCCGATCGAGTTGATGTTGACGACGGCGGCGTTGCCGCCGGCCTCGAGCACGAGGTCGTGGTTGCGCAGCATCAGGTCGGGGTCGGCCGACGAGATGCCGAAGGCGTACATGACCTTCCTGCCGGTCTTCTGCTCGTGGTCGAGGATGACCGGCATGATCGCGGCGACGCGCGCCTCGAGCGGCGAGTAGCCGGGACTCATCAGCTTCTCGTCGTCCTTGATGAAGTCGACCCCGGCCTCGCAGAGCGTGCGGACGACCTCGGCGGTCTCCTCGGGCAGCAGGCCGAGCGACGGCTTGATGATCGAGGCGATGATCGGCCCGCTCTCGACGCCGGTCAGCCGGCGCGAGCCGGCGATGCCGAACTGCGGCCCTGGATGGCAGCGCCACGCGTCCGGCAGGTCGATATCCATGACGCGGATGCCGGTCAGCCCCTTCGTCGCGTAGACGCCGCCGATGGCGATGGTCATCAGCGCCGCGACATCCGTGCCGATGGCCTCGAGCGGATAGGCGATGACCGCATCGGCGCGCTTGTAGGGGCCCCGGCCCCCGACATCAGGGATCGAGGGTGTGGCGAGCGGCTCGAGCGGCGTCAGGCCGACCACCCGGGCGGCGCATCTGGCGCGGACGGCCGCGGTTTCGCCGGGCAGCTCGGTGAAGGTCCCGGTGGACTGGTCGGAGGCGATCTTCGCCGCCGTCGCTTCCGGGTCGCCCGCCGTCTCGAGGCGATAGGTGACCCGGATCTCGGCCGCTGGCATGGCCTCCACGCCGAGCGGCCCGTCAGGCCTTGGCGTATTTCGCCTCGACCTCGTCGATCGCCCTGACATTGGGCGCCGAGCGGCCGGCCTCGTCGAAGGTCTGGGCGAGGAAGGCGTCGGCGATCGCCTTGGCCAGCTCCGGGCCGATGACGCGCGCACCCATGGTGATGATGTGCGCGTTGTTGGAGAGCGCCGCCCGCTCGGCCGAGTAGGTGTCGTGGGTCAGGGCGGCGCGGATGCCGGCCACCTTGTTGGCCGAGATGCACACACCGATGCCGGTGCCGCAGACCAGGATGCCCCGGTCGTAAAGGCCGTCCCTGACCTGGCTCGCCACCCGATCAACGAGATGGGCATAGAGCTTCTCACTGTCGTTCTGCGGCGTGCTGAGCTCCGCCACCTCGTGGCGACCCTGCAGATGCTCGGCCAGCACATGCGCGAGCTCGGCACCGACGCTGTCACCCGCGACCGCGATCCTCATCGTCGTCCTCCCGGTTCCTCTGTATCTGGGCCCGGCGCATTCGTGCAGCACGATCGGCCGGACTTCAAGGACGGCGCTGGCTCGACCACCGCCAGCGGCTCGAAGCGGGTCACGACGACCGGAGCCGCCGATCGAAGGTCAGGACCCGGTAGGCATACCAAAGACCGAGCCCGGCGGCGACGAGGTTGGAAACCGGGTTCAGCCAGTTGCCGACGCTCTCGTATTGCTCGCCCAGGAGGTAGCCGGCGCCGATCAGCAGGGCCGACCAGGCAGCGGTCCCCAGGGTCGAGAAGAGCAGGAAACGCCGCAGCGTCATGCCCGAGATGCCGGCGGGAACGGAGATCAGCGTGCGAATCGTCGGGATGAGGCGGCCGATCAGGACGGACTTGCCCGAATGGCGGTCGAACCACGCGTCGGCCCGCTCGATCTCCTCGGGCGAGAGGGTGATCCACCGGCCGTGCTTCGCCGCCCAGCTCTTCAGACGCTCCAGCCCCAGCCACCAGCCGACCCAGTACCAGCCCAGCGCCCCCGCGACGGAACCGATCGTCGCCGCGACGACCGCGCCGACGAGGCTGATCCCGCCCCTTCCCGCCACCGATCCCGCCAGCGGCAGGATCAGCTCGGAGGGGATCGGCGGAAAGACATTCTCGAGGAAGACGAGCGCCACGATGGCCAGATAGCCACCGCTCTCGACGAGGCCCGAGATCCAGTCTGCCACGGTGCGCGGGCCGCTTCGCGATCAGCCCTTCGACACGTGCTCGGGCTTCCCCTTTCGCCGCGTCGAGGCCAATCGCTCGAGCTCCTCCTCGCTCATCGATTCGACCATCGATCTGGAGGCGCCCTGAAGCTCGCTCTTCTTCGTCTCGCCGCGCTCGGCAGACAGCGCCGCACCGGCGGCCTTCTGCTGCGCCTTCGATTTCGCCGGCATGATCCGCTCCATGATGTTCCTCGCTGCCAGCAACGCATCGCGCGCCCGGCGGTTCCCGGCACCTCACGGCGACCATCGACCACCCCTCGGAGCCGGTGCGGCAAATCCGGCCCGGGTGCCCGAGCGGACGCACAGCCGGCGGGATCACCGGCGGCGACAGCGCGACCTTCGTGGCCTGCGCCATGGGCACGGCCCGGCGAGGCGCCGGCAACGATCGGCCGCGTCGGACGTTAGGGCAGCAATCCATTTGGGCCGAGAATGCTGAACAGGACCCGAAATCGCGCGCTGCACCGCACCGGATGCTGGGCCGGATACTGCTGGACCCTGCTCCTCTGTGCCGGGTGTGCCGGGCCGCAGTCGGCGCTGGCGCCGGGCGGCGCCGAATCGGAGCAGGTCTTGGGTCTGCTTCGGGTGATGGTCGTCGGCGGGGCCGTGATCGCCGCGCTGGTGGGGGGCGTTGCCGTCCACGCCGCGCGCAGCAATCGGGAGAACCAGGAGAAGCTGGGGCGTGCCCTCATCATCGGCGGCGGGGTGGTCGTCCCCGCTTTCGCCCTCGCGGCGCTGCTGGTGTGGTCGCTGCCCATGATGACGGCGTTCCGGGCGCCCGGCGACGGCCTGCGGATCGAGGTCAGCGGCGAGCAATGGTGGTGGCGGGTGCGCTACTGGCCCGAGGGCGCAGAAACGCCGATCGAGACGGCGAACCTCATCGTGCTGCCGGCCGGCGAGCGCACCGAGATCGTCCTCGACAGTCCCGACGTGATCCACTCGTTCTGGATCCCCGCGCTCGCCGGCAAGGTGGACATGATACCGGGCCGCCGGACGCGCCTGGTCGTCGAGCCGCAAGAGCCGGCCGAGCTGCGCGGCCAGTGCGCGGAGTTCTGCGGGACGTCGCACGCGCTGATGTCCTTCCCGGTCGAGGTGGTGCCGGCGGCGGCGTTCGCCGGCTGGCTGGAGCGCGAGGCAGCGCATGCGGCGGCGGCCGAGCCGGGGCCGGCGGAAGCGGGTGCGGAGCTCTTCTCGGCTCTCGGCTGTGGCGGCTGCCACAATGTTCGGGGCACCGGGGCCGACGGCGTGATCGGCCCCGATCTCACCCATTTCGCCAGTCGGCCGAGCATCGGCGCCGGCACCCTGCCCAACGAGCCCGAGGCGCTCCGGCTCTGGCTCGCGACGACCGGCAAGGTGAAGCCCGATGTCATGATGCCCTCCTTCGGCATGCTCGGCGCGCCGGAGCTGGATGCCCTGATCGCCTATCTGGCGGGCTTGCGATGAGCGGCGAGCACGATGCGGCGGATCGTGCCCACCGCGAGGCCCAGGCCGAGCGGCTGCTCGCCGCCTGGAGGACACCAACGGGCTGGCGCTACTGGTCGGCGGTCAACAATTCCGAGGTGGGCGCATGGTACACGGTAGCCGCCTTCGTCTTCTTCCTTTTCGCGGGCGTGCTGGCGCTCCTCGTGCGGGTCCAGCTCGCGGTGCCGAGCAACGATTTTCTTTCGGCTGACGTCTACAACCAGGCGTTCACCCTGCACGGCACGGTGATGATGTTCCTCTTCGCCGTGCCGATCTTCGAGGCGTTCTCCATCCTGATCCTGCCGCAGATCCTGGCCAGCCGGGATCTGCCCTTCCCTCGCCTCTCCGCCTACGGGTTCTGGTCGTTCGTCATTGGCGGCGTCTTCGTCTGCGGCTCGATCTTCTTCGGCGCAGCGCCGGACGCCGGCTGGTTCATGTATCCGCCACTGACCACGGACCTCGAGCAGAGCGGCATCGGCACCGACATCTGGCTGCTCGGGCTCAGCTTCATCGAGGTGGCCTCGATCGCGGCCGCGATCGAGCTGATCGTCGGCGTGCTCAAGTGCCGCCCACCCGGCATGCGGATCAATTTCATGCCGCTCTATGCGTGGTACGTGCTGGTCGTCGGCGGCATGATCCTCTTCGCCTTCCCGCCGCTCATCGCGGGTGACCTGCTCTTCGAGATGGAGCGGGCGTTCGACTGGCCGTTCTTCGATCCCGAGCGCGGCGGCGACCCCCTCCTCTGGCAGCACCTCTTCTGGATCTTCGGCCATCCCGAGGTCTACATCATCTTCCTGCCTGCGATCGCGCTCGTGGCGATGATCGTGCCGACCTTCGCCCAGCGCCCGATCTTCGGCTACTCGTGGGTCGTGCTGGCGGCGGTGGGCACCGGCTTCCTCAGCTTTGGCCTCTGGGTGCATCACATGTACGCCACGGGCCTGCCGGCGATCTCGATCGGCTTCTTCTCGGCCGCGTCCGAGGCGGTCGTCATCCCGACCGGCGTGCAGATCTTCGTCTTCATCGCCACGCTGCTCACCGGCCGCGTGATCTTCTCGACTCCCCTTCTCTTCATTGCCGGCGCCCTTGCCATCTTCCTGATCGGCGGGCTGACGGGCGTCATGGTGGCGCTGGCGCCGTTCGACTGGCAGGCGCACGACACCTATTTCGTCGTCGCGCATCTGCACTACGTGCTGATCGGCGGCATGCTGTTTCCGATCGTCGCCGGCTTCTACTACTACTTCCCGCTCGTGACCGGGAAGAAGCTCTCCGATCGACTTGGCCGGACGGCGTTCTGGCTCATGTTCAGCGGCTTCAACATCGCCTTTTTGCCCATGCACCTGACGGGGCTGCGCGGCATGCCGCGCCGGGTCTTCACCTATCCCGAGGGGCTGGGCTGGGACACGCTGAACATGGTCTCCACGGTCGGCGCCTTCATCTTCGCCGCCGGCATTCTGGTCGTCCTTCTGGACGTGATCCGGCCGAAGCGCCGCCAGCCCTATGCGGAGCGCAATCCCTGGAACGCCGGCACGCTGGAATGGCTCTGCGAGATGCCGGGCAAGCCCTGGGGTGTCCGCAGCATTCCCCTGGTCACCAGCCGCTATCCGCTGTGGGAGCAGGCGAATTTCGTCCGCGACGTCGACGAGGGCCGATTCTTCCTGCCGGACGCGGAGGAAGGCGAGCGCGAGACCCTGGTCACGAGCGTCCTCGATGCGGAAGGGGTCCAGTGCCTGCGCGTGCCCGGCCCCACCTTCCTGACGATGGCGGCCGCCGTCTTCACCGGCGGCGTCTTCATCTTCGCGACCTACCACTGGTATGCGGCGACCGCGGTCAGCGGCGTCCTGGCGCTCGCCTCGATCATCGCATGGCTCTGGACCGGCACGGCGGTCATCCCGGAGAAGGACGAGAAGCACATCGGGCACGGCCGGACGCTGCCCCTCTACATGTCGGGGCCGCGCTCGGTCGGCTGGTGGGCCATGTGCATCACCATGATCGGCGACATGACGGCCTTCTTCAGCCTCGTCTTCACCTATTTCTTCTTCTGGACGGTCAACCCGAGCTTCCCGCCGGAAGCCGCTCCCGGGCCGGGCGTCCTGTGGCCGGCCGTTGCCCTCGCCATGCTGATCGGCGCCTGGGCTCTCACCACCATGGCCCGGCGCTGGAACGCGAGGGATCGCGTGCTGTCGCTGCGGGCGGGTCTCGCTCTGGCCATCGTCCTGGCGGCCGCGAGCATGGGCGCGCTGGTCTTCGGCGTCCGGGGCACCGGCCTGGATCCGACGGCCAGCAGCTACGGTGCGACGGTCTGGGTCCTGATCCTGTGGCTGGCTGCGCATGTCGCGGTGGGCAGTGTGATGCAGGCCTACTGCATCGCCCGGAGCATGGCGGGCAAGCTCACCGGCAAATGGGATATCGAGATCCGGAACGTCAGCCTGTACTGGCACTTCCTCGCATTCACGGCCGCCGCCACGACCGCCGTGATCGCCCTGTTCCCGCTGGTGGATTGAGCGAATGGCGGCGAACAGGCAAGGCAGTCGCGGCCTCTGGACCCTGTTGACGGGGCCTGTCGTCTGGGCCGTCCACTTTCTCGTCTGCTACATCGGCACCGCCATCTTCTGCGCCAGGGCAGGCGATCCGGAGGCCGATCTGGCGCCCGTCCGGCTCGGCATCGGCGCCATCACGCTGGTCGCCCTCGCCGTCATCGCCTTCGTCGGCATCGAGGCCGACCGGCGGAGCGGGCCGGGGCTGGTGTTCGAGTGCCCGCACGACGAGGACACCGTCCGCGAGCGCCGCCAGTTCCTCGGCTATGCGACGCTCCTGCTCGCCGGGGTCAGCTTCATCGCGACGCTCCTCGTCGCGCTGCCAGCCCTCGTCATCCCGAGCTGCCGATGAGCCGGCTCGGCGCCGCGGCCGTGGGCGGACTGCTGCTCGTGGCGGCATGGGCCGGGCCGCTCGCCGCCCACGCGGCGAGCAGCTTCACGGCCCACATGGCCATTCATGTCACCGTGATCGCGATCGCGGCACCGTTGCTCGCCTTCGCGATGGGCCCGCGCTTCGCCCTGGCCCGGCGCTGCCCGCTGCTCTTCGCGCCGCTCGTGGCCTCGCTGCTCGACATCGTCGCCATCTGGGGCTGGCATGCACCCGCCCCGCACGTCCTCGCACGGACCTCGGCGCTCGGCTTCGCGCTCGAGCAGCTCTCGTTCCTGGCGGTGGCGCTGCTGGTCTGGACCAGCGCGCTCGGCGCCGGGCAGTCGGAGAGCCGGGCGGGCCAGGCCGCGGGTGTCGGCGCGCTGCTTTTCACCTCGATGCACATGACGCTGCTGGGCGCCCTCTTCGCCCTGGCGCCCCGGGAGCTCTTCCCCCGGGAGATCTGCGGCTCGGCCTTTGCCGGCCTCACGGCGCTCCAGGACCAGCAACTGGGGGGCACGCTGATGCTCGCGCTCGGCGGTGCCAGCTATCTGGCCGGCGCTCTCTATCTGCTCGCGCGCCTCCTCTCCGACGGCGCGCTCGGGGCTCGTGATGCGCGTCACGGCTAGAGGGCTGGCTCTGGGGCTGGCCGGCCTGCTCGCCGCGGGGGCCCTTTTCGCCTGGTCGGGGCTCCTCAACGTATCCGCCAGCTCCGGCCACTGGGCGATCACCAGCTGGTTCCTGCACGCGGTCATGCGCCAGTCGGTCGAGACCCATGCGGGCGGGATCGAGGCGCCGGACCTCGATGACCCGGCCATGGTCCTGCGCGGCGCCGGTCACTTCGCCACGGGCTGCGCCTATTGCCATGGCGCACCGGGCAAACCGCCGAGCCCCGCTGTCCGGAACATGACACCGGCGCCCCCGCGCCTCGGCGGGACGTTGCGCGAATGGGAGCCCGCCGAGCTCTTCTGGATCGTCCGGCACGGGATCAAGTTCACCGGCATGCCCGCCTGGCCCGCCCCGGAGCGGGCGGACGAGGTCTGGTCGGTCGTGGCCTTCCTGCGGGCGTTGCCCGGGATGGCGCCGGAGACCTATCGGCGGCTCGCGCACGGCCCCGCAAGCGCGGAAGGGCGAGCGGATGCGGGCGCCGCGCTCACGAGTTGCGCCCGCTGCCATGGCTTCGACGGCAGCGGTCGGGGGGCGGGCGCGTTTCCGGTCCTGTCCGGGCAGAACGAAGCCTACCTTCTCGCCAGCCTCAGGGCCTTCGCCAGCGGCTCGCGCGCCAGCGGGATCATGGAGACGGCGGTGAATGCTCTCGATGACGAGGCGCTCAGCGATCTCGCCCGGCATTACGCCCGCCAGCCCCGGCCGGAACGGCCGGCCGCGCCGCCGCCTGCCGCCGCCCTGGCAGCGGAGGGCGAGCGCATCTTCAACGAAGGGCTGCCACGCCAGCGGGTCCCGGCCTGCGCCAGTTGCCACGGTCGGCGAGGCGACGCGCCTCGCTATCCCTCCTACCCCCGGCTCGCCGGCCAGCCGCGCCACTACCTCGAGACCCAGCTCGAGCTGTTCGCCGCCGGCAGCCGGGGCGGCACGTCGTTCTCCCATGTCATGACGATGGTGGCCGGGCGCCTCGAGCCCGCCCAGATCGAGGCCGTCGCCGCCTGGCTGGCGAGCCTGCCGCCGCAATGACGCCGCCCGGCGGAACGTCCGGCCGTGCCCGCAGGTTGTCACGTTCGGATCAAAGGAGACGTCGCTTGGCACCCCGCGCCATCTGGAAAGGACAGCTCCAGATCAGCGAGCTGGTCTGCCCCGTCTCCCTTCATGCGGCTGCGTCGACCGCCGGAAGGGTGTCCTTCCACCTGGTCAATCGCGCGACCGGCAATCGGGTCCGCCGCGAATACGTGGACGCGGAAACCGGCGAGCAGGTCGAGCGCGAGCAGCAGGTCAAGGGCTACGCAACCGACGACAGGCGCTACATCCCGATCGAGCCGGAGGAATATGCGGCGGCGCTGCCGGAGAACCACAAGACGCTGCAGGTCGAGGCGTTCCTCGATTGCGCCGATATCGACACCGTCTATCTCGATCGCCCGTATTTCCTCCTGCCGGCCGAGCCGACGGCCGAGGAGGCCTTCACCGTCATCAGGGAGGGCCTGCGCGCCAGGCGGAAGGCCGCGGTGGCACGGGCGATGCTCTTTCGCCGGGTACGGTCGCTGCTCATCCGGGCGCAGGGTCGAGGGCTGATCGCGAGCACCCTGAGGTTCGATTACGAGGTCCGGCCCGCGGAGGAGGCTTTCGCCGGCATCCATGAGCAGGCGATCCAGGGCGAGATGCTCGACCTGGCCCGGCACATCATCGCGAGCAAGCGTGGCGAGTTCGACCCTGCCGCGTATGACGATCGCTACGATGCGGCCCTGGCCGGGCTGGTGAAGGCGAAGGCGGCGGGCCGGAAGATCCGCCCGCGCGGGCGACGCCCGGAAGGCCGGGTCATCGACCTCATGGATGCCCTGCGCAAGAGTGCCGAGGGCGCCGGGCCCGCCAGCCGCCGAGAGGCTGCCTCGCGCAACCGAAAGGCAGGTTGACCATGGCGCTCGACACCTATCGTGAACGACGGGACTTCAGGAAATCGCCCGAGCCCAGGGGGCGACCCGGCCGGAGGAGGACCGCCCGCAAGGGAAGGGCGTTCGTCGTGCAGATGCATGCGGCGCGCCGGCTCCACTACGATCTGCGGCTGGAAATGGATGGCGTGCTCAAGAGCTGGGCCGTGACCCGCGGCCCGAGCCTGGTGCCGGGAGAGAAGCGGCTCGCCGTGCATGTCGAGGACCACCCGCTCGAATACGGGGACTTCGAAGGGACCATTCCCGCGGGCTCGTACGGCGCCGGGACGGTGATCGTCTGGGACAGCGGCTCCTGGCAGCCGATCGGCGATGCCGCCAAGGGCTACGCCAAGGGGCATCTCGACTTCGAGCTCGCCGGCGAGAAGCTCGAGGGTCGCTGGCACCTCGTGCGCATGGCGGCGAAGCCGCGCGAGAAGCGCGAGAACTGGCTCCTGATCAAGGGGGACGACGAGCACGCCCGGGGCGCGGATGACCCCGACATCCTCGAGGAGCGCCCCGAGTCGACGAAGACCGGGCGTCGGCTGGAGGAGGTGGCCGAATCGGCCCCGAAGAAGGAGAAACGGGCGCGACCCGCCGGCAAGCGCTCGAGCCGCCCGCTCGGGGACGCCCGCCAGGCCCCCTTCCCGGGCTTCGTGGCACCGGCTCTCGCCACGCTTCGTCCCGAGGCGCCGCGCGGCGAGCGCTGGGTGCACGAGATCAAGCTCGATGGCTATCGCCTCCAGGCCCACGTCCAGGGCGGCGAGGCGAGGCTGCTGGCCCGGAGCGGCGCCGACTGGACCGAGCGGTTCGGCGAGGCGATCGCCGCCGCCCTGGCCGCGTTGCCGGCACGCGACGCGGTGATCGACGGCGAGGTCGTCGTCGAGGCCCGCAACGGGTCGTCGGATTTCGCCGCGCTGCAGCAGGACCTGAGCGAGGAACGGACCGACAGGTTCGTCTACTACGCCTTCGATCTCCTCTACCTCGACGGCTACGACCTGCGGCCGGGCGCGCTCGAGGATCGCAAGGCGCGGCTCGAGCACCTGCTCGATGGCTCGCCGCCGGCGCTGCGCTACAACGATCATTTCGACGAGGAGGGCGAGCTGGTCCTGCGCCATGCCTGCCGTCTGAGCCTCGAAGGCATCGTCTCGAAGGAGCGGCAGGCGCGGTATGCGTCCGGGCGCAGCACGAGCTGGATCAAGTCGAAATGCCGGGAGCGGCAGGAGCTCGTGGTGGCGGGCTACGTGCCCTCCTCGACGCTGCCGAAGTCCGTCGGGTCGCTCGTCCTCGCCTGTCACGAGGGTGGGAAGCTCGTTCCCGCGGGCCGGGTCGGGACCGGCTTCAGCCGCAGGATGGCAGCCGAGCTCTATCGCCGCCTCGCGCCCCTGGAGCGGGCGAAGCCACCCTTCTCGGGGTCGCCGTCCGCCATCGACGCGGCGGACCGCCGGCAGGTCCGCCATGTCGAGCCCGAGCTGGTGGTCGAGGTCGAGTTCCAGAGCTGGACGGCGGGTGGGCTGCTTCGTCATGCCTCGTTTCGTGGCATCCGCGAGGACAAGGCGCCCGGCGAGATCGTGCGCGAGGGCGAGCCGAAGAGAGGTGCCGGCGATCGGGCGCCGCGCGCCGTCAGGCTCACCCATCCCGACCGGCTCTACTGGCCCGAGGCCGGCGTCACCAAGGAGGGGCTGGCCGATTACTATGCCGAGGTCTGGCCCTGGATGGCGGCGTTCGTCGTCGGCCGGCCGCTGGCCCTCCTGCGTTGCCCGCAGGGCGCCACCCGGGCCTGCTTCTTCCAGAAGCATGCGTGGAAGGGGCAGAGCCGGGAAATATTGAAGGCCCTGGACCCGCTCGACGAATCGGGCGATGCCAGCATGGTGGCGATCGACGGTCTCGACGGTCTGATCGGGCTGGTCCAGGGCGGTGCGCTGGAGCTGCATGGCTGGCAGTCGTCGCTCGATGCGCTCGAGCAGCCGGACCAGATCGTGATGGATCTCGATCCCGGCGACGACGTGGCCTGGGACGCGGTCATCGCGGCGGCCGGGGAAGTTCGCGATCGTTTGGCCGAGGCGGGCCTGCAGAGCTTCGTCAAGACGTCGGGCGGCAAGGGGCTGCACGTCACGGCCCCGCTGCGGCCGAAAGCCGGCTGGGACGAGGTGAAGGCGTTCGCCAGGTCGATCGCCGACGCCATGGCGGCGGACCATCCCGACCGGTACGTCGCGACGGTCGCCAAGGCGAAGCGGCGCGGCCGGATCCTGATCGACTACCTGCGCAACGGGCGCGGTGCGACGGCTGTCGTGCCCTGCTCGACCAGGGCGCGCGCGGGGGCGCCGGTCGCCATGCCGCTGGGCTGGGACGAGCTGGGCCCGGCAATCGGGCCGGCCCATTTCACCGTGCTCGATGCCGCCGGGCGGCTGCGAAACCTCGCTCGCGACCCCTGGGGCGAGTTCCGCAAGGCCGCGGCGACGCTGCCGCCGGCAAGGTCGCCAAGGCGTCGCCGCTGAGCCTCAGCGGCGCATTTTTCCCACCTGGCCCTGCAATTCCTCGACCGACGGGCCTCGCCATCGGCGGGTCGGGGCTTCACGCGATGCACTGGCGGCCCGGGCACTTGCGTTCACCATCCTCACCGCGGCGCGCTCCGGCGAGGTGCGCGGCCTGCGCTGGGGCGAGATCGACACGGCGCAGGCGGTCTGGACAGTGCCGGGCGAACGGATGAAGGCCGGGCTGGAGCATCGCGTGCCACTGGTGCCCGAGGCCGTCGCCTGTCTGCCGCCGCGCGATGACGATCCGGCGGCGCTGGTCTTTCCGGGTGCCATCGACGCCGAACGGCCGCTCTCCGACATGACGCTGCTCGCCGTTCTCAAGCGCATGGGGCGCAGCGACCTCACGGTGCACGGGTTTCGCTCGACGTTTCGCGACTGGGCCGGCGAGAGCACGACGCATGCCCGCGAGGTGATCGAGGCAGCCCTCGCCCACCGCCTCAAGGATAAGGCCGAGGCCGCCTATGCTCGGGGCGATCTCTTCGCCAAGCGGCGCCTCCTGATGCAGGATTGGGCCCACTTCGCGCTGTCCGCGGCCGCCTGATCGCCGGAACTCAATCGAGGATTTCCCGAACTCCCTACCTGAGGAGCCTGCTGTTGATCGATCGCTCATCCCCCGCCGATGCGCACCAGCCGTCGTCGAACCCGCTGACCTGCACCGGAGCCCTGAAGATCGTCCGCCTGGAGCGGCCGGAAGATCTGCATGAACAACTTGCCAAGGCCATCCAGGCCGAGTTGACCGAAGCGCAGGTCGACGCCCTCTTGAAAGTGCTGGAGGACTATGTCAATCGCGGGCTCCGCGCCGCCCGCGTCCCGGAGGTCGGAGGTCTCCGACGGCGGCTGAACAAGCTCGCCCGCCTGACCGACCAGCTGGCGCGGCTGCTGATCGAGATCGAACAGAAGGGCGAGGGCGACTGGTACGCCCTGACGCGGGTCATCGGCCACCAGGAATTGTCGACTTACTGCGTCGGCACGGGGCTGATCAAGCAGGTGGCGTACAAGACCGAGAGCGATCTGGTCGCCGTGGACCGGCGCGCCTGGGCCAGCTTCGAGGGCCTCGTCCATCAGCTTGCCGACATCTTCGAGCAGACCGGACGGCGGGCCACCGCCCAGTGCAC
>Ga0116151_10001827_pt1 | contig 19901 bp, 17 predicted proteins | sample AD_UKC117_MetaG_FD_89893 | JGI IMG/M metagenome (GOLD analysis project Ga0116151, IMG submission 89893) | Active sludge microbial communities of municipal wastewater-treating anaerobic digesters from Hong Kong - AD_UKC117_MetaG | ecosystem: Engineered > Bioreactor > Anaerobic > Digestate...
CCGCCGCCTGGAGCGCGGCGTAAAGCTGAACCATCCCGAGGCGATTGCCCTTATCACGGACTATGTGGTCGAGGGTGCCCGTGATGGCCGCACCGTTGCCGACCTCATGGAGCAGGCGGCCCATGTCGTCAGCCGCGATCAGGTGATGGACGGCATCGCCGAGATGATCCACGACGTGCAGGTGGAAGCGACCTTCCCCGATGGCACCAAACTCGTCACCGTTCACCAGCCCATCCGCTAGGAGGCCCCAATGATCCCCGGCGAAGTCATCACCCAGGACGGCGACATTGAATTGAATGCGGGCGCAACGCGCGTGACGCTCGAAGTGGCCAACACCGGCGACCGGCCCGTGCAGGTCGGCTCTCACTATCATTTCTTCGAAACCAACGAGGCGCTCAGTTTCGACCGCGACAAGGCAAGGGGCATGCGCCTCGACATCGCGGCGGGAACCGCCGTGCGCTTTGAACCGGGCCAGCGCCGCGAAGTGACGCTTGTACCCTATGGCGGCCTGCGCCGCGTCTACGGGTTCCAGCAAAAGGTGATGGGGGCGCTCTGATGGCCAGGATTTCTCGTGCCACCTATGCCGCCATGTACGGTCCGACCACGGGTGACCGTGTCCGCCTCGCCGATACCGAGCTTTTCATCGAAGTCGAGAATGACCTCACGGTCTACGGTGACGAAGTGAAGTTTGGCGGCGGCAAGGTGATCCGCGACGGCATGGGCCAGTCGCAGATGAGCCGGGCGGCCGGCGCCATGGATACCGTCATCACCAACGCGCTGATCGTCGACCACTCCGGCATCTACAAGGCCGACGTGGGTCTGCGCGACGGGCGAATCGAGGCCATCGGCAAGGCCGGCAACCCCGATACCCAGAACGGCGTCACGATCGTCATCGGCCCTTCCACCGAGATCATCGCCGGCGAGGGCAAGATCCTCACCGCCGGCGGCATCGACAGCCACATCCATTTCATCGCGCCCCAGCAAATCGAGGAAGCGCTCTATTCGGGCATCACCACGATGCTGGGCGGCGGCACCGGCCCGGCCCACGGCACGCTTGCCACTACCTGCACCGGGGCCTGGCACACCATGCGGATGATCGAGGCGGCAGACGCCTTCCCTATGAACCTTGGCTTCTTCGGCAAGGGCAACGCCTCGCTGCCGCAGGCGCTGGAGGAGATCGTGCTGGCAGGCGCCTGCGGCCTCAAGCTGCACGAAGACTGGGGCACGACGCCGGCGGCCATCGACAACTGCCTCGCCGTGGCAGACGCCCACGACGTGCAGGTGGCGATCCACACCGATACGCTGAACGAGAGCGGATTCGTCGAGGCCACCATCGCCGCCTTCAAGGGCCGCACCATCCACACGTTCCACACCGAGGGTGCGGGCGGCGGCCATGCGCCCGATATCATCAAGGTGGCGTCGCTGCCCAACGTACTGCCGTCGTCGACCAACCCGACCCGGCCCTACACGGTCAACACGGTAGCCGAGCATCTGGACATGTTGATGGTCTGCCATCACCTCAGTCCCCGCATCCCCGAGGACATCGCCTTCGCCGAAAGCCGCATCCGCAAGGAGACCATCGCGGCGGAAGACATCCTCCATGACATGGGTGCCTTCTCGATGATTTCGTCCGACAGCCAGGCGATGGGGCGCGTCGGTGAAGTCATCATCCGCTGCTGGCAGACCGCCCACAAGATGAAGGTGCAGCGGGGCTCGCTCAAGGGCGACGGCGCGGCCGACAATGCACGGGTCAAGCGCTATATCGCCAAATACACCATCAACCCGGCCGTTGCCCACGGCATCGCACATGAGGTGGGCTCCGTCGAGATCGGCAAACGCGCCGACCTCGTGCTCTGGAACCCGGCCTTCTTTGGGGTGAAGCCGGAAATGGTGCTTCTCGGCGGCTCCATCGCGGCGGCACCCATGGGCGATCCCAACGCATCAATCCCCACACCTCAGCCCGTGCATTACCGTCCCATGTTCGCCAGTTACGGCAAGCTGCTGAGCAATTCCGCCGTGACCTTCGTCAGCCAGGCTTCGCTTGACCACGATCTCGACAAGAAACTCGGTGTCGCAAAGAAACTCGTGCCGGTGGAGAATACCCGTGGTGGCATTTCCAAGGCCTCGATGATCCATAACGATGCCACGCCGGAAATCGAGGTGAACCCAGAGACCTACGAGGTACGTGCCGACGGCGAACTTCTCACCTGCGAACCAGCCCACGTATTGCCTATGGCACAGCGCTATTTCCTGTTCTGACGATGACGCTGCGCGCCACATCGTTCCGCCGCGCCGCGTCGCTGGGCGACACGCCGTTCGACATCGTGGTGCTGGACGCCGACGCGCGCCATCTGCGCCGCAAGCTGTTGACCCTTGAACATGGCGACGAGGTGCTGGTCGATTTCGAGAAGGCGGTGCAACTCGCCCATGGCGACCGCCTGGTGCTCGACGATGGCCGCGTCGCCGAGGTCATCGCTGCCGAGGAAGACCTTATGGAGGTGAAGGGCCGCGACGCCGTGCATCTCGTCAAGCTCGCCTGGCATATCGGAAACCGTCACCTTCCGGCACAGATCGAGCCGGACCGCATCTTGGTCCGCCGTGATGCCGTCATCGCCCGCATGCTGGAAGGTTTGGGCGCAGCGGTTGTCAATGTGACCGAACCCTTTCATCCCGAGCATGGTGCCTATCATTCCCATGGGCATTGAAGCCAACCATCTCCTGTTGCTGCTGAACTGGATGTCGCCGGCCTTCCCAACCGGCGCCTTTGCCTACAGTCACGGCCTCGAATGGGCCATTGAATCGGGTGATGTTCAGTCAGCGGACGATCTCGGGGTGTGGATCGGCGATCTCATCACGCGCGGTTCGGGCTGGAACGATGCCATCCTGTTCGCGCTCTGCTGGCATGACGATCCTGCGGTGCTCAATGAGTTGGCGCTGGCCCTTTGCTCTTCGCGCGAACGGTACATCGAAACCACCCAGCTTGGCCGGAGCTTTGCCATGTCCGCCGGAGTCTTCTCGCCACAGGATTTCGAAGACGGTGACATCGCCTATCCCGTTGCCGCAGGCGGTGCGTTGGCCGCTCTGCGGGTGAACAAGGGGGCCGCCCTGCTCGCCTTCCTGCAAGGCTTTTGTGCCGCCCTCACATCCGTCGCCGTACGTCTCGTGCCCTTGGGCCAGACACAGGGACTTGCGGTCCTACGTGACCTGATCCCTGCGATATCCGCCACTGCAGAGCGCGCATCTGCCGCGACTCTGGAAGAGCTGGGTTCCATCACGCTTGGCGCCGACATCGCCGCAATGAAACATGAAACTCTCCACTCACGGGTATTCCGCACATGAGTACTGGACCTCTCCGCGTCGGAATCGGTGGCCCCGTCGGTTCTGGCAAGACCACGCTGACCGAAAAGCTGTGCAAGGCGATGCGTGGGAAGTATTCGGTCGCCGCCATCACCAACGACATCTACACAAAGGAAGACGCGCTGATCCTCAACCGGCTGCAAGCCTTGCCCGAGGACCGGATCATGGGGGTCGAGACCGGCGGCTGCCCGCACACGGCGATTCGCGAAGATGCATCGATCAATCTCGCTGCCGTCGACGAGATGACCCGGCGCTTTCCCGACCTTGACGTGATCTTCATCGAGTCAGGCGGTGACAATCTGGCGGCCACCTTCTCGCCCGATCTCGCCGACCTCTCGCTCTATGTGATCTCTGTCTGCCAGGGCGAGAAGATTCCGAGAAAAGGTGGACCCGCCATCACCAGGTCGGATCTCCTCATCATCAACAAGGCCGACCTGGCGCCTCACGTCATGGCAGATCTCGGTGTGATGGAGCGCGACACGCAGACGGTTCGCGGCAGCCGTCCCTATGTCTTCACGGACCTGTTGCGCCAGAAAGGGTTGACGGATGTCGTTGCCTTCATCGAGAAGGCAGGCGGGCTGATCTGAAGGCCATCAGCCGCAAGGCTTGGCCAGCCAGGCGCATTGGAGTATCAACGGGACCATTCAAAGAGCCCGTGTTTGCCGGTGTTTCCGGCGGCCAGAGGAGTCAGACGCCCTTGTCCCGCATCCAGCCCAACAGCGATCCCGCACTCTGGGGACATTTCGACAGCATTACGACCGCGGAAGAATATGTCGATAGCCTGAGAAGCCGGAGGCTGCGGGTCTACCTCATGGGTGAACTGGTCGACGAACCCGCGGACCATCCGATGATCCGTCCATCGGTCAATGCGATGGCAGCAACCTATGCCATCGCCGGTGAGGACGAAGACCTCGGAACGGTGGCATCTCCGCTGGCCGAAACGCGCATCAACCGCTTTCTCCACATTGCACAATCGGCTGATGATCTCGTGGACAAGGCACGGCTTCAACATGCGCTTGGTCAAAAAACAGGAACCTGTTTCCAGCGCTGCGTGGGGCTTGATGCACTGAACACGCTGCATTCCGTCACGTACGAGATCGATGCGGCGCATGGCACGGACTATCACCAGCGCTTCCTCGCTTTTCTGAAGGAGGTCCAGAAGCGAAATCAGGTCATCGGCGGCGCCATGACGGATGCCAAGGGCGATCGTTCCAAAGCGCCGCACGAGCAGATCGATCCCGATGTCTATGTGCATGTCTCCCGCAGAGACGCCGATGGCATCTACATCACCGGCGCCAAGCTGCGCCAGACGGGCTGCATCAATTCCCATTGGCTGATCGTCATGCCGACACTGCGCCTTGGCGAGAAGGACAAGGCCTATGCCGTTTGCGGCGCGGTCCCCGCGCATGCATCCGGCATCACCTACATCTATGGACGGCAGGCGAGCGACACGCGATGCCTGGAACCGGGCAATATCGACCAGGGCAATGCCGGCTATGGCGGCCAGGAGGCCATGATCGTCTTCCAGGACGTCTTCATTCCGTGGGATCACGTGTTCATGAATGGCGAGTACGAGTTCGCCGCGACGCTTGTCGAACGCTTCACGACATACCATCGCTGCAGCTATATCTGCAAAGCTGGCGTGGGAGACGTGCTGATCGGTGCGGCGGCCGAGGCCGCGTCGCTCAATGGCGTCGATGGTGCCTCCCATATCAAGGATAAGCTGGTGGAGATGGTGCATCTGAACGAGACGATCCGGTCAGGGGCGCTGGCCTCGGCCCATGAAGGGCGTGCTCTGAGTTCAGGCGTGTATCTGAATGACGATATGCTGGCCAATGTGTGCAAGCAGAACGTCACCCGCTTCCCCTACGAGATCGCCCGGCTGGCACAGGATATTGCCGGCGGTTTGATGGTCACCATGCCATCGGAGCAAGACCTCACCCATGCGGAGATCGGCCCGTTGGTGCGCAAATATCTGGTTGGACGCACCAATACGAAGATCGAGGACCGCATGCGCATCCTGCGGCTGATCGAGAATATGACGCTCGGCCGCAATGCCGTGGGCTATCTGACGGAATCCCTCCATGGAGCCGGCTCGCCGCAGGCCCAGCGCATCCAGATTGCGCGTGGTGCCAAGCTCGACGACAAGAAGGCACTGGCCCGCAAACTGGCCGGGATGATCCAGGACTAAGGCCGCCGCGTTCGGCGCTCTGCTGACAGGACTTGCAAAACGCCCCATAGGCGCCATCAATCGCCCCATAGACAACATTGATTGGTATTCGTTCAGACTCCCCGCTAGTTTCGCGCGCTACGCTTAACATGTTGAATTTACAGTAGAGAAGATCAATGGCAGCCATCGGAGACAAGCCTGGCGTCTGGAAATCCGGACGCGGGAAAGGACGTGTGACGCCGAAGGGCCGGCAGGTCGAGGATTTGGCGCTGGCCGATATACGGGCCCTCCTCGGCGACAGACCGCGCCGCCGCGACCTGCTGATTGAATATCTGCACCTGGTTCAGGACCGGTTTGGCCATTTGTCCGCGCAGCACCTCCTCGCGCTTGCCGACGAAATGCGCCTCGCCCAGGCAGAGGTCTATGAGGTCGCCACCTTCTACGCGCATTTCGACGTGGTACGCGATGGCGAGACGCCGCCGCCAGATCTCACTATTCGCGTGTGCGACTCGCTCTCCTGCGAGCTTGCAGGCGCACAGGTCCTCATGGACGGGCTGAAGCGCGGCCTCGATCCGGCAAAAGTTCGAGTCTTACGCGCACCTTGCATGGGACGGTGTGAAACCGCGCCCGTTCTGGAGATCGGCCACAACCACATCGGCCACGCCACGCCGGCACTGGTGGACAAGGCCATTGCGGCCGGTGACACACACGCCCATGTCCCAGCCTATGAAACCTTCGCCGCCTATCGCGACGGGGGCGGTTACAAGGAACTGAAGGCGTTTCGGGCCGGTCAGATGACGCCGGACGACGTGCAAGCCAAGGTCCTGTCATCGGGGTTGCGCGGCCTTGGTGGTGCCGGCTTCCCGTCTGGCAAGAAATGGTCGTTCGTGCGCGCCGAGAAGGGACCGCGCTACATGGCGGTCAATGGCGACGAGGGGGAACCCGGAACTTTCAAGGACCGCTATTACCTTGAGCGCACGCCACATCTGTTCCTGGAGGGTATGCTGATCGCCGCCTGGGCGGTCGAAGCGGAAAAGTGCTTCATCTATATGCGCGATGAATATCCGGCCATCCTCCAGATCCTGCGCGACGAGATTGCAGAACTCGAATTGGCAGGGCTTGTGCCTGCCGGCTACATCGACCTGCGGCGCGGCGCCGGGGCCTATATCTGCGGCGAGGAAAGCGCCATGATCGAATCGATCGAGGGCAAGCGCGGACTGCCCCGCCACAGGCCGCCTTTCGTGGCCCAGGTCGGCATCTTCGACCGGCCAACTCTCGTGCACAACGTCGAGACGCTCTATTGGGTAGCACGGATTTGCCGTGAGGGCCCAGAAGTCCTGAGTGGTGTGGAGAAGAACGGCCGCAAGGGATTGCGTTCGTTTTCGGTGTCTGGCCGCGTCAGGAAACCGGGCGTTCATCTGTTGCCTGCCGGTTCGACGATCATGGACATCATCGAGGCCTGTGGCGGGATGCTCGACGGCCATGCCTTCAAGGCCTATCAGCCCGGTGGCCCCTCCGCGGGCCTGCTGCCCGCGACGATGAACGACATCCCCATGGATTTCGACATGCTGCAACCTCATGGCACCTTCATAGGCTCTGCAGCCATTGTCATCCTGTCGGACAAGGACAGCGCCAAGGCAGCGGCGCTCAACATGCTGCGTTTCTTCGAGGATGAAAGTTGCGGCCAGTGCACGCCCTGCCGGGTGGGCTGCGAAAAGGCCGTAAAGCTCATGCAGAAGGACAAGTGGGACCAGTCGCTGCTGGAAGATCTGTGCAAGGTGATGGCGGATGCCTCGATTTGCGGTCTGGGTCAGGCGGCGCCCAATCCCATTCGCTTGACCATGAAGCACTTTCCGGACGAGGTTTGAACCATGAGCAATTCCGTCACCTTCAATCTCGATGGAAAAGACGTCGTCGCCAAGCCCGGCGAATCCATCTGGCAGGTCGCCAAGCGCGAAGGCAATCTGATCCCGCACCTCTGTCACAAGGATGCGCCCGGCTATCGCTCGGATGGCAACTGCCGGGCCTGCATGGTCGAGATCAAGGGTGAGCGTACGCTTGCGGCCTCCTGTGTCCGCACGCCCAGCGAGGGCATGGTGGTGACGACCCAATCCGACCGGGCCAAATCAGCGCGCAAGATGGTGGTCGAAATGCTGGTGGCAGACCAGCCACCGCGCGGCGCCGCCCACGACAAGTCATCGCATTTCTGGGCGATGGCCGAGCTTCAGGACGTAACCGAGAGCCGCTTTCCCGCGCTGGAGCGCGAACGCGTGCCGCTGCTTGATGATTCTCATCTTGCGATGCGCGTCAACCTCGATGCCTGCATCCACTGCAATCTGTGTGTCCGCGCCTGCCGCGAGGTTCAGGTCAATGACGTGATCGGCATGTCGGGGCGTGGTCATGATGCGCAGATCACCTTCGACTTCAACGATCCGATGGGCCGCTCCACCTGCGTGGCCTGCGGCGAATGCGTGCAGGCCTGCCCGACCGGCGCGCTGATGCCGGCGACCGTGCTCGATGCCAAGGGCGTTGGTGACAGTGCTGCCTTCGACCGCGAGGTATCCAGCGTCTGCCCGTACTGCGGTGTCGGGTGTCAGGTGTCGTTCAAGGTCAAGGATGACAAGATCGCCTGGGTCGAAGGCATCGACGGCCCCGCCAACGAGAACCGGCTGTGCGTGAAGGGCCGGTTTGGCTTCGATTACATCTCGCACCCGCATCGCCTGACGAAGCCATTGATCCGCCGCGAGGATGCGCCGGCCAAAGGCCTCAACGTCGACCCCGCCAATCCCTTCACGCATTTCCGCGAGGCCACGTGGGAAGAGGCCCTCGATGCTGCTGCCAGCGGTCTTGACCGCCTGCGGCAGGATACGGGCAAGCGCGTCGCGGGTTTCGGGTCGGCCAAATGCTCCAATGAAGAAGCCTATCTCTTCCAGAAGCTCATCCGCCAGGGATTCGGCCACAACAACGTCGACCACTGCACCAGGCTGTGCCACGCGTCGTCGGTGGCAGCCCTGCTGGAAAACGTCGGGTCTGGTGCCGTCACCGCGACGTTCAACGAGATCGAACACGCAGACGTGGCCATCGTCATCGGCGCCAACCCGACAGAAAATCATCCTGTGGCGGCCACCTATTTCAAGCAATTCGTCAAGCGCGGCGGCAAGCTGATCATCATGGATCCGCGTGGCCATGGCCTCAAGCGCCATGCGTCCTACATGCTGCAGTTCCGCCCGGGCACGGATGTCGTCCTTCTCAACGCCATCATGAACGTGATCGTCGAGGAAAAGCTCTACGATGAGCAATACATCGCCGGCTTTACGGAGAACTGGGAGGCGATGAAGGCGCATCTCGCAGGTTTCCCGCCGGAGAAGATGTCGGAACTCTGCGGCATCAATGCCGGTACGATCCGCGAAGTTGCCCGCGTCTTTGCCGGCGCCAAGGCCGCGATGATCTTCTGGGGCATGGGCGTGTCGCAGCATATCCACGGAACAGATAATTCGCGTTGCCTCATCTCGCTTGCACTGATGTGCGGCCAGGTGGGCCGTCCGGGGTCCGGCCTGCATCCGCTGCGTGGCCAGAACAACGTGCAGGGTGCCTCCGATGCCGGCTTGATCCCGATGTTCCTGCCCGATTATCAATCGGTGACGGACGACGGCGTGCGCTCCGCCTTCAACGACATCTGGGGGTCCGGCAATATTGCGAGCCAGAAGGGCCTCACCGTTGTCGAGATCATGGATGCCGTTCACGCCGGCGACATCCGCGGCATGTATATTCTCGGCGAAAACCCTGCCATGTCCGATCCCGATGTCGAGCATGCGCGCGATGCCCTGGCGAAGCTGGAGCACCTCGTGGTGCAGGACATCTTCTTGACCGAAACCGCCAACTTCGCAGATGTGATCCTGCCGTCGTCGGCCTGGCCCGAGAAGACGGGAACGGTCACCAATACCAACCGCCAGGTGCAGATGGGGCGGCCCGCGGTGCCGCCGCCGGGCGAAGCCAGGGAAGACTGGTGGATCACCGTCGAACTTGCCAGGCGGCTCGGCCTTCCCTGGACCTATAAGCATCCGAAGGATGTCTTCGCCGAGATGAAGCTGTCAATGAAGTCCTTCAACAACATCACGTGGGAGCGGCTTGAACGCACGGCTGTCACCTATCCGTCGTTGTCGCCTGACGATCCGGGCCAACCCATCGTGTTCGGCGATGGATTCCCCCGCAAGGACGGCCGCGCCCGCTTCACGCCGGCTGCCATTACCGCTCCGGCGGAAACGCCCGATGCCGAATATCCCATGATCCTCACCACCGGGCGGCAGCTCGAACATTGGCACACCGGGTCGATGACCCGCCGTGCAACGGTCCTCGACTGGGCAGAACCCGAAGCCAACGCGTCGCTCCACCCCAAGACCCTGCGGCGGCTGGGCGTCGAGCCGGGCACCTTGATCAGGGTCGAGACCCGGCGTGGCGCCATCGAGATCATGGCCCGCGCTGACCGGGCCGTTGCCGAAGACATGGTCTTCGTACCCTTTGCCTATGTCGAGGCAGCGGCGAATGTGCTGACCAATCCGCAGCTTGATCCCTATGGCAAGATTCCAGAGTTCAAGTTCGCGGCGTGCCGGGTTTCCAAGTCTGTGCGACAGGAGCCGGAGGTTGTTTCCGCGGCAGAGTGACAGCGCGTGGCGGCGTGAGCAGGCACACCATGGGGAACTGATAAGGTTGGGCCGGGCCGGTCAGCTGCCTACTCGTGTTTGATTGACCGTCTTCCACTCTGGATAACCAGTCCTCCTCCGATGGACATGGATATGCCGATGATCCATCATGCCGCCCGGTTGACGATGCGGTATTGGGTTTGAACACTTGGATACAGAAACAATGACGGCGCCGGACCCCGCGCCGCGCTCCTCACCTGACGATTCCGATGCTGCGCCGCGGCCATCGATCAGAGGAGAGATCGCGGCCATTGAGGCCGGCCTCCGCGAACACCCTCTCACGGTGATCGAACCGCGCCTGCGCGCCGCGCGTGCGGCGTGGCCACGTGACCTGAAACTGTGCTTGCTCGATGGCGAATGGAACGAGAAGACGGGACAACTGGTGCAGGCGGAGGCCTGCTACCAGGAAGCCCAGACCAACCATCCGAACAACCCTTGGCCAGCCGTGCGCCTGGCCGGTCTGCTTCTTGCGATGAGCCGGCCCTCCGAGGCGCAGATGATCTTCACGGACCGCATCTGGCGATCGGACTTGCCGGAAGCGATTCGCAGCGGGCTGCTGTCACGGGTCACTGCGTCCTACACCGATCTCGACCACCGGCGGCAGTTCCTCAACGGCTTGCTTGACGGCCGGACAGACGACCGCTTCGTGCATCTCAAGCTGGCCGCCATCGGTGTGCGCCAACGTGACCGCGCCGCGGCGCAACGTTCATTCGACACCGCCAGCCAGCTCGGCCCGCTGCCGGTGGAAAGCGAACTGCTGCAAGTTGAATTGTTGCTGTCCATGGCGCGCTTCGATGAAGCCTTCGCGCGCGCCAGAACGCTGGTCGACAGGTTTCCCGGCCGGCCCGACTTCATCCGCCGTGCCATCCAGACAGCGCATCTCGCCAATCGGAAATCTGATGTCGAAGCCTTGCTTGGTCAGGCGCTTGGGCGTTGGCCGGGCGACTGGCTGCTGCTGTTTCGATACAACCGGGCTCTGTGTTCCGCCGCGGCCGATCTTGAACTGTTCAGACTACTTGAAACGCACGAGAGGGCAGCGGCCCATGATCACCGTTGGCTGTTCCAGTTTGCCGTGGCCTGCCTGCGCCAGAACCAGACAGAGCGCGCCATCGATTTGCTGGACCGCTGCCTGCCTGATAGTCCTGTGAGCCATATGGCGGCGCCGTTGCGTGCCGCACTGGCCATCTTGCCAGTTGCGTCCTGGGGACGGGCACGTGGGGTCACAAACGATCCAGCGAAGGACGTGCAAGTTGTCCAGGTCCCGGACGCCCGGGCCACCGTCGTCGTCATGGCTGGTGCGCAAGGGGGGCTCGGCTACCTGCCACCATCGCACGTGTCAGCGGTGCTCGCGGACTTTCCGGTCAATGTGGTCCTTCTGAGCGACCTGAACAATCGCGGCTTCACGGCCGGCGTTCGCTCGTTCGGCGATGATCAGGCAAGCTTGATCGCCGGATTGAGAGCCATGCAGGCGGCTTTGGACAATCTGCCCATCGTCGCCCTGGGTGCTTCGCTCGGCGGAGTTGCCGCCATCCGCGTTGCGGTTCAAATGCAGGCGCACGCGGCAATCTCGTTCGCCGGACCAATCCAGCTTGGCGCCTATTCGACGCAGGAAGGCGAGGGTCCTGCCGCCAACGCAAGCACGCGCAACACGATCGCCGCTGCCGTCCGCCAGGATGATCTCAGCCTGGTCGAGATGGTTCGAGACACACCCGGCACCATGATCTACCAATGCTATGGCTCAGGGTACGAACCGGACGTAGCGGCCGCCACGTTGCTGAAGGGATTGCCCAATGCCGTCTTGGTACCCGTAGAGGACTGCGCCGATCATTTCGTCATCGAGCACATGCTGGCACGGGGCAGTTTTGCCGAAACCCTCACGCACGCCATGGGGGGTGTGCAGTCGTGACGCGGCCGGGCCCCGTTCTGCTGACCGGCATGTTCGACATGGAGAATTACGGCGATCTGCTGTTTCCGCAGATTGCGCAATGGCGGCTCGCCGCGCTGGGACACGACATGATCCCCGTGGCACCCACTGGACACGCAACCGGGCTTGCCGACGCGATGCCGGCGATGAGCATTGCCGACATGATGAGCGGGACCGGCCCGATCACGGGAGTGGTCGTGGGCGGCGGCTACATCATCCATGCACATTCAATGGATTTTCTCGAGGATTATCAGACCCACGGCACGGGAACCTGGTGCGGCGCAGGGCTGTGGTTGGGTGCGACTGTTGCGGCGGCGATCCGGGATGTTCCTATCGCGTGGAATGCTCCGGGCGTGCCGCATCCTTTCAGCATGCGGCAACGCTCGCTGGTACATGCCGCGCTGGCCGCAGCCAGCTATGCGGCCGTCCGCGATCGCGGCAGTGCCGCTCTGCTCGCCACGCCCGCAAGGAGCCCGCCGGCGGTGGTGCCCGATTCGATTGCCGAGATCGCGCGTCTTTGGCCGCGCAAGTCACTGGCGGACCGCTACAGGCATTTGCTGGAACGCAAGAAGATCCCGATGGACGCCCGCCTTCTGGCCGTTCACGTGCGCAACCGTTCGATGGCCGGGCTGGCACCAATCGAACTCGCGGGAGAGATCAGCGCGTTTGCACAGGCCCATGGCCTGGTGCCGATGCTGGTCGCGGTCGGGCGCAGCCATGATGATCCAAAGGTAGCCCGTTCGCTGGCGCAGCATATGAATGGCCCGCTCCTCTTGCTGGACGATCCTGTCGACCTCCGCGAGATCACAGCAGCACTGGCCAACAGTGCTGCCTACATCGGTGCGTCGCTGCATGGATACATCGTCACTGCTGCCTATGATATTCCCGGTGTGTTGCTTGGGCGGCCGGCCTACCGCAAGTTCGCAGGCTTCCTGGAGCACACCGGCCGTCTGCAAGACCTGGCGCGGAACTGGAAGCAGGCACTGCAAATCGGAGCCTTGCGGGTGAAAGAAGCGCCGTCGACCCGCATTCCTCCGTCTGTTTTCGCGGCACTTGACGCGCATTGGAACGCCATCGATACGGCGATGCGAAAACCCGCTGGTCATCGTGACGCACGGGCTCAATTCCTGCGCGACCTGCTGCGCTTGGGATTGCAGAGCGAAGGCGCCGGTTGGCCGTTGATGCCATTTCTCGGACGGGCTACACGAGCCAGCGAACGCTTGGCCTTCCCGCGCAACTTGATGACAGAAGGAACACGCCTGGATGGATGACCGCATTCCCGTTGATCCGGACACGCTGCGAACCTGGATGGTCGATTACATCACCTCGGTTCTCGATCTGCCGCCGGAGACCGTGCTGCCCGGACTAAAATTCAACGAATACGGTCTGGATTCGGTGGAGGCCGTGGTGATGGCAGGCGTCCTCGAAGAGGAGTTCGGCGTGCCGGTCGATCCCATACTCCTGTTCGAGCATCCCAGCATCGACGAATTCGTCCAGGCGCGTGCCACACCTGGCGGCGCTGCGATGACCGTCGCGCCAGATCCGGCATGATGCGGCTGCGGCCATGAGCGGAGTGAGAAACCCTGCCGTATCATTGGTCGTCGCCTCCTACGAGATGGCGCGCGTTCTGCCTCGCACGCTGCGATCTCTGCTCCCTCCCTATCAAAGAGATCTCGATCCGGACATGGTCGAGATCATCGTCGTCGACAATGGCTCATCGGTATTGCCGGATACCGGATCGTTCGAAAGCCTTGGCGCAGTCATCCGCCTGATCTCGGTTGCTCATCCGACACCCTCGCCGGTGGCGGCCGTCAATGCCGGTATCGCGGCAGCACGGGCGAACCTCATCGGCGTCTGGATTGACGGTGCCCGGCTCGCCTCTCCCGGCCTGGTTGGCGCCTGCCTCAAGGCAGCGACCTTGCATCAGAGGCCAGTGATTGCGACCGTCAATTACCAGCTGGGCCCGACACGGCAGTATCTGAGCGCGCAGAACGGTTACGGTCCCGGGATCGAGGATGCCCTGCTGGACAGCATTGGCTGGCCTGATGACGACGGCTACCGATTGTTTGACATTGCAACATGTGAAGTGCGCGGTGGCCCCACCGGTGCAATGCTGGAAAGCAATGCGCTGTTCCTGCCGCGCGACCTGTGGCAGGAACTGGGTGGCTACGATCCGGCCTTCGTCGAGCCCGGCGGCGGCATGGTGAACCCTGATACGCTGATCCGGGCTTGCGGCCTGCCAGACGTGCAGCTGATCCGCATTCTGGGCGAGGGTACGTTCCACCAGTATCATGGCGGACTCTCCACCAGCACCGCAGATGGCGCCATGCAGGTCCTGCAGCAGGGAAGCCGCGTGTATCTGCAAAGAAGAGGTAAACCGCTGGTTCCGGTTCGCGCACAAGGATGGCACTTCGACGGCCGCCGCCGTGTCCGGCTGGATGCTCAACTGCTGGCGGACGGAGGTCAGGCATGCCCTGCCGCCTGACCCCGGATGCCATTTCCCGCTATCACAGAGATGGTTATCTCGCCCCGCTCAGCGCCTTGCCCGGTGCGGAGATGGCGGCCTATCTTGACCGGCTGACGCATGTGGAACAGGGGTTGTCCGGGCGCCTGCCGCCAACGCGCAATGTCAAGGCCCATCTGCTTTTGCCGTGGCTCTGGGATCTTGTGCATGATCCGCGCATTCTTGATCCGGTGGAGGATGTGCTTGGTGCCGATGTCCTGTGCTGGGCCTCAGGCTTCTTCGACAAGCGCCCGGGCGAACCTCATCATGTGCCTTGGCACCAGGATGCGACCTACTGGGGGCTCGCGGCGCCAGACGCCCTGACGGCCTGGATCGCTTTCACCCCGTCGCACCCGGGCAATGGCGGGCTCCGCGTCGTGCCTGGTACTCACGGCACACTCCTCGCGCACGGCGACACCGGGGACAAATTCAACATGCTGCCGGGGCGGGAGACCGTGTTGACCGATGTCGACGAAGCCAGCGCGGTGGATATCGTCCTGCAGCCCGGCGAGATGTCGCTGCATCATCTTCTGCTGATCCATGGTTCACGCGCCAACGACTCGCAGGAACGGCGCTGTGGCTTCGCGATCCGCTATATTGCCGGTCATCTGGGTAAGGCGCGCGGTGGGCGCGGCACCGCAACCCTGGTGCGCGGACGTGATCATGGACACTTCGATCTCGAACAGCCGCCTGAGGGGGAATTCCACCCTGCGGCGCTCGACCGCTACAACGCCATCCTGCGGCTCTGGATGCGCGGCGTTTTCGACGAGGTCGCGCACCATCGGCCACCAGCGTGAGATGGCCATGGGCAAGTGTCTGAGCGAGCAGCAGGTGCAACGGTTCCGTCACGACGGTGCCGTTTTCCCGGTGCGCGCCTATAGCGAAGCCGGGATCGCCCAGAGGATGGATTGGCTGCTGGAGATCGAGGCGCGCCGCGCCGGCCGCTTGCCGCCGGCCCTGAACGCCAAGGCGCACCTGCTGATCCCGTGGCTGTGGGACATGGTGCACGACCCAGCCATTGTCGATGCCGTCGAGGACCTGCTGGGCCCAGACCTGCTGTGCTGGGGAACCAGCTTCATCTCGAAGAACGGTGCTGACCCGCGCCATGTAACCTGGCACCAAGACGCGACGCATTGGCATCTGACACGGCCCGTCGCGGTGACGGCATGGGTGGCGTTCACCGCCAGCCGGCGGGACAACGGTTGCGTCCGCATCATTCCCGGGACTCACCTGAAGCCGTTGCCGCATCGTGACAGTGGCGACCGGCTCAACATGCTGGGCATGCGCGAGGAAGTGACGGGTGATTTCGATATCAGTCAGGCCGTCGATCTCGAACTGGAACCGGGCGAGATGTCGCTGCATGATCCATTGGTTGTCCACGGTTCCGAACCGAACCACTCCACCGAGCGCCGCACCGGGTTCGCCATCCGCTATATCCCGGCCGATGTCGCGCAGACGCAGGGGCTTCAGAATTCTGCGACACTGGTCCGTGGGCGCGATCGCGGCCATTTCGCGCTGGAGACGGCGCCGGAGGGCTTGTTCCATCCCGCCGCGATGCGCAGGCATGCCGAAGTCTTGCGCCGCGGCATGGAGGTAATTTTTGGCACAGCTCGCCGAGCATGACAGCATGATCGCAACCGTCGATCTGACCGACCCGCGCGCGCTGGTCATGCCGCCGGAAGCGCCCCGCCGGTTGAACCACGAGCAAGCGTGGATCATCTCGCGCCATCGTGACGTGCAGACGGTGCTGCGCTGCAAGACGATCCGTTCCGCCGACCCCACCGACCAATTGATCCGGATGGACAGGCGCACCGGCAAGGAACATCCGCATCTGGCAGCCGTGCTGCAAGGCACGCTGCTTTTTCAGAATGATGAGCGCCACCAAGAGGCGCGCAACCAGGTGCGAGCCTTAGTGGCTGATGCGATGCTCCGCTACGATGCAGCCGAGATCGCCCGCCTGGCTCGCGATATCGTGGCATGCGTCCGCGACGACGGTGAGTACGACGCCCTGTCGACACTCGCGGATCCCCTACCCAACATGATCGCTGCGGCAATGCTGGGTCTCGACGTTGACATGTTGCGCCGCTTGCGCCGCCTCGGGCAGCAAGTTGCCGCCGTGTGGCGCTTCGTGCCGCCGCTTCGGGAGTACGACCGCCTGGAGCCACTATGCGCCGAGATCCGCGCCCAACTGTCACAGATCAGGCAGAACGGAATGGGCTTCGGTCGGACTTTTTTCCTGGCAACAGCGGCTGTTGAGACCACCGCATCAACGATCGCGTCGGCACTCGACCTGCTGGCCCAGAATGAACCTCTGCAAGACGAATTGCGGCGGGACCCGAACCGCATTCCCCACTTCATGGAGGAGGTGATGCGGCTGGCCGGGCCGATCCGCCGTTTGACGCCCCGTCTCACCACGGAGCAGATCGAGTTGGACGGCATGAGCATTCCAGCCAACGAGGCCGTCGTCCTCCACGTTGAACGCGCCCAGCGCGACCCCTGCGTTTATCCCGATCCTGACACTTTGAACCTTGATCGGGGTGGCCCGACGCTGCTGGCATTTGGCGGCGGCGCGCATGCCTGTCTGGGCATGACATTGGGCCGTTTGCAGGCGAACGCTCTCATTGCTGAAATCCTCAGGCATCTGCATATCGCTCCGGCAACACGTGTCGGTCGGCTGACCGGCGATGCGAATCGGCGTCAGTACGCCAAACTGGAGCTTCGCCTGTCGCGTCTGAATGGTGCTGCATGCTGAACAGGTCTCTGTTCCTACTCGACCGTGGGGAATCGTTCCATGCCGTTAGCACCTGACCCTGATCGCCCTGGTTCCTGGCCGGAAGCACTCGGAGCCAGCCTCATCCGCACCTTGTGCCGGCGCGCGATGAGCCACGGCGAACGGACCGCCCTGCGGTTTCTCGAACGTGGCGAGAGGGTCGTGGACGCTGCCACCTATGCCGAACTCGATCGTGCGGCGCGAATCGTCGCCGGCAACCTGCGGTCAGCAGGTATGGCCCGGAAGCCGGTGGTCATAGCGCTGCCACAGGGCCTCGACTACGTCCGCTGCTTCCTCGGTTGCCTCTATGCCGGCGCCATCGCGATTCCGGCCCCGGCGCTCGGCGACCCGCGCGGAAGCGAGCGCGTGGAAAGCATCGTCGACCATGCCATGCCGGCCCTCTTGGTGGCCGACCCGAATTCTCGGACGCGACTCCAGAGGACAGACACCCCGACGCCACCCCTGGTCTCGCCGGCTGATCTGCTCGCCGGCCGGCACGAGGTGCAACCTGCTGACCCCTCCCCGGATGACATCGCATTCCTGCAATACACGTCTGGATCAACCAGCCAGCCAAAGGGTGTCGCGATCACGCACGGCAACATCGCCTCGGATCTCGCGATGATCCAGACGGCGTTCGCACAGACCGAGGACAGCAGCACGGTCAGCTGGCTGCCGCTTCATCACGACATGGGTCTGATCGGCTGTGTGCTGGCACCGCTGCAACTCGGCGCAAGCGCGGTGCTGATGTCTCCGCTGGCGTTCCTGCAGAAGCCGGCGCGGTGGTTGCGCGCGCTCGATGCCTTTGGAGCGACCACGGCGGGTGCGCCGAATTTCGGCTACGACATGTGTGTGCGGGCGATCACCGATGCCCAGGTTCCGAATCTCGATTTGTCCCGCTGGCAACTGGCGTTCTGCGGGTCGGAGCCTGTGCGCGCTGCCAGCCTGAAACGTTTCTCCGACCGTTTCGCGCAATACGGCTTCATACAGTCGGCATTCTACCCCTGCTACGGCCAGGCAGAGGCAACGCTCTTCGTTACCGGCGGACGGCCCGGCCATGAACCGCAGATCAAGGACGGATCCGTTGGCTGTGGCCATCCCTGGCTCAGCGGCGATGTCGTATTGCTCGATCCGCGAGCCGCTACACCCGTTGCGAACGGTGACGTCGGCGAAATCGCAATCGCAGGCCCACAGGTCAGCCCAGGCTTCTGGGATCCGGCGCTGGGGGTGCGTCCCGATCCGGAGCGCGAGGTGCGGCTGTCCGGTCGCCGCTATCTGCGCACTGGTGATCTCGGTTGCTGGCGTGACGGCGACCTGCATGTTGTGGGCCGACTCAGGACGATGATTATCATTCGCGGAGCCAACATTCATGCCGAGGATGTCGAGCGAACGGCGCTTGCTCATCCGTGCGCCAACCGGTTGGGAGCCGTCGCGGCGTTTCCACGGCTGGATCGTGAACGCGAAGGGCTGGTATTGGTGTGTGAACTGGCGCGAGGTGAAGCGACCGTGGCCACCGGCGATACAGCAGCCGCCTTGGCTTCGGCTGTCGCAGAGGCCCATGGCTTTCTGCCTGATGAGGTACTGATGGTTCCCTCCGGCACGATCGAGCGCACGTTGAGCGGAAAACTCCGGCGGGATGCGACGCGAGACCGGTTCAGCCAAGGAGACCTGCCCGTTCTGCACCGGCATGTGCCCGTGCGGCCGCGAGCCGGGTCCGCGTCATGAAGGCTGCCCCCGCGACGATGCGGATCAACAGACATAGCGTGACCTTGCGCGCGCCATTGCCGAACGAGTCGGTTTCCAATGACCTGCGCATGCTGTCCTACCGCTTGCGGGTGTTTGACAGCATCCTCCTCGACCTGATCGGCGAAGCGGCGGGCCGTTCCTATGTCGACCTGGGGGCCGGGCCGCTGCCGTTCGCGCTGCGCGCACAGAAGGCTGGGTTCAAAGTGACTGCGGCCGACGCCCGTCCGCCCTGGACTGGCCGGTCTCCTGATGGCATGACAGTCGTGCAGGCGGATGTTCGCCAGTTCGACCTTTCGGATTACGACGTGATCGGGATCGTAGGCCTGCTCTACCATTTGCGGCGCGAGGAACAGGTCGACTTGTTGCATCGCTGCGCTGCAAGACCCACGATTATCGATACGGAGGTCTACTGTCCCGAACTGGTCGCTTCGCTCGGCATCGCTTCACCCCGCTTGTACCCGATCAGGTTGGAGCATGGCATTGAAGGTGCCATCATGACCGAAACCGGCGATCTCTGGTCATCACATGGCAATGATGAATCCTTCTGGCCGACAGAGGCGACCTTGATCGACATGGTAAGAGATCTCGGCTGGACGCGGATGACAATGGTCGAGCCCCCCTATCTCTCCCGGTTTGGGCGCCGGCGTTTCTACGTCCTGCAATGACGGACGGAAGCACGGAGCAGGCAAAGGTGCTGATCAGCGCCACCTTCGACGTGGGCAATTATGGTGACC
>Ga0116151_10001828_pt1 | contig 19875 bp, 17 predicted proteins | sample AD_UKC117_MetaG_FD_89893 | JGI IMG/M metagenome (GOLD analysis project Ga0116151, IMG submission 89893) | Active sludge microbial communities of municipal wastewater-treating anaerobic digesters from Hong Kong - AD_UKC117_MetaG | ecosystem: Engineered > Bioreactor > Anaerobic > Digestate...
ATCTCGGCGACCAATCAGAGCGTGGAAGAGTTGCTTAAACAAAAACGCTTCCGGGAGGACTTGTATTATCGTCTATGTGTGATGCCCATCCATGTGCCCAGTTTAAGTGAACGCCGGGATGAAATACTGCCGCTGGCGGATATATTTCTGCGCCGTTTTAATACCAAATACGGCTTGCAGAAAGAGCTGAGTCAGGATGTAAAGAAATGGATGTACAACTATGACTGGCCAGGCAATGTCAGAGAAGTCCAGAACATCGTGGAACGATTGGCGATTGTATCAGATTCTGACCTGATTGACATGGATGACCTGGCCCGCACCCATGTGAAAATCGGCGATAATGCCGACTATCTTAGCCTGGAAGACAGTATTTCCCTGAAAGAGGCCAGCGAAAAACTGGAGAAGATACTCATCGAGAGAGCCAGCAAAGCCCATAAAAATTCGCGCGATGCGGCGGAAGCCCTGGGGATCAGTCAGGCCACCTATCTGCGCAAGGCACATAAATATGAAGTGCTGGAAAATGATTAAATACGGATTGGCCCGGTGAGGCCAGGCACCAACGCAGCAGTGGGTCAATCCGCAGCGTTGGCCGGCCAGGCTCAGGGCTGATTATCTTCGAACATGTTTGGGGACGAAGCCGCTGCCCTCCGGGGAGGGGAGTGAATAAACCGGAGGACAGGGCTTTATGATTGCTTATAAAAGGTATCCTGCCCGTCAAGGGTCAGCATCCTGCGTGTTTACATAAACGCTTCTTCAGGGCAGTCAACCGCACTGGTATCGGCGGCCTTCATCGCTTTTTCCATCGCAAAGATTTCCGGGACAACATTCATGACATAGAAGCGGGCACTGGCGATTTTGCCTTTGTAGAAATTGGCATCATAGTGGTCATCGCCAAGTTCCGCCAGTTTGCCGGCGGCCAACAGCGCCTGGTCAAGCATCAGCTTGCCGCTGTATAAACGCGCCGCCGCGTGCAGGGTGCGAGTGGCAAAGAGCTGTTTCAAGGGGATGTTGTTCTTGGTCCAGTCGGCATTCAGCGCCGCAATGCTGTTGAACGCCTGCAGGGCTTCCTCCAGCATGGTGAATTCTGCTGCAAACGCGGCCGATTTGTTGACCAGCACGAAAGTCGCGATTTCAGCCAGCCATTTTCTGAAAGGTTCACCGTCTTTCATGGTGAATTTGCGGCCAGTGAAGTCCTGCGCCTGAATAAAGTTGGTGCCTTCCCAGAGAGAATAAATTTTGCAGTCCCGGGCCAGGGAGGCGGGGGCATATTCTTCCATAAAGCCGTAGCCGCCGTGAACCTGGATGGCTTCCTGAGTGAGAATCCAGGCCATATCAGAAGCAAAGGATTTGCACAGCGGATTGTTGATCATAAACATGTCATCGGCATATTCCCGCTCCGCCGGGTCAGCCGCTTCGTGTGAGAGGTCTACATAATAATAGGTTTGGTAGAGCATGGCCCGGATGGCTTCCATGCAAGATTTCTGGTACATCAGCATGCGGCGCACATCTTCATGTTCAATAATTCGCACACTGGATCCCTTGGGGTCGGTGGCTTTTCTGCTCTGTACCCTGACTTTGGCATAGTCCAGGGCGGCATAGTAAGCCGCGCCCAGCGCCCCCAGAGAAAACAAACCGGTGTTGAGTCTTTCTTCATTCATAAAGCGGAACATCTGCGCCATTCCTTTGCCGCGTCCCTCCACTGGGAAGGCATCGCCCACCAGCCAGCCCAGGCAGTTGCTGTTTTCACCGAAGGACAAGGTGCAGGTGGCGGAACCGTGCAAGCCCAGCTTGTGTTCGATACCCACTGTGGTTACATCGTTCCAGGCACCCATGGAACCGTCGTCATTGACCCAGAACTTGGGAACGATAAAGAGTGAAATGCCGGCGGTACCGGCTCTGGAACCCTCTGTTTTGGCCAATACCAGATGAATCATGTTCTCCACACAATCATGGTCTCCGGAAGTAATAAAGCACTTCTGACCTTTTATTTTGTATAGCCCTGGTATTTCCGTGGCAAATGCCTTGCTGGCACAGGCGCCAACGTCGGAACCGGCACCCGGTTCAGTCAGGCACATCGTGCCGCCCCATTCTCCGGCAAACAATTTGTCAAGGTAGAGCTCCTGCTGTTTGGGGGTCCCCTCAAACTGGAGTACGGTAGTAGCCCCTTGGGTCAAACACCACAGCATGACGATGGCTGGAGATGCTCCAGATTGCTGTTCCAGAATCGGTGCATACCAGGCCAGAGGCATACGGCCCTCAGACTGGCGGTCGCCCCACTGTGGTCCTATTCCGGCTTCCATCACCGTGTTATAGACGTTCTTGAATGAGTCAGGGGTGATGACCGCCTGTTCCTCGCCGCCCACAAAGCTCATGCCGATTTCATCCGAGTCCTTGTTGGCCGGGCAGATGACATCCCGGCTAATCTTGGCGTTGACCTCCAGAAATGAATCGATATCATCCACGCCATAATAGTCCTTGTAACCGTCACAGGACAGAAGTTTGTCCATGTCGAGCCATTCCTTGATCTGAAACTTGATATCACGGGTTTGGTAGAGATACGTACTGTGCGGCATATAAATTCCTCCATTTCAAATTGTTGTTCCCGTGGGCTGGTTATCATTTACGTTTTCTGGCCGATTCGGGATTGGCATTGTTAATGCCGCCGCACCGGCCGGGTCTATGCGTTCATGACGGTTGAGTAAATTCGTCGGCAGCCTAGATCCGTTCGACAATCACCGCGGCGCCCATGCCGCCGCCGATACACAAGGTAGCCAGGCCGTAGCGGGATTCTCTCTTCTGCATTTCATGCAGCAGTGTGACCAAGATGCGGCAGCCGGATGAACCGATAGGATGGCCGATGGCAATGGCACCGCCGTTTACATTTACCTTGTCCATCTTGCCGGCAAAGCCCAAATCTCTGGCGACGGCAATGGATTGGGCGGCAAAGGCCTCATTGGCCTCAATCAAATCAATGTCGTCGATGGTCAGGCCGGCTTTTGCCAGCGCCTTGCGGGTGGCTGGAATGGGGCCCAGCCCCATAACTTTGGGATCCACCCCGCCAGAGGCATAGCTTGCGATTCTGGCCAGCGGTTTGATCCCCAATTCATCAGCTTTTTCTCTGGACATCACTACCACTGCTGCGGCGCTGTCATTAATACCGGAGGCATTGGCGGCGGTTACACTGCCATCTTTTTTGAAAGCTGGTTTCAAAGTGGCCATTTTTTCCAAACTGGTTTGCTTGGGAAACTCGTCAGTGTCAAAAACCGTCTCGCCTTTTTTACTTTTGATTACCACCGGTACGATTTCTTCTTTGAACCTGCCGGAGGCAATGGCGGCCGCGGCTCTTTCCTGGCTGCGGAATGCGAATTCATCCTGCTCTTCGCGGGTAATGCCGTATTGATCGTTGATGTTTTCCGCGGTAATGCCCATGTGATAATTGTTGAATGCTTCCCATAGACCATCCTTGATCATGCAGTCAATTAGTTCGCCTTTGCCCATGCGGTAACCGTAACGGGCCTGATCGAGGGCGAAAGGTGCTGCGCTCATGTTTTCCATGCCGCCGGCCACAATGATGTCCGCATCTCCGGCCTTGATAATCTGGGCGGCCAGACTGACTGCACGCAAACCAGAGGCACAAACCTTGTTCACGGTAAAAGCAGTTATTTCCTGGGGCAGACCGGCTTCAATCATTGCTTGACGGGCCACGTTCTGTCCCTGCGCGGCTTGCAAAACGCAGCCGAAAACCACTTCATCCACCTGTTCGCCTTGCAGTCCTGCTCTTTGCAGTGCTTCTTTGATGACCACTGTGCCCAGTTGAACGACGGGGACATCTTTGAGGCTGCCGCCGAAAGAACCTACAGCGGTACGACAGGCACTGACGATTACGACTTCTCTTGTCATAAATAAACACTTCCTTTCACGATCGCTTTGTTTTGATGAATCAGTTCGCATCGTTCTTGCCCAGAGTTAAAGCAAGCTTTGTGCCATATTAGGAGGATGGGCGGCCTGATTCGCAAATGAAGCAGAAGAACACATAAAAGCACTACCTTGCTGCATAAAAAAATCAACTATGCTTCATCCTTGAGAATCTTATAAATGACTTTTAATTTGGACAGGGGAATATTTTGTGCCTTATCACCGGGAAAGGGCACGTATTTGCTTCGTTTATGCAGCAAAAAAACGGGATGCATATTAAAAAACAAGTATTGGCGGGATTTTGCTGCGTCCGGGTTGCTTCAATCCTGCGGCAGCGATATTTATGATTGCGTTGATTTATGCGAAAAACTTGCGCTGGCCGGCGTAAATTAAGTAGAATTTAGAATGTATTGGAATACAAAAGAGCGAGCGAGATTTACACAGATCTTGATGAGGAGGTCGCAATTAAATGCCGACAAACAATTTATCCAGTGTATACGATCCCGGGGAAGTTGAAGGGAAATGGTACGACTTCTGGAAAAGCCATAATTATTTTGCGCCGGCCGACGATCAAGGCCAAAAAACATTTACGATCGTCATGCCCCCGCCCAACGTAACCGGGCAGCTGCATTTGGGTCATGCGCTGGATAATACGTTGCAGGATATCCTAACCCGCTGGCGCCGCATGCAGGGTTATCGTACCCTGTGGCTGCCGGGCACCGACCATGCCGGTATTGCTACCCAGGCCAGAGTGGAGGAGGCGCTGGCGGCAGAAGGCTTGAGCCGTTATGATTTGGGCCGGGAAAAATTCCTCGAACGTGTATGGAAATGGAAACACCTGTATGGCAGTCGAATCACTGAGCAACTCAGCCTGATGGGTTCTTCCTGTGATTGGAGCCGGGAACGCTTTACCATGGACGAGGGTTGCTCCCGGGCGGTGCGGGAAGTTTTTGTCAATCTTTATGAAAAAGGCCTGATCTATCAGGGCAACTATATCATTAACTGGTGTCCCAAGTGTCAGACGGCCATTTCCGATATTGAAGTGGAGCATGCTGACAGCGACGGGCATCTGTGGCACATCAAGTATCCGGTGGAAGGCAGCGATGAATTCCTGGTAGTGGCCACCACCCGCCCGGAAACCATGCTGGGTGATACCGGCGTGGCGGTTCATCCCGAGGATGAGCGCTATGCCGCATTGGTCGGTAAAAATGTCATTTTACCGCTCATGAACCGGGTGATTCCGATCTTTGCCGATGAATATGTGGATCGGGAATTCGGCACCGGAGCCGTCAAAGTTACCCCGGCCCACGATCCGAATGACTTTGATATGGGACGGCGGCACCATCTGGAAGAAATTGCGGTAATCAATCTGGATGGCACCATGAATGAAATGGCCGGCGCTTATGCAGGACTGGATCGCTATGAATGCCGGCGTCGGATCGTAGATGATCTGCAGGCCTGCGACTTGTTGCTGGCGACCGAGGATCATCGTCATGCAGTCGGTCATTGTCAGCGCTGTGACACCGTCATTGAGCCGCTGATTTCCAAACAATGGTTTGTAAAAATGAAACCCCTGGCCGAGCCAGCCATTGCCCGGGTGTTGTCGGGAGAAATCAAGTTTGTTCCGGAACGCTTTACCAAAACCTATATTAACTGGATGGAAAACATTCGCGACTGGTGCATCTCCCGGCAATTGTGGTGGGGACATCGGATTCCCGTCTGGTATTGCCAGCAATGCGGTGAAATCATCGTCAGCAAGGATGATCCCACGGCGTGTCCGGCTTGTGCGGCAAGTGAGCTCATGCAGGACGAGGATGTGCTGGACACCTGGTTCTCCAGCGCCCTGTGGCCCTTTTCAACCCTTGGCTGGCCCGAGCAGACTGCTGACCTGGCCGACTTCTACCCCACTTCAGTGCTGGTCACCGGGCGGGACATTATTTTCTTCTGGGTGGCGCGCATGATCTTCTCCGGCATTGCGCATACCGGGCAGGTGCCTTTCCATGAGGTCAATATTCATGGTTTGATCCTGGACGGGCAAGGCAGGAAGATGAGCAAATCTTTGGGCAACGGTATTGATCCCATCGAGGTGATTGGAAAATACGGTGCAGATACGCTGCGCTTTTCCATGATTACCGGAGTTACGCCCGGCAATGATGTTCGTTTTCACTGGGACAAGGTGGAGAACAGCCGCAATTTTGCCAACAAAATCTGGAATGCATCCCGCTTTGTACTCATGAATCTAGAGAATTTTGCTGCGCTCGAGCTGCAGCCGGAAGAACTCGCCCTGGCGGATCGCTGGATTCTGTCCCGACTGCATCTGAAAATCGAAGAGACCACTCGATTGCTGGAAGGTTATGACTTGGGCGAAGCCGCCAAAGGATTGTACGAGTTTATCTGGGATGACTTCTGCGATTGGTATATTGAACTGGTCAAACCCCGTCTGTCCCGTGATGCTGATCCGCAGCAAAAGGCGGTGGCGCAGAACGTGCTGCGGCAGGTGCTGATGGACATCCTGCGGCTGTTGCATCCATTCATGCCCTTTATTACAGAAGAAATCTACCAAAAGCTGCCCGGCTGCCATGCAACCATCATGCTGGATCCCTGGCCTTGTCCGGATGAAAGCCAGCTTGAACCCGCAGCCATGGAAGAGATGCAGGTGATCATGACCATCATCCGTGCGCTGCGCAACATTCGGGCCGAGTTCAATCTCAGCCCGGCGGCAGTCATTCCGGCCATCGTCGTGACGTCTGAGGATAAAGTCCGGCAATTGCTGCAACAAAGCGGCGCCTATATTGAAAACATGGCGCGTGCACAATTGACGGTAACGGACAATCTGCCGGAGAAACCCCGTCAGGCGGTATCCGCCCTGACCCATTTTGCAGAGATTTATGTGCCGCTGGAGGGAATGATCGACATTGCCAAGGAAATCGCCCGTTTGGAAAAGGATCTGCAAACAGTAGAGAAAGAACTGGCCAAAGCGGAAGGCAAACTGCAAAACGAGCATTTTACCGCGAAGGCCCCAGCCGAAGTTATTGACAAGGAAAAGGCCAAGATTGAGGAATTCAGAAGTCGGAAAGAGGGTATATTAAAACGTCTGGAGATTTTACGAGTCTGATTGAGCGTAAGCTGCAGCGGATGGCCGCTCCGGGAAGCAAACCGGGTTTGGCAAGGATACAGCGATTGCTCCAACGCCTGCATGAGCCGCAGGAACGTGTGGCCGCAGTACATGTAGCGGGAACCAACGGCAAAGGTTCAACCTCACTAATGATCGCAGACATCGTCAGTGCAGCAGGATACCAGGTGGGGCGGTTTTCATCACCCCACCTGCATTGTTATGAGGAGCGTTATACCATCAACGGAACACTAATCAGTACGGCTCAGCTGCTGCGGTATCTGGAGCGTATCGAGGAACAACTTGCTGATTGGCCGGACGATGATTTTCCTACGGAGTTTGAGATCCTGACCGCGGCGGCTTTTTTGTATTTTTCAGAAGCAAAGGTTGACCTGGCCGTCCTGGAAGTTGGACTGGGAGGCCTTTATGACTCAACCAATGTCATTCAGCCACTGGTCGCGGTGATCACCGGAGTCGATTATGATCATATGAGTATTCTGGGAAACACCCTGGAGGAAATCGCTTTTAACAAAGCGGGCATTATCAAAGCGGGAGCTGCGGTCGTTGCCGGTGCCATGCCGGATGCGGCAGAAAGAGTAATCATTGCCCGGGCCGAACAGCTGCAGGCACCGCTCACCAGAGCAGCCACGGTCCGGATTGAAAGGACTAAAGCTCCGGAATTGCAAGGGCAGGTGATTCATCTAACCAGTCGGCGTTTTCAACTCCGGGACCAACGCTTTGCCCTGCTGGGTACGTTCCAACTCGGCAATCTCGCTTGTGCCGTTGCGGCGGTGGAAAGATTGATCGAGCAGGGATTTGTTATTCGGGCGGAAGATATGACTCGCGCGCTGGCCAACCTGCAACTGCCAGGCCGTTTGGAGGTACTGTGCAGTCAACCGCTGGTCATTGGCGACGTGGCTCATAACCCGCAAGGGGCGCAGGCACTGAGCCATGCCCTGCAGGAACTGCTGCCCGGACGAAAAAGAGTTTTGGTTTGCGGGATGCTGGATGACAAGGACCAGACGGCCAGTCTGGCAGCACTCGGCCCTTTCTGCAGTCAGGCGGTCTTTACCCGCCCGCTGGGGGAGCGCAGCCGTGATTGGCACAGGACCGCCGGGCTGTGGAAGCGTCAATTTACTGATATCCCTTGTTTTGAAATGGAAAACATAACGGCTGCCGTGCAAAAAGGACTGGCACTGCTGAACGGGGAGGAATATTTATTGATCACCGGCTCTTTCTATGTTTTGGAAGAGGCGCGCAGTTATTTTCCAAATAATTTAACAGTTTGTTAACAATGCGAAAACCAAAACATTGCTATAATGACAATGAAGGAAGGATGAGAGAAAATAACAAGGAGGAATCTCTTTGGGAATCAAACTAAAGCCACAGGATGAACGCTTTTACCAATACTTTGAAGACAGCACAGAAGCCATTTCCGAAGCCGCCAACATTCTAAAGGCTTTTTTTGAGCATCGGGGTGATCCGGTCATGAATCTGGAGAGGATTAATGAAGTCGAACATCACGGCGATCGCATTTTTTTGAAAACCATTGAACAAATCAACCATTCATTTATCACCCCGTTTGACCGGGAAGATATTCTTCTGCTGGCGCAGGATCTGAACCGGGTATTGGATCATATCCAGGGAACCATGGAGAAAGTGGTTATTTACAAAGTTGGTCAGCCCAAGGAAAGATATGTGCTGGATATGGTCAACGTACTGGTGGAAGCAACCGAGGAGATCAAATTTGCCGTCCGTAAACTACGGGAACTGCGTCACCATCACCGTGAAATCATTGAATCTTGCGAAAGAATTCGCTCGTTTGAGCATCAAGGAGACAATCTCTATCGAGCCGGTATCGCCAGTCTTTTTGAAAACACCGAGGATGTGATCGAGATCATCAAATGGAAAGAGGTTTACGAGCATCTTGAGACGACCCTGGATTATTGTGAAACGGTCAGCAATGTGATCAAAGGAGTAGCCGTTAAATATGTTTAGTTTGGTATGGGTCATCGTTATTGTTGTTCTGGCTTTGATATTCGATTACATTAACGGCTTTCATGATACTGCCAATGCAATTGCCACGTCTGTTTCCACCAAGGCACTCAGCCCGCGGGCGGCCATCGTGGTAGCGGCTGTACTCAATTTTCTTGGCGCACTGAGTGGAACCGCGGTTGCGGCCACCATCGGCAAGGGCATCATCATGCCGGAAGTCGTGACGCCGCAAGTGTTGTGTGCAGCCTTGATGGGCGCTATCTTTTGGAATCTGTTTACGTGGTATTTCGGTATCCCCAGCAGTTCATCCCATGCCTTGATCGGTGGTCTGGTGGGTGCGGCGATGGCCGGATTTGGCCCCGGGGAAGTGAGCTGGGACGGATTTATTAAAATATTTTCCGGTTTGCTGACAACACCGGTTATCGGGCTGATTGTCGGCAGTCTGATTATGTATCTGTTGTTCTGGATGTTTAAGAAATCTTCTCCGGCCAAGACCAACCGGCAATTCCGGCGTTTACAGATCCTTACCGCCTGTATGGCTTCTTTTTCCCATGGCTCCAACGATGCCCAAAAGACCATGGGAATTATCACCATGAGTTTGGTCAGTGCCGGGATTCTGACCAATTTTGAAGTTCCGCTCTGGGTTAAAATAGCCTGCGCTCTGGCCATGGCGGCGGGAACGGCCATGGGCGGATGGAAAATTATTCGGACCATGGGCGGCAAGATCTTTCGCATTGAGCCGATCAACGGGTTCGCTGCCGACTTTTCCTCCTCGCTGGTTATCTTTGTTTCCAGCAAACTGGGGATACCGGTCAGCACCACCCATGTCGTGTCGTCCTCCATCATGGGCGTCGGTGCCGCCAAAAGAATGAAGGGTGTGCGCTGGAACATTGCCAAGCAGATTGTCACCGCTTGGTTTATCACCATTCCGCTGTCCGGTTTGGCTTCGGCTATGGTTTATATGCTGTTCCAAATTGTGTTTTAAACATTAAAAAGAATCTATGGTTAGGATGGGGGATTGGCATCACCATCCTCGGCCCGTTCGGGCCTTTTTTATTTTTATGCCCCATTAAGCTGCAATGACGGCAGAACTTCTGTATACTTAAATAATGGAAATAATATATACTGCTAATTGCATTATGGGCGATTAAATAACATAATAAGATTAGAGTCTGAAGTTGAAGGAGTGGGACGGTTGAAGGTCTACAAGATCCCGGAAGCTACCGTGATGCGTTTGTCGGTTTATTCTCGTTATCTGATGCAGATGCAGGAAAAGGGAGTAGATACCATCTCGTCAGGAGAAATTGCTGCAGGGGTAGGGGTAGGATCCGCCCAGGTCAGAAAGGATCTGGCTTATTTCGGGGAATTCGGGACGCGAGGAGTGGGCTATAAAGTCAGTGAACTTTATGGACATCTTATTAAAATACTGGGATTGAACCAGACCTGGAATGTGATCATCATCGGTGCTGGAAAACTTGGTTCAGCACTGGCCTTATATAAAGGATTCAATGATCGGGGCTTTAAAGTGCGGGCGGTGCTGGATACCAATCAGGATATTATCGGCGAAAAACTGGCCGATATTGTCGTTGAACCATTGGAAGTGATGAAGGAAAGAATCCTTCAGCACAATATTAAAGTAGGCATTATCACCGTGCCTGCCCAGGCTGCCCAACAGGTTACGGATAAATTGCTGGAGGCAGGGGTAAAGGCGATTCTGAACTTTTCACCGGAAGTATTGCGAGTTCCGTCAGGGGTGATCCTGCGCAATGTCGATCTCTCCGTCAACCTGGAAGTGCTCAGTTTCAATCTTTCCTTCAATAGCTAGGACTGCCTGAAAAGCTCTCTTTTGGAGGGCTTTCTATCTTTTGCCGTTCTTGTTTTTACAAGATGGGCATGCTAAACTTGAAAAAATGCGGGAGGAAGTGTCTTGGCAAACAGGACCAGAACTTACCCGGGCTGGCAATTTTTATTGCTGTTGCTCGCGTTGGGCGGAATCATCGGCGGCTGGATCGGGGATGCAATCGTCAGATTATGGCCGGCGCTGGCTCTGCTGGGCAGGATCCAGAGTGTGGGTTTACCCACCTTTACCATGGACTTGCATGTATTCACGCTGAGCTTTGGGTTTATGCTGAACATCAACTTTTTTACCATTCTGGGATTCGTGCTGGCATGGTTGTTTTATAGACGCTTGTAACCGGACACCAATAAGGAGTCATTTTGCAGAAAATAATTTTGGCTTCGGCTTCCCCACGCCGACAACAGCTGTTTGCACAGATTGGTCTGCCGTTCGTGGCAGCCGCGGCAGATGTTGACGAAGAACCGATGAAAGAATGCTCCGCTCCTGAATTGGTCCAGCAACTGGCCCGGCGCAAAGCCGAACAAGTCGCCGGCGTCTGGCGGGATGCCATTATCATTGCTGCCGACACCCTGGTCATTTTGGATGAGCATATCATGGGCAAACCGGTCAACCGGGAAGATGCTTTTCGAAAACTCTCTCTTTTAAGCGGCAGGCATCACAAGGTTATGACCGGCCTTTGCGTTCTGGACAGCAACCGGGGAATCTGTGATACCGGGGTGGAAAGTACCGAGGTATATTTTCGCACCCTCACTCCGGGGGAGATCAATGCCTATCTCAATTGGGGAGAATGGGTGGACAAGGCAGGCGGATACGGCATCCAGGGCAAAGGGGCCCTTTTGATTGAAAAAATTGAAGGATGCTATTTTAATGTCGTGGGTTTGCCTATTAACAGACTTTATATCATGCTGGGTAAACAGGGCGTCAATTTACTGGGAGGGAAAACGCCTGATGGATTACCAGTTTGGGATCAAGGACATGCCCCCGGAGATGCGTCCCCGGGAAAGACTTAGTGCTCATGGAGAGAAGAACCTTTCCGAGCAGGAATTGCTGGCCATTATCATCGGCAACGGAACCAAAAATGTCAGTGCCTTGGAATTGGCGCATCGCCTGTTAGTTCACTTTCAAGGCCTGCGTAATATCAGAGAAGCCGAACTGGAGGAATTGACACAGGTAAAAGGAATCGGTCCTGCCAAAGCGGTTACCATCAAAGCAGCGATTGAGCTGGGACGGCGGACGGCTTTGGATGTTAAAATCAAGGATTTCATCCATTCGCCCGAAGATGTCAGCCGGCTGTTGATGGATGAAATGCGGTATTTGGACCGCGAGCATCTGTATGGTCTGTATCTGGATCGCAAGGGCGGTCTGCTAAGCAAAGAAATTATTTCGATCGGCAGTTTGTCAAGTTCGATCGTCCATCCCCGGGAAGTGTTTAAATCAGCTGTCAAATGCAGTGCTTCCTCGGTGATTGTAGCGCATAATCATCCCAGCGGGGATCCAACCCCCAGCCGGGAGGATTTCGATATTACCCGCCGCCTGGTTGAGGCCGGCAAGATTATGGGAATTGAACTGATAGACCATTTGGTCATAGGACACAAGAGCTACTGCAGCCTGAAGGAAAAGGGTGCAATCTAAGCATTGAAGGAGGCAATACAGGAATTATGTTCAGCAAAGATATGGGAATAGATTTGGGCACTGCCAATACGCTGGTACACCTTAAAGGCAAAGGTATTGTCATATGGGAGCCTTCGGTGGTTGCCATTCAAAGTCATAATGGCAAGGTATTGGCGGTGGGTGAGGAAGCCAAAAAGATGATCGGACGAACGCCCGGCAACATTATTGCCATCCGACCGATGAAAGACGGGGTTATTGCTGATTTTGACATAACCCAGGCCATGCTGAAGTATTTTATCAACCGGGCAGTCGAAAAAAGAAGCCTGTTTATGAAACCACGCATCGTGATCAGCATCCCTACCGGTTGTACTACGGTGGAAGAGAGAGCGGTGAGGGAAGCAGCGCTGTCGGCAGGTGCCAAAGAAGCCTTTCTTATTGAAGAACCGATGGCAGCAGCGATTGGAGCTGGTTTGCCGGTACATGAACCAACCGGCAATATGATCGTTGATATCGGTGGCGGAACCACAGAAGTGGCTGTGATTTCTCTTGGCGGGATCGTCACTGCCAAGTCAGTCCGGGTGGCGGGTGACGGTATGGACAGTGCCATCATCAACCATCTGAAAAAAACCTACAATGTCTTAATTGGGGAGCGCAGTGCGGAATTGATCAAGATGAATATCGGCTCAGCGCTGTGGGATGAACCCGAAGAATTTTACGAAATTCGCGGTCGTGATCTTATTAGTGGCCTGCCTAAAACCGTGGAAATATCCTCTAGTGAAATTCAATTTGCCCTCAAGGAAACCGTTGAGCAAATCGTGGAAGGCATTAAGGAATGTCTCGAAAAAACTCCGCCGGAGCTGGCCGCGGATATTATGGACCGGGGTATCGTGCTGGCCGGAGGAGGAGCACTATTACGAGGTCTGGACAAACTGATCGGGCAAGAAACCCATATGCCGGTTTATGTTTGTGAGGAACCGTTGCTGGCGGTTGCCCGGGGAACAGGCGTCGTGCTGGAAAACATTGAGCATCTGAAAAAACTGTTGGTAACCGTGAAAAAAACTTTTTAAGACCGGGTGAAATAATTGTTAAAGTTGGTTGGAAAAAAGAGTTTTTGGGCATTGCTGGTGCTGGCGGCGGTTTTTTTATTTCTGATGTACAGCAGCACCGGCACCCGAACCGAGATAACCGCAGCTGAAAAAGTGCTGCGGGAAAGCTTTGCCCCCCTGCAAAATGGATTGAGCGGGATGAAAAGGGGCTTGGCAGGTGTGAGCATTAATTTGCAGAATAAAAAGGATTTGGCCCGTCAGTTGGCACAGATTGAAAAGCAGAACCAGGAGCTGCGGCGGGAAAACCAGCAATTGCAAGAGTCAGCAGCCGAAGTCATTCGCTTAAGGAGATTACTGGACTACAAACAAAGCCAACAGGAACAGTACGATCTGACAGCTGCCCGGGTAATTGCCCGTCAGCCCAACAACTGGTTTCGTTTCATCACCATTGACAGAGGCAGCAGCGACGGAATCAAGCCGGGGATGGCGGTAATCAGTCCTGACGGTCTGGTTGGCAGGGTCAGCAACTGCAGTCACAATGCTTCCCAGGTAACGTTGATTACCGATCGGGAGATGGCGGTGGGAGCGATCGTGCAGAACAGTCGTGAGACCCAGGGGATTATTGAGGGCATGGGGGAAGCCAATTCGCTGCGTATGATTAACATTCCCTATTATGCCAAAGTCGGCAAATATGAAAGAGTCGTTTGTTCAGGGTTGTCGCAGTTTTATCCCAAGGGCATCCTGATCGGTTATATACAGTCAGTGGAAAAAGAAGCCAACGGGTTGTTGCTGACAGCGGATATTGCTCCCGCCGTCGCATTTGACAAACTGGAGGAAGTAATGGTGATTACCGGGGTTTATGCTCCGGTGGCGGACGCCCCCGGGCAGGAGGAGTAGCCATCATGCGTTACGTTGTTTTGGCTTTGTTGCCCTTCATCGCAATATTTCTACAGTCCACTTTCTTTGCGGCCTACACCATCAAAGGCGTGGTACCTGATCTGGTGCTGGTGTTTATTGTTTTCTATGCGCTCCTGAACGGAGCTGAAAAAGGCGGGCTTTACGGTCTCCTCTGCGGTTTGCTGGAAGACCTTTATGCCGGTCGTTTTATCGGCATGAACGCACTTAGCAAGGGTGCTGCGGCATATATCATCGGCAGAATGCAGCATCGGGTATTTACAGAAAATGTTGCCGTTGGGGTTGTCAGTGTTGTCGTCGGGTCACTCCTCAACGCCCTGCTGCTGATGCTCCTGGCCTGGCTCTATTTCGCTGCCTTTGAACCGGGGCCCGGGTTTATTTATAGTGTATTTTATCAGATCATCTACAATGTTTTGCTGACCACGCCGATTTACATCTGGTATTATCAATCTTCCAAGCGCGGCTTGCTGAAAGAATCAGGGGAAAGATAAATGGAAACGCTGCAAAGCCGATTAAAGATTTATATTTACGCAATTTGTGTTTTGCTGATCGTTCTCGGGGCCAGGCTGGCCATCGTGCAGATTTTTTACGCGGACAAATACCAGACCAAGGCCAGCGAAAACCGAATCCGACTGCTGCCTATCCTGGCCTCCCGCGGCGAGATTTATGACCGCAATGGGGAGACCTTGGCGGCCAATAAACTGGTTTATACCTTGAGCCTGAGCTACCTGGAGGGCAACGATCAGGAAAAGATCGTTGCCCAATTGCTGACCTTGCTGCAGCCCTATTATCCGGAAGTGACAGCAGCGCAGATCAAAGAAAAAATCGAGCTGCAAAAATATCGTTTATACGAGCCGGTCGCGATCATGCGTGATATCCCTTGGGAACTGGTGGTAAAGCTTGAGGAAAGCCGCCAGGATTTGCCCGGCGTTGCGGTCAATATAGAACCGCTGCGGGTCTATCCCCAGCAGCATCTGGCGGGTCATGTGCTAGGCTATATCCATTCCATCAATGAAGAGGAATTGGCAGCCAGCGGGGAAAAATACAGCATCAACAGCCTGATTGGCAAATCCGGCGTGGAAAAAGAATATGAAAGCCAGCTGAAAGGCAAAGACGGCGCTCGGCGGGTGGAGGTTGATGCCCAGGGCAGACCGATGGGGGAACTGGTGACCATGTCGTCGGTGCCGGGCAAGAATTTGACTTTGACCCTGGATCTGAAGCTCCAGAAGGTCATGGAATCCAGTATGGAAAGTAACCTGCAGCGAATCCAGCAGACCCATCCCAAGGCCAAGGTTGGTTCAGCCGTCCTTTTAGAGGTGAAAACCGGCGAGGTATTGGCCATGGCCAGCAGTCCGTACATGCGCCCGGATGATTTCAAGGGAAAACTGGCTTCTTCTGTGGCGGCCTATTATTTTCCGGCTGGAGACCAATATGATCCAATGGAACCGGGGGCGGCCATTAATCGAGCTATTCAGGCGCAATATCCACCGGGTTCGACTTTTAAACCCATCACCGGTATGGCAGCCCTGGAATCAGGCAATCTGGATCCCAACGATTATATTAATTGCCCGGGGCGTTACTGGATTGCCCCTTATATTACCTGTACGGGCGTACATGGCAATGAAAACTATTTCAGCGGCATGGCGGATTCCTGCAATACTTATTTTCAGGAAGCAGGGCGCAGGGCTGGCAAGGATAAAATAATCGAAGTTGCCAAGGATTTCGGTCTGGGGCAAAAATCCGGCATCGATCTCAGCGGAGAAGCCAGCGGACTGGTGCCCACGCCGGCCTGGAAAAAAGAAATCAATGCCATTCTGATTGATCGCAAATATGATCATCTGCGCCAACAACTGACCGAAAAATATGACCGCCTGTTGGCCGCTGCGCAAAGTGATGAAGAAAAGGAAGAACTGCAGCAGCAACAAAAAAATGAAAGTGCCAAACTGGAAGCCCAGTACAAGATAGATTATAATTTTGATACCCAATGGCAGGCCTTTGATACCTTTAACATGTCCATCGGCCAGGGTTCCAATCAGTATACCGTGCTCCAACTGGCCAATTATGTTGCTGCCATCGCCAACGGCGGCTATCTGATGAAACCGCATGTCGTCAAAGAAATCACCGATCCCAACAGCGAACAGGTCGAGCTGGTCAAGCCGAACATCATTCACAAAACCTCGGTTTCGTCCAGCACGCTGGCCTTGACCAGACAGGCCATGCAGGCGGTAACCGGAGCTGGAGGTACGGGTAGTTTCCTTTTCACCAATTTTCCCGCCACCCTCCCGGTAGCAGCTAAAACCGGTACTGCCCAGACCGGCCGGGTAGGGGACAAGACTTTGAGCGAATTTCACGGCGTGTTTGTTGCCTATGCTCCGGCCAACGATCCTCAGGTTGCTTTTGCCGGAGTGATCGAATACGGTCAGCACGGCAGCGAATCAGCCGGATGGGTAGCCAAAGCTGTATTTGAACAGTATTTCGGTCTGGTTGATCATTATCAGGAAATTATTGATGCCGAGGAGAAAACCCGCAGTGCGCAGGCAAAAAAAGATGGTGATGCCATAACAAGACCCGCCGGCAATACTACGTCCCAAGAATAAAAAAACAATAATAAGTCGAGGCTGATGGCGAATAATCAAATAATTTTCTGGGGGCAGAACGACTTCAAAAGAGGAAATGCGAGGACATTTCCTCTTTTATTATATTTTTCAATAGAGGTAAAATATGGATTTAAAAGAATAAACTATAAATGATGATATAAGAATGGGCGGATAAGGAGGCTTGCTAATGTCTGTGGAGGTAACGCCAAAGGGTGCAGGCTCGGACCTCATTATCAATGTTAAAGCTTGGGGAAGCTTTGCAGATATGAAAGCTGAATTGGAAAGAAATCTGAATGCGATCGACCCATATTTAGCGGGCAGTCTGGTGAGCATCGATGTAGGTAACAAAAGCATCACCGAAAGGCAACTTCGGGAAATGGAGGATATCTTGCTGGAACATGGCTTTCATATGAAAGAACTGATCAACGAAAAAGACCCCAGGTCTGATCCTGACCGCCAATGTTTTTATCAAGGTTTTAACGAAGGTGAAAATACCGTCAGCAACAATACCACCCTGATTTATCGCAGCCTTCGTTCAGGACAAAAATACCGAAGTGAAGGGAATATGGTCATTCTGGGAGATATCAATCCCGGAGCGGAAGTCATTGCCGGGGGTAATATTCTGGTCATGGGTGCACTGAAGGGAATCGCCCATGCTGGTGCCAATGGAGATGAAAATGCGGTCATCGCAGCCTTTCGTCTGAATCCTATCCAATTGCGGATTGCCAACCATATCACCCGTCCACCCGATGGAGAATGCATTATTGTCAACACGCCGGAACTGGCAAAGATCCGGGCAGGCAAGGTCGTTATCGAAAAGCTAAAAATATGATTGGGGGCTAAAAAAATGAAAAGTAAGGTACTGGTGATTACTTCCGGTAAGGGGGGAGTGGGGAAAACCACTACGACTGCCAATCTTGGAACAGCTCTGGCCATGCTGGGCAAAAAAGTGGTCATGCTCGACACCGATATCGGCCTGCGCAATCTGGATGTGGTCATGGGTCTGGAGAACCGAATCGTTTTTGATATTGTAGATGTGGTCAACGGCAACTGCAAAATCAAACAGGCGCTCATAAAAGACAAAAGATTTGAAGGCCTGTGTCTTTTGCCGGCAGCGCAGACCAAGGACAAGACTGCGGTCACACCGCATCAGATGAAGAACCTTACCAATGAGCTCCGCAAAGAATTCGACTTTATCCTGGTAGATTGCCCGGCTGGCATCGAACAGGGATTTAAGAATGCCATTTCCGGCGCTGATGATGCCGTAGTAGTGGCAACACCTGAAATATCTTCAGTTCGTGACGCTGATCGGATCATTGGTTTGCTGGAGGCTGCAGGCTTAAGCAACTCGAAGCTGATCATCAACCGCATGCGCAGTAAAATGGTGAAACGCGGAGATATGATGGATATTGATGATATCCTCGATATCCTTTCCATCAATTTGCTGGGTGTGGTACCGGAAGATGAAGCCATCGTTGTATCCACCAACCGCGGTGAGCCGGCCGTATTGGAGACCACTTCCCGGGCCGGGGAGGCATATCGCCGCATTGCCAGACGGATAACCGGGGAAGATCTGCCCATCGATTCGCAGGAGGATTCCATTAATTTGGTGGATAGGTTTAAAAGAATACTTAAGTTAGCCAGGTAGGGGGGGATTCATTTTGTTAGAACTGATAAGCAGAATTTTTGGGAAAGAAACAAGCTCCAGCAAAGATATTGCCCGTGAAAGACTGCGTCTGGTACTGGTGCATGATCGCTCGACAGTATCACCGGAGATCATTAATCTGCTTCGTGATGACCTGATCCAGGTAATCCAGAAATACATGGATATTGATATGGAAGGATTACTGGTCAATATTGAAGGGGAAAGCAATTCTGTTGCCCTGATCGCCAATATTCCCATCAAAGGATTGAAAAGGGCTCCAGCCATATAAGCCAACCGGTGCCCGACCTTGTTTTTCGTATATACATACGACCCTTTATCCCGCTTAAAGAGATTAAATATTTTTTAAGCGGGATGTTGTTTTCTGCTGATAAAGTATGAATCGGATGAGCAGATCACAAAAAAATCTGCCTGATCAGGGGCTATTATCGCCTTAACCATAATTTAACATCTAAGCAAATGATTAGCCGCACCAGGGAACTGGACAGGGTTGATTTATTACCTCTATAATGGAGCAGGGAGGGGTCTGAAATGCAAATAAAACGAATAAAGTTTTTAGATAAAGGTTTTCTCTTCAGCTTGGCCATAATCCTGGCTTTCGGTTTGGTCATCCTTTTCAGCGCCAGCAGCGGGATCACCAGCGATCCTTTTTATTATGTCAAGAAGCAGATCTTATGGTTGATTGTAGGTCTGGTTATGGCCATCATGCTGATCCGTTTTGATTATTCCCAGTTGGAAGGATACTGGAAATATCTATATGGTATATCGATTATTACGCTTGTTATAGTATTGATTTTTGGGCAGGAAGTACGCGGCACGACCGGATGGATAGGCTTCGGACCATTCCCCAAAATCCAACCGGCTGAATTTACCAAAATCCTGCTGATCCTGGCATTTGCTGCCTATCTAAACAAACGTAAAGATAGTCTGGATACTTTTCGGGAAATGCTGCCTTGTTTCATATTTATGGGCATTCCCTTCCTGCTGATCATGATGCAGCCTGATTTGGGCACAGCGCTGGTTTATATTGCGGTCACCCTGGTGATGATGTTTATTGCCGGGGCTAACCCAAAAGTACTGGGAATGATCATTTTAATTGCTTCACTTTTCATTGCTCTAATGTTGTTCATGCATTTCAAGTTCGATACCTGGATGCCGCTGGA